>Ga0302326_10015719_pt1 | contig 15898 bp, 15 predicted proteins | sample Palsa_T0_3_FD_202264 | JGI IMG/M metagenome (GOLD analysis project Ga0302326, IMG submission 202264) | Peat permafrost microbial communities from Stordalen Mire near Abisko, Sweden - Palsa_T0_3 | ecosystem: Environmental > Terrestrial > Soil > Palsa > Peat permafrost | place: Sweden: Abisko... | reverse complement strand
CGGTACAGTTTGGGTGACGAGCCGAGTGCGGCTCGGATCGAACGTGCCGTCCACGCCGCGATCGCCGGCGGCGCGCGCACGCGCGATCTCGCGCGCGGTGACGAAACGGCGCTCGGTACGACGGTCTTCGGGGAGCGGGTACTAACAGCGCTATAGCGTTTTCGTGTAGCGGCCGATACCTTCGGCATGGTCGTCTTGAGCATCGTCGCGGGTTTGCTCGCCGCCGCTCCGCCCCCGGCCGGGATCGGCATCGAGACCGTCGACGTTCCGGCCGCATATGCGAGCCGCTACGGCGTGCGCGGCGCGTACGTCGTGCGCGTGACGCCGGGCAGTCCTGCCGAATCCGCGCGGGTCGTGCCGGGCGACGTCGTCGAGGCCGTCGGCGGGCAAGCGATCGCGAGTGAGGTGGCGCTACAGGCGCACACGGCGACGTTCGTTGCAGGGACGAGCGTGACGCTCAACGTCGCGCGCTACGGGCGGTCGCTGACGGTCGACCTGATCCCGGTGGAAGACCAAACCCTGTACCCGAAAATGCCGTCCTGCGAGCCGAGCGACGTAGTGACGGCGCTCAACGAAGCCGCGACCTCGCAGCGTCGTCGGGATTACGACAACATGAGCCTGCATGCCGCGCAAGCGCTCGATCTGGCTGAGGTTTGTGCCTCGCTTCAAGCGCGCTCCGGGGAGTGGACGATGTTGCGCGCGGCCGACGCCTTCACGGCGCTTGGCGCCGCCGCGGCCGATCGCGGGGAAGAGACGGCCAAGGTCTATCTGGCAAACGCGTATAGCGTTGCAACCCTCGCTGCGCACCTGCAGGGCTCCACTGCCGCCGGACGCCACACGGGCGCAACGATGGCGGCAGAGCTCGCGAAGCAAGTGCCGCTGATAGGAGCTCAAGCCGATAGTGCGGCGACCCTCGGCTTGGCCTACGCCGGCGCGGGCCTCGGTACCACGCCGTTCGTCGTAGAGAATTCGTGGGTGACGCAGGGCGCCAACTTTGGGAAGGTGCTGCACTTGCGCGTTAAGATCGATCTCGCGCGCGACGCGCTGCTCTTCGCGAGCGGCTTCTGCGTGAAGGTGTCTTCGGACGTCGGTGCCGAGACGTTTTCCGCACTGGACACGTCGGCCGCAGACACCGTGCGCGGACACACGCCCGTCGATCGCGCCAAGAACGACGTCGATCCAGAAGAAGATTTCGGCCGGCTCGGCCACGCGTTCTTCGTGCGGGACGTCCCGCAAACGTACGTCCTCACGTTCGAGATCATCGACCGCTTTGCCGACCTTACGAGCGCTCCGGCCTCGCTTTCATACTCGCCGCAGTAAGGTATTCAACCATTTCGCATCTCTTGTGACACTATGCAGCTAGGTGCGCAAGCGATGTCGCCTGCTCCGTGTCGACCCGCTGAAAGCCCCGTAGGAAAAGGAAATTCCTGCAGTTTTCGCAAGTTATGAAGCTTTTATTTTAGTCCCTCGGTTGCGGCCGTTTCTCCGCAGGCAGGTTTCGCGGTGCTCTTCGAATCGACGCTCGTGGATCGGCGTTGCCTCCAACTGATCGGAGTGTTGGATAGCGACGAGATCTGTAACTCGATTACGAGAATCCTTACTGACGAGTGCGACGTCCACGCGAGTTGGAGATCGGCTCCGGTTGAGGGCGGGATCACCATTCGCGAGGCGAGCGGAAGCTTGACCGGCGGATCCCGTGGAACGCTCGTGCGCAGCGGACACGGTCTCGGAGGCAAGGTCTTAGAAACCGGCCGAACCCAGTACGTTCATGACTACCTGACATCAAGGGCAATAACGCACGATTACGACAACGTCATCGCGCCCGAAGGCCTGCGCGGTATCGTCGCGGCGCCGATTACGATAGCCGATCGGAACTATGGCGTCTTATTTGCGGCGTACCGCGACGAGAGCGAGCGCGGCGATCGCTCGATCAAGCTCATCGAGGCGGTCGCGCAGCGGTGCGCTGAAGCCCTGTTCCTCGAGGAGCAGGTGCGCCTGGCGGCCCAAACGGCGTTCCGCAAGATGCAGCGGCGCACCGCGAGCGCGCTCCAAGACCGGGTCGACATCACGGTTTCATCGATCATCAAGGATCTCCGCGACGGCGCCTTAGAGAGCAATCAGGTTCACTCGCAGCGCCTGCGGGAAATCGAACGCCGCGCGCTAGATTCCGCTAGCCAGCTGCGCAGATCGATTCAGGCCTTAACGGGCGAGGCTGAGTTCCCAGAGACGACCCTGGTCGATTCCCAGCCTCGGGGTAAGCTCGTGGCCAAACGTGAGTACGACGTGCTCTGCCGCGTGGCGCTCGGCGAGACCAATCAAGAGATTGCGGCTGCCATGCATCTCAGTTGTAATACAATTAAAACCTATCTGCGAAACGTCATGTCTAAGCTTGGTGCGCGAAATCGTATCGAAGCTATCGTCAACGCGCGGGAACTTGGGCTGTTGTAGCCGTACCCTCTTTCGGGTGTAGTGCCATCGTCGAGAAACATGGCATAATAACGTAGAATAGTCTGGCCGTTTACTTTTGACGCAGTCGGCACAGCATATTGACGTGGTTCCTCGATACGTGCCGTTTTCCGAACCCGAGCTGCGCGCGGGTTCCAGGTTTGGAGTTTATTTGCCCATGCAACGCACCGCTAGTTCGTTGGTGACTGCCGTAGCGGCAGTCTCACTGCTGCTCGGCGCCGCCGTTCCCGCTCGCGCCGATGATTTCGGCTCGCGCTTTACCCTCAGCGTCGCGCCCAATTTTCAAGTCTCCACGGCTGGAGATCAGGCCGCCGGGCCGCCGGCCGGCTTTAGCAAACTCGGTTATACCAATGACAATGCAAATCCGCAGACCCTACAGCTCGACTATGGCCTCGATTTCAAGATCGATAAGGTCCTGCATCTGTTTTACGAGCACTCGAATTTCGACTATGCGCTCGGGCGCATTTTGACGGTCGCTCCGCACGTTTCGCTCACAACGGGCATCTTGGCCGATCGTCAAGATACGATCGGGTTGCAGCGCGGCTTCGGTCACGGACTCGTCGGCCAAATCTACTACTTCAACAAAGTTCGTGCGGACGTCTCCGGACTCTGTCTCAACCAAGAGAGCTGCACCTCAGCCCAGCTCGGCGGCACGCAGGGGGGGGCAGTTACCGGCAACCCCTCTTCGATCGACGACCACGGCTATGGCTTGCACGGTGGGTACAGTTTCGGACCGAAGACGCGCCTCGGCCAGCCGTTCACGCTCGGCGTTGACGCCCAGTACATCCCGCGCCCCTCGATTGCACCAACGGGAGAGGCGGCCAATCTCGGCGGCCTCGGAAGCTACGTCGGTAGCCAGTGGCTGTTCCCGTACTCCTTAACGGTGAAGATTCCGATCTTCCCCGATCCGACGATCATCCCGCTCGCGGAGTACGAGCGCGCTGACGTATTGTACCGGGCCGAAGCGACGCCGGAAGTCTACAACCTCATCGCCGCCGGCATCGTGAAGGTGATCAACAAGAACGCGACGCTGAGTATCCTCAACGTCCACTTGAACGGCTGCAAGTGCGCCGATACGGTTCCACCGCCGGACAACGTCCGGATCTCGGTGCTCGAGGTAAAGCTCGACCTCCACACCGGGCTCTAGACCCCGGCGAAGAACTCGAAGCGAACGCGCCGGTAAGCCGGCGCGTTCGTTTTCTTTTGGAGCTCCGGAGCGTTCGCGTTAATCGAAGACGTAGGTCCCGGGAGCCTCGCCGAGCGGTTTATAGGTGCCGTTGCCGGCCTCGAGTGGAGCGGGTCGCTTGGCGCCGGCGTGCTTGCCGATCCACTCGCTCCAATTCGTCCACCACGAGCCTTTGACGTTGCGCGCACCTTCGAGCCACGCATCGGGATCGGCCGGCCGGGCGGCGTTCATGAAGAAGGTGCGCTTGGTTCCGGCAGACGGCGGATTGATGATGCTCTGGATGTGGCCCGCGGCGCTGAGGATGAACTCGTTCTGGCCGCCGAACATCAGCATCGTCGTATAGACGCCCTTCCATGGCGTGATGTGGTCGGTGATGCCGGCGATGAAATACTTGTCGACCGTTACCTTGCCGAGATCGATCGGATGCCCGAGGACCGTGACGGCGCCTGCATGCTTGAACGAGTTCTCGACGTATGTGTCGAGCAACTGGGCGTGAAAGGCCGCGGGCAGCCGCGTCGAGTCGGCATTCCAATACAGGACGTCGTAGGCCGGCGGGTCCTTGCCCAACAGGTAGTTATTGATCCAATAGTTCCACACGAGATCGTTGGGACGCAACCACGCGAAGATACGCCCCATATCCTGGCCGTCGAGAACGCCACGGGCGGCGCTCGCAGCTTTTGCCGCGCGCACGCTGTCCTTACTCGCGAATAATCCCAAGGTCGACTCGGCGTCCTGGTCGAGCACCGCAACGGCGAGGGTCGCGGAAGCGATCGTGGCGTTGCCGGTCGCCGCATAGTATCCAAGGAGCGCCGAAAGCGTCATCGCGCCCGAACACGCTCCTTGGATGTTGATCTGCGATTGACCGCTGATGTCTCGCACGGCAGCGATCGCTGCGTCGAGCGCTCCGACGTAGGTGTCGAGATTCCAATCCCGGTGTTCTTTCGTCGGATTACGCCAGCTGATCGTAAAGCATTCGATGCCGGACTCGCACAAGAAGCGGATCAGGCTGCTTTCGGGAGCGAGGTCGAACAAATAGTATTTGTTGATCTGCGGCGGAACGAGAAGAATGGGCCGCTCGTAGACCTCATCCGTGAGCGCCTTGTACTGGATGAGTTCGAGCACGTCGTTGCGGAAAACGACGCTGCCCTTCGAGAGCGCGAGGTTTTCACCGACCTTGAACTTCGATTTGTCGACCATCGCGGGCATGCCGCCGTTGTCGAGCACGTCGCCCATCATGTTCCGCAAGCCGTCGACGACGCTTTGCCCCCCGGTGTCGAGCGCGCGCTTCATCGCGGTCGGGTTCAGCAGCGAATTGGAAGGCGCGAGCGCATCGCTGATCAGCTGGGTGACGAATCGCGCTTGCTCTTTGGTTTTGCCTTCGAAAGTAGCCCCTTCGAAAAACGTGTCGAGCGATTTGGTCCACGCGAGATAGCCGCCGAGGTAGACCTTATAGAACGGGTTCTCGCTCCAGGCCGCATCTTGGAAGCGCTTGTCCTTCGGATCGGCTTTGAGCTTCGAGTTCCCCGAAAGCACCGCGGCGATGTCGCGCACGAGCCCGGCCTGCGCCTCGAGGACGAGGGTCGGCTGGTTCACCGCCTGCTGCGCGAGTGCGCCCGCGCTCGCGAGGATGTCCTCGCCACGAAATCCGATGAACGGATTGGGTCCGAGTATTTCGCGGGCAGCGCTTTCGCCGAGCCGCTTGTCGCTGCGATCGCTTTCCATCGATGGTTTAGCCCCTTTTAGTAACCTAGATATGACTTTCGGAGGGCGTCGTCTTTGCCGAGTTCTTCGCTCGAACCCGAGACGGCGATGCGGCCGGTCTCGAGAACGTACGCACGGCTCGCCGCGGCGAGCGCGACCTTGGCGTTCTGTTCGGAGACGAGAATCGTAACACCGTCTTCTTTGTTGATGCGTTCGAGGAGGACGAAGATCTCTCGCACGATCAGCGGGGCGAGGCCGATGGAGGGTTCGTCGAGCAGCATGAGCCGCGGTTCCATCATCAGTGCTCGCCCGATGGCAAGCATTTGCTGTTCGCCGCCGCTGAGCAGACCGGCCGGCTGATTGGTCCGTTCGGCCAGACGTGGAAAATAGCTGACGACCCGGTCGTAGGCAGCCTTCGTGCGCTTCTTATCTTTGCGCGTATACGCGCCCAGCGTCAAATTTTCGCGGACCGTTAGCGCCGAAAGGGTCCCGCGGCCTTCGGGAACGTGAGCGATCCCAAGACGGGCCGCGCCTTCGGGCGATCCCTTTTTGATCGTGCTGCCGTCGAAACGCACGGTTCCGGTCGTCGCAATCGCACCCGTGATGGCGCGAAACGTCGTGGTCTTTCCGGCGCCGTTTGCGCCGAGCAACGCGACGACCGAACCCTTCTCAACCCCGAGCGAGATGCCGTGAAGGACGTCGGTCTCGCCGTAGCGCGCGCGCAGGTCTTCGACTTCGAGCAGCACTAAACGGACCCGAGGTACGCTTCGATAACCGCCGGATTGCGCTGGATCGACTGCGGTGCGCCGTCGGCGAGTTTGCGGCCTGAATCGAGGACGACGATGTGGTTCGAGATGCCCATCACCAGGCCCATGTGGTGCTCGACCATCAGGATCGTCGTTCCGAAATCGCCGCTGATGCGCGCGATCTGGTCGCCGAGCAACTCGACCTCATTGTGGTTGAGTCCGGCGGCGGGCTCATCGAGCAGCATCAGCTCGGGTTTGGCGACGAGCGCCCGCGCGAGCTCGACGTTCTTGCGGGTTCCGAAGGGGAGGCCATGAACGGGTTTATCGATGAGAGCGCCGAGTTTCAAGTAGGTAAGGATCTCGGCTGCTTCGGTGCGCGCCGCGGATTCGCTGACGCGCGCGGCCGACGTTCTGCCGAGCCGAGAATGAAATCCCACGAGCACGTTCTCGAGGACCGTCATGTGGTCGAACAGCGCCACGTTTTGAAACGTCCGCGAGATGCGGCGGCGTGCGATCGTGTGGGCGGGGTAACCGAGCAAGTCGTGGCCGCCGAGCGCGATCGAGCCGGACGTGGGTTGATACAGCCGGGTAATGCAGTTGAAGCACGTGGTTTTTCCGGCCCCGTTCGGACCGATAAGGCCGGTGATACCGCCTTGCGCGACGTCGAACGACACATCTGCGAGCGCGCAGATTCCGCCGAACGTCATCGTTAATTCGCGAACGGTGAGGAACGGACTCTGTGGTGCCGCAACGTCGCGCAAGGCAGTCATCCTTTGCTACTTTCTCGCGTCGATGATGGAGCCGACCGTGCTCCAGCCGCCGTTGCCGTACTTGAGCAGCTGGAGTTCGCGCACCGGGAAGCGATCGCCGGGCGACGTCGTGAGGGTAACGCCCGGCCACAGGAACGGATTGTTCTCGTTGAGGTGGATCGCCGCGTCCATCACCTTTTCGCGCGTGAGGTCTTTGCCCGCTTTTTGCAGAGTGTCGACCATCGTATAGGCCGCCGCCATGCCGTAAAGGACGAAGGCGTTATTCGGATCGAGACCCTGCCCGTACTTGGCGAGCACGTCCTTATAAAGCTTCATGCCGGGCGTGTTCGCGAGCGCCGGATTCGTCGGGTCGATCGTGTACGCGTCGGAAATAACGCCGTTCGTTGCCGCGTCGCCGCCGGTCTTGGTGGCGGCCGCCATCATCGTCGATGCCGAGGACACGTTGCTCAGGTAGGTCTCACCCTTCCATCCGAGTTGGCCGAGATCCGCCAAGGATTGAATGGCGAACTTCGGGGTTGCCGCGATGAGGATCGTATCCGCGCCGCTCGCCTGAAGCGTCGAGATTTGCGAGCGAACGTCGGGGTCGCTGACTTCGTACGAAGCCTTCTTCACGATCTGAGACGCCTTGGCGCCCATGCCCTTGGCAAGCCCGGTCAGGTAATCTTGGCCGAAGTCATCGTTCTGATAGATCACCGCGACTTTGGCATTCGGCTGGTGCTGGACGATGTACTTACCGAAGACGACGGCTTCGGCCTGATAATCGGCGTTGAAACCGATCGTCCAAGGATACTTTGCAGCGTCGGTACCCCACGTCGTCGCACCGGTCGAGACGAACAGCTGCGGAATTTTTTGGTCGTTCAGGTACTGACGGATCGCGAGATTCGGCGCCGTGCCGAGCGTATTAAAGAGTGCGAAAACGTGATCTTGCTCGACGAGTCCCTTGACCAGCTGAACGGTCTGCGCGGGATTGTAGGCGTCGTCTTCGTCCTTGAACGTGATCTTGCGGCCGTTGACGCCGCCATGATCGTTGACGTAAGCGAAGTAGGCGAGGATGCCCTTACCGATAACGCCGTATGCCGATGCAGGACCACTATAAGGGTGAGTTCCACCTAGAAGGATTTCGGTTGGGGTAACGCCCGGAACCGGGTCGGCTTGCGCGATGCCGCACGAACCGGCGAAGATACCGAGCGCTGCAATCGGCGCGAGCGCCGACAGCAGCTTGAAACGATGCTTTTGCATTAAGTTGACCTCTCTGGCTTACCCTCAGCTCGAGGGCGGGTGATGGTATGTGCAACGCGCTGGATGGCGCCAACAATTCCACCGGGCACCGCAATCATCACGACGATCAGCGAAATTCCGTAAATCAACGGGGAAGCGGCCGTACTGATGTTCTGGGCCCAAAGCGGTAAGAACTCTACCACGAAACCTCCGACGATAGCGCCCCACATGCTGCCGAGGCCTCCGAGCACACCGCCGATTAGCAGCGTGATCGAAAGATTCAACGCGTAGGTGTCGGGGCTCACGAACGCCGTGGCGTTTGCGATTAAAGCGCCGGCGATGCCGGCATACGCCGCACTCCACGCGAATGCGAGCGCTTTGTAGAAAGCGGGATTGATCCCGAACGAGACGGCGGCGATCTCGTTGTCGCGAATAGCCCGCAGCGCGCGTCCCAAGCGGCCTTGCAGAGCGAACCAAGAGGCTGCGAACAACACGCCGACGAGCAGCCAGGCCTCGTAGTAGAGCCAGCGTTCGTTATCGAGTACCGTTGCGAGGGCACCAGGGGCGTGAGCGGTACTGAACGTGAGGCCCTGGGCGCCACCGGTTGCGTCTTTAAACCGCTTGAGGACGGGCGCTACCGAAACGGCGAGTGCGAAGGTCGCAAGCGCGAGGTAAGCGCCCGAGAGGCGCAGCGCTACCATTCCGACGAGCCATCCGAAAATTGCGCACAGGACAGCCGCGATGAGGATCGCCGCTTCCGGCGGCCATCCGGCGCGCGACACGGCGATCGCGACCGCGTATCCGCCGACCGCCATGAACGCGCCGTGACCGAGCGACGCCTGGCCATTCATACCGGTTAAAATAACCAAGCCGAGAATTGCGATCGCGTACGCGCCGGCATACGCAAGCTCGAATGAAATGTACGGCGGCAAAATCCACGGGACGACGGCAACGACCGCTGCCGCGATTGCGAACGAGATGATGTTGGCGGCCGGAACGCGGGCTCGATTCGTCATACGCGCGAGAGCCGTCTCTTTCCGAAGAGGCCGGCGGGACGAACGACGAGCATCCCGACGATGATCGCAAACGCAACGGGAAGCCGCAAGTCCGTGCCGATGAAGTCGACGTAGTTTCCAAGCAGGTTGAGCGCGACCCCGAGAATGAGACCGCCGACGACGGCGCCGACCGGGCTATCGATACCTCCGAGTACCGCTGCCGCGAAGGCGTACACGACGATGCTCTGCATCATGTTCGGATCCAAGAACACGATCGGTGCGACCATGAGGCCCGAGATCGTTCCGATCGCCGAAGCCAAGCCCCAGCCCAGCGCAAGCATCCAGCCGTGGGGAATGCCGAGCACGCGCGACTGGTCCGGATAAAGCGCGGCGGCGCGCATTGCGAGCCCGAGCTTCGTGCGCGCGAAGAAGAGATAGATCAGGAGCAACGCGCCGAGCGAAACACCGATGACACCGAGGTCTTGGCTGCTGAACGTAACGTCGCCGAGGTGAATCGGCGCCGTCGGAAACGGGCTCGGAAACGACTTCTCTTCGTAGCCCCAAAACCAGCCGGCCAAGCCGTTGAACGTGATCAGCAATCCGAGGGTGACAATGACGATGGTCAACTGCGATTGCCGCTCGACCGGACGGATCACCGTGCGCTGCAGCAGCACCGCACCGAAGAACGAAATGACGATCGTCAGCGGAAAAGCGACCCACATCGGGAGGCCTTGCTGGATGAGCTGATACGCGATGAAGGTCGTGAACATCGCTAGCTCGCCTTGCGCGAAATTAATGACGTCCATCGACCGATAGATCATAACGAGCGCCAGCGCCAAGCTCGCAAAGATCGAGCCGGTCGCTAGCCCGCTGACGATTTGCTGAGCTAGTTCTTGAATGGTGGACGCCCCTAAATGCGGCACGCGATCGGGTCGATTAGACCGGCGATATGATAGCATTCCAACCGCGCTGGGTGTTATCTACTTTCGGGTGTACTAGGTGCGTGCGGTTCGTGCGATAATCCTTATCCGACGCGGTTTTCGCGCTTGCCTCCAGCGAAAATTATCACCACCTAAATGGTCTTTCCGACTTACCTGTCGCGCGGTAGTCTTTCGCTAAGGTTTCGTTACGTAACGTGAATCGATTCGGCTCGGGGTTTGTCAGCACGCTCGCTGTCGGTATTGCCGGCCCCGGCGCCCGGCCCAAGCGCGCAAACGGCGGCCACGCCGGCCCGCGCTTCCGCGAGTGCTGCCCTGCGACGCCGGCGCGCCGACCCCAATCCCCGGGGCCGGGCCAACGAGACCAGAACGCTCGATGGAAAGGCGCCCCTAAAGGACTCTCATGGATCAATTAAAGTTCTTGCGCTTCGCGCCCGCTTGCATCCTGACCGTCGTGTTAACGAGTTGCGGCGCGGGCACGACGACTGGATCGCCGATCGGTTCGGGCTCCCTGCCTTCGCATGGCGCTCCCACGCCGGCTCCCGGTACCTCGAGTTCGCCCGCCCCGGGCACCTCGAGTTCGCCCGCTCCCGGCACGTCGACTGCGCCCACCCCTGCCCCCGGCACGTCGAGTTCGCCGACCCCTGCGCCCGGATCTTCGGCTTCGCCGGTGTCATCGAACGTATGCGGTGGAACGACCGCGCCGGCGCCCGCGATCCCGTTCCCGGCGGCCACCGACTCGGATGCCTTCTACGCGCAACCAAATCCATTTCCGAAGTCCGCCCCCGGCACGATCTTGGCGTCGCGCTCGGTAACTTACGAACCCGACTCGGCGACGATGACGAACTCAGCTTGGCAGATCAAATACGTTTCGTGCGATTTCAACGACAAGCCGATCGCGGCGGTAGCGACGGTCGTCAAACCGTTGGTTCCGGCAACCGGCACCGCGCCGTTGCTCGTCGAAGCTTTCGCCGAAGACGCGCTCGGCGCGCAGTGCGCGCCATCGCACGGCGTTACCGGCGGCACCGCGGATTCGAACGAACTGTTGGAGACCGGCGTGCCGACCGCGGGGTTGACCGCGGGTTGGACCGTCGAGTATCCCGACTTCGAGGGGCCGAATTCTGAATACGCCGTCGGCAGGATCGAAGGGCATATCACGCTCGACGCAATTAAAGCCGCCGAACAGTTTGCGCCGCTCGGCCTCAACGCGAACACGCCCGTCGGCTTGAACGGTTATTCCGGCGGCGCGCAAGCGGTTTCGTGGGCGGCGACGCTGCAACATACCTACGCGCCGAGCCTCAATATCGTGGGCATCGCGTCGGGCGGAACGCCGGCCGATCTCAAGGGCATCGTCGACAACATCGACGGGACTTCAGTCTTGAGTTTGGTTGCCAACGAGGCGTTCTTCAACATCATCTACATGTCGGCAATCGGCATCAACCGCGGATTCCCGCAACTCATGACGCCGATCCTCAACTCGACCGGCGTCGCGGCTGCCATCGCGATGGAGAACGGTTGCATCGGCAAAGACAGTAACGGTAACGGCGGTCCGACGGGAACCTTCGCGAATTACACCACGACGAACTTCGACACCGCGCCGGGTGTGCTCGCGACGATACCCCAGTGGGATCTCGCGCAGCCCGGAGAGCCGCCGGTCGCGAACGAATTCGTCTACTCTTCGATCACCGACGAATTGATCCCGATCGCCGGCGTCGATACCATGGTGTCCGAATGGTGTGCTGCCGGTGCCCATATCGAGTACGATCGCGAAGCCACGGGCGGAGATCACGTTTCCACCGAGCTCGATTCCGAGCAAGACGTCATACTGTACTTGACCGGACAGTTCAACGGCCTAGGCGTGGTCGTACCGGTGGGCTCGACGACGTGTAACTAATAAGCGCGCGAGGTTATTTCGTTATTCGGTAGCTCGCGAGAAAACGGCCGATGGCCGCCTGCCCTCGTTCGCGCACCGCTCTCGCGTCGCTGGATTCCGGCACGATGATGGCAAGTTTACAAACCATCGCGTCGATCATGCGACATAGCAAGTCGATATCGTCGAAATCAAGTTCGCCGCGACGCTTAAGCGCGTAGAGGGTCGCGGCGAGCAGGGCCATCGGATAAGCCTCCTCGATTTCGCGAAAGCGCTTAGCGCCGAGAACGACCGGCCCTTCCTGTACGACGATCCGGCCGTAGTCTGGTTCTAGGCACGTGTCGAGATACGCATCGATTCCGGCGCCAAAGCGATCCCAGAGCACCTTGTGGGTTTTGGCTCTCGCTTCGATTTTGGCTGTTGCTTCGGACTGCATCTCGGTGACGACCGCGTCGAAGAGCACTTTCTTGTCCGCAAAATGGTGATAGAACGCCCCGCGTGTGACCCTTGCCGATCGGGAAATGGCCTCGAGCGCGGCGGCCTGATAGCCGTCCCGCGCGAAGGCGGCGCGGCCGGCCGCCAACAACGCCCGACGCGTCGCCTCGGCGTAGTCATCGCGACGCCATCGCAGATCGTCTGAACTCACGTGGCCAGCATACCTCTTGACGGCAACATACGCCATGCTTATAACATACATAATGTATGTAATGACGAGTGGGTTATGAGAGTCGAGGAGATGTGTGCGCAATCCGGGGTTTCGACCGACGCCGTGCGCGAAAAACTCTTCGGCGCCGCGACGTTGCGGCCGCCGGCGGCCGTTTAGATGGCACTCGACGCACGGGTCCGAGACGTCGGCGAGCTCAAGGCGGCGCCCTTATTCGACATGGTGGTCGACCTCGAGCCGCGGCTCGATTTTGGTTCGGGTCCCCTTGGCCGGCGGGTGCTCTTCCATTCTGCGGGCGGTTCGTTTGAAGGCACGGAATTGCGCGGCGACGTGCTCCCGGGTGGCGGCGACTGGACGCTGTTTCGAGCCGACGGCGCGATGTCTCTCGACGTGAGGCTGAGCCTCAAGACGCACGACGGAGCGCTCTTGTATATGTCCTACGGCGGTCGCTGGGTAACGCCACCGGACTTGCGGCCCGACATGGCCGATCCGGCTAAACGACATCTCATCGATCCAGCCGGCTACTACTTCCGGACGAACCCACTCTTCGAGACGGGATCTGCACGGTACGCGTGGGTCAACGACATCGTGTGCGCGGGCATCGGTTATCTCGTCGATCGTGGCATCGCCTACAGAATCTTCAAGCTCGTATAACGCAGACGTGGTCGTACCGCCGGGTTCCACGACGTGTGACGAGAAAACGCGCGGGGTGGAATTCGTCCGGCCCACGCTTGAACACCGCGCCGCATTCGCCGACTGGCTCGACGACTGGCGGGGCGATTCTTACAACCCGTACGATGGTGTGTTCGAAATTGCGTGGACCGATTTCGACGCTTACATCTCATTGGTCGAACGCCTGCGGATTGAAGGCTCACCTCCAGGAATCGACGTTCCGCTCGATACCATCTGGGCGTTCGAAGGCCGGAAGCTGGTCGGCGATCTCTTTCTGTTTTACGAACCGATGCAAGCCGACAACAACATCGGCTACAAAGTTCGCCCATCGGCGCGGCGTCGCGGTATCGCGACCCTTCTGACGCGCTACGGATTGGATCGCTTGCGCGAACGAGGTAAGACCGAAGCCCGCCTAACGTGCCGCGAGGACAACATTGCCTCCGCCGCGGTTATCGAAGGCTGCGGCGGGCTCCGCCGTGACGACAAGGTGACGGCGAAGGGCCACGTCATGCGCCGCTACATCATCCCAATAACGGCATAGGTGCCGAACCACATTGTCACGCTGAGCCTGTCGAAGTGACGAATGCGGTGCGCGCGCGAATCTTTAGCTGTTTTGCTCGACTAACGCCATGACGCTGCCGGGGACTTCGAGCTGATCGGTTGTGCAGCGGCGCGCCGGTTTGTCGTCGCGCCAGCGCAACGGCCGGGTGCCGTGCCGGATGCGCCCCGACGTCACTTGATCGAAGCCGACTTCGAGGACGAGCTCGGGGCGAAGGGCGACGTACGAGCGGTCGACGTCGCGGCCGCGGTTCCAGCGCGAGGGCGCTGCGTCGGGAGCGGCACCGCTAAACCCGCTGCCGCCCTCAACCGGGCGAAGCCGGTCGAGCAAAGCGCGCCGTTCGGAAGTCGCGAACGCGCTGCAGAAGCCGATGTAATCGAGCCGGCCCTCGCGATCGTAGAGACCGAGCAACAAACTTCCGACGCGATCCTTCGCATTCGCGGCGTAACGGAAGCCGCCGATCACGCAGTCGGCCGTACGTTGCTGCTTGACTTTGACTGCATCCGGACCGCGAGTCGCTCGATACGGCGCGTCGAGCCGCTTGGCGACAACGCCGTCGAGTGCGCCGCCGACGCGCGCGAACCAAGCATCGACGTCGGCCCGCTCGCGCGATGCCGGGCTCAAACGCAGCGTTCCGTTCGCGCCAAAAGCCGCGGCGTAACGTTCCAATGCGGCGCGACGTGTTTCGAGCGTTTCGTCGCGGAATTCGCGCGCGCCGTACTGCAAGACGTCGAAGGCCAGGTAGAGCGCGGGCGTTTTCTTGGAGAGCATCGCGACGCGGCTTGCTGCGGGATGGATGCGCTGCTGTAACGCGTCGAAGGAGAGCGCGCCTTCGTCCGGCACGACGAGTTCGCCGTCAAACGCATAGCGGCGTTCGGGTAGGGCGGCGAGCGCCGCAACGACTTCGGGAAAGTACCGGCCCAGCGGCTGGCCGGCTTTCGAATAGAGTTCGATTTCGGCACCATCGCGTTGCGCGAGCGCGCGGAACCCGTCCCACTTGGGCTCGTAGAGCCAGCCGGCGCCATCCGGGATTTCGGCGACGGAACGCAGCTCCATCGGTTCGATCGGCGTCACAACGCCGGCGTTTCCGTCGCAGGCTGCGAGCGATAACTGACGCGCCGGAGCGAACGGACGGCGCCCGCGAGACCGCCGGGTAAGAAGAGCACGAGAACGATGAAAAGCGTCCCAAGTATGAAGAGCGGCTCCGAGAGCGGAACGCGCAGAACCGGCGGAAGGTTCTGCAGAACCGGCGCATTTGAAAGCTCGACGAGCCGCACGTTGAGGTACTCGTAAACGACGCCGCCGAGGACGGCCCCCCAGAGCGTTCCGACGCCGCCAAGCACGACCATGACGAGCAGGACGAGCGTGAAACTCGCCGTTGTCACCTCCGGTGTCGCGCCGCCTTGTACCAGCAAAAACACCGCACCCGCGCAAGACGCCAGAAACGCCGATAGCACGAACGCGCCAAGCTTGTAGAGATAGGGATTGAGACCGAGAACCTCGACGCGTCGCTCGTTCTCGCGAATCGCTTGCCAGACGCGGCCCGGCGGCGAGTTAACGCTCCACCAGCCCACGGCGCTTGCGAACGCGAGCAGTGCGAGCGCGAGCCAGTAGAGGTTGCGGGTGTTTGCGACGCCGATGAATGCCGCCGGTAGCGACGCCGTTCCGAGCGCAAGTCCCTCTTCTCCGCCGGTCGCGCCCCACGGATTTTGCAGCACGAAGATCGACCCGGCTTCGGCGAACGCGAGCGTGACCATCGCGAACGATATATCGCGCGTGCGCAGTGAAATCGCACCGACGATCAGCGGCAGAACGAACGCTACGAGTGCGGTCAAACCGAGTGCGCGCGGCAGATCGAGGTTCCACTGCACGAGGCCGATCGCCGTCACGTAAACACCGGCGGCGAAATACAGGGCATGTCCGAACGACAAGAGGCCGGCGTAGCCGAAAACGAGATCGTAGCTGAGCGCGAGCGCGCCGAATATAAAGCAGAGCGCCAGCAGGTTAAGGGTCCCCGCCGAGTTGAGCGGCCCGTTAAACAGGCCCGGTATCGTAAAACCCCAAGCCGGCAATGCAGCGAGCGCCATGAGGCCGGCGAGGAGCACGAGCGGGG
>Ga0302326_10015718_pt1 | contig 15898 bp, 9 predicted proteins | sample Palsa_T0_3_FD_202264 | JGI IMG/M metagenome (GOLD analysis project Ga0302326, IMG submission 202264) | Peat permafrost microbial communities from Stordalen Mire near Abisko, Sweden - Palsa_T0_3 | ecosystem: Environmental > Terrestrial > Soil > Palsa > Peat permafrost | place: Sweden: Abisko... | reverse complement strand
GCCTCCCGTCCCATCGCCGCACGCCGGACACCGAGACCGGGGACAGCGGCCGTCCGAACGGGTCGATGAATAGCGTGACGGGCCCTGCTTGTGCAGGAACGGTGCCTTCCAGGGTCTGGATCGGGTAGGAGAGCTGACCGTTCTCCAGACGCGGCACCTGGATCACGATTACCGCGTCCGCAGGCACGTCATCACCGGGTTCGAGGAACGCGAGCACGGCGTTCCGCGGATCCGCCCCAAAACTGCTGGGTCCCTCGCCCCAGAGGTCGACGAAGTCGCTGGTGGGCATGTGACCGATGATCCGCTGCGGACGGTCAGAGACATACAGCGTCGACGGCGTGACGCCCTCGAGGGTAAGCGTCGTCCCGTCGCTCGTCATCCGGTGCGCGGTCTGCACGAACCACGACTGCTCGGCCTCAAGCTGCTCGATCATCCGCGGGTCGGCCATCGGGAACCTCTCTGCTTGGATCGCCTGGGTCTGGAGCGCAACCGCGGGTGCGATCATCACAGTGGTCGTCCCGGATGGGAACGGCTGTCAGCGTTGTTCACCCGGGTGATTGAACGACCACCTCAACGGCCGGCATCGGACAGCGGCCGGGCCGGAAAGATCAGAGCAGCCGAACGCGACCTAGCGCTCGATCTGTGGCGTGAAACCGGCAATCGCGGGGGCCCGGGAAGGGCTCATAAAGGCGACCTCGATCGGGTCCGCCGCGCCGCTCACAAGGCAGGTCGTCGCCGTCTCAAGGTCTCGATCCGCGGCCGATCACGCGAGCCGCCGTTCCCCCTCCCGCGACGGCGGACCGCTGACCCGCGACGCGATCGAACATCGCCTCGTCAAACACGTCGCGACCGCCCGGCGCTCGTGCCCGACGCATGCTCTTTCGCAGGCTGGCAGGGCGGCGTGCGCCGCGCGCATCCGTGGGCAGCCCTGGGCCTCACGCGGGCACGGCTTGAGTGCGCTCGATCCATCAGGAGATCTTGGCAGCGCTGTACTGCGCCCGGACGGAGGACCGGCTACGTCGTTCGCGATGTTCTGCCGCGCCGCCGGATCCGCGACGCTCAGCGAGCCGACAACACTGGGCGCTCTGTGGGCTGCGAATCCGAAGCTCGAGACCGCCCCCGGACTCGGCGATGCTGCGACACCCGCGCTTGACCTGGTCGGGATCACAAGCGGAGGTCCTACCGCGCGAGCCCTCCTAGTCGGCCCGGTTGCCGCTGGGCTCCCCTCAGACGAGGCTGGTGCGCAGGCGGAACTCGCAATCCGACTGGCGAATTACCCTGGTGCGACAGATGGCCTGGGTGTAAGCAACGCGTCTCCGCGCACGTCGCGCGATGGTCAGCCACAGGTCGAGATAGGCTGGCGAGGCCAGGCTGGAGCCGCAATCGATGTCGGTCAGATCGCCCCCGGCTACGGGATGCCGAACAGCGGGGCATTCCTCCGTCCCGCGCTCAACTCCGCCAGCGATGTCCTTGAGCCACTGCCTCTGTGGTGGGCGACGCTGTTAGCGCTGTCTAGCATCGCTCGGTACCATCCGGAGACCTGGACTGCGGCACTCGCCCGCGACAAATCGAAGTCTGCCATGCCAATTGAGGACGCCCTGGACATCGGCCATGAGTTGCTCCCGTGGCTGCTTTTGGATCTGCTTCAGCGGCCGTAGGTGACGCTCTAGGCTGATTCGCGAGCATGCCTGGTGGACCAGGGCGAACGAGGCTATCCGGACGCCGATCCCCTCTGCTCCAGTCGGTGACCCCTCTCCACACCGAGAACGGCAACAAGCCGCGCCGCGAACGGGGTGCCGGGTTCGAGGATAGGACACGGACCTCAGGGCGGGAGAATATGGCCGCCTGCGTCTGGGGCCGTGACCATCGGATAACTTACTCTCGCGCTGTGGACTATCGCCCGCCGTCGCAGCACAAGGCCGACCCTGACCTCGAAACGCTTCACGACAAGGTGACGCCCTGGATGATCGAACCTCTTGTGCGTTGGTTCGAACCGTTCCTGGTGGCCCGAGACGATCTCGGGGAGAGTTCCCCGATTCTTGACTTCATCGAGGCGCTCGAGATGAACCTACAACTCCCGACGCCCATTGATCGACACGACCCCGGAGCCGATCTAAGAGCCCGGATGAGCGCTGATCCCCGCTTTGGGATCATGGCCATCTCCTATGTGCTCAGCACCATTAGCGTCATCCGGACTGACGACCAGACGGTCACTAACACACAGGTTGTAGCGCTGGACAAGCTGCTACGTGACTCCGGCTCGGTATGGGAAGTTACGGAACTCGGTGTTCAAGACGGCGTCGAGGGCGAGAAGCAGCTTACCCTCGCGCGCCGCGACCTGGTGGTAGCGAAGCTCGCCGTCTCAGACGTGCGTGCACAGGGGCCTCGGGCAGGAGCGTTCCTCGCCGACGCGTGGAACGCAATCGCCACCATCGAGCCTCAACCTAGCGAGGCGTATGACAAGGCCGTGAAGGCGGTAGAGGTCGCAGCGCAGCCAGTCGTGCTGCCGAACAACCCGAACGCGCGCTTGGGCCAGATCATCGCGGCCATGAAAGACAAGCCGTCTGATGAGAAATAGCCTTCGGGTCAAGCAGCGGCTGGTTCGAGGGTGACGGCGTGTCCGAGTTCTTGGAGTTTGGCGATGAGGCGTTTGGTGATGCGTTCGGGATCCCGGGTTTGGAAGTAGTTGCCGCCGAGTTCGCGGTAGGTCTCGCCGGTGGTGAACATGTGCCAGTAGGCAACGAGCATGGAGTGTTTGACGGCGCCGAGCGCGCGGCCGTGTCCGATCCTGGGGCGGAGTCGTTGGTATTGCGCGGCGAGATAGGTGTTCTTGGTGCGGGTCGCGGCGAGGGCGGCTTCTTCGAGCGCGATCCCGAGCCACTTCGAGCCTTTGCGGGTTCGTCCGGAGCGGCGTTTGCCGGCGGATTGGTCGTTGCCGGGGCATCGTTCCGCCCAGGACGGGAGGTGCCCGGCGGTGGGGAATACGCTCATGTCGACGCCGATCTCAGCGACCATCACCTCAGCGGTCCGGCGCGCGACGCCGGTGAGGCTGCTCGCGAGATCGGCGAGGATTTCCGGGTCCGTCGTGCCCGAGACGAGCGCGTCGAGCATCGCCCGGCCCGAGGCACCGAGGATGTCTGAGGCGACGCAGTCGAGCTTGATGCCGGTGTCCTCGAGCGCCTTGTGCAAACGGTTGGCTTCGCGTTGACGCTCCGCGATCTGAGTTTTGCGATACCGGGTCAGCGTCCGCAGCTGGCGCTGGGGTTTGGGCGGCACGAAGCTGCCGCGCAGCAGCCCGGCCTCCATCAGCTGACACAGCCACTGCGCGTCAGAGATGTCGGTTTTGCGGCCGGGGACCTGCTTCACATGCCGGGCGTTGCACAACGTCAGCTCGAAATCGTCCTCCAGGATGTGCCAGACCGGCTGCCAATACACGCCGGTTGCTTCCATCGCGACGTGCGTGACGCGATAGGCCGCCAGCCAGTCACGCAGCGCCATCAACCCCGCAACGGTCGTCGAGAACTCCGCCAGCTGCGGGTCACGACGCCCCGCAGAATCCGGGACCCTCACGCAGGCGGTGACCTGCGCCTTATGCACATCGAGCGCGCCGACACGCTCATAGATCGTCTCCACCGAGCCTCCCACGTCGAACACGAACAGAACCGTTGCCTGCAGGGGCTTCCAGAACAGACGAGTCTGATGGTCGCGCTCACAGCGGCAGTCCGGGAATCCGGGGGAAGCACCCACCCCAAACTAAATACGGGCGCACAGGCACCAAGGACGGAGCGGCGTCAGCAGGCAACAACCAGATCCTCGCCCATTTCACCCGCCCGCGGGAAGGCCGAAGGCCAGGACAACTAAATATAGGTTCACCCCGTGCGGCACCGAAGCATCAAAGCGCCTCGCGAGGGTCACGATGCTGTCGAGGGGCAGATGGATCTGACCATCACGATCGCAGAACGCAAGCGGACGGCGTCCGTGGTCGAACGCGTTTCGTACCTGCTCGGCTTCCTTTGCCCCGAGGAGGGTCGTGCTCATTGGTCGGGTGTCGCGGTGAGGATGCGGGCCTTTTCGGCTTGGAACTCGGTTTCGCTCAGCGCCCCGGTCTGGCGGAGCTGGGCTAGCGCCCGGACTTGTCGGATGCGAATGGCGATTGTGCGCTCGTCCGCTGCTGGTGCGGTGAGGCTGGCGAGCTGGGCGTGGATCTGTTGGGCTTGGAGGTCCGTGAGCCGCCCCCGTTGGCGTAGGTTGTTGATCTTGGCGGTGACGTCCTTCTCCGATCGCAACAAGCTCTGCCAGGACTTCTTCTGCCTGACCCCGAGCGGGGTCAGCGTTGGGCACGCGCCGCCGACGCTGCTGAACACGCTCACCGAGTTCGATCGGCACACGGACCGCGGAACCGTCGTGTGGGCGTCGACCTCGAGCGCCTACTACGCCGATCAGGGAGTGCGTGTCGGCGCGACGCTGACCGCGGCGAAGGCGAAGCTTCCACGCGGGAACCTATTCCGTATCGGGCTGAACTACTGGTACGTGGCGCCGGCCGGAGCGGCGGCGGCGGTGCTCAAGGTCCGGGGCGGAGTCGTGCCGGAGGTTGGGATCGCGGTCAAGACGCTGACCCGCACGAAGGCCGCCCAGCAAATCCTGCTGACCGGCTTCAGCTGACCTCGTCCTCATCTCGGCCACGACGCGGCGAGGGCGTCGAGCCTCGGTCGCGAAGAGAAACAAACACGGGTGCCATAAGCAGACCGCCGAGCTCGGCGCCTCAGCGTATGAGCGACATTCGTCGCCGCGCCCGTTAACGAGCGATCAGCGTGTGGCGAAGTCCTGCGCCAGCTTGGTCAGGTCCGGATACCCGAGGCCGGAGGCCTCGTTAAACAGCGTGCCCGGAGTTCCGGTGTAGTAGATGTTGTCGTTGTCGGTGCCGCCCTGGTCCAGCGGCGTGAACGGCGAGCTGCCGCCGCGCGCGAACGCGTAGATCGACGGGTTCCAGAACCCGACCCGCCGGCCGACGTAGGAGTCGATCACAGCGGTCGAGCCGTTGAACTGCGGCGCGACGAAACTGGTGCCACCCCAACCCTCCTGGAGGGTCGGCTGCCCAATCGGCGCCCACGATGGCTCGTAGAGCAGGTAGCCACTGATCGGGTCGGCGTTGGCGGCCAGATCAGGGACGGCGCGACCGGAGGCGAAGCCTTGGACGACCGATGGCGTCGGATCGAAGCTCCATGCCTCCGGCAGCGTCAGGCCATCCTCGGTGACGTAGTCGGTCGGCGTCAGGTACGGGACGGCGCTGAACGTGTCGGTCCCGGGCACGCCGCTCTGATACCACGGCTCGGAATAGAACGAGCTGAACCCCCCGCCGCCGCCGACGACATTGGCCTCGGCGGCCGACGCCAGCGACTCGGGCGTGGTGTTCGCCGCCGCCTGCCACGCGTAGTCCCAACCCCAGGCCCGCTGCTGGCTCACCGAGATGTTCTCGGTGCCAGCGGCGTCGCCGTTGACCGTCCCCGCCACCGTGGCGGTCAGCGGCAACGTGGTGCCGCCGCTGGCCGTGATGTACGGGCTGTCGGCGGGGGTGTCCACCGACAGATTGGTGTTCGGGGTGGGATCCTCCTGGGCGTCATAGCTGCCGTCGTCGCCGGCGGCATCGAAGGCCGACTGGCCCTGCGCCGCCAGCTCCAGGAACGCCTCGTCGAACGCTGCGGTGTAGGCCGAGGTCTCCTCGCCAGCCGCGACCGCCTCCTCGAGATAGGTCTCCGGCTCGCCCCAGCTCGTCGACAGGGAGCCGGCAGTGTCCTGGCTGGCCGCGGTGAAGAAGGCGTCGGCAAAGCCCGGATCGGTGTTGGGCGCCTGGTAGACGATCACGTTGGCTCCGGGGGCGATCCCGCCCGACTGCTCGACGTCGAGGTCGGTCTCGCCCGTGCCCGAGGCGTCGCTCGGTGCCCCCGGGCCACCGTCGACGTTGTCCACGTTCACGGTCCGTCCGCTCGGGGTCTGATGCAGGATCCGCCGCCAGTAGTACTGGGGAGCACCCGGGTCCAGCGCGGCCAGCGTCACGATGGCCAGCGTCTGCCCTTGCCCGGCCGCACCCTGGCGATAGAGCGGGGTCAGGTTGTACTGCCCGGCGAAGTCGGCAGCCGTGTGGCACCCGGACGGGTCCGAACTCAGCTCCAACCCGACCGGAGCTGCCGGCGGGAGCACGCCGGGGCACCCCGCCGAGCTCGCCGAGGAGGACGACGCGGCACCGGCGTGGACGGTATTGCTGGTGTACGAGCTGTAGTTGCTCAATCCGAGGATCGCCAGCACCGTCCGCGCGAGCGGACCGGGTAGCTCCGGCGAGCCAGCGGCGCCGTGGACCGTCTGGCCGGGGATGCCTCGCATGCCGTGCAGCCCGTGTACCGCGGGCACGTGATACTCGCGCTGCTGCACGGCCAGCGCCTGGTCGAACTCACCGGCGGTGCCGTTGGCGACAACATCGACATCGTCGCGGTAGACCTGGGTCGAGATGCCGAAACCGGACAGGTAGCGCGTCAGCGCGGAGATCGCCTGTGGCGTCTGTCCATAGACGGCCGCGAACTGATCGACGGTGAGGTCCTGGCGGATGCCCTGCTGGACAGCGGTCTTGAGCTGGTCGAGGTTGTGCTCGCGCATGATGAACGACACCGTCTCAGGGGTGTCGGCCGGCGTGTCGCCAAATCCGGTGGCACCCGGCAACGCCGAGGGGTTGACACCCTGCGCCACCGCCACCATCGGACCCGATGTGGCGTGCGCCGTGGCGGCGCTGGCGCCGAGCGCCAGCGTGAGCACTCCCACCGCCATCGCGGATGACAGACCAGCCCGCACGCGGATCGCAGACACAATCATCGACGTACCCCCCCTGAGGTATCGGAGTCTGGCTCCCTGGACGGTGCAACCTTATCGCACCCGCGACGGGCCAGCGTAGGTTCCTGGCGAACGATCTTCGTCGGAGCGAACGACGCTGTTGGCGAGGCGGAGGACCACGGCGGTCGCGTGCGAGATCCGTCCTCCTTCGCGCGCTGAAACAAGGGGTCTGGTGGCGCGAGGACGTGCTCGCGGGGCGTCAGCAGCTTATCGACGGCGGGCTCGGTGGATCGAATGTCTGACGATAGAACCACGGCTTGTATAGGCCGAACTGGCTGATCACCCCGCCGCTTTTCCGTGTAGGGCTCAAACAGCGCCCGAGATCGGCGACCTGATCGAGTCCGGGCGCTTCTCGCTCCCGGTCGCGCAGACCTTCCCGCTCGCCGAGGTTGCCGAGGCACACCGGGTCAGCGAGCAGGGCCACGTGCGCGGAAGGCTCGTGCTAGTGGTCGGCTCTCCTATACGTGGGTCCATGTGATGCACACGGACAGGACGGCGACGGCCGCGTTCACCAACCGCGGCCCCGAACCCAGCAGCCCGATGCCGTGCAGCCGGTGCGAGGCCGCACAACGCGCAAATCATGGACCGTGCCAGTAGGCTGCGCGTGGTGGCTGAAACGAGGAGCGCGGAGATCATTGCTCGCGAGGTGATTGACGCGTTCTGCGCTGTCGACATACATCGAATGCGATCGCTCTTGGCTGACGATCTGAGGGCATACGTCACCAACTCCGAAGGGGGAGTCGACGAGGTCGGTGCCGATGAGTACGTCGGACGCGTGGCGAGAATGGACCTCCCGAGTGTGCAGTTCAGGCTCGACGTCACCCAAGCTGTCGAGCCGAGGCCAGACATGGTCCTTGCCATGGTCGAGATCAACGCCTCCAAGGGGGATGGGAGGCTCCACAACCACGCAACCCACTGCTTCTTCGTCCGCGATGGCTTGGTCGCCGAGTGGTGGATGGTCGAAGCACTGCCAGCTGAGAGCGACGCCTTCTGGTCGTCGTAGCACCGGGCACATACGCAATGCAGCGACGACATGCGGCCAGACCCTGTGCGGGGTGTCCTCACATCGTGGCGCGATCTGCAACGATCACTGCTGGCGTCGGAACCGGCCGATACCGCTGATCGGCACGGACGGGCAACGTAGGGGACCTTGGGAGCGGCGATTGATGTTTGTTGGGTCGGGCTGGCGTCGGCGCCGGCGCGCACGGGACAGCCGGTGGTTGCTGGCCGATCGCGGCCGCGGGATCCGGATCGGCCGCGCGCGAGCCGCGCGCGTGTCCGTGCTGGTGCTGCTGGGGCTGGGGGGGTTCGCGACCGTCGCGTCTGCTGCGCCTGGGCGCTGGCGGATACCCGGCGACACCCCGGTGCCCGTGGCTCTCGGCCGGGCTTCGTTCCGCGCGCACCGAGATGCGAACAGCATCCTGGAGATCAACGTCGGTCTCGACGTTCGCAACTCTGCGCAGCTCGACGCGCTGATCAAAGCGGCGAGCACCCCGGGAAGCCGGGGCTACGGCCACTACCTGACCAATGCCCAGTACATGGCGAGCTACGCTCCGACAGACGCGAGTGTCAAGGCCGTGAAGGACTGGCTGGCCAGCCAAGGCCTCGTGGTCACGGGCGTATCGCGGGACAACCTCTTGGTCCACGTGCGCACCAGAACGGCTGCCGCCGAGCGGGCGTTCGGGGTAGCGATCAACGATTACACGGCGGGTGGCCGCGCGTTCCACGCCAATGATCGGAACCCGGCCGTGCCGGCCGACTTGCACGTCGGATTCGTGAGTGGCCTGTCGAGCTACGACGTGTTCAAGCCGGCGATCACGTGCACCCCGGACCCGGGCTCGGAGTGCGGCTACGACGGCGGCGACTTCCGCGCTGCCTATGACATCTCCGGCGACGGCCGAGGCCAGACGCTCGGCTTCACGCTGTGGGGCCAAGAGCTGCCCCAGACCGACTTCACGGGCTACGCCAACGCGACGGGCACGACCCCGATCACGGTCGGCCAGGCCGGAGACGACGGCCTCGATTACATCCAGGTCGACGGTGCGAGCACCGAGAGCGATACCGACAACGAGGTCGCGCTCGACACCGAGATCGCGCATGGCGTCGCGCCCGGCGTCCATGAGACCTACTGGCTCGGCCACGACAACAGCTATACCACGATGGAGGACGTGCTCAACCAAGCCGCCAACTCAAGTATCGACGTCATCTCCAATAGCTGGGGCGCGCAGTCGATCGGCTGCCCGGTTGACCCGAACATGGAGAGTTCGCTCCAGCAGGGAGCCGCTACCGGCAAGACGTTCTACTTCGCCACCGGCGACAACGGCGCCGCGGCCGGCTGCCAATATCCCGCCGTCAGTCAATACGTGGTCGCTGTCGGCGGCACCAGCCTCAACGTGGGAGCAGGAGGCGTGTGGTCCTCCGAGACCGCAGTGCCGGACGGTGGCGGCTGCAGCAACAGCGAGCCGCGCCCGTCGTGGCAGACCGGGATCGGCAGCCCGCTCGCGGACCCAACGACGGCGTGCACGGGACGCGCCGAACCCGACGTGTCGGCCGACTCCGGGATCGGCACCTACCTCAACTTCGACGGCAGCGCGGGCTGCTGCACCGGCGGTACCAGCCTCGCGACGACGATCTGGGCGGCCGCCTCGGTGATCTGGAACCAGAACAACGCGAACTCGGGACGACCCGGGATCGGCTTCTCCGCGCCGCTGATCTACTCGCTGGCCAACGACCCATCGGACGACGCACACGACTTCCACGACATCACGGCGGGCAGCAACGGCTTCGCTGCCACAACTGGCTGGGACGAGGCGACCGGCTGGGGGTCGCCCGACGTCGACAAGCTGTCCAACAATCAGGCCGACATCGCCTCCGTGGCGCCGGCTGACGCGAACCAGGGGGACACGATCACGCTGTCGGCGACGCTGACCGACGCCGGTACCACGAACGGCCTCAGCGGACGGGCGATCACGTTCACCGCCGCTGGGGAGACATGCAACGGCACCACCGACTCGAGCGGCAACGCCTCGTGCTCGGTCACGATCAACGACCCGCCTGGCCACTACTCCACCAGCGCCGCGTTCGGCGGAGACGCCGGATACCAAGCGGTTTCGCAGACCAGCCCGTTCACCGTCTCGCACATTCCCACGAGCGTCTCCTACACGGGCGCGACGAGCGGCGATTACAACGAGTTGGTCGTGTTGTCGGCGCAGCTGACCGAGGACGGCGACTCCCGCGGCGTTGCGAACGAGGCGATCAACTTCAGTCTCGGCGGCGAGAGCTGTACCGCCACCACGGACTCCAGCGGGAACGCGAGCTGCTCGATCACCCCGCAGGACGACCCGGGCTCCTACACCGTGAGCACAAGCTTCGGGGGCGATCAGCCGACGTATGAGGCCGCGAGCGCGAGCGCCGGCTTCACGCTCAACCCGGCGCAGAGCCAGGTCATCTATCAGGGCCAGCTGACGTCCGACGGGGGATCGTTCTCGGCCGCAGCGACGCTGATCGATCCGGACGACAGCGCCCCAATCGCGGGCCGGCAGATCTCGTTCAGGCTCGGCGCCGGCGACGCCTGCACCGCAACCACAGACGCCTCGGGTAACGCCTCCTGCACGCTGACCCCAAGCCAGACGGGCACGCAAAACATCACCGCCGCCTTCGTAGGCGACACCGACTACGTCTCCAGCAGCGATACACAATCGGTCTCGATCACGCCGTAGAAGCCGTTGCGGGGCGTGTTCATCAGCATCGTCACCGCCGACGCCTCGTGGAGCAGCCACGCCTTCGGAGGCGATCGAGGTGCCTACTGGCGATTTCCGGTTCTCCGACCTGCGCCCTTTGATGGACATCTGTTGCCTCTGTCGCTCACGCCGAGCGGATGCGGAGGAGTCAGCGACCAGCAGTCGTTTTGTGACGCCGGCCCGGGCGGGCCGGTGGCAGCGTGTGGCTAGACAGAACTGGTGCGGGCTAAGGCTTGGGCGCAAAGCTGTCGAGAGGAGTTGGCAAGGACGAATCTTCGTAACGCGCGATCCCGGGTGAAGATGGGGAGCGGCGAGAAGGTTCGCTCCGTCACTGCCCGACGCGTCTGCCGGCCTCGAAGCGGTTGTTGAGTAGACGTGGATCGGGAAGCGCGAGGGCCCTGAAGGCGCTCTCTTGCTACGACCAGGGAGCAGGCTCCATGACCGCCAGACTGGTTCCCAGCGCTATCGAGGACACACACGCGCGAAGCGCGCATCATCTCAGCGGTCTTGGCCGAGCGGTGAACGGCTCTCGCTCGTTGATGGCTTGGCGCGGACACGCCCGCTGGCGTCGCGTCCTCGGTGCGGCATGCGCTGCGTGCGCTGGCCTTGCTCTCTCCGCGGGCTCGGCGGACGCCGCGACGACGAATCTGTACGTATCGGCCTCTGGTAGCGACGTGGGCGGGTGCGGTAGTGCTGCGGACGCGTGCGCGACGGTCGGCTACGCGCTGACCCAGGGCACAGCCGGAGACACGATCAACGTGGGAGCCGGGACGTTCGATGAGAACCAGATGCTGCTCACCTATCCGGTCACGATTGCGGGCGCGGGCGCGGGGAGCACGACGATCGATGTGGACGGCTCCGCGGCTGCTGCTTGCAGCAGCGAGAACCCCTCCAATGTTCACGCCGTGACGATCGGCGGGTGCGGCGGCACGGTCGGCGCGGGCAGCTACGCGTTGACGGGTGTGACACTCGAGGGCGTCCCTGATCCGAACGACGGCACGCCGGACCTGTTCGACGCCGACGGGCTACCCGCGAACGTCTCGATCATGCTATCCAACGATGCCTTCCTGACCAACACCACACTCGATCCGAGCCTTGCCAGCGATGCGGCAGTGGGCGTGCTGCTGCGAGGGAACGACGTGACGGACACCGTCACGGTCGAGAGCGACACGTTCAGCGGAATGTATGAGGGGGTGTATGCGTATACCGACCCCGGCGATATCACCGTGTCGCAGGACACCTTCACGAACCTGACCGCCTATGGCGCGACCGCCGGCAACCCATATCCCTCGGGATCCTATGGCCCGCTCGGCATCTACATGGAGGACACCTTCAACGCGAGCGGCCCAGCGATGGACGGCCCATACCTGGTCTCCGATAACACCTTCAGCGGCTACAGCGGGTTCGGCGTCTTCGTCGCCGCAGGCCAGGGATACAGCAACGTGAGCGGCGCCATCGCGAATGTCACGATCTCAGGCAATACGTTCGACCTTCCGGTGACCTCCGACGGCGTGGTCGGCACAACCGCCGCGATCGACCTCGACGCCGACACAAACGGCGGGAACACGCTCTCGAACATCGACATCGCCGAGAACTCGATCAGCTCGTCAGGCACCGGTGCGGCTGACGTGACGCTGCTCGACGACCCCGGATCGAACCCGGCGAACACAGTGTCGGGCATCTCGATCACCGGCAACAGCCTGCTCGGCGGATCCGGGGTGATCGGCGTGGGCGATCCGAACGGTGCCGCGCCGACGGCCACCGGTGACTGGTGGGGTTGCGCGACCGGACCGAACTCAGGCGACTGCACAACCGCATCCTCGAGCGTGGTCTCGACCCCGTACCTGACCACCAGCGACGGGCTGCCGACCGCGCCGAGCGGCGTCGGCGCGACCGCCGGAGTCGAGTCCGCCACGATCAACTGGGATCCACCCGCACTCAGCGGGACCAGCCAGGACGTGATCAACTCATACACGGTCACGGCCGTACCCGGCGGCGCGAGCGTCACAGTTCCCGGCACGTCCACGAGCGCGACCATCTCTGGGCTGACTGCCGGCGACACCTATGCCTTCACGGTCAACGCGACCGGTCCGGGCGGAACCGGATCATCGGGCTCATCTCCCGGCGTGACGGCGCTGCCGACCCCGGCCACCCCCGCTCCTTCCCCACCGGTAAGCACGCCCGTGGCCCCATCGCCCGTAATCACGCCCGACGCCCCATCGGGAATCGCACCAGGTGCCCTTGGCACACCAGTCTCCACGTCGATCCAGCCCAACACTCAATCAACCGTGACGATCAAGGCGCCCGGCGGCGTGAGCGACCTCGTGGCAGTCCCGCCAGGAGCGCTCCCCGCCGGCACGATCATCAGCATCTACCCCGTAACGAACGCAACGACGCTCACCAGAAGCCTCCACACAGGCCTGGTCTACATCACCGCGTTCGCCGTCGCATGGAAAGCGCCCAACGGGGGCACACCAACAGCAACCAAGCCGATCATGATGACGGTCCAGGACCACCGCATCCTCGCCGGCGACACCGTCTATCAGACAACCACCAAAGGACTCAAGGCCGTCGGGACCGCAAAGGCGGACGGTCTCGTCGCCATCAAGTTCACGGCCGACCCCGGGTTCGTCATTGCATCGGTGCCGCGCCTCAGCTTCACCGCAAAGCACGGAACCGGCGTGAGGAACAGCATCAAAGTCGCGCTCAGGTGCAGCGAAGCAGCGGCCTGTCACGGGACCGCGACGATCACCGTCGCACACACGGTCAAGCGCGGCACCCGGACCATGGTCAGCCGCCTCACCATCGCCAAGACGGGCTTTGCGCTCGCAAGAGGCCGAACCGCCAGCATCGGGGTTCGCCTAACCGCACAAGGCAAGAGAGTCCTGTCCGGCCGCAAAGCTCGCCAGGAAATCCACGCGAGCGTAACGACGACCCTCACCGGCGGCACCAAGCGCTCGGACGCAATCATGGTGACATAAAGGCGGTTCGACGCACCGCAGTCGGCCATCCGACGCTGCCGCGTGAGGCGAATGCGGCCACGAGGTCCATTCGTCCAGATGGCACAGGCGCGCCAGGCCGACCTGCTGCGCGAGGCCGAGGAGTACTGCCGCGCCCGACTGGCGGCCCGCCCGACGGTGCTGAGCCGCGTCACCGCCCGGATCCCGCGCTTCACCGCTCCTTCGCCTGACCGCTGCTGCCCTCCTCCCTCGCCTCAGGCAGCGATCTTCCAGTCGGCCCGGCGCAGCCTGTGGAGCAGGAGCGGGGGGAGGAGGCCGACGAGCAGGGTCGCGGCGAGCAGCGCCAGGAGGTAGGGCACCGTGGTGATGTGTCCGAGTTGGCTCGGCGGCAGCAGGCCGACTATGCAGGCGGCTGTGGAGGCGAGCGTGCCGAGGACGCAGATCGCCAGCAGCGCGGGGGCACGGTAGCCACGCGGGTGCTCGGGCGCTCGCCGCCGCAGGTTGATCGCCGCGACGAACATCAGGACGTACATGATCAGGTAGACCTCTGTCGCCAGGGCGGCGAACACCCAGTAGGCGCGTGAGACCGCCGGCACCACGGCGTAGAGCAGTCCGATCACCGTGATGATGATTCCCTGGGCGACCGATATGTGAAGCTGGACGCCGTTGGAGTTGAGCTCCTGGAAGTACCGCGGTAGGTAGCCACGCTCGCGAGCGATGTCCAGCAGGCCGGTGGAGGGACCGGTGAGCCAGTCGAGCAGGCCACTGAGGGAGGCGACGACCAGCCCGACGGCGATGATCGGCGTCAGCAGGCTCAGCCCGAAGTGGTCGAGCAGGCGCTTGAACGCCTGCATGACGCCCGCGGTGAAGCTGATGTGCGGCGCGGGGACCGCGACCGAGATCGCGAGCGTCGGGAGGATGAAGACGAGCAGGATCAGTACCACGGCGAGGAGGGTCGCCTTGGGGAACTGCCGCGAGGCATCGCTCAGCTCGTCGACGTGGACGGCGTTGACCTCGACCCCGGCGTAGAGGAAGAAGCTGTTGACGATGAGCACGATGCTCGTCAGCCCATGCCATGCCGGGAGCACGTGGTGGGCGTTCAGCGGCGCGGCCGAGGCGTTGCCCTGCAGGAGGTAGATCGCGGCCAGGAGGACGAGAAGCAGGCCGGGGATCAGCGTTCCGATGAAGATCCCATACGACGCCAGCCGGCCGGTGGAGAGCGCCCCTCTGCCGGAGACCAGCACGGCCGACCAGAACAGGACGATGATCACCACGGTCGTGTAAAGGCCGCTGTGCGCCAAGCTGGGCGCGAACACGTACGCCAGCGTGCTCGCGACGTAGGCGAGCAGTGCCGGGTAATAGAAGGTCGTCTGGGCGAATTGACACCAAATAGCGACGAAGCCCATCCTGGGCGAGATCCCCTCCGACACCCAGTTGTAGACGCCACCCGGCCAGCCCGAGGCGAGCTCGGCCGACACGAGCGCCGCCGGCACGAGGAACACGATCGCGGGCAGGACGTAGATGCCCACTGACGCGAGACCGAGGACGGCGGTCGCGGGCGTGGCGCCGAGATCGCCCACTGACCCCAGGGTCAGCATGGCCATCGCCAACCAGGTGAGTGTCGCCTTCGTCCCGGCCGTCGAACGAGCGCGACGCTTGGCAGGGTGCGGATCCGGCTGCTCGGCTCTAGGTGTCATCTGTTTCGAGGGTTGATCAGCGGCGCGACAGCTCCGACGAGACATTCTCGGCATTCCGACCGCCGAGCGTCGCCGAACCCCGGCGTGGAACCCCCCGCTTAGCCTGCTCGTGCCGCGGCCCCGCCGAGCCGATCGGGATGCGGCAACACCGCCTGATCAAGGTGGCTGAGAACGATGAGCCGTTGTCTGCGAGCTTTCCCGCCCCTGGCTCAGGGCGGGTTGCGCCGCGGATCGCTACCCCGCTGGTCGGGGCCCCGCTTGGGGTTTCGGCGCTGATCGAGCTCTGACCGCGGCGCGGCGGCGGGAACCGAGCCGGGCGTTGAGATTCGCCAGCGCCTGCTCGAGGCCGACCTCGGCCGGATCGAGGTCGCGCATCGCCGCGGCCAGCCGGTACTCGGCGAAATGCTCGGGCTCGACGCCGCACGCACGCGCGATCAGCTCCATCGCCCGCATCGACGGCTTGTCATGCCCGTTGGCGAGCATGTTGATATGCGCATGCGTGATCCCCTTACCGTCGAGCTCACGCGTCGCCTCCGCCAGCCCGCGGTACGTCAGGCCACGCGCCGCCATCAACGCTCGCAGCGCCTCGCCAAATGGCTGGTTGCTGGTGGGGCTCATCGAC
>Ga0302326_10015717_pt1 | contig 15900 bp, 16 predicted proteins | sample Palsa_T0_3_FD_202264 | JGI IMG/M metagenome (GOLD analysis project Ga0302326, IMG submission 202264) | Peat permafrost microbial communities from Stordalen Mire near Abisko, Sweden - Palsa_T0_3 | ecosystem: Environmental > Terrestrial > Soil > Palsa > Peat permafrost | place: Sweden: Abisko... | reverse complement strand
GTCGAGCACCTGGCCACGATCGCGCGCCTGCGCCTCAAGCTCGCGCAGGTGCGCGGCCGTTCCCGGTGACAAGACAAGATCAATCCATCGGAACGGCAGTGGCAGGGGGCTCAGCAGATCTGGCGTGCCGGCCATGAGCAGGCGCCGGCAGACCTCATCGACCTCACGGTCACCTGCGTGCGCGACGTGCGCGGCCACGCAGATCTCGGCGGGCCGCAGCGCCCATTCGGCGACCGCCGTGGGAGCCGGGGTGGCGGCGAGCGAGGACCAAAGCCGCAGTCGTTCGGGGCGGCCGATCGGCCCGCAGCGGACCGATCGCCGGACCGCGCGATACCCCGCGGCGCCTGCCGTCCCGGCCAGGGGAGTCTCGACCGACAGGAACGTCAGCGGCGCCGCGGGGATGGCCTTCCACAGTTCCGCCGGCAGCGCTTCGGCGTGCTCCCACGCCAGCACCGAGCCGGCCAGACGTGCCCGGCGGACCTCACGGGTCGCGGCGGCCAGGGCGTCCGCGCGGTTCGCGAGCGCCGCCGCGTCCACCGCTACGAGCGGCGACCCCAGCCGGGCCGCAGCCTGCGCGGCCAGGGCCGTCCGGCCCGACCCGCCCGCCCCGGCGAGCTCGATCTCGATAGGCAGCCCGGCTTCGCCGCCCGAGCCGAGCCGCTGCACGAAGCCGACGATCTCCTCGAGCGCCTCGGGACGCAGCACGGGGCCAGCCGGAGGCTCAACGACCCGCCCGGTCAGGCCGGCCGACCAGTCGGTCTTCGCCAGGACAGCGCTGCGGCTGGCCGCGTCGCTCTCCTGGCCCGGGGCGGGTCCGGCGATCGCCCGCAGCAGCAGCGCGTCCGCCCGCCAGCCGGTCGACCAAGCGAAGGCGTCGCGTCCGGTCACGACCGGCTCGGCGACCAGCCAGCGCACGAGCGCCGAGTCCGGGCCCGGCGGCAACTCACCGGTCAGCTCGAACAGCGTCGCGGCCAGCGAGGGCGTCGGATCGGCGGCCTCGGTGACGTCGAGCAGGTACCCGAACACCCGGGTGATCGCCGGGTCTAGAGCCGCCGCGGCGGTGAGGGCGAAGAGCGCCGCGTCCATCCGGGACAGGCCAAGCGTGACCATGAGATGCTCCAGGCGGGCATCCTCCGGTCGTTCGGCGAGGGCGGCGATCTGCGCCGACGCTGCTGCGGCATGTTTGTCCGACCGGTAGAAGGCCTGCTCCGCCTCGGCCGCCTCGGTCTCTGAGGTGAGCGTCCTGTCGACCTCGCTATGGCTGATCCCGAGCACGTGCTCGCCCTCATAGTGGTGTCCGGCCCACAGGTGCCGCAGCCAGAGCACCCGGCGGGAGGCGCGCAACCGGACCTCGGTGAGCCAGCGCGGCTCCGCCTCGCGGTCGGGAGCCGGCCTGGCCAGCACCGCCGGAGCCGGGTTCACAGCGTCACCCACAAGGCCGGATCCGACTCAATGCCGTTCACCCGGACCCGTACCGGCGCGACCGTCCCGGCAGGCTCGCCCCCGACGGTCGGCGGCGAGAACGAAAAGGACGTGCCGGACGGGTCGACAGCGACCTCGCCGGGCGCTGCGGACCCCGTCGTTTCCGTCAGCACCACCGTGCCGACGAGGATCTCAGTCGCGCCACTGGTAAAGCCCGCGCCGTGCACCGTGAAGGGGGCCGATCCGGCCAGGACCGGGCCTCCCTCGGGGTCCACGTAAGCGGCCACGCTGACCGGGACCGAGCCGCTCCGGGTGGCCCCGGGCGAGCCTGGCGTCCCGCTGCCGACCCGGAGCTGATAGACGCCCGGCCCGGGGGCGTCGGCCGGGGCTGCTCCGGCCGTCGGCGGAAGCGCGAGCACGAACTTGGACGCGCTCGAGTCGGCGGGCACCGCCCACGCCGTCACGTCCACCTCGGCGCCCCCGGCTGGTGGCAGGAGGTATACGTGGTCCGAGACGCCGCTGGTGCCAAGGTCCGCCCCCGTGAGCCAGACGGCCTGGCCCGGCGCCACGCTCGCCGGCGATTGGGAGAAGGGCACCGCGGAGCCTGCCGTTCCCACGTAGGAGCCCTCGCGGAAGGTGCCGAACACGACCGGGTATCCGTCCGTGCCGAGCCCGGCGGGCAGCAGCGGGACGGCGCTCGCGGCCACGGAGAACGACTTGGTTTCCCCCGCGGGCGCGGGCATCGGATCCGGGTCGATGAAAACCACCGCGGCGCGGTAGACCAGGGACATCCGCAGCGGTGCGGTGGTCGCCTGCCAGAGCCGGCTCAGCTCGTCGTAGGAGCGGTGCTCCATGGTGAGGGTCAGCTCCCAGGGCGCGGCTGCCCCCGGGTCGCTCCGCACGATCGGGTTGGCGTGGTAGATGCGCAAGGCCACGCTCATCGCCTCCTGCTCCTCGGTGTAACTCGTCTGCGAGTACGCGAAGAGCAGGTAGAAGAGGTTAAGCGCCAGCGGCAGGTACCGGGTCGGCTCACCGGTCGCGGCGTCGAGCATCTGAGGCTGCCAGAACAGGGCCTCCCGCGCGTTGTCCGACTCGGCGTGATACAGGTACATGCTCAGCTGCGTGCCCGGCTGCTGAAGCACCGCGTCGGGCGCCAGCCCGGTGAACGTCGGAGTGAACGTCGGCCCGGCCGGGCTCCCGCCGACCTCGGTCCAGATCGGCGCCGCCGTCCACTGGCTCTTCACCAGGCCGATCAGGGAATCAGTCACCGCGGACAGGTCGAGGGTCATCACGCGCTCCCGTCAGCCCTGTGCGGTTCCGTACCAGCGGCGGAGCCCGTCCCGCATCCAGCCGGCGGCCGCGTCCGCGGCGAGCAGGGAGGCAGGACGCGACCAGCCCGGCACCACCTGCGCCGGAGGCCGGATCTCGGACGCAGGCGGGGCAGGCGGATCCGGCGGGACGACCGTGACCTCGATCGTGCCGATCGATACCCGGGGCCGCCCCGGAACCCGGGACCTTTGGCGCGGATCGTCGGCCTCGGGGTCGGCCAGCGCGCTCGAAGGCGACGCCGAAGCGGCCGGCAGCCCGGCTGAAGCGGTCGGCGGTACGAGCCCGGTCGAAGCGGCCGGCGGTACGAGCCCGGCGGAGGCGGCCGGCGGTACGAGCCCGGTCGAAGGGGCCGTCGGTACGAGCTCGCGGACTGCCGCTGGCCTCCAGCTGGGATCCGGGTCCGCGGTATTCCGGGCGCCGGGCGTCACCGGGACATCCGTGTCTTTCGCGCGCCGGCCCTGGTGCGAGCCGGCGGTGCTGGCCGCTCCTGGCTCAGCCGGCCACGCGATGGACCCAGGCGGCGGCGCGGCCACCTCCCGGCGGCCGGTTTCAGCGGTCACCGGGGCTGGCTTGAGCGTCCCGGGCAGATCCACAGGTGTTCCCCACAGCGGGCTCGCCCAGGACTCCGGCGGCCGTGCCTGCGCAGCGTCGCCCCCAGGCCGCGAACGGCCTGACGGTGACGTCCCGGCCGCGTACGTGGTGATGCCGTCGTTCACCGGCGTCGTCGGGGCGGTAATGGCGGGTGGGGAGGATTCGGTGCGCGCACCGGACGGCACGCGGGGCGCCGGCTGCGGTGCCGGGCCGCCTGCGGCCGCCGCCTGTACACCTGAGGCGACCGGTAGCCGTGGGGCACTCGTGTCAAACGTTGGTCCGGTGCGGGCCACGGTGGCGCCTGGAGCACTGCCCGCTCGGTCCGCGCCGGGGTCCGGACTGTGCAATGACATGATCCCCTCAGGCGCCAGCGGCTCCTCGGTGGTGGCGGAGGGCGGTATGGCCGTCGGGAAGCTTGGCGCGGTCGCCTTCATAGCGCGTCGCGGTGGCAAGCCGTCACCGTTCCGCGAGCGGCCTGGCGTATAGGTGTCACCGGCGAATACCTGGCGAGGCGGCCGCAGCGCCGCCTGCCCGCCGGCCTGCCGGGCCAGCCTGGCCAGATAGGGAACCTGGGTCCTCATGCCACCCACCGCTCGTCGGCGATGATCGACGCGTAACGTCGGCGCCGGCCGCGCGGGAGCGCCAGGATGGCCTCTTCCGGCCATCCGTACGCGGAAGCGAGCGCATGGATTTCCAGGTGGATGCCGGAGAAAGCATTCCGCAGCTCAGTCAGCGTATACGCGAGCGGATCGAAACGCATCGCCACCTCATACCCGCAACCGGGACAGCTCCCGCCGAGGAGATCGTCGAGGCTCGGCGCGAGAGCGGAGAGCGCGCGGTCAAGGCGGCGGGCGAGCGCCCGTGATATCTCGGGAGTGTCGACGCACCGGCCGGAAAGTGCCTCCACGGGCCTGTCGTCCGACGTTGCCGCCAAGAGGTCAGCGATCGTCGGGATGCGGAACCTGACGATCGTCCCGGTCAGGGTGAACCAGTCACCCTCCGGCGTGCCCGTGACGCCGCGCGGTCGCCGCGGCCGATGATGCTGCAGGTAATCCCCGATGCTGAAGCTCACGTCGATCCGTTCCCGGCAGCCCGGACCGGGACACATGGCATCGGTCCGGATCACCTCGCCGATCCAGCACTGCCGGATCACCAGCGCGGCCGCGTCCAGGTCGGTTTTCGGCAGAGCGGTCCAGTCGAGCGGACCTCCTGCGACGGTCCGCCCGACGCGGCGCGCCAGCTCCAGGAGCGCAGGCAGGGGCTCCAGCTCGGTCTCGACCACGAAGAGCTCGTCCTCACCGGTGGGCTCCCGGACGGCCAGCACCACGCCGCTGACTGGCAGCAAGGGTCACTTCTCCGTGGGCTCGGTGAGCGGAATCCGCTCCCAGCCCTCGTTTTCCATCTTGATGTGCTCGATCGCGACGGCGTTCCCGCCCGCGTCGAGATCCGGAAGGGCCTGGAACTCCGACACCCAGGCGCGGTGGACCGCGTACTGCAGCACCGGCTGGCCCTCCTCGTTAAGGAGCTCGATCCTCACCTCCCTGCGCAGGTTCGCCAGTGAGGTGGTGGGGGCCCCCTGGTCGAGGACCTGGGCGTAGTTGGCCCAGTTGGCGAACTCCGCGTCCTGGGTGACACCTCGCTCGAGCGTGATCGGCTCGTACTTGGTCCGCCCGAGCCCCTTCAGGATGATGGCGTTGCCGCCCTCCTTGTACTCGATCACATCAGAGGAGCGCTTGAGCGCTCCGACCTTGCTCACCGCGGCCACGGGTATCGTCGGGCTCACGATCGGGAAGTAGACGAGGAACCGGTACACCTTGTACGGGTCGTAACGGTTGATGTTCGCCGGAAAGATAACGCTGCCCATGATGGCCCCTAGCTCTGCGCCTGACCGGCGAGTTGCGCGATCTGGACGACGACAAACTCCGCCGGCACGAGCGGGGCGAAGCCGACCAGTATGTTGACTATGCCGTTGCTTATGTCCTGCGCTGTGGTTGTCGTCGAATCGCACTGCACGACGAATGCCTGGCTGGGCGTGTCCCCGGCAAACGCGCCCTGGCGGAACAGGCTAAGCATGAACGCCGTGACCTCCTGGGTCAGCGCCTTCCACAGCGGCGTGGAATTACCCTCGAATACCGCCCAGGTGAGATTGGCGTAAAGGGACTGTTCGATAAACAACGCCGTTCGCCTAACCGCGATGTACTTCCACTGCTGCTGCGCGGTATTGGCGTCGGCGCCCGCCGTTGTCCGCGCGCCGAATATCACGGTACCTATGCCCGGGAACTGCCTGATGCAGTCCAGGGCGTTCTGGTTGAGAATACCTTGCTGGGGATCGGTCATGACCCCTTTTGGATGGACGCCCGTGGTGCCGAGAAGGGTCGTCTCGATGCCGGCCGGGGATTTCCAGACCCCGCGGTTATTGTCTTCCTGGCCGTACATCCCGGCCACGAAGCCGCTCGGCGGGGCGAAGGAAGCGGCCCCCGTGACCGGGTCGGTCGTCGAGAGCCAGGGGTAGTACAGCGCTGCGTTGGTACTGACCGGGAAGTTGCTCGACAAAGACAAGTTGCCGTTGCTGATGTTTGTGACCACGTCGTCAACGTCCCAGTCCACGTTGCTGTCGGGTCCCCAGTTTGTGGTATCCGGCGATGGGGTGTCCATGATGTAGAAGGCCCGCTTGCGCTCGCAGTAGGCGACCGCCTCGGAGGTGACGCTGTTGTCGCTGACCCCGGGCGTGGCGAGCAGGTTGAAAATAGGCACCTTGTCGAGCGAGGCGTTATCTTCGAAGACCGCCGCGAAGTCGGTGGGGTCTATGAGGGTCCATCCCGCCAGCGGCAGGCTATCCCCGTAGCTGAGGGTTGCTAGTACCGGAGTCGTCGGCAAGGCCGCGTCGGTTGCCAGTGCGACGGTGACGAGCGCCGAGTTCTGCAGTGCTGGAGAAACTGAGGGGAGAGCGGATCCTCCACCCTGAACGTCCGCGGTGGATTGGAGGCTCGCGAGGGTTACCTTTCGGTACGTCTCGACCGTCGTTCCGTAGATGATGACGATGTCGGCCGTCGCGGGGTTGGTGCCGGACTGCTGATAGTTCGAGATCTGCACCTGCATCGGGATGCCCACGACGTCCGCGTAGGTGAACTGGTCGGCTGCCGAGGTGGCTGAAGTCCCCGCCGGCGTGGTGACGGTGACGTCGGCAACGCTGGTGGCGCTGGCCGCCGGGCTGGCCGCGGGGGGCGGACTGGTCACGGCGAGCTGGGTGTCGCTCAGGACTATCAGGTTGGTGGCCGAGACCGAGCCGAACGACACCGACGTCGCACCGGTGAAGCCCGTGCCCGTCACCGTCACGGTGTCCCCTCCGGCCATGGCGCCGTTCGCCGGGGCGATTCCGGTTACCGTTGGCGCTGCCGGGGCACTTTTGCCGTCTGCCGCCGTATCTTTGGCGGCTGTGTCTTTGGCGGCTGTGCCCGTGCTTGTGTCTGTGGCGGCTGCGCCCTTGGCACTTGTGCCTGCGCTGACGGCTGGGGCGGCGGGCGCGGCGGCAGGTGGAATATTTGCGACGGGCTGCAAAGCCGTAAACGTGATGCCCCCGATGACGGCAGTCGCGTTCGCGATCTCGGTTCCCTCGGCAGGCGCTATCTTTGCCGATCCGGTGAGATAAGTCTGGGCCTTAATCCCGACGACGTAGCAGGTCGGTCCTCCGTTCTGGAAGAACTGGAAGACCGCTTGGCCGACATAGTCGGGCAGCCAGGGGCTGTAAAACAAGCCGCCGAAGTTTGCCTGGTAGTCAGCGAAGCTGAACAGCTGGATCGCGGTCTTGTAGTTGGCGGGCGGGGTGGCGTACGGGTGGGTGTAGCCGACGAACACGGCGATCGATGTCGGCGCGGGCTGAATCGAATGGACCAGGCTCGGGAGCTCCTGGATGTAGACCCCCGGATACGACGTCGTGACCGTCATGTGCCCCTCCTCAAACGCGACCTTGTCTCGCACACCAAACCTGGGTCGCTCGGCGTCAGTCCCACCATACGAACGCGGCCGTGTTCCAGCTGTCATGGCAGCGTGAGCGCCCCGTCAAAACTCCGTCACCACCCTGTCAACGCCGGCCACGTCCACCTGGCCTCGGACAGCCGAAAATCCGCGTGTATCAACCCGGTTCCCTGACCTCTCCGTACCGACGATCGCCCGGCTGCGAGTCGGCCGGCATGATCGATAGACCTGAGGAGCCCCATGACGGGGACCTGGTCGGAGGAGAAGCAGCATGGCACCAATACCGAGACTCTCACTTCCGGGTCAGGTGGCCTGGCAAGCTGAGTTCATCGTCAATAATCTTCAGCAGACTGATTACCAGTTTTCCGAGAAAATCGATGTAGATCGCGGTATTTATGATTGCGACTGCAACGGCTTCGTCGGCTTTGTGCTGGAGCGCTTCGCGCCCGACCACTACCTCATGATCCCGAAGGAAGCGGACCAGCCGCGACCCCGCGCCTTCAAGTACTACAGGTTCTTCAATTCTCTCACCCCGGAATCCTCCGGCGGCTGGCATCAAATCGATTTCCTGCAGGACGCGCGCCGCGGCGACATCATCGCCTGGCAGCTCCCGGACATCGTGATCGGCCAGAACACCGGCCATGTTCTCTGGGCAGCTGAAACGCCGGCAGCGGATGGTTCTGGCACCTTTACACTCCGGGTATACGATTCGGCCGCTGAACCACACTTCGACGATACGCGCGGGACCGGGGAAGGACAGTTTGGAACCGGAGTAGGATCTGGCTTTATTAATTTCCAGGTAGACGATGCCGGCCGGCCGACAGCTTTTCAGTTCGCGCCTTCTGGAGGTTTCACGACCCTGCCGATCGCCATCGGACGGCTTGAACCATTGCCCGCCATCACTCAGTCCTGAGGCGGGCTCTTGCCCTCTTCCGTCACCTCCTCCGCGGTTTGGCTCGAGGCGGAGTGGCCGATCACCTGATCGAGCCAGTGCATAACCGCCGCGGTAAGGTCGGCGGCGTCAGACACCTTCTCGACGCGGACGGTCGTGGCAGCGTCATCGAACGCGTACAGTCGCGCATGCCAAGGCGCCCCGCCGTCGGCATCGACGTACACGCTGATCAGCAAGCCCGCAGAGCGAGCGCGCGGCCCGGCCACAGTGCCAGCTTCGTCTCGCGTCGTCACGCTGCCGTTACCGGCTGGCCGGGGGAGTGGGTGAGGCGAGGGCTGGATGGGCCGCTGGCGTAGGCGGGGCGGATGGGCCGCGGCGGGTCAGTGCGCGGTGACCTCGTGGAGAAGGGCGCGCATCATGGGCGAAGGCGGCACGCCGAGCTCCCTGGCTGCGATCTTCTCGTACTGCCGGTACCGCCTGATCGCCTCTGCCCCGTTGCCCTCAGCGATGTGGATCTTCATCAGCGCCCGGTGCGCGCTCTCCCGCAGCGGATCCCTGTCGACCGCCGCGAGGCCGGCCAGTATGGCAGCGCCGTATCGGCGCAGCGACGTGAGGTGCTCGCACACGAGCTCAAGCGCATGCAAGCTCAGCTGACGGTGCCGCTCCCGCTCCACGATCACCCAGTCTTCGTACCAGCCAGGCAGCAGTTCGTAGCAGAACCTGGGCTCAAGCAACGCGGATACGGTGTTGTCATCGAATCGGTCGGTGATCAATGCCCTGGCCAGTTCGGTCGCATAGCGGACATCTACCGGGACATTAGGCGCGAGCGTCAAACTGTCCCCGCTGATCAGCACCACTCCAGGGCTAAGCGCATGCAGTTTCCACAGCGTGGATCGCAGGCTGCCGTGAGCGCGCGATTCGCTCGAATCACCCCAAAGCAACCCGGCCACGTACCCGCGAGGCAAGGCGCCGCCGCGCAAGCCGAGCAGCGCCACAAGCCGTTGCTGACTCGGGGTGAGCGGCACCGCGTTGTCGTCCACCTGGAGACCGAACCCGCCGAGCAGGTGAAGTTGCGGCCCGGCCGCTCGTACCACCTGCGCGTCACGGGCCGCGTGCCCGGGCGATGTAACGGGACCGGCGGGCGCGAGTGACGCGGTTGGCATCAGTGGCCGGGCAGGAGCGAGCTGAGCGACGGATGCGGCTGGTGCGACGATCTCGACGGCGTTCGGACCAGACACGTCGGTCAGCACGGGCACGCGGACGCCTGTCATTAGCTACCTCGCCTGGCTATCTCGACAAGGACTGCCACCACCTATAAGGAGACAATCGTGGGCCGATAAATACAACGCCGGAAAAGAAAATCGTCCCCAAAAAGACCCGGCCCCGGCCGCGACCACCTGCCGGGCGAGCGCGTCTACCCACCTCACCCGGACACGCGGACCTCGTACCAGAGGCCGCCGTTGAGGTCGAGGTTGTTGCCGCGAGCCTGGTGCGGGCCGCTGTCGCCGATATAGGTGTACAGGGGATGGCCGTCGTAGGTCGCCTGCGCCGCGCCGCCGGGCCTGGTGATGGTGCCGAGTTTGCCCGTGACGCCTGGCCCGGCCTTGGGGTCACCTGTCACCGGCGGCCAGTAGGCGGCACACGAGCCGGCGCACTTGGAGGTCGTCGGGGTGTCAGGGGCGAACCAGTACAGCGTGAGGCCATGAGCGTTGGTGAGCACGGTGACACCGCCGATTTTCGCGGTCTTCACGGTGACCCCGGCGCCCGCGACGGCCGCCGGCGCCCCGCCTGCGCCGGCCACCGCGACGCCGAACAGGACAAGGGCGAGCACCGAGACCGCACCGACCGCGGCGATTATGACCGACGCGGCCGTTTGCGCTCCCGCGATCATCCGGGCACCCGGTCGGCCGGGCCTGGGGGCCTGACGCGCGGCCCCTGTGGCCAGCGCAGCCAGGGCCAGCGTCGCGAAGGCGGCCACCTCGATCAGCCCGGCGGCGATCCCCGCCCTGGTCCGGATCTCCTTAAACCCGAACAACCCGGTCCACACCGCCAGCAGGTAGCTGCCGAGCGTGGATAGCGCGAAAGCCGCACCCGCGGCAGCAGCCAGCCGGCTGTGCGTGGCCAGCGCCCCTGCCACGAGAACGAATCCCACTATGACCTGTAGCAAGAACAGCCAGCCGATCGTGGGGATCGACCGGTATCCGGTCAGGTAGAGGGTCAGGTGAATACTGGAGGACACGGCCAGCAGCACCGCTCCCGCGATCCGCAGTTGCCGCCGACCGTTCGTCTTGCCCTTCCGGTGCCTGCCCACGGCGATTACCTCCTTCCCGTACCCAGTACACGTTGCCCCCTGCCAGCAGGTTCAACGCGACCTGCGCCTGCAGGGCTGGGAGCGATGTCACACTCCTGGCGATGGCGGCGTCCTTGTTGATGCAGCCACCTCGGACGCACGTCCGGGAGGCTCATCGAAGGGAACTGACCCATGAAGCTCTCAGTGTTCGGTGCTAATGGCCCGACCGGGCGGCTCCTCACCCAGTTGGCGCTCGACGAGGACCACGACGTGGTCGCCTTCACCCGCCGTCCTGACGCCTTCCCGATCAAGCATCGCCGTCTCGAGGTTGCCGCCGGGGATGTCCACGACGCAGCCGCCGTTGCTTCGGCCATCGACGGGACCAATGCCGTGCTGTCCGCCCTGGGCGTCCCCTTTGCCAAGGCTCTTGTCAGCGTCTACTCGGACGGCGTCGCCAACATCATGGCCGGCCTGCGCGCCGCTGGCGTCAAGCGGCTCGCATGCGTCAGCTCCAGCGCGGTGGGCCCGCACCTCGAGCCGCTCGGCGGCTTCATCTTCGAGAAGATCATTCAGCCCTACGTGGTCAACAAGCTCGGCGGGACCGTCTATGACGACATGCGCCGGATGGAAGCGATCGTGTCCGACAGCGACCTCGCGTGGACGATCGTGCGCCCGTCAGGGCTGTTCGAGGCGCGGGCCGTTTCGACGTACGGTGTCGCAATCGACCACATCGGGCATCGGTTCACGGCCAGGATCGACCTGGCTGATTGCCTGTTGCGCCAAGCCCTCAGCGACACGTATGTGCGCTCGACGATTGCCGTGGCGACGCCGAGCGCCAAGCCGTCGATGCTGAAATTGATCTGGCAGGAAGGCATCCGCAAGAAGCCATGAGTTCTGGCCGCAACAATTGTCCGCCAGCTGACACGATGAGAACAGTGATGGAACGACCTGACCACACCGCGTCCGGCGCCGACGATCCGGTGTTCACCGCGCTGTGGGTGGCGCACCGGCGCCGGATGCTCGACCTCGCCTTTCGCATGCTGCTGGACTTCCCGGACGCCGAAGACGTGGTGCAGGAAGCGTTCACCCGCCTGGCCCGCACGAACATCGCCGCCCTCGCCGATCCCGAGGGGTGGCTGGTGATCGTCACCAGCAGGCTGTGCCTCGACAGGCTCCGCACGCGACGGCGGCGCCCGGCCGATGCGCTGGACCTTGCCGGCGATCCGTTCGACCCGCACGCGCTCGATCCGGCGAGTCAGGTGGCACTCGTCGACAACGTCACCATGGCCATGCATGCCCTCCTTGAGCGCCTCAGTCCGGCGGAACGGACCTCGTTCGTGCTGCACGACGTGTTCCAGTACCCATTCGAGGAAGTCGCGATCGTCGTCGGGCGCAGCCCGGCGTCGTGCCGTCAACTGGCGAGCCGGGCCCGCCGGACCCTGCAAGCCGAATCGGCCACCGGCCGGTTTCCCGTGGACTTCGCGCTGCACCGGCAGGTCAGCGAGCGATTCATCCAGGCCTGTACGGGGAGGCGATCTGGAAGGCCTGCTGACATTGCTCGATCCGGCCGTCGAGGGTGCCGCCGATGTCGTTCCCGCCGTGCTGGCCGGGGCCGCCGAAGTCGCTCCGGAAATAATGCGCTACCTCGGACCGCCGGCCTCCCCTGAGTTGTTACACCTGCCCGTCGGTGACCGGATCGGCATCGTCGCCATCCGGGATCGTCGAGTGCTGGCGCTCGTCCTGCTGACGATCGGCAACGGTCTCGTCATCCACGTCGACGCTCTAGCGGGAAAGAGTCCGCGCGCCGCAGTCAGCACCGCGCTCGGACTGCCCTGAATCGAACCCTGCGCCGCGGCCCCGGGCACAGCGGCAGCGACGACACCTTCACCGCCTACTGGAACAGCGCTAAGCTGAGATTGCCGGCCCGGCCGGGAGGCCGGGATGACTCTCAGGCTGGGGTGAGCCGTGGCAGCCGCAAGTTATCTTCGCATGCTGGCTTCGGCGGCAGACCGCGACCGCGCGATCAAGATCCTCCAGGAGTCGTTCGCCGAAGGCAGGCTGAACAGAGAGGAATTCGAACACAGGATCGGTCTCGCTATCCTTTCGCGGGACTTCCCGGAACTCCTCGCCCTGACCACCGACTTGCCCGTCCGCAGCCCGTTCGGGAGACTGCCCGCCCACCGTGCTACCCCGCACCCTATGGACTAGCAGCTGGTCTCGCTGAGCTGGGCTGGCGTGTCCGGTTCGGGGCCGGGCGCTCGCCCAGCGCCCCTGCGTTTATGGTCAGGTCGGCCGGATCGACGCGGAGGTGATCACGCAGGGCGGCGCCCCCTTCGTCCGGCGCGGCGGGAGCGTGCGCGGTGAGCTCCTCGATCAAGTGCCCCGTCCGGTCGTCCGCGAGCTTGAGGTAGCGGTGCCGACCCTGACGCACTTCGGTCAGCAGGCCACCCTCGACGAGCCGATTGAGATGCTCCGTCGCGGTCGGGCGGGATACCTGGGCGGTGCGGGGGAGTTCGCTGGCGGTCCAGGCCCGGCCGTCCAGCAGGGCCAGGCAGAAGGTGGCACGGGTCTCATGCGCGAGAAGAGCAGCCAGCGCAGCGAGGCTGGGGGCTTGGGGGTGGGCCATGACCCCATCATCCATGCCGGACAGTTCGGCGCTGACCGAAGCAATCCTCGTCACGGTAGCCCCCACACGCGGAGCCGGCCCAGCTCGCTACCATCCGCAATCTACGGCGACTCGCCCGCGCCCGCATTCGCCGCATCCAGCCTGACACCCGGCCTCGTGCCGATCAGCCGACTGGTCCAACGTGATGTGAGCCCGGGCGGCCGGTACCTACTGCGGAAGGCTGGAAAGCTTGGTTATCGTCGACGCCCCGGCGGTCGGCGAGCCCTTGGCTGATAGGCAGGACGGCAGGTAAGAGCGTGCGCCGGGCAGCCACGCCGAGATGGTCACACTTCCCGAATCGCCCGGCGGGCTCACTCGGAGGCGCACGTATGGCGCGGGGCAACGAGTGCTGCTTCCGGCTGGGTGATCGTCGGCCGCGACCACCGCGTAGGCGGAATCTCCTGGCGAGAGTCGTACTACGGGCGGCGGGGCGGTGTAGTGCCAGGCACCGAACATCGTCAATTGCAGGTTCCGCAGACGAGTGGCCCTTCCCGTGGCCGTCACCCCGATCACAGCAGGCCAGCTGTTCATTTGGCACACGGTACGGCTGTCGTTGGTGAATCTGAGATAGCCGCCGGCCTGGCCCGCCAGGGCGCCGGTGTCGATGATGCTGATCTTCAGCGCAGTGGTAACGCAGGCGTCGACTCCGCCCGCTGACGGCGAAACCGGCAGTGTGGCCGCGGGAGTGGACGACGCCGCACCCGGCGAACTCTGGCTGCCGCACGCGGTTATCACCAGTCCGCATGCCGCTGCGGCCAGAGCGCCGATAGCGGCCGTCCGGCCGCGATCCGCCGCTCGGGTGAGACCGCGATAGGCCCCCGATCGTGCCCTCGGATCACTGACTGCCTGAAATCTCATTGTGTCTCCCTCCGTTATCCATCAGCCACGGTGATGGCCCGGGCCGGCCAACTCGTTTCCGGTGTCCGGGTGTCCCGCAGTGACGTATGGACGGCTAGCCGGGCGCCGGGCACCGCCTGATGGACCTGGAATACGACTGCTTGGCTGCCGGAGCCGGTTACCGCCGTAAACCAGAATTCGTCCGTGCAGCCGGTCCGGCGATACCGGGCCACGGGCTCGAAAGGCCCGGCCGATGCGGCCATCGCCGCGAACATCTGATGGCTGGTCAGTGCGCGCAGCGTGGTGCGCGTCTGGTGCCACAGCGGCCTGCGGCAGACGGGAGTGCGTACCGGCGTGTGCACGCTGAGGAGCAGCAGGACAGTTCCGCTGGCGACAACCCCGCCGCCGAACCAGCCCCCGCGAGGCGCATGCGCGGCATCGGCTGCGGCCAGCATGTACGCGATGCCCGCGCCGAGCAGCGTTCCGCCACGGGCCATCGCCCGCCAGGTCACCGCTTCGGCGGCCGTTTCGGGTGCGGTGCGCCATCTGATACAGCCGCACCCGCCAGGGATCTGCTTGACTAGCACGTAGGCGAGCAGGACGCAGAACACGACCCCGAGGACGGCCAGTCCGGCCCCGCCGAGCACCGGGTAGGCTCCGCTGCACACGAGCAGGCCCGTCAGGCACTCCACGCCCCCGGCGGCCAGCCCGAGCAGTCTCCATTGGCGCCGCGGCATCCGCAGCGCCCGCCTGATGGCGGTCATATCCTCGGGCGTCCGGATGCTCCGGTGCAGCTTGCTCGCCCCGGCTACGACGAGAACCGCGCCGCAGCTGATGGCGCATCCCGAAATGACCGACTCCATGACCTGGTTAATATCGATCACCCAGCTGCCTGCTAAGGCCTTGACTGGACGTAGAAGCAATAGCGGGCTGTCACGAATCCCGGGCCGCCCAGATCGAGGTCGACGTTAGAGGAGTAGCTGCACGCGTCCTGCTCGCCGAATTGCCAGAGCCTGGTGGGTACCTTCCCGCATTCCTGCGGGTCCCATACCGACGGCCCTGACACGCCTCCGCACGGCTCAGGCTCGCTCGACCAGATGGCGCTGGGCACGTTGACGCCGTGCGCTTTGGCGATGGTTGAGCAACTTGGATAAGGCGCATTGGGGTTGCAGTAAAGACACGGGTACAGCGGGTAGATGCCGAGGCCCGCAAAATCATAGTTCGCTATGTAATTCGCCCACGCATTCCAGTAATTCGAGCTGAGCGAGGTCGAATACTCCTGATCGAGCCAGCAGTAAAGCCGGCCGCCCGACGGCAGCTGGATCGGACCGACCGCGTGGTAGGCGACGAGCATGGCGGCCGCGAAGGCCTGCGCATCAGCCTGGCCTTCGGCGGCGGATCCGCTGAGCCGGGACTGTCTGGGCGCGGAAATGCAGCCCACGTACGGACCTCCGCTGTCCCAGGCGCCCTGGCTTTCGCCCAGGGCGTCGTCGTTGAACACGTCAGCAGCTGGCGACGGAGTGAAGTAGCGAATCCAGAAGTTCGGGTCTGCGCCGAATTCACGATGCGCCGCTGCGTAAGTATTCTGTATCGTGCCTGCGGTGTCATATCCCGTCATAGCTGTCGTTCCTCCACCAGGGCCGGTTCGGGGCATACTGCGGTGCTAAAAGACGGCCGACACGTCAAGGTTCGTGTCCGCCGTGCCAAGGGGGCTGAGGCCAGCAGAGAAAAACGCGAGCCGCGGGTTTTCTGGCCGCACCGCGAGCAGGGACCCGCTGGGCAGCTGGTAAAGCCCGGCATACTGGCGGCCGTCGCTGTAGGAGCCGACCATCTTGCCGGATCCCACCTCGTAAGCGGACAGGCCGCCGGTGGCCGCCGGGCCGAGGACATAGCAGGTAT
>Ga0302326_10015716_pt1 | contig 15901 bp, 14 predicted proteins | sample Palsa_T0_3_FD_202264 | JGI IMG/M metagenome (GOLD analysis project Ga0302326, IMG submission 202264) | Peat permafrost microbial communities from Stordalen Mire near Abisko, Sweden - Palsa_T0_3 | ecosystem: Environmental > Terrestrial > Soil > Palsa > Peat permafrost | place: Sweden: Abisko... | reverse complement strand
TCGAGGGCGCTGGGCTGCTCGACGCCGTGATCACGCAGAACATCGACCAGCTCCACGCGCGTGGAGGGACGCGCGAGCTGGTCGAGGTGCATGGCACGATCGCGAGCTCCTCGTGCCTGGGCTGCGGCGGCCAGTACGCGCTGCAAGAGGTGCGCGCACGCCAGCTCGCCGATGAGCGCCGCGTTCCCCGCTGCGACTGCGGCGAGCCACTGAAGCCCGGCGTCGTCCTGTTCGGCGAGTACCTGCCAGAAGACGCGCTCGCGCGCGCCGAGACCCTCGCCGCCGGCGCCGACCTAATGCTCTGCATCGGCTCCTCGCTCGAGGTCTACCCCGTGGCCCGGCTCCCGCTCGTCACGTTGTCAGCCGGAGGGATGATCGCGATTCTCACGCAGGGGGCGACGCCGCTCGACGACCGTGCCACGGTACGGATGGGAGGCGACATCGTGGACGAGCTCGACGCCCTGCTCGATGCTCTGGCGCTGACAGCGGCTGCCACTACGCACTGAAGACGGCGCGAGCGCGGAGCGCCGCCTCGACGCGACCGAGCGTGTCGGCCACCAGCTGACGAGAGGGGTCGTCAAGGGACCCGGCGAGCGCCTTCTGTGCAGCGGCGGCGACTGCTTCGCGGCGGCTGCGAAGCTCGGCGAGCCGATCGGCGAGAGACGCGGCGTGGGGGTCGAGCGGGAGCTCGGCGAGCGCGGCGTCGAGCGCGACCAGCAGCTGGAGGGCGGCCTCGCGGTCGCGGTCGTGGTCGATGTCGGTCCGCGCTCTGAGCGTTAGCTCCTCGCAGGCGAGGACGCGTTGGTGCCCACCCAGTGCGGCCGCGAGCCGTGCCTGGGGATGGAGGATGACCGAGCGGCGCCGGCGGCCGTGCGCGGCGCTCAGCTCGCGCGCGTCGCTCCACAGGCCGTCGGCGACCTCGTCACCGGCGCCGTAACCGATCCGTGCGACGAGCGCCTGCTCACGCCCGATCTCGTGCACGTATGGATCGGCGGTGACGACCCGGAACGCATGCAGCGCGCGGTTGATCACGGCGAGCCCGGCGGCGAGCTCATCCTCGCCGCCTCGGTCCAGCCAGGCGCGGGCGGCGGCCTCGTCGGTCAGGGCGTCGCCAACGTCGACGACGGTGACCCTTCCGGTTGTCACCGGCGTCGGCTCAGGTTCAGGTGGAGCCTGCGGTGACTTCTTCTGGAGCCTGCGCCGACGCTCTGCTGCCCCCAGCGTCGCGAGTACGAGCACGTGGGAAGGTGGCGCGTTGGCGGGATCCGCGGGCCGGCGGAGAAGGTAGCGCCCGTCGGTGGGCCCCACCGCCCACGGAACCTCGATCTGGGCGAAACGAAAGAGCGTCGACGTCGCGCCCAGAGGACCTGGTCAGCCGCTACTGGACGGGTTGAGGGTGGTGGTGGGGATGGTGGGTTCGGGGATCTGGCTGATGGTGTCGATGAGGTTGATCCACTGCTGCGGTTTGAGGGCGCTGGTGACCGCGGCTGAGAGTGCTTTGTTTTGCCCGAACAGGGGTGTGAACGCGATTTGGATGCGGTCTGAGTGGTCGGGCAAGGCAAGGGTGTTGGGTTGGCCGGGGTAGCTCATCAGGCTGATGAGCTGGTTTGGCCGGAGCGATCCTTGGAGGGTGAGGAGCCGGCGGATCGTGATGTCGGCGATCGAGCCGGGGCCTTGGTGGCCTTGGATCGGGATGCCGTTGATCGCTGAGATCTCCATGCTGTTCCCGGTAGCCACGGCGTCTGAGCCGGGGCTGGCGGTCTTTGGTTGGCCGCACTCGAGGCCTGAGATGGTTGGGTCAAGTCCGGAGGCGGAGAGGAACTCGATCGTCGCGAGGATCCTTCGGTCGATCACGCCGGCTTGTATGTCGCGCTGTCCGCAGGCGTAGATCTGGACGTGCGGGTCGTGTAGCACGACCTGCTCGAGCTGGTCTTTGCTCATCAGCAGCACTTGCCCGATCGTGGGGTTCTTCGCGTCCGGGCCGAAGAACGGGTCGATGTTCGCGGCGCGGTAGACCGACGTGGCTTGCAGTAGCTCCCATCCGTCAAGGATCGGCTTCGGGTCGATCAGCGGCGCGTCACGACCCGCGGGGCGGATCATGAACAGCAGGTGCGACGCGTCAGACGCGGTCCCCGCCCCGATCCGTCCGAGGATCGTGCCCGCGACGACGGTCGACCCGACCCGTAGCGGCGAGAGCGTGTACTGGTTACGCGCGAGGTGCAGGGTGTCTGAGAAGTAATTCTGGAAGCTCTGGATCGCGTCGGGTGCGTCATCGATCTGTGTCTGCCCTCCCGCCGCATAGGAACCCGGGCGTGAGGGGTCAGCGAACAATCTTTCCTTCGGGGATCCCGCCGGGACCGCCGCCGCCGGCAGCTTCACCACGGCAGCCGTCTTCGCCACGCTGCTCTTCAGCGTGCTCGCAGCGGTCTTCAGTGCGCCGGTAGCGCTCGTCACCGTGGACTTGATCGTCGCGGTCGCGGTGCTGAGGGCCTGGGTGCCCGCGGTCGCGGCCGTCGTCGGCGTCGGCGCGGGGGTGCTCGAGAGCTCAGCCGCGATCTCCCTCGCGGTGATCTTCACCGGCTTCGGGACCGGGAACGTCGAGGAAACAGATCCGAGCTGCCCGTACGTGTACGTATTCCCGTTCGAGTCCTGCAGCTCGATATACCTGCCCAAACTGGCGCTCTGGCCGATCGCGACGATCTTCCCGTCGTTGACCGCGATCACCGGCGAGCCACGCTTCGCGAAGATCGAGATTCCCTTCGCGCCGGGGGCGGAATCGACCGGGATCGCCGCGTTCGCCGCATGGATCCGCCGAGTCGCCAGGCGCTCGACATCATCGTCAGCGTAAGTAGCCGGTGCCGCGACCGGGAAATGCCCTTCCACCAGACCCGACAGGGCGCCGATCAGCTGCTCGGGCATCCCGCCAATCAGCTTCGCTCTGAGCAGTACCGACTGGACGTACCAGTTCGCGTGGTTATAAGAGAAGATCGCCTTCCCGAGATTCTTCGACGCGCCGGCCGCGCTCAAATACCGTGCCGCTGCGAAGATCGCATCAACCGGGTTATAGGGATCCGCGGTCCCCGAATCGGTCACATCCAGCCCGTAGCGCTTCCACGTCGAGGGCAGGAACTGCATCCACCCCTCGGCACCCGCCGAGCTGATCGAGAGATTCCGACCGTAATCAGTTTCAATGTCGTTGATCGCGGCGAGAACCTGCCACGGCACGTCGTACTGAATCCCAGCCGCCTGATAGATCGGCAACAAGAACGGCGGAATCTGAAAACTATCGATGAAGAAGTTCGGAACCCCGATCGGAGCCGGCGTCGGCAGCGCAAACGAATACGTCGGATTCTGCGCCGTCGGCACTCCCTGGGAAGTCCGAAGCGGCGCAAGACCATTCCTCACCGCCGCCAGCGACTGCGGCACCGCGCTCTTCAACACCGCTGCACCCTGAACCTTGCCCGAGAGGACGTGCTTGGAGCTCCGCTGGGGTGTGGTCGTGCTCGACTTCGTGCTCACCGACGGCGCCTGCGAGGCCGGCGCGGCACTCGTCAAAGGCGCCGAAGACGCCGGCGCGCTCGGAGCGACCGCCGGACCCGTCGAAACCGGCGCCGACACCGTCGGACACGACTCCGATTCAGACAGAATCGGCAAACTCACCGGCAACGACAACGACGACAGCGGCGTCCCCGGCGGAACGTCCACCGTGAACGGAATCTTCACTCCGCCAAGCAACGTCACCGTCACCACACACTGCTCCGCGGATGCGGACGGAAGCGCAGCAACACCTAGGCCAGCGAATATGGCCCCTGCTGCGGCCACGCCGCCGATAACCCTCCGACTCCTCAACACTTTTGCCAATCTCCTCCCGTGCAACGGCCTGCGCAAGTCGTCGGCGCTACGCACAGGCAGCGCGGCGCGCACCTTATACGATTGGCGCCGAGGTTTGCAACGGGGAAGGATCGGGGTGGGGTGTTCAAGCTCACTTCTGGGGCCGGATGCAGGCGGTAGAGCGAGACGCGCCTGGGCGGGTGGACCGCGTTGCGGCCCTCTTCGCACCCTACATCGGCGAGGCGACCTCAACACTGTAATCGTTCGTCCTCCGCATAGACGCCTCCAGGCAGCTCCAGCGCGCGATGTAACGATACACGACACTCAAGCTAAGACTGAGGGTGATGGTTCTGAGGCGGGGCGGGGGTGATGGTTCTGAGGCGGGGCGGGGTACGCCACCGCGTGCGCTACAGTGACGCGCTATCGGGGAGCCTGAGATCGGAGGCCTACAAAAATTGTCCGAAGACAGCAAAGGCCTACGTGAGCGCGTGACGCGCCAGGGTGAGGAGGCGATCGGCAAGCTCGCCCAGGAGCTACTCGAGAACCCGATCGTGACCGGCGCCCTGTCGGCGGCGTTCGAGACTCGCGAGCGAGCCGTGCGCGCACAGGAAGTGGCGATGGGCGCGCTCAACCTCCCGTCCGCGAGCGATCTCGAGCGACTGACCCGGCGTCTCCGTGGCGTCTCCCAGCGCCTCGAGGGAATTGAGGATGCGATGGACCGGCTCGAGGAGCGGATCGAACGCCTGGGGTCTTCGAGCGCGGTCGAAGCTCGGCTTGCCGCGATCGATGAGCGGCTTGGCGCCATATCGGCGGCTCTGGCGCCTGCGCCTGAGGGCTGATCACCCCGCCTCTAGGCTCATCAGCCCTCTGGTGGCGGTTTCGCCGAGCCGGCGCTCCGCCTCGGTCAAAGCGTCAGCGTCGATCCGCGTTCGCGTCGGCAGGATCTTGTCGGTGACTATCAGCAGGGCTGCGGCCTGGAGTCCTTTGTTCTTGGCGATCGTGAACAGGGTGGCGGTCTCCATCTCGATCGCGAGGGCCCCTGCTTCGGCCCAGCGGTGCTCTTGGCCGGTGTTGTCGTAGAAGAGGTCGGTCGTGACGACGCGGCCTACGTGGAGGCTCCCGCTGGCTGCCGCTCCGGCTGCGGCTGCCGCTCCGGCTGCGGCTGCCGCTCCGGCTGCGGCTGCGGCTGCGGCTGCAATGGCGTTGGTGAGCTCCTCATCGGCTTCGACGCACGCTCCGGCTCCAAGCGCCCGGCTAGCTCCGTCGTTCGCCGTCGCTTCACGCGCAAGAATCAGGTCGCCCAGCTCTAACCGTGGATCGAGGGCCCCACACGTTCCGGTGCGGATCAGGCGACGGGCGCCGAGCGTGGCCAGCTCGGTGATCACGATTGCGGCGCTGGGGCCGCCCATCCCGGTGCTCTGGATCGTCAGTGGCTGCTCGTCGGCGGCAGTTCCCGTGTAGCCCCAAAGACCGCGGTGGTGATTGAACATCTTTGGCTCGTGCAGCAGCGCCTGAGCGAGGAGCAGGGCGCGCCCGGGATCGCCGGGCAGGAGCACGCGGTCCGCGAGCGGCGCGGTGGGACGGAGGTGGATGGGCTCTGTGCTCACTGGGGCGCATCGTTGCATCGAGACCTGCCTCGCGCCTATACCCCCCGGTAAACTCCGGCGCCATGCCCGGCGCCGCGGCGGATCTGGCGGACCCACGATGAGCGAGTTCAAGTCCGAGACCGAGTTCCGCGAGGTCATGGATCGTACCTTCGCGCTGATGAGCGAGGATCCGGATATGGGGCCCAAGCTGCGCGACGCGAACACACCGCAGCGGTTCGAGTTCACGGATGTGAATCTCGTCGTCAACATCCGCGCGGGCGGTGCCGAGGAGCCGAATCTGTCGTGGGTGTGGTCCGACGACATCGACTGGGAGCCCAAGGTCAGAATGGCGATGAGCACCGAGACGGCCAATCGGTACTTCCAGGGCAGGGAGAACGTCGCGATCGCGATCGCGCGCCGGCGGATCAAGGCAGGCGGCGACGTCAAGGCGGCGCTTGTGATCCTCCCGCTCACGAAGCCGCTGTTTCCGCTCTACCGGGCGATGATCGCCGCTGACTACCCACATCTCGAGGACTAGCGTCGAGCTGCCGCCAATCACTGTGCCGACCCTTCGCGAGGTAGCCGAGCGGGCGGGCGTCACACCGGCGACGCTAAGGCGCTGGGTCGCCCAGGGCCTGATCCCGCAGTACCACGGAGCGTGGACGCCCGACGCCGTCGCTCATGCACGAGTCGTCGCCCGTATGCGCACCCGCGGCCATTCGCTCCGTGAGATCCGCCAGGCCACCGAAGAGGGCCGGCTCGCGTTCGCCTACGTGGAGGACCTGTTCGAGTCGACCGAAACCTCCTCGACGGTCGGGGACGCCGCGCGGGAAACGGGCCTTGCGCCCGCGCTGATCGAGCGCATCTCGACGGCGCTTGGGCTCAAGCCGGCCGATGCCGACCGGCTGTCGGAGGAAGAGGTGCAACTGCTGCGCTATATCGCCGCCGTGCTGGCTGCCGGATTCCCGCTCATCGCGCTGCTGCAGCTCGTGCGCGTCTACGGCCAGGCGATGGCGCAGATCGCCGACGCAGAGGTTCGGCTCTTTCACCTCTACGTGCACGAGCCGCTGATGCAGACCGGTGTACCGGGCATCGAGATGGCCGAGGAGATGGAGAACCTTGCCCGTGAGCTGCTCCCCCTGGCCTCGCCAATCATGGACCAGGTCCACCAGCGCTTCCTGCAGCACTTCGTCGAGCAGGACGTCGTCGGCCACATGGAGTCCGACCTCGATGGCGCGGCCGCGGCCCTCGGGCGCATGCGGGTCGCCGTCGCGTTCGCCGATCTCGCCGGGTACACGCGCCTGACCGAGGAGGAAGGCGAGCTCGAGGCGGTCGATGCGGTCGAGCGATTCATCGAGGCGGTCGAGATCACGCTGCCGGATGAGGCTCGAGTGATCAAGACGATCGGCGACGAGGTGATGGTCGTCGGCGCCGACCCCTCCGCATTGATCGATTGGGCGGTGGGTTTCCAGCGCATGCAGACCGAGCGCCCTCTGCCGCGCATCGGAATCCACTATGGGCAAGCGATCTACCGTGACGGCGACTACTACGGTCGCGATATCAACATCGCGGCGCGGGTCGCGGCCCGGTCGGCCGGCGGCGAGGTGCTGGTGACCAAGCCGGTGGTCGAGACCGCCGGCTCACACCTCGAATTTGTCCGGATCGCCGAGGTGCGGCTGAAAGGGTTCACCGAGCCGACGGAGGTCTTCCTCGCGAGCATTCCGGAGGATGAGCAGTGAGCGAGCCGGACGTCTGCGGCGCGATCGAAGCGCGCGTGCGGGCGACGGGCCTGCTGGTCGCCGGGCGGCCTGTGCTCGTGCTGCTGTCCGGCGGACGCGACTCGGTGTGCCTGCTCGAAATCGCAATCAGGATCACCGGAGCCGACGCCGTTCGCGCCCTGCACGTCAACTACGGCCTGCGCGAGGATTCCGACGGCGACGAGCATCACTGCAGCCTGCTGTGCGAGCGGTTCGATGTTCCGATCGAGGTTGAGCGTCCGGCCGGCCCGCCGGCACGCGGGAACGTTCAGGCCTGGGCGCGCGCCGTTCGGTATCAAGCAGCCGCGCGGATCGCGCAGCGGACCAGCGCCGAGGTGGCGACCGGGCATACGGCGACCGATCAGGTGGAGGGTGTGCTCTACCGGATTGCGTCCGCACCGAGCCGGCGCGCCCTGCTGGGTATGCGCGAGCGCAACGGGATCGTTATTCGTCCGCTGCTCGGGTTGACTCGGGCAGAGACGGGCGCGTACTGCCGTGAGTGCGGCCTGGAGTGGCGCGACGATGTCACCAACGCGGAGGATCGCTTCGCGCGCGGGCGCGTGCGCGCGCGCCTCGTGCCGGCCCTGCGGGCGATCCACCCCGCGGCGGAGGCGAACGTACTCGCGCTCGTCGAGATCCTCCGCGACGAGGCGGCGGTGCTCGACATGCTCCTGGACGACGTCCTCCAGGGAAGCCGGGAGATCGAGCTCGCGCGGCTGCGCGAGCTGCCCGCGGCGCTGCAACGGCTCGCCGTCCAGCGGTTGGCGGACCTCGCGGCTGAGAGACCCGCCCCGGGAATCGCCGCGCGCGGCGGCGAGCTGGCGGCGCTAAGCGATCGGGGCACGGCTTCGCTCGATCTCGGATCGGGCGTGCGCGCCGTGGCCGAGTACGGCGTGCTGAGGTTCGAGCGCGCGGACACTCCTCCCCCGGCTCCGTCGGAGGCCCGGTTGGCCGTGCCCGGGACGGTTGGCTTCGGCGCCTACGAGGTCCGGTGCGAGGTTGGACCGCCCGAGCCGCGTGCCGGTAGCCTCGATCGTGCTGCGCTCGGACCCGAGCTGCTGGTGCGGGCCTGGCGGCACGGCGACCGGATGGCGCCGCTCGGTCTCGGGGGCACCAAGAGCCTGCAAGATCTTTTCACCGCCCGGCGGGTCGCGCGCTCGCGGCGGACGACGGTCCCGGTGGTCGAGTCTGACGGCGAGATCGTCTGGGTCGCCGGTGTGGCGACGTCTGAGCGCTTCAAAGTCACCGCGAAGACCACCACCGCAGTTCATCTCACCGCGACGCTGCGACACTAGACTCTGAAGCGGTGGATGACGACGCCATCGGGGACATCCTCGTGAAACCCGAGGAGCTGCGGAAGCGGGTGAGCGAGCTCGCGGCCGAGATCTCCCGCGACTACGCTGGCCGCGACCTGGTCCTGATCGGCGTGCTCAAGGGCGCCGTTTTCTTCCTTTCGGACCTGATGCGCCAGCTCGAGGTCCCGTGCGAGGTCGACTTCATGGCCGTCGCCTCTTACGGATCGGCGACCAAGTCCTCAGGCGTCGTGCGAATCCTCAAGGACCTCGACGCGGTGATCGAGGGCCGCGACGTGCTGATCATCGAGGACATTGTCGACTCTGGCCTGACGCTCCAGTACCTGCTTCGCAACCTTGGCGCACGCAACCCCCGTTCGCTAGAGGTCTGTGCGCTGCTCACGAAACCCGAACGGCGTAAGGTGCATCTGCCGACCCGCTACGTCGGCTTCGAGATCCCAGACCGGTTCGTGATCGGATACGGCCTCGACCACGCTGAGCGATACCGCAACTTGCCCTTCGTGGCAGCGTTGAAGGAATGACCTATAAAGCCGATAAACCCCTTGTGCCGGCGTTGCGCCGGGCCGCAGGGGACTCGGCCAGTCCCTCGACAGCGAATCTATCCGCCCAGGTGCATGAAATGCAGGTGCTACGCTTGACCATTCTGCGCGCAGACCACCCGGTGCATCGCGCGGGCCAATGACCATGAGCAGGTTCTTCAAGAGCGCAGCCTTCCCGATCCTAATCGTGGTCGTGCTCGCCTTCTTCGCGCAGAAGCTGATCGGCGGGACGAGCCACACCAAGACGCCGACGTTCGGGCAGGTTCTGACGGACCTGAACAACGGCACGGTCAAGTCGATGTCGCTCGACCAGAAGGACTACAGCGCCGCGATCACGCTCACGAACGGCCAGAAGTTCTCCGTCGGCTACCCGTCCTCGTACGCGCCGCAGCTGATCAAGGATGCGCAGGCGGACATCCCCGGGCAAGGCGCCGGGCTCGACGTCCAGAGCACGTCCAGCAGCGGCTGGCTCTCGCTGCTCACCTACCTCCTGCCCTTCGTGATCTTCATCGGGCTGTGGATCTTCCTGATGAATCAGGTCCAGGGGGGAGGATCGAAGGTGATGTCGTTCGGGAAGTCACGGGCGAAGCGGATGTCCGTGGACTCTCCGAAGATCACCTTCCGTGACGTGGCCGGGGTGGATGAGGCGGTCGAGGAACTGCACGAGATCAAGGAGTTCCTCGAGAACCCGAAGAAGTTTCAGGCCCTTGGTGCGCGCATTCCCAAGGGCGTCCTGCTCTACGGCCCCCCTGGCACGGGGAAGACATTGCTCGCGCGGGCCGTTGCCGGTGAGGCGGGCGTGCCGTTCTTCTCGATCTCGGGGTCGGACTTCGTCGAGATGTTCGTCGGCGTCGGCGCCTCGCGCGTCCGCGACCTGTTCGAGCAGGCCAAGCAGAATTCGCCGTGCATCATCTTCATGGACGAGATCGATGCAGTCGGCCGCCACCGCGGCGCCGGGCTCGGAGGCGGACACGACGAGCGCGAACAGACGCTGAACCAGCTGCTCGTCGAGATGGACGGGTTCGAGATGAAGGACAACATCATCTTGATCGCCGCGACGAACCGCCCGGACATCCTCGACCCGGCGCTTCTGCGTCCCGGGCGGTTCGACCGCCAGATCGTCGTCGATCGGCCCGACCGCCTCGGCCGCAAGAAGATCCTCGAGGTCCACACCCGCGGCAAGCCGCTCGGGCGGGAGATCGATGTCGACGTGCTCGCGGGTCAGACGCCGGGCTTCACCGGCGCCGACCTTTCGAACCTCGTCAACGAGGCCGCACTGCTTGCGGCACGCACCGGCAAGCGCGAGATCACCCAGGTCGAGCTCGAGGAAGGGATCATGCGCGTGATCGCCGGCCCCGAGAAGAAGACACGGGTGATGAGCGAGAAGGAGCGCCGGATCACCGCCTATCACGAGATGGGCCATGCGATCGTCGGCCACTACCTGCCGAACTCCGACCCGGTGCACAAGATCTCGGTCATCTCCCGCGGCCAGGCGCTCGGATACACGATCTCGCTGCCGACCGAGGACAAGTTCCTGACCACCCGCGCGGAACTGCTCGACACGATGGCGATGACGCTCGGCGGCCGCGCCGCGGAGGAGATCGTCTTCAGCGAGGTCACAACCGGCGCGTCCAACGACCTCGAGAAGGTGACGGCGACGGCGAAGCAAATGGTGATGCGGTTCGGGATGAGCGAGAAGCTCGGTCCGCGCGTGTTCGGCCACGACCACGGCCAGCCGTTCCTCGGACGCGAGTTTTCCTCTGAGCCCGACTACTCGGACGAGATCGCGCGCGAGATCGACGACGAGATCCGCCGGATCGTGGAATCGGCTCACCAACAGGCCAGGGACATCCTCAGCCAGTACCGCGATTCGCTCGAGAAGCTTTCTGAGGTTCTGCTCAAGCGCGAGACGATCGAGAAGGCAGAGTTCGAAGCGTTGCTCACCGGTCAGACTGAGCTGGACGTGTTCGGCGCCGAAGCGCCACCGCCACCTCGGCTCCCGGTCCCGCCCGCAACGGCAGACCGTGCCGGCCGCGACCTGCCGAGGCCGCTGCCGAGGCCCGGGTTGGCCGGCGGGACGGCGGAGGCTCGCGGCCTTGAGCTCCCGGAAAAGCCTGAACTCGCCTGACGAGCCCCAAACGCGGCTCGTCCGCACCCTGCTCACGGCTACTCGCGTCTGGCTGCCTGCGGGGCTCGCGCTCGTCGGAGCCGTGCTCACCGTGATCGGTCATGGCCGGACGGACGTCGCTGCGGTCGGTGTCTGCCTCGTGCTGATCGCGCTGACCGTGTGGCTGATCAATTGGCTGTTCCGGATGAGCGTCGACAGCAATCGCGAGCGTGACCAGGAGGAGGCGGCGCGCCGGTTCTATACCCGGACCGGGCGGTGGCCTGACAGCGAGGAATCCGCTGGCGCGGATTCCTTTGAGAGTTCGGTCTAGGGTGCGAGGTCGGGTGGTGCTTTGAGCGCCGAACTCCCGGCGCGCGAGGGTTCGGTGGGCTCTGCGGAGCCGTGTCGCTTCCGTCTGATGGGAGTGGTCAACGTGACGCCTGACTCGTTCTCGGATGGTGGCCGCTACCTGGACCGGGAGGCTGCTGTCGCGCATGCGCTCCAGCTCGAGCGAGAGGGGGCGGCGATCCTGGACGTTGGCGGAGAGTCGACTCGCCCCGGGGCCGAGCCCGTGTCCGCGGCGGAGGAACGCGGGCGCGTCATCCCGGTGATCGAGGATCTCGTTGCGGCTGGGGTGCAGGCGCAGATCTCGATCGACACCTCGAAGGCGGCCGTGGCGGAGTCGGCGCTCAGCGCCGGCGCAACGCTCGTCAACGATGTGACGGCGTTCCGCGGCGACCCCGAGCTCGCGTCGCTGGTCGCGGCCAGCGGTGCCGACTGCTGCCTCATGCATATGCTCGGCGAGCCGCGGACGATGCAGCAAGACCCACGGTACGACGACGTTGTCTCCGAGGTCAGGGCGTTCCTCGAGGCACGGATCGAGTTCGCGATCTCGGCAGGTGTCCCGGTGGAGCGGATTCTGGTTGATCCCGGGATCGGATTCGGCAAGACCGGCGCACATAATCTGGAGCTGCTCAACCGGCTCGACGAGATCGTCGCGCTCGGGCCGCCGGTCGTCGTCGGCACCTCGAGGAAATCCTTCCTCGGGCGGCTGACCGGACGGGCAACCGACGATCGGCTGGCGGGGACGATTGCGACGAACGTGCTCGCGCTCGAGCGCGGCGCCAGTGTCTTCAGGGTCCACGACGTGGCGCCGCTGCACGACGCCCTTGTGGTGGCGGCTGCTACGGTCAGGGCGGGATGTCGGAGCACAACGACGCGGACGAGTTCGACGACCTCGACGAAGGCGTAGACGAGGAAGAGGAAGGCGGCTCGGAGCCCGAGGTGACGATCGAAATCAGCGGCCTGTCGCTGTTCACGCACGTGGGGGTGACGGCCGCCGAGCGCGAGGTCGGTCAACGCCTCCTGATCGACATCAGGATCGACGTCGGCGACTGCGACGCGACGATCACCGACCGGATCGAGGACACGATCGACTACGGGCAGGTGTGCGAGGCGGCGAACCTGGTGGCGCAGCAGCGCTCATATAAGACGCTCGAGCGGCTCTGCGCCGCGATTGCGGATCGCCTGCTCGAGCGCTACGAGGCAGTTGCCGTCTGGGTCAAGGCGGCAAAGCCCGAGCCGCCGCTGCCGCTACCGGTGGGCGAGGTCTCCGTCGAAGTGTGGCGCGAGGCCTGAGCCGCCTCAGCGGACGTGCCGAGACTGACCGGCTACCTCGGCCTCGGCTCAAACGAAGGCGACCGGCGCGCTCACCTCGAGGCCGCAGTCAGGGCGCTACCCGGTCGCGGCGTCGAAGTGATCGCGTCGTCCTCGGTTTACGAGACCGAGCCGGTCGGCGAGGTGCTTGACCAGCGTGAGTTCCTGAACGCCTGCGTGCGTGTCCGGACCGGTTTGGGTCCGGAGCGGCTGCTCGACGCCTGCAAGGCTGTGGAACGCGCGCTTGGGCGGGTCGCCGGAGGGGTTCGCCACGGGCCGCGGCCGATCGATCTGGACCTGCTGCTGCTGAGCGATGTCGCGCTCCACACCGAGCGGCTGACGCTCCCGCACCCGGAGGTCGTCAGCCGGCGGTTCGTGCTCGTGCCCCTGTTGGAGCTCAACCCCGACCTCTTCGTGCCGGGCGCCGGTCGGTTGGCGGACGCGCTCGCCGCGCTCGGCGGAGGCCAGGCGGTCCGGCGGGCGGGACCGCCGCTCATCTGATCAAGGCTAAGGCTAAGCTCGCGCGATGTTGCTGGTCGTCGACGTCGGGAACACGCAGACCCACTTCGGGGTCTTCGACGATCTCGATCTGCTCGAGCATTGGCGCTTTGCGACCGTCCGCGAGTCGACCTCAGACGAGCTCGGGGCCGCACTGTCGAACCTGCTCGCGCTGCGCGGGTTCGGCTTCGATGACGTCGACCACTCGATCCTGTCCTCGACTGTGCCCCAGCTCGTCGAGCAGTGGACAACGATGGCGGCACGCTACCTCGGGCACCCCATGCTTGCCGTCGGACCCTCGATCCGGACGGGGATGCCGATCCGGATCGACAACCCGCGTGAGGTCGGCGCCGACCGTCTCGTCAATGCCGTCGCGGCGTACGACCGGCTGGGTGGGCCGTGCATCGTGGTTGACTTCGGTACTGCGATCACCTATGACGCGGTGTCCGTCGCCGGCGAGTACCTCGGCGGCATCATCACCCCCGGGGCGGAAATCTCGATTGATGCGCTGACCGAGCGCGCCGCGAAGCTGCCGAAGGTGGAGCTCGCCGAACCCAGGTCGCTGATCGGCAAATCGACCGTCGACGCGATCCGCTCCGGGATCGTATACGGCTTCGCGGGCCAGGTGGAGGGCATCGTCCGGCGTCTGCGCGACGAGCTCGGCCCGGACACGCCTGTGATCGCAACCGGTGGGCTCGCCCGCGCGGTGGTGCCGTTCATCGTCGAGACGATCGACGTCGTCGACGACCTGCTCACGCTCACGGGGCTGCGGCTCATCTACGAGCGCAACGCGAGCTGACGCAGATCAGCCTCGCGAAGGCCGGACGGGGCGAACGCCGGCCGCGAACGCCGCGCCCGCGCGGCGCGAGCTGCTGATCGGCCAATCGGTCTGCTTGTTCACGTCGAACCAAACGAGCGAGGTCACCTGGGGGTCCGCGCGCACGTCGGTGAACATGTTCGCGATCCAGGCCGCCTTGTTGCCGCCGGCTTCGGCACTGCCCACCTCGCTGATCTGAACCGGCTTACCGGGGGCGAGCCGGCCGAGGACCGCGAGCGAGGGATTGAACAAGCTCGCGAAGCTGCGCCAGCCGGTCCACGGTAGCGCGCTGCCGCCGTTGAATCCGGACAGGCCGAGGATGTTGACGTAGGCGTTTCCCGGATATTCACTGGTGCTCAGCTTGACCCCGAACCGCGCCACCGGGCTCCAGACCCACTTGACGTTGGTCGCGCCCTCGGCGGTGAAGATGTCGTGGACGTGACGCCAGGCCGCGACGAACTGGCCCGGGCGGTTGCCGTTGGCCTGCTCTGACCACGGGTACCAGTCACCGTTCATCTCCTGGGCGAAGCGCAGCAGCACCGGCCCTCCGTACGCGCGCAAGGTGCGGGCCCAGGAGCGGATGTAGGCGTCGTGCTTGCCGTCGATGATCGATGCCAGCGTGAACTCGGGCTGCGCATGGCGCAGGCCTACGGTGTAGTCCCAGGGCTCCCACGAGATCTCGGGGATGCTCCCGCGCTTGGCGATCGCTCGGAGCTGGGACAGCTTCACATGAGCGTGCTTCCAGTCCGCGAACCACATCACGATGTTGGCGTGAGCGTGTGCGATCTGTTCGAACGCGTTGACCTGCACGAGATTCCCGGCGGTCCACGGAGTGGTCGAGTTATCGGCCAATGCCCCCGTGGTAACGCCGATCGCGAGCGCCGGCGTGGCCGCGCCCGACACCGGCCAGGGCAGCGGTGCCGGTGCAGTAGGCGACACGGTTCGGGTCAGGAGACCGGGCGAGGCGACCGCAGCGATCACGATGACGGCTGTCCCGGCGATCGCGGCGATCTTGCCCACCGAGCGTCGTAGTACGGCGCGGCGAATCCTTCTCGGATGCTCGTGGATGTGGAGCCCCAGGATCGCGACCGCGGCGGTCATGTACAGCGCCGTGTTGATCAGCGCCAGCGTGTAGTAGCCGTGTGCCGGTCCGGCGTTCAACCCGAGGAGGCTCGGCGTCGCCGAAGCGAGCGCGAGAAGCAGGTACGGGAGCACGACCCGGATCGGCAGGGGTGCCACCCCGGTGCGCCCCTTCGGGGTGATCTTGAAGCTGAACTCCCGTCCCGCGATCCGTCCCGCGACCGCATGAAGGCATCCGAACAACGCCCAAGGCCAGCGCACGAGCTGGAACAGCACGATCTCCCACGAGAACACCTTGGCCGTCGTCGGACGCAGCCACTTCGAGCTGCGCAGCCACAGTACGGTCACCACGAGCACAAGCGTCGGCGGCCCGAAGTGGAGGTAGAAGCCGCCGAGCGACACTCGGACGAGCGGCGTGCGGGTCACGATCGCAACGATTGGGATCGCCACCGAGGCCACCATCAGCACGCTGAACAGGGGATACCAGAGCTGGCAGAAGCCGAGCCTGACCTTGGCTGCGCGACTGAGTCCGCGCCAGTAGCGCCCGTTGACCCCGAGCAGCACGTTCATCATGCTGCGCGACCACTGGAACTCCTGGGTCATGCAGTCGGCCACAGTCTCGGGACCGTCGCCGTGGGCCTCCGCGTCCACAGCGAAAACGCCCTGCCAGCCGGACGAGCTCATCATCAGCGTGGTGGTGAAGTCCTCGGCAAGCTC
>Ga0302326_10015715_pt1 | contig 15902 bp, 15 predicted proteins | sample Palsa_T0_3_FD_202264 | JGI IMG/M metagenome (GOLD analysis project Ga0302326, IMG submission 202264) | Peat permafrost microbial communities from Stordalen Mire near Abisko, Sweden - Palsa_T0_3 | ecosystem: Environmental > Terrestrial > Soil > Palsa > Peat permafrost | place: Sweden: Abisko... | reverse complement strand
TCACGCGCGACGCGCGTCACCTCGGCGGCAAATGCGTTTAGCTGGTCGACCATGGTGTTGAGGGTGTCTTTCAGCTCGAGAATTTCGCCGCGCACGTCCACAGTGATCTTGCGCGACAAGTCGCCGCGCGCGACGGCGGTCGCCACTTCGGCGATGTTGCGCACCTGGCCGGTAAGGTTCGAGGCCATTGAGTTCACGGAATCGGTTAAGTCCTTCCAGGTGCCGGCGACGCCGCGCACCATGGCCTGACCGCCGAGCTTGCCTTCGGTGCCGACCTCGCGCGCGACGCGCGTCACTTCGCCGGCGAAGGCGTTGAGCTGATCCACCATGGTGTTGATGGTGTCCTTGAGCTCGAGAATTTCGCCGCGTACGTCGACCGTGATCTTTTTCGACAGGTCGCCGCTGGCGATGGCGGTGGAAACTTCGGCGATGTTGCGGACCTGCGCGGTCAGGTTCGAAGCCATCGAGTTGACCGAGTCGGTCAGGTCCTTCCAGGTGCCGGCGACGCCGAGCACGTTCGCCTGGCCGCCGAGGCGGCCTTCGGTGCCGACCTCGCGTGCGACACGCGTCACTTCGCCGGCAAACGCGTTGAGCTGATCTACCATCGTGTTGATGGTTTCCTTCAGCTGCAAAATCTCTCCCGAGACGTTCACCGTGATTTTCTTTGACAGGTCGCCGCCGGCGATTGCCGTCGCCACGTCGGCGATGTTGCGGACCTGCGCGGTGAGGTTCAGCGCCATGAAGTTGACGCTGTCGGTCAGGTCCTTCCAGGTGCCGGCGACGCCGGGCACCTGCGCCTGGCCGCCGAGCTTGCCTTCGGTGCCCACTTCGCGAGCGACGCGCGTTACTTCCGAGGCGAAGGAGTTGAGCTGATCCACCATCGTGTTGATGGTGTCCTTCAGTTCGAGAATTTCACCGCGCACGTCGACCGTGATCTTGCGCGAGAGGTCGCCGCGCGCCACGGCTGTCGTCACATGAGCGATGTTGCGCACCTGGTCGGTGAGGTTTCCGCACATGGCGTTCACCGAGTCGGTCAAATCCTTCCAGGTGCCGGCAACGCCCGGCACGATCGCTTGGCCGCCGAGCTTGCCGTCGGTGCCGACTTCGCGCGCGACGCGCGTCACTTCGGAGGCGAACGAGCGCAACTGATCGACCATCGTGTTGATGGCCTCCTTGAGCTGCAGAATCTCGCCGCGCACATCAACGGTGATTTTCTTCGACAAGTCGCCGTTGGCGACCGCGATCGTCACTTCGGCGATGTTGCGGACCTGAGCGGTAAGGTTCGACGCCATCGAATTGACGCTCTCGGTGAGGTCCTTCCACACGCCGGTAACGCCGCCGACTTGCGCCTGTCCGCCAAGCTTGCCTTCGGTGCCGACCTCGCGGGCGACGCGCGTCACCTCGGAGGTAAACACGTTGAGCTGTTTGATCATCGTGTTGACGATCTCGGCCGAGCGCAGGAACTCGCCTTTGAGCGGGCGTCCGTCGACGTCGAGACTGACCGTTCGAAGAAGGTCGCCCTTCGCTACGGCGGCGATTGCGCGCGTCACTTCCGTCGTCGGCCAGAGCAAATCGTCGATCAGCGCGTTGACGGAGGATTCCATCTCACCCCAGGCGCCTTCGGAAAAGCCGAAACGGACGCGCTGGCGGGTCTTGCCCTCGCGACCCACCACTTGGCCGACGCGCTCAAGCTGTTTGGCCATCCGCTGATTCGCGGCAACGATCTCGTTGAAGGTGTCCGCCACCTTGCCCATAAGGCCGACCTGGTGTCCGGCCATACGCACGGAAAAATCGCCGACCCGCATGGTTTGCAGGGCATGGAGGAGTTCACGCAGTTCTGAGGCTTCGCTGCCGCTGAGGTCCGGCGCAGGGGCGTTGCCGTGTGTAGCGGCGGTCGCCACGGCGGCTGCCCCGTTGGTGTTGGCGGTGCTGGTTACGTCAGAAGTGCGTGGCATGGAAAGTCTCCGAGACCCACGACGCGGCACCACCCGAGACTGGCGGCGCTACAGGAAATTGATGATGATTGCGAGCGGTGGGATAAAACGCCGAAGCCGCCAGGGGCGGCACAAGCCGCCGGCGGTTCGGCGTAGATCTCCCCCCTCACGTGACTCCTCCTGAGCCGTAACCCGGAACGCACGCGGATCAGGAAGGTTCCGGCGGCAATTGGCCGAAGAACTAAAAGTTTTCGGTATACGGCTGTAGCTCATCCCGACCCTGCCGTTTTTGGAGGTCGGCGATGGCCAAAGCCTGCTGGCCTGCGCTTCAGCCCTCGCAGCATTTATGTTATTGAAAAATTTTGATAATTCCGTAGCGACAAACGGAATATTTCGCGACGAAATTTAGCCGAGTTAGACGTCCGGTTCCGCCAACCCGCGGCGCCGACAGGCGGCGATGAGCGTGTTGCGGAGCAGGCAGGCGATGGTCATTGGACCAACGCCGCCGGGAACCGGGGTGATCGCACCGGCGATGCCTTGCGCCTCGGCAAACGCGACATCGCCGACCAGTTTCGATTTCCCGTCCGCGGCGGCGACCCTGTTGATGCCGACGTCGATGACCACGGCGCCTTCCTTAAGCCAGGCGCCGCGGACGAACTCCGGCCGCCCCACCGCCGCTATCAAAATATCAGTCCGGCGCAGGATCGCCGGGATGTCGCGGCTTTTCGAATGAACCAACGTCACCGTGCAATTCTCGGCCAACAGCAGCGCCGCCATCGGCTTGCCGACGATGTTGGAACGGCCGAGCACGATCGCCTCGGCGCCGTCAAGCTTCGGCAGCGCTTCGCGCAGCAGAAGCAAGCAGCCGAAGGGAGTGCAGGGAACCAGCGCCCGGCTTATGCCCCCGCTCCACAAGTGCCCGACATTCTCCGCGTGGAACCCGTCGACGTCCTTACCGGGGTCGATCGCGTCAATGACGCGCTGCGGATCGATATGCTTCGGCAGCGGCAACTGCACCAGGATGCCGTCGACTCGCTCGTCGGCATTGAGTCTGGCAATCAGCGCCAGAAGCTCCGCTTCGCCAGTCGTCGCCGGCAAAGCCTCGTGGAAGCTTTGAATGCCGGCCGCGGTCGCCGCCTTGCCCTTGTTGCGCACATAAACCTGGCTGGCCGGATCGTCACCGACGAGCACGGTGCAAAGTCCCGGGGCCATGCCCGATTGAGCGTTGAGCTTGGCGGTGGCGGCCGCGACATCGGCAACCAGGCGTTCAGCGCGCGCTTTTCCATCGATGAGTTTTGTAACGGGCATGCTCTGTAGGTTCCTTGTCACGCCGCCCGATGCGTCACACCGACGCGGCTTTTGCTTTCCATGACGTTGATTTTGCCATCACCGGATAGACGTGCGAAAATAAAAGAAAAATCAAGAGTCACGCTCGATCGCTGATAAGACAAATCGTGTTTTCCCGGGGGAGAGTTGCCATGAAAATCGTTGGTGCCTTCGCAGCTTCGCTGCTCGCCGTGTGTTGGGCGGGGTCCTCAGACGCCGAGACGATCAAAGTCGGCGTGATATTGCCGTATTCCGGCCCCAACGCCGATCTGGGCAATCAGGTCGACAAGGCATTCGATCTCTACGTCAAGCTTCATGCCAAGGACCTCGGCGACAACAAGATCGAACTGATCAAGCGCGACGAAGGGCCGGCGTCAGGCGCCAACGCGCGAACCGTTGTCACCGAGCTCATCACCAACGACAAGGTGAAGCTGCTCGCCGGTTTCGTGTTCTCGCCGGGGGCCATCGCCGCCGCGCCACTGGCGACCCAAGCCAAGATTCCAATGCTGATCGCCAACGCCGGAACGGCGTGGATCACGAATTTGTCGCCCTACATCGTGCGCTTTTCATTTAGCATGTGGGACCCGGCCTATCCGATGGGGACTTACGCCGCGACAAAGATGGGCTGCAAGACCGCAGCCGCCGGATACACCGATTTTCCGCCCGGACAAGACAGCGCGCTCGCCTTCAAGACGGCCTTCGAAAAAGCCGGCGGCAAAGTGGTCGATGAAATCCGCATGGGCTCGCCGGGCCCGGTGCCCGATTTCACGCCGTTCTTTCAGCGGGTCAAGGACGAGCATCCCGATTGCTTCTACGTCTTTGTCCCGTCCGGGTCGCACGCTGGCGGCGTGATGAAGACCTATGGTGACCTCGGCATGCGCCAGGCCGGCGTCCGGCTCGTCGGTCCCATGGATCTCATTCCCGACTACGAGCTTTCGCACATGAGCGACGCGGCCATCGGTTTGATCGTCATGTCGAGCTATGCGAACGACTACGATACGCCGATGAACAAGGCGTTCGTCAAGGACTGGCACGACGCCTACGGCCCGAGCTCCTACCCCGATTTCATGTCGGCCGCGGGAATGGATACCATGGCGGCGATTTTCGACGTGATCAACAAGCTGAACGGCAACCTCGACGACGGCGCCAAGGTGATCGATACGCTCAAGGGCTGGAAGCACGAGAGCCTCCGCGGCCCGATCGAGATCGACCCGGAAACGCGCGACGTCATCCAGGATGAGCACGCGGAAGAGGTGATCAAAAAGCCCGACGGCAAGCTTGGCGTCAAAGTGCTGGAAACGTTTCCGCAGGTGAAGGACGAGTGCAAGGTTCTCAAGGTGGGACGTTGCGCTTCGGGGACATAGCCGCCGCGCACCGGCCGGCCAAGGACTAGGCGTACATTCGGCGTTTGCGTCGGCAGACGCTGCGAGTATTCTCGGTCGCGGCTGTCGCCAAAGCTGAGGGTCAAACGGTACCGCCCGTGGTCAACACCATCGTCAGTATCCTGTTCGATGGTGTGGCCTGGGCCATGTTCCTGTTCATCATCTCCGTCGGGCTTTCCGTGACGATGGGCCTGATGGGTCTCGTCAACCTCGCGCACGGCGCCTTCGCCATGGCCGGCGGTTATCTCGTCGTGACCGCGACTGCGGCCTGGGGCGTGCCGTTTCCGGCTTCGCTCATCATCACTTTCGTCGTCATCGGCGGCGTCAGCGTTATTTTCGAGCGGACGCTCTATGCCGAGCTCTACGGCGCGAGCGAACTCGACCAGGTGCTGTTGACCATCGGCCTCGCGTTCGTGGCGATCGCCACCTACACCTATTTTTATGGACCTTTGCCGCAGGCGATCCGGGTTCCGGATTACCTGTTGGGCGAGGTCCATTTCGGAGCCCGCAGCTTCCCGACCTACCGGGTGTTTCTCATCGTCGTCGGCGCGGTGCTGGTCGCGGCGCTTTGGTATGTCTTCGAGCGCACGAATATCGGAGCGAAAATTCGCGCCGCCGTCGACAACCGCCGCATGGCGCAGTCGGTTGGCATCAATGTCGATCTTCTGTTCACGTTGACTTTCGCGGTCGGCAGCGGACTGGCAGCGCTCGGCGGCGGGCTTGCCATTCAGCTCCTGGGACTTACGCCAAGTTTTGCCGTCATTTATCTGGTCTTTTTTCTGCTCGTCGTCGCCGTCGGCGGCTCCGGCAGCATGTGGGGCACGCTTGCCGGCGCCCTGGTGCTCGGCGTCAGCGATACCGCCGGCAAATATCTCTTTGCCGATGCCGGGAGCCTCTGCATCTACGCCGTCGCGGTGCTGATCCTGCTCATCAAGCCCGCGGGTCTCTATGGACACGAGTAGATCGTCCCCGCCGTCGCCCGGCGGCGAGGTTGCGGCCGAACGCGCGCGCGCCGTTCGTTTCCTGGCCCGCCGGGATCGCTTTCACCCCGCCGAGGCGCTGCCGTGGTTGTCGGCGATCGCCGCCTATTTCATCTTTCCCAACCAGATGATTCTGGGCGGTCAGACGCTGATCATGATCTTGTTCGCGCTGTCGCTCGATCTCGCACTCGGTTACGCCGGAATCGTGACGCTCGGCCATGCGGCGTTCTTCGGCCTCGGCGCCTATGCGGCGGCTTTGCTGATCACCGATCTCGGCTGGAGCGAACCGATTTCCGGGCTCGTTTGCGGGGCGGTGCTGGCCGCCATCGCCGGCTTTTTCTCCGGCTGGCTGCTGTTGCGCTATCGGGGGCTGGCGCTGCTGGTGCTGACGCTGTCGGCGACCATCATGCTGCAGCAAATGGGCAACTTGTTTCGGGACTTTACCGGCGGCTACGACGGCATTCCCGGCATCAACATTGCGCCGCTGTTCGGCGTGTTCGACTACGATCTCCCCGGCCACACCTACTATCTGTACTGTCTCGGGGTCTTGCTGGTCGTGTTCTTCGTCGTGCGGCGGATCGTCTATTCGTCATTTGGCCAATCGCTGGTGGGTATCCGGGAAAACGTCACCCGCATGCACGCGCTCGGATCGCCGGTACATTGGCGCCTCGTCGTCGTCTATGCGATCTCCGCCGGCCTTGCCGGGATCGCCGGCGCGCTGTTTGCACAGACCAATACGCTGGTGACGCTTGGCGTATTCGATTTCGACCAATCGGCTGCCGTCCTGATGATGCTCATCCTCGGCGGCGCCGGCTGGCTTTATGGCGCTTTCGTCGGCGCGGTTCTGTACATGGTACTGCAAAACGAGTTGGCGAAGATCAGCCCGGAATTCTGGCAGTTCGGCATCGGGCTCCTGCTGATCGTCGTGGTCCTGCTGACGCGGCGCGGCGTATTCGCCAAGCTTGCGAATGTCGGCCGGCTTTTGCCGTGGGGAGCGTACCGATGACCGCGACGACTTTGGCGGCCGCGCCCGCGCTTGAGGTCAGAAACCTGCAGAAGCGATTTGGCGCGATCCATGTTGCCAACGACATCAATCTCGCGTTGCCGCGCGGCGCCCGGCACGCGCTGATTGGGCCGAATGGCGCCGGCAAGACCACCTTGGTCAATTTGATCACCGGCGTGCTCCGCGCCTCGGCGGGCCAGGTCGTGCTCGACGGCGAGGAAATCACGTCGCTTTCCCAGGCCAGCCGTACCCGGCGCGGTATCGCGCGCACGTTCCAGGTCAACCGGCTGTTTCGCGGCCTCACGGTCCTCGAGAACGTCTATCTCGCGATCGGGGAGCGCACCGGCGCCTGTAACCGGCTCTGGCGATCGGCCGGAAGCGAGACCGCCGTCATCGAGGAAGCGCTCGATCACCTGCAATCGCTTGAGCTTGTGGCCGATGGTTGCAAGTTGGTGCGCGAGTTACCCTACGGCCGGCAGCGGCTCGTCGAAATCGCCATTGCGCTGGCGCAACGGCCGAAGCTTTTGCTGCTTGATGAGCCGGCAGCCGGCATCCCGTCGTCGGAAAACCACTTGATCCTCGATGTGATCTCCAAGCTCGATCCCAACATCACCATCCTGATCATCGAGCACGACATGGACGTGGTTTTCCGCTTTGCCAAGCGTATCAGCGTGCTGGTTGCGGGAACGGTGCTGACCGAAGGCACCCCGGACGAGATATCGGCCGACGAGCGCGTGCGCGCGGTTTATCTCGGCGAGCATCACGAGGCGCGACATGGCTGAGGGCCTGGCGCTGGAACTTGACGAAGTCTCGGGCGGCTACGGCGAAACCGTGATCATCGAGAACATTCGCCTCACGGTCAAAGCCGGCGAAACGCTGGCGATCATCGGCCGCAACGGCGTGGGCAAAACGACGCTGCTGTCGACGGTGATGGGGCATAGTACCTTGCACAGCGGTCGTATGCGATTGCTCGGAGGCGACATCACGCGGCTGCCGCCGTATCGCCGGGTGGCGGCGGGATTGGGATACGTGCCGCAGGAGCGCGAGATCTTTCCGTCGCTGACGCTTCGGGAAAACCTGGAGGTTGCCGCACGGCCGGGCCCCTGGACCATCGCGACCGCCTTCAAGCTGTTCCCCAGGCTCGAGGAACGCCAGCTCAACCGCGGCAATCATCTCTCCGGCGGCGAGCAGCAAATGCTGGCGATTGCGCGTGCGCTGGTCGGAAATCCGGCGGTGATCCTCATGGACGAGCCTTCGGAAGGTCTCGCGCCGGTTATCGTCGAGGAGCTCACCCGGGCGATCCGCCATCTTGTCGATGCACAAGGACTGACCCTGGTGCTGGTCGAGCAGAATACGCGGCTGGCGCTCGACATTTCGCCGCGCATCGTGGTGATGGACCGCGGCAGAATTACTTATGACGGCGCCAGCGAGCCTCTGCGGCAGAGCCGGGAAACGCTCGATCGATTGATCGGCGTCGGACGCTATGCGGTCGCGTGACCGCTTCGCGCCCGTTTGACCCGCCGCGAGGTCGCATTCCCGGAAGCTTTCGGCCCACAGATCAAATCGATGGCGGCCGCCGCGAGCGCACCAAGTTGCTTTCGCGAGACGCCCACGCGGGAGCGTACCGCGATCGTATGCAAAGTTGCGGTGGCGAGCTGGGCCAACGCCTCGGGTTCGGCGCTCGACAGGACCTCGCCCCGCTCGCGAGCCTTGGTAATGAGACCACACAGAAACGCGTCGGTGCCGTCGATGCTCGCGGCCAAAAATGCACGGACGGCCGGATCGGTCGTGGCTTGCGCCGGAGCGGTCGAGATCGAATAGCAGCCGCGCGCCTCGGCGCCACCGGCCCTGTAAAGGTCGAGCGCGCCTTCGTAGAAGCGCTTGAGAAAGACCCGCAGGGTCGGGTCGTCGGCGAGCAGTTCAAGAGTCAGAGCCCGAGATCGCCGCTGATAGCGCTCGAGCGTCTTGAGATAAAGCTCGAGTTTGTCGCCGAATGCGGCGTAAAGGCTGGGCCGGTTCATGCCGGTCGCCGCCGCCAGATCGTCGAGCGACGTCGCGGCATAGCCGTTCCTCCAGAACACCCGGGCGGCTTCGGCCAGCGCGCGATCGGGGTCGTATTGCCGCGGCCGGCCGCGCCGACGGGTTTGATCGAGTTCTTCGGGCTCCAGTCTTTTTTGTACCATTTCGCAAAAAATCCTTGACCGTCTCTAATTTATGCGAGAGGGTACAAAAATAGAAGGGAGAGCGCCATGGATATTTATTTTTCGCCGATGGCTTGTTCGCTGGCGAGCCGGATCGCGCTGTACGAGGCAGGGGCAGCGGACGCCCGCTTCATCGAGGTGGATCCGAACAAACGCACAAGCGACGGTGCCAACTATCTCGACATTTACCCGCTTGGGCTCGTGCCACTGCTGCGGCTGGATGACGACTGGCTGCTCAGCGAGAACGCGGCGATCCTGCAATATATTGCGGGCCGCTACCCCCAATCCGGCCTCACACCGAGAAATGACGTCGAGCGGGCGCGCTTGCAGCAATGGCTGTGCTTCATCGGCACGGAACTGCACAAGGGGTTCTTTATTCCGCTGTTCGATCAGAAGGCGCCGGAAGGGACAAGGGCGCATACACTGAAGAAATACGAAGCGCGTTGGAGGTATCTCAATAACCACCTCACCGGGCGCGAATTCCTGCTCGACCGTTTCACCGTCGCCGACGCGTATCTGTATACGGTGCTGAACTGGACGGTGCCGACACGGGTCGATCTTTCGGCCTGGCCGGCCATCAAAAGCTACCATGAATACCTGCAAACGCGCCCGAGCATTGCCAAGGCGTTCCTCGAAGAACTTGCACTCTACAAGGCCGAGCTTGCACGCCATAAGGCGGCGTGAGGGCCGCAAGCGGGCTATTTGGCCCGCTTCGCGTCGCCCTTTTTGACGCCCCCTTCGGGGAAGACCCACATAGCTGCGACCATCAGGACGGCAACGACCATGATGAAGGTCGACAAGCCGCGGTGGATGGGCGACCCGCTCCAATAGGCCAGGACCGCGGCGACGATCAGGACGACCGCCGACAGGATGGCTTTGACATCGCCTGGCATGGAAGTCGGGCCGAAGCTGCAACTAATTCGCGCCGACCGGGACGGCTGCCGCCTCGTCGGGACGGCGCGGCTTGCCGCGCAGAGTCTTCTTCAGAAAGCGGGTGTCGTAGCCGTTGAGCAGCGTACCAAGGAGGCCGCGCTCGAGGTCGGATGTCCCGAACGCCCAATCGGCGATTGGGAAAGTCAGGTTCATGTTGACCTCCATCATCAGCCGCGCGTTGTGGTGCGCGGTATGATGGCGGCGCAGCGTGTTGACGAACGGACAATGCCGCACGAACCAGTTCTCGTCGACGTGGCAACAAAAATGCATAAACTCATAGATCAGATACATGCCGCTCGTCGTCGACATGAACAGCCAGCCGACATTTGCCGTGAATATCGTGCCGAGAATCGCGGCGGCGGGTATCGACATCAGGATGAAGACCACCAGCGCATAGGGCGGAAACAGCGTCACGCGCCAGTCCTTATGGTCGCGGAAGCGCATCTCCTCGTCGCTGAAAAACTGATGATGATTGAGCGTGTGCCGCTCGTAGATCGCGCGCAAACCTTTGATGTCGACCGGCCGGTGCATGATGAATTTGTGCACGGCCCATTCGAACAGGTTGGTGAAGAGGAAGGTGAGCGGTACCGTAAGCCATTCGAGCGCGGTGACGTTGTGAATGTGTGCGACATAGACGTAGAACGCCGCGGCGCCCATCGCGTAAATGATCACGACATGAAGGTAACCGTCGTACCAGCCGAGAATGCGTGAGCGGTATTCCTGGCGAAAGTCGATCTGGCGCTGGCTGATCATCTTCGCTTACCCTCGGTCGCCGGTCTTTTCGCCGTTTATTTTGTGCCGTTTGTTTCCACCGCGAATCCTATCATCGGCGGCCTGACGCTTCAATCTCAATGCGTTTCGCGCTGCCGCAAATACGCATCGACGTCGGCCACCGTGAGCCGCCAGTCGTTGTCGAGATTGGCAATGACGTCTTTCATGAACGGCCCGGATAGCGCGACGGCGCGCTCGCTGTCGCCGAGATGGTCGAACAGAATCGCCAAAGCCAGTTGCTGCGGGCTCGTACCGTCATAGGTCCACTCAAAGCCGCGCTTGGTGAACTGCCTGACCTCGTAATGCTCCGGCAAGGGTCGCCCGTCGACCGTCACGACGAGGCCGTCCATCGTGCGCTTTCCCTCGTAAGCTTTCATTTTTTCAGACCACGGCAGGGTTGCAGAGGAAACAATACCCAGTGCATCGTGTGCCGGACATTGCCGCCGCCAAGAAATACATCCCGCAAATTGCCGGGCATCGATTCCCGGCGATTTGCGAGTGCGCCAACATCAAACCTGCCGTCGTTTTTCGACCATGACGGCGAATTTCTCGTATTCGGCTTCGTTGACGCTGTAGGAATGCTCGTCGTCCGGGAACGAGCCTTCCTTCACCTCCTTGATGTATTGCGCAATGCCGGCAACGGCGACTTCGGTCAGCCTGGTATAGCGCTTGGTGAATTTCGGTTTGAAGTCGGTGAATACACCGAGCAGGTCGTAACACAAAAGAATTTGGCCGTCGCAACCGACGCCGGCGCCGATGCCGATGGTCGGGATGGTAAGCTGTTCGGAAATCAGCTTGGCGATCCGCGCCGGCACCGCCTCGAATTCGAGCATGAAGCAACCGGCATCCTCGATTGCCAGCGCGTCCTCCAAAATCTTCATCGCCGCGTCGGCGGTGCGCCCTTGGATCTTGAAGCCGCCGAACATGGCGATGGTGTGCGGTGTCAGCCCGATGTGCGAGGCGGTTGGAATTCCGGCATCGACCAGAGCGCGCAGTATATGCGCTTGCGACTTTCCGCCCTGCGGTTTCACCGCATCGCACAGCGCCTCTTGCATGAAACGCGTGGCGTTGGTGAGCGCGCGCTCGACCGTGTTGTAGCTCTGATACGGCATGCAGCCGAGCGAGAATGTATTGGGAGCGCCGCGGCGCACTGCCTGCGCATGCATGATCATCATGTCCATGGTAGCGGGGATGGTGCTGGCATGGCCGTGGGCGACCATCGCCAGACTGTCGCCGACCACCGCCACATCGACGCCGGCCATCTCGGCCCATTTGGCGGAGGTGTAATCCGGCACCGACATGTAGACCATTTTCTCTCCGGACATTTTGGATTCCCGGATTTCGGTGATGGTGCGCTTCTTCCGCTCACCCCCGGCCATCGTCTCGGCTTTGGCTTCGCTGTGCTTCGCCGCCGCGGGCGTTCTGACCGGCTTGCCTGCCACCGTCGACATGTTTGGGCTTTCCCGGCCGCGGCCGTTGCGCAGATCGCTGCTATATGTCTCGTATGTTACGGATTTTAAATTTCGCCGGTCAAGCGAAAGCAAGCGCCCTGCACGCGAGCGTAGCTTGATGTTGTCGATCGAGACCTTGATCCCGACTTCGCTGTTCATGGCGCTCATGCTCGCCGCATCGTTGCACGGCCTGGCGGCCAGCGGCCATTTCCCGCGCAGATATGAGTCGTCAGCTTCCGGCTTCGGGCCGATTGTCCTGTTCGGTTCGATGGCGCTGATGATCGTCTGCCTCGCGGCCGGAACGCTGGCGGCGCTGCATTTGATCCCGTGGTATGCGGCAATTATCGCCGGCGGAATATCGGTGCTTGCGGCACCCCTGGTGCTGCAATGGTTTCCCGACGGCTTCGTCGATGGCCGCGATGCGCTGGTCGCGTTTGCCGGGTTGAGCGCGGTGCTCGCTGTCCTGTTGATGTGGCTCGTCGCCGTCGCGCGGTGAAAGACGCTTTGCGGCGGCCAGGCATGACGGTCGTGCAAGGGACCGCGATTACCCTACGCCTGCTGCCGCAGCGCGGCCGGCGGCCCGGCCGGAAAAAATACAGCCGCCGAGGAATGTGCCTTCCAGCGCCGCGTAACCGTGAACGCCGCCGCCGCCGAAGCCCGCCACCTCGCCGGCGGCGTAGAGCCCCGGCACGGCTTGCCCGCCGGCGCCGATAACCCGGCCGTCGAGATCGGTTTGCAGCCCGCCCAAAGTCTTGCGGGTCAGAATGTTCAAACGCACCGCGATCAGCGGCCCGGCGGCGGGATCGAGGAGCTTATGCGGTCGCGCGGTGCGAATAAGTTTGTCGCCGAGATACCGGCGCGCCGCGCGAATGGCCATAATCTGCGAGTCTTTGCCGAACTTGTTGTCGAGTTGGCGATCACGCGCGGCAATCTCGCGCTCGACGCCATTCAGCCTCAGTAACGGCGCCCCGCCGGCAAGCGCATTCATGCGCTCGACCAGCCGCGGCAGACCGCGCTCGACAATGAAATCCTCGCCCCTTTCCATGAACGCCTTGACCGGACCGGAAATGCCGTTCCGGGCGCGGTCAATAACCTGCCACCAGCTCTTGCTGGTGAAATCGGGATTTTGCTCCGAGCCCGAGAGCGCGAACTCCTTCTCGATGATTTTTCGCGTCAGGATGAACCAGGAGTAATCGTAGCCGGTTTCCATGATGTGCTTGAGCGTGCCGAGCGTATCGAATCCGGGATAAAGCGGGACCGGCAGCCGCTTGCCGCGGGCGTCGAGCCACAGCGACGACGGCCCGGGCAGGATGCGGATGGCATGGTCGGTCCAGATCGGATTCCAGTTCTTGATACCTTCGACGTAGTGCCACATCCGATCGCGATTGATGATCGTTCCGCCGGCGGCCTCGGTGATCGCCAGCATGCGGCCGTCGACGTGGTCGGGCACACCGGTGATCATGCGCTTCGGCGGCGACCCCAGGCGCTGCGGCCAGCTCTTGCGCACCAGCTCATGATTGCCGCCGATGCCGCCCGACGTGACGATGACGGCCTGCGCCCTCAGCTCGAACGATCCCACGACGTCGCGCGAGCTTTTGTGACCGCGCTCAATCTTGCTCGGCGCCAGCACATCGCCGCGCACCCCGACGACCGCCGCGCCGGATTTCGTCAGCTCGTTGACGCGATGCCGGAATTTGAAGGTTACCAGGCCCTGCTTTTCGCCTTCGCGCACGCGCGTAACGAAAGGCTGGATGACGCCCGGTCCCGTGCCCCAGGTCAGATGAAACCGCGGCACGGAATTGCCGTGACCGACGGCGTTACCGCCGCCGCGCTCGGCCCAGCCGACCACCGGGAAGAAGCGGATGCCGCGTTCGTGCAGCCACGATCGCTTCTCGCCCGCTGCGAAGGCGACATAAGCCTCAGCCCACTTTCGCGGCCAGAAATCCTCGTCGCGATCGAACGCGGCCGTGCCCATCCAGTCTTCCAGCGCCAGCGCGTGCGAGTCGCGGATGCCCATGCGCCGCTGTTCGGGCGAATCGACCAGAAACATGCCGCCGAGCGACCAGAATGCCTGGCCGCCAAGCGACTGTTCGGGCTCCTGATCGAGCACGACGATCTTCTTGCCGGCATCGATAAGCTCGGCCGCGGCGACCAGACCGGCGAGTCCAGCTCCAACGATGATGACGTCGGCGTCGTCGGCCATGGTTATCTGTAACGTTCGCGGGGGCTAACGCAGCCCGGCCTGCTTGAGGAGTGGCATGGTCTCGCACTGAAAGGCCAGCATGCCCTCCTCATAGAGCGGCCACGACAACAGCGCGCCATCAACCCCGATGTCGGAGAGGGTGGCGAGCCCGTCGACGATTTGCTCCTTGGTGCCGACCAGCGGAAACGCGCCCCACCCGCCCATGAAGTGAGCTTTCAGCTTTTCGAAGGCGCTCGGCTCGACGGCGAGCGAGCCCAATCCCAACATATCGATCAGATTGCCGGCGGCAGCCCAGTCGCCTTTCTCGTAGACGTAGTAATGCAGGAAATCCTTGGCTTCCTTTTCGGTTTCGCGCTGCACGACGTAGCCGAAGCTCCACACCTGGATTTCGCGTCCGTATTTTTCGCGGGCCAGCCGGCGGTAGCTCTCGACCTTCTTTCTGGCGAAGTCAGGGTCGTGGGTATCGAACTGGACAAAGGCGATGTCGGAATATTTCGCGGAAAAGTGCCGTCCCTGGTCCGAACCGCCGGCGTTCATGATCGCCGGGTAGGGCCGCTGCAACGGCTTGGGCGCCAGGCAGCCCTTCTTCACCTGATAAAACTTTCCGTCGTAGTCGAAATCTTCCTCCAGCGTCCACAGCTTCATCATGATTTCGATCCACTCGCCGGCCATTTGGTAGCGCGCATCGTGGTCGAGCATGGGCGCACCGAACATGTCCAGCTCCGGCTGGTTCCATCCAGAGACGATGTTGATGGCGTGGCGCCCGCCGCTGATGTGATCGATCACGGTCGCTTGTTTGGCCGCCATGACGGGATGGATCGTATGAATGTGCGAGGTCGAGAAGACCGACGAGTATTTGGTCGAGGCGCTGATCCCCGCCGCCCAGCTAAAGCACTCGAAGCCGGCGCCGTTGAAGTTGGTGACGCCGCCAAAGCCCTTCCAACGGCCCACCGGCACCAGCGCTTCGAACTCCATCTCGTCCGCCAATTGCGCGAGCCGCACCGTATTGGGCCACGTCACTTCCAGCGTGCCTGGCATCGTGGTGATGGCGCAACCGCCGCTCAGATTGGTGCAGAATGTACCGAGCTTCAGCTTGCGGTCGTTGAAGAGCGGATTGGTGGCGCGGCGAAGCTCCTGCATCTTGGCGCTGCTGTTCATGTGTCCCCCCAATTTTCGGCGCAGGCGTCATTAAATTAGATGCCCCCCGGTCCTCGACCGGCAGCACCGCCCGCGCTCCCTTTGGCAGGTTAGATCACGCCAATCCCGGCGTCTTCAATGCCGAACCGGCGTCGGCGAGATTATCCGCCGGCCGATCATCATTCGCCGACGGGGAGATATTCTTCGGCATCGGAGGCGTACAGCGCAACGCCGACGGCCGGATCGATCGGATTGTCCCATGGCCGTCGGGCTATCATGCGGCACGTATCGGCATATCCGGCCTGCCACCGTGCCTCGATCGTAGCCGGCGAGAAGTCGTATTCCCGGGAATTGGTCTCGCCGTCGAGCGGCTCGGCGTTGATTTCCACCAGATGCATCACGGTTGCGCAGCCATAGCCGGCAAGATCCTGGGCTTCGGGCGTGTTTCGTTGGTCCTCGGGGAGCATGCCGACCAGCTTGCGGACGACATGCCGCATGTGATGAAGCTGGGCTTGACGCGCGATCTGGCCCTTGGCGTGGCTGCCGAACATGATGTCCTTCTGCCGGGCAAAGACCTCGGC
>Ga0302326_10015712_pt1 | contig 15905 bp, 9 predicted proteins | sample Palsa_T0_3_FD_202264 | JGI IMG/M metagenome (GOLD analysis project Ga0302326, IMG submission 202264) | Peat permafrost microbial communities from Stordalen Mire near Abisko, Sweden - Palsa_T0_3 | ecosystem: Environmental > Terrestrial > Soil > Palsa > Peat permafrost | place: Sweden: Abisko... | reverse complement strand
GCCGCGTCGCGCGGTCCAGCAGCTCCTGGGGATACTTCCTCGCTCTTGGCATAACCGGGGACTTCTCCTTCCGCCAGACGAAACCTGGCATAGAAGTCTCCGTGAAACTCAGGATGGCTCACTTTCCCGTCCCGCTTCACACGCGAGAGGTCGCAGGTTCGAAACCCGCCGCGCCCATAAAGGCCTGCGAATGGCGCGGCGCCGCGACACGCTGGCTTTCACCGGGGCGACGCAGAAGCCTGGGCGCCGCCGGTATCGGCTGCGCGTGTGGAGTCAGAAGGGCTTGTAGGAGTGCACGCCGATCGTGAAGCCGTGGGCGGAGCGGTTTACACAGCGGACCGTCGTGGTCGAGATCGTGCATGTTATGCCGAGGTCGCTCCATGTCCGTCCGGAGGTGAGCGCGACAGGGTTGGAGCCTTCGAAGGAGTCCTGGGTGGTGCGTGCCAGGATTGGGTGCCCATGCGCGCCGAGGAAGACGAAGCCGGGATCGCCGTAGCCGACACCGTGCGGCGGTGGCGGGATCGTCCTGTCGCTGCACACCACCTGTGTCGGTGGCTTGCCGGGCGGGTGGATCGCGACCCCGCAGCCGAGATCGTTGCCGAGTGCCGTCCAGATCTTGGCGTGGGAGGTCGCGGCAGAAGCTGGTGTGGCGGCGATGAACAGGACGCCTGCGAGGATCAGGGGCCGCAGCCTGTGGATTGCGCCTAATCGTTGCATCTCTGTGTTGCGGTACAAGTCGTCGCCGGCGGTCGGGGTGAGCTGGCCGCGTGCGCGGCGCGAGCTCCGTCGACCCCGAACGCCAGGGCTCTCACAGCTCACAGCAGCTCGTGCTCGACCTGTTCGAGCAGAGATACCACGTCCGGCGCTTCGGTCTCTACTTCGAACTGGACGTTTCGAACATCCAGGAAACCCCAGTAGAAGAGTGCTGTTTCTGGGCAGTTGGCCGTGTGCCCTACGTAGGCCAAGGTGCCGATGTCTACGCGTTCGGCTACCACACACGGCGGCGCCGGGCTGAGTCCATGTAGGTCTTCTACTCCTTTCAGCAGGTAAGGGTAAATCGCGAGGACAACAAGGCCGCCGTGGTGGTCTTCTGGGTCGACTGGATAGCGATATCCATTTTCGCCCACCGTCATGGCCGGTGTGTACAAGCACTCTCCCTGGACATTTTCATATTCTTCGGTCGTCCCGGGGAAGTCGCCCTGGCTTAGTAGTCCGCGGCATGGGCGGGCTTTGAGTAGGCAGGTGGTCTCGGGGATCAGTTCGACCTTCGCGCCCTTCGGGCCGGCGGTGATCGCGAGATCGCCCTTTTCGAAGTTCACGACCTTTTCGGAGGACTGCACGGGACATTCTTTGCAGGCTTTGGCGTGTGCGCAGAGAAGCAGCCGTTCCGGCGGTTCGGCTACATCGACGGCCGGTCCTTTGGTCGAGTGAAGGCGCAGCTCGCCGGAGATGGTGTGCACTTCGAGGACCGGCTCGGCGGTCGTCATCTTCTTCAGCGACAGCTCGTAGGGAGCGTCCGTGTAGGGGGCCGGATGCAGCAGCACAGGAGCTTCTTCGGGCTCCTCCAGCGAAGGTTTGTAGCCGACCTCGGCCTTGGAGGGGACGGCGGGCCCCTTCTGGTCCCACGGTGGGCCGAACGCGGGTTCCCGAAAGAACACCGAGGCCTCGGAGTTCAAGAACAGCTTGTTACCGCCGACCGCGGCTTCGTAGGCGGCGGCGCTGCTGGTCGCGGCGAACATCGCCGGGAACCTGGTCCACGGCGAAATGCCGCTCGACGCCAGATGCCCGAAGAAGCCCACCGCCGTGTAGGTCCGCGTGAATAGGGCCGCCTCCGGTGAATTAAGGTAGACCTTCCACTGGTGGCGCACACCCGGGCTTGGGCCCGTCAGGTCGGCCTCGACCCATGCCGCCGAGCCCTCGACCAGCCACTGTTTCGTAGCGTATTCGCGGTTGAAGTTTTCGAGCGTCCCCGCCATCACCGCCTGAAAGACATGAAACACCTCATGGGCGATCGTGGTGCGCAGTTCGCCGTTGGTGTGGGGCTCAACCGCGATTTCGATCGTGCAGCCCGTGGCCGGCCCAACGGCACCGCCGTCCACGTCATGACACGGTGTCACCGCGAGCGCTTTTTCTTTGACCACCATGCCGTTGGGCTTCACAAAAGGCACCTCGATCAAGTCGTGTGGCGACTCAACCAACCTAATGAAATGGTTGGCACCCCCCGGAAGCGAGACGCCGTCTAGTTTCGCGCCCTCGATCACAGCGTAATGGTTCACGAGCACGCGATCGCTCGCGTAGTAAGGGCTCGGTTTCGCGACCGCCGCCGGCGCGAAAACGCAGCCAATGAGAACCCCAACCAGCAGCACGAACAATCCGGCAACAGACAACCTCCTGTCACGACCCCGGCCGGTCTGCGTGCGCGCCGAGCAGTCACCCACGCCCGGGCTCGACAGCATTCCCCGAGATCGCAGCGCAACCGGCCAGCTGAGGGCCCCCCGATTCAGGCGCACGTGGTCAGCGTGATCTTCAGGGTCTTTGAACGCCGCGGCCCATGTTTGACCGCGATCAGCGCATGGGCGCTGAGGACGAGCCTGCTGGCGGGTTTGACGTGATGGATGTGGATGACGGCCGTGAATGGTGCGTTCGAGAGGTGCCTGCGCTTGAGCGTGAGCGTCTGCCCGCCGACCTTGAAGATGACCTCGTAGATCTTCACGACCACCCGGCCCTTGCGCTTGGCCGCGGGAAGCGAGACTTTGACCTCGCCGTGGACGAGGCCATTTTTGACGCACTGGTTGGGCGCGCTGAGGGATACGTTGTCGCCGTCCACCGTGACCGTCTCGGAGATCGTCGCCGGCGGTTTCGCTTTGGGCGCGCTGACCGGAGTGCCCACGGGCGTCGCACTGCCCGCAGGTGCGCCCGATGTGGGGTTCTGCGCCGCGTACAGCGCCGCGTAGCTGACGGGTTCCAGGTACTCGTGCGCGCCGGACTCGTAGGCAACCTCCGCCTCGCCGCCGCCGACACCGGCAAGCACCGGGTAGCTCGCGCTTTCGATGCCCGTCGTAACCGGAGCGCCCCAGCTCGCCCCGGCGGTGGCGCTGTCGGCGAGCTCGAGCCCGCGGCCGTCGAGCCAAGTGGTGTAGATCTCACCGGCGGAGTCCTGCGAGGCGCTCAGTTCCGTCGCGTCCGCCAATGAATGGGAGGCCTCTTCGGAAACGTCCACCGGGGCTCCGAATTCGTCTGTGGAGATGTTGAACGCCCGGTAGTCGACGTTGTTGGTGGCCGCCTGGAGCTCGTCCTCGAACACCCCGATCCCGCTCGGGCCGGCGGCGAGCACCGGATACTTCGCGTCACAGGCGAGCACCTTGAATTTCCCGGTGCCCCACGAAGCCTGTTCGTTGAGCCCCGCGAACGTCGTGTCGGCGAAGTTGTAGCCCGTGCTCAACGAGCTCGCGCACGGGGCCAGAGTACCCTTGGAGAAGTCCTCACCCACTGCGACGAGGAGATCTCTACCCGCCGTCGGCGTGTTCAGCAGTGCCGCGAGGTCGTCGGCTCCGGTTTCACCCTCGTCGAACAGTTCGCTCTCGTCGGGGCTGGGGGGGCTGGTGGGTGCCAGCGACGTGAGGCCGAATCCAGCGAACGTCGTCGGGTACGGGTAGGCGTTGCCGAACACGCCCAGCTCGCCGCTCCCAAGCGCGACTGCGCCCGCGGCCGGCACGACGCTGTTTCCTACCGCAGGGGCGAGCAGGTCGCCGGATCCCGCGAGGCCCCCGCCCGCCGCCGCGAAACCCGCGCCTCCGGCCGGCGAGGACCACGCTATGACACCCACTGTTGGATACCCGGGCGGCACGACTTTTGCTTCGACGAAGGATGCGCGGGCCAAGACGACAGCTCCGCCTCCGGGCTCGATCACGACCTTGACGTCGCTGTAAGCGGTACCTGCACCAGCCGGCGCGTCGCTGAGCAGATACGGCGCGCCCCCATTGCACTCGTTCCCGCCGCTCGCCAGCACGCACAGATCGACGCCCGTCCCCGTTGCGGCGGGCCAGGCGACATACGTGACACCCGTCGAGGCTTCATAGGCGACCGCTGGGCTGCTCGTGCCGGACCCCAGCTCGATCCCGGCCTCGGCACTCGACGCGAACGCGAGCGAACCGGCAGCGAGAAGCGCCACGAACAGCGAGGCATGCCTGATGGCGCGGAACACACCTCGGTGTGGGACCGGTCGCGCCCGTTCCTCGGCGACGCCAGCACCGCCGGTCAGAGCTACCCGTCCGTCGAACTGCTCCATGTGACGCCCCCTTGATCGGCGCACGGACACCCGCGGGATGGCGGGTCGCGAGGAAACCCCCGTGACGCTGCAAGTCGCATCGCGCCCGTGAGCAGTCCCGAAAGATCCGGATCGACTGGACCTAGCCTGCGGCTATCGGGCAATCGCCCCCTGTGTGCGCTCTGGATAATTGAAGGACAGTGTCAGGCTCCGGCAAGCCCCACAACAGGGGTGCACCCTGTATTTTTCGTCCCGGGATAGCGCCACGGAGCAGGCACGTCGGCGGCTCACGCGCTATTTCGAGCGAGCGTCTGGGGGGTGATCTCACCTGGTACATTTGCGCTCCGATTTCCGTCCGCCGCAGGGGGACGCTGGGTAACGGCCGCGAGGTGCTCGAGCGTCGTTAGCGCTGCGGGAATCGGTCGGATCTTGACGGTCGACGGAGGTTGCTTTATGGGCTTCTTGTTTTTGAGGCGACGGGCGCTGGCGGCTTGTGCGTTGGGGACGTTGCTGGTCGCTGGCGTCGCCGTGGGGGCTTCTGCGGCAGGTTCGGGTTCCAGTGAGCGTGGATCGTCACCGGTTGCAGCGGCCGCAGTCGGGAAATGCTCGACGTCGATTCTGTCGGTCTGGATCGAAAAGCCGGAAGGCAATGGCGCCCTGGGGAGCCGCTACTTTTATGTTCAGTTCACGAACCTGTCCGGTCGCGCGTGCACGCTGCGCGGCGCGCCAGGGGTCTCGGCGGTGAGCCTGTCGGGTGGTCAGCTTGGAGCTCCTGCGGCGCGCGCGGCTGTACACGGCTCGACGCAGTTGCTCGGCAGCCATGCGACCGTCTCATCGCTCCTCAAGATCGCCGTGCCAGGCGTCTTCCCGAGCTGCCACCCGCGGCTGGCGGCCGGTCTGCGCGTCTATCCGCCCAACCAGAGCACCTCGAAGGTGGTTCCGCTCCCGGTCGAGACGTGCCCCCGGCCGTTCATGTTCGTATCTGAAGTTCAACCGAGCAAGCAGGTTGAATACCCGTAACCCGCGCACGGCGTCACGGCGGTCTCGGGTTCTGAGTCTTCGCCGTTTTGGTCTTCGGCTGTCGAGCTTGATCGCCCTCTAGCTCGGTCTCGAGCAGTCGCGGGAGATCGTTGCGGGAGCTGCTGCCGAGCTTCCGGTAGAGGTGCGTGAGGTGCATCTCCACAGTCTTGACGGTCACGAACAAAGCTTCCGCGATCTGTCTGTTGCTGAGACCGCTGGCGGCGAGACGAGCGACACGCAGCTCGCTCGTGGTCAACGCCGCCGCTCCGGTCAGCCACGGGCTGCGGGGCCGACCGTCTGCCGCGCGAAGCTCGTCGCCGGCAAGCATGATCAGTGGCTCGGCGCTGCAGCGACTTGCGAGGTCAAGCGCTCTGCGCAAGGGTTCGCGAGCGTCGCGTCGCCGCCCGCTGCGTCGCAGATGAGCGCCGAGATCGATCAGTGCCTGCGTGAGCTCGAGGCGCGCCGGACCGCGCTCGAGCGCGGCAACGGACTCGCTCAGGGTTGCCTCCCTGACACTGCCCTGCTCGCAAGCGCCACGCGCCCGCAGCGCGACACCGACCGCACTCGGCAGCGCGAGCCGTCGTGCGTCGGCGAGCTCGCTGTCTGCGAGCGCCACGGCCTGCACAGGGTCCTCGGTTGCGAGCAGCTGCGCCAACTGCGAGCGCCAGGGCAGGACACGGGGATTGTGGAACTCGTTGCTGGCGGCCTCCTGGCCGATTGCTTCAAGCTCCGCGATCGCCGCCGCACGGGCCCCGCCGGCGCAATGCAGCCGAGCCAGCGCGGCGTGCCTGAAGTACCTCACTGCGCGCGTCTCGGTCTCCGGCGGGATCCCCTCGAGCGTCGCGGCGGCCTCGGACAGCCGCCCACGCTCGGTCAGCACTTCCGCGAGCACACACCGTGTCATGACCTCGGCGAAGCCCGCGCCACGCTCGATCGCGATGTCGAGGGCTGCGGTGAGATCGGCCTCAGCATTGGCCAGCGATCCGCTCCGGAGCTCGGCCATGCCCTTCATGAAGTAGGCGTTTCCCGCCTTGATGGCGATGCCGTTCGCGGCGGCGTGGGTGAGCATCCCGTCGGCGAGCTCGACCGCACGATCGCACTGATCGGCATGGATCAAGGCGGCAACGCCCTGTGCGATGCGCATCAGCGATCCTGCGCTCGCCACCGTCACCATCGACTCGCCGAAGGCCCGGTCGATGCGTGCGATCGTCTCCGCGGCGTCATGCCGCCCCCTCCAGGCGCCGACGAACGCGAGCGTCAATTGGAGTTCGCGGCCCAGTTCGTCCTCGGGCCCCGCGCGGGCGACCAGCTGCTCGTACTGGGGGTCAGCCGCCGCGGGCCAACCGGAATCCACAGTGGCGAGCGAGGTCATGCGCATCGCGTGCAGCTGAAGCTCGAGTGAATCGTCCCGCCCGTCGAGGTCGGCGAGTGCAGTCTCCAGAACCGCCATGCTGCGGTCATAGTCACCTCCGTAGAAGCACATCTCGGCGAGCATCAGGTCCAGGTGGGCTCGTTCCCGAGCGTCGGAGGTCAGAGCACGTGCGCTTTCCAAATACTCCACCGCAGTGGTCTGGCCGGTTGCCCACGCGACGGCTCCCAGCTCCCCCAGGACAGCGCTGCGCATCCGCGACGGAGGTGGCTCGGCGACAGCCCGGCGCAGATATGCGAACGCCGCGTCCGGCGAACCGCGCTGTAGCGCGACGGCAGCTGCCGCGCGAAGGCTGTCCACCGTGCGCTGCTCACCGGCGGGCAGCGCCAGAAGGAGGTGTGCGGCGACCGACTCGGGGTCTCGGCCACCATCGGCCAGCACCGCGGCGGCACGGGCGTGCAGCAACCCCCGGCGAGGCTCCGTGATCGAGTCGCGGACGGCCGCATGCACAAGCGGATGCTCGAAGCGCAGCTCGGTGGCGCGAGCGGCGATTCCGGCGATGATCAACTCCTCGACGAGCCCGGCGCCGTGGTCGAGCTCGACTCCGGCGAGCTCTGCCACGTGCTGCAGCTCGGCTTCATCACCCAAGACGGCCAACGCCTGGGCCACCGCGACGGCCTCGCTCCCCAGCCGATCCAGACGACCCCGCACGTGGCGCTCGATTGCCTCTGGCGCACGGTCGCCCAAGCGCATGGCACGGGCGGCATCGGGCTGGCCCCCCTCACGACGCATATCGCGAAGCAGCTCGATCACGGCAAGCGGATTACCGTCCGTCGCCCGGTGGCAGGCCTCCGTGAAGGCCTGCTCGGGCTCGGCACCCAGCTCATCGCGCGTGAGCTCGGCGATCGAAGCGCGCCCGAGTGGCGCGACGCGCAGCAGCGGTATCCCAGGATCAGAGATCAGAGCGCCGAGAGCGCCTCCCGAGCCGTCGAGGGAAGACGGCCGCGTCGCGACGACCACGAGCGCGGACAGCTCCTCGATCCGCCCCCGTAACGACGCGAGCCAGGCCAGGGAAGAGTCGTCGGCCCAGTGCGCGTCGTCGACGATCAGCATCGCCGCCTGCCTCCGGGAGAGCGCAGCCAACAGCCAGTAGAGCCCGTGCTGGACTGCGAAAGGATCGAGCGGCACCTGGAGGTGATCCTCGTCGAGGTCGAGCGCACTCAAGCCGACCCGCGCGGCTCCCTCGAACATGCTCGCACGCTCACCCGGCCCTATCTCGACGACCGCCGGGGCCAAGAGCTGACGCACGACTCCGAGGGAGAAGGGACGCTCCAGGTCAGTCCCACGCGCGCGCCAGACCCGCAGCCCCACCTGCGCACCGATCCCGCCGGCGGCGTCGAGCAGCGCACTCTTGCCCTCTCCGGCCCGACCGACCACGACCACGAGCGATCCGCGGCCGTCGACGGCAGCCGCCGAGAGGTCGGCCAATCTACGCGCCGACTCCTCCCGCTCCAACAGCGTCCCAGCGCCGTCCTCACCCATCGCCTACCCGCGTTCCTTTGCGAGGCTTTCGGCTGCAGCCCGGGCCTCGTCGGGGTCGGGGTATTGGGCGTGCCACTCGATGACGCTGTCGGCCAGTACCGAAACACGCGGCCGGATTGCGGCTTGCCCTATGAACGTGCCCGACGCGGCCGTGACGCAGCAGACGTTCGGCGCGAAGCAAGCTGCAACATCGTCGAAGTCACGGCGCACCATCGCGTCCCTGTAGCGCCATACGACATCTGCAGCCTCGGCCGCCGCCGACTCCTCAGCCATGGCATGCAGTATCCCGAACCGCTGCCGGACTCCGCACAGGTGACCTCGACTTCTACCCACTCAGGCGGTTTGGTGGGCCCAAAATCCGCCACAAACCCCTACAGTCCGGCGCTACCGCGTCGAGGTGAATATCAGTGGAGTTGGCTTTTCTAGAGGGGCTTCTTGCCCTTTCGTGAACCGTTCGGCACTCGCTTCACACGCGAGCGGTGGCAGGTTCGAAACCCGCCGCGCCCATAAGCCCTGCAAATGGCCAGGTTTGGCAAGTTCCGTGCTGAGTCAGCGACCGGACGCTAAGACGTTTATGCCTGCTCCAGCGCAAGAGCGAGAGTGTTGACATGGACGTCGCTGACGATCGCGTGTCGTCCGACTGGGGCGTCTCGCTGGCTACGTGGAGCGTGGCTGCTTTCCGCGCAAAGGAGGATCGCCCACTCGTGCGCCAGCAGGTACGTCCGCGCCGACGCTCCGGCCCGGGCTTTCCCGCTCAGGACGACCCCGGGGGTCGCCCAGCCACCGGGATTTCCACCGATCAGGTTCGTGGACTGTCCTGCGTTCGGCGACCTGTCGCCAGCGCAATGCCGCTCAGTGCGGCAGATAGACAACATCTCGGGGACCGCAGGTGCCCCCGGCCGAGCACGCGTTGTAGTCGGACTCTTCTGTGAAGGGACCCTTCCAAGTGGTTCCGCCGCCGGTCCCTGAGACGTAGGCCGGGCGGTAGGGATAGCCGCAGAAGTAGAACCCCATACGACCGCCGCACACCCACCAGCGGCCGTCGATGAGTACCGGCCCGGCGTCACCGGTAGCGGCCCCGTCCGCGGTCAGTTCGATGTGCTTGGCGTTTGGGTTGATGGCGCCAGCAAGAGCTGTCCGGGCCTGCGCGCATGACATGTGCCACGGATAGATCGCGTCCTTGCCATAGAAGCCTTTGGCCGCATAGCCGCAGCGCTTGACCGTGACCGTCGTTAGTGCGGACGCTGCGCCGACGCCGATCATCAATAACGCGAAAGCGATCAAGATGCACCGCCATCCCCTGAACATGCGCGCGAGCCTAACACGAAGCCGCTGTCGTTCGACAGCGGCTTCGACAGTTCGAACCAGCGGCGACCCAGCGTCTGCTTTCCGGCCCAACGCAGCGGCCAACGGATGGGCTAGAACCCCTCGCGTCGGGCTCCACTAAGCGGCCCTCGATTTTTGCCCACCGCGGGCGTTTGGTGGGCCAAATCCGCGACAAACCCCGCATACTCCGGAACTATCCCGGTGGCGCGGCCCTCGATGAGTTTGGCTTTCGAGAGCCGTTTCTTGCGCTTTCTTCGACCTTTCGGGTCCCGCTTCACACGCGAGAGGTCGCAGGTTCGAAACCCGCCGCGCCCATTGACACCTTTCTCCGTGGCGTCATTTCTCGGAGCCGTCACGATCCGCGCGCGGGGCTTCGAGACGCTCGCTTCGATGGAAAGCAGTTCCTCACCGCCTGGGTTTCGGTGACGTCGTTGCGACAGCAGGCTGAAAGTCGGATGATGGGAGAATGGGTGGCGCGGGTGATCAGAGGCCGTTCGCGAGGAGGATGGTCGCGAGGTGAAGAACACGGGGACGGGGCCGATGGTCGCCTTTTGCGAGCGTCGCGACGGCGGTCTCGTATGCAGTCCTGATCCAGCGGCAGTTTCAGCGGCGCGACCGCTGGGCTGCCGAGCTGTTGCCGTTTCGCGCCGAGCGCGCGACTTGCGAGTAGACAGCTGAACATGTCCGATATCGGTTCGCAGAGTAGTCAGGACGATCTCAGCGAGGGCGCTATGCAACGCGTTGGCTTTATCCGCAACGTACCGATCTTCGCGGGCCTCTCCGACGAGTTGTTACAGCGACTCGCGGGCCAGGTCCGCGAGGTCCGGGTGCAGGCCGGCGAGTGGATCATGCGCGCCGGTGAGACAGCCGACAGCCTGTTCATCGTTTGCAGCGGCCGCTTCGAAGTCATAGACGAGGGGCCACCGGAGTCGCTGAGACGAGTCCTGCGTCGCGGAGAAATCATGGGGGAGCTGGCGTTGCTGCTCGAGGGCACCCGCACGGCGTCGGTTCGCGCACGCTGCGACGCCGAGCTGCTTGAGCTCGGGCGTGACGGGTTTGAGGCACTGATCCAGGAAGCCCCGAGTTTCGCGCTCGGACTCACGCGTGCGTTGGGGGCACAGCTGGCGGCGACGCGCATGCCGGTTATCGCGCCGATGTTGCCACAGGCAATTGCGGTCGTTGCCCTCGATGCTGGGGCGCCAAGTGCGGAGGTGGCCGAATGGCTCGCCGATGCCCTCGGCGTGCACGGGTCGGTCGCCAGGCTGAGCGCTGGTGAGCTTGCAGGCATCAACCAAGCCGAGCGCGACGTCGATCGCGTGGTGCTGCAGTGCCACGACGCGCCCCCCGCGGAGTGGACCGAGCTGTGTCTCCGCGAGGCCGACCTCGTCGTTGCCGTGAGCAGCGATGCCGCCCCTGAGGCCTCGCAACTGCGTACTACCGCTTTGCGCGGATGTGAGCTGCTGATCTTCGGACCGTCGGTTGCTGGCGGTCTAATCGAAGCGCTGCAGCCGCGCGAGGTACAGGTCGTTGCCCGTCGTGCCGAGGGCCGGGGCGCCATCGAGGCGATGGCACGGCGTCTGACCGGCCATTCGATTGGAGTCGTGCTGTCAGGCGGCGGAGCGCGCGCGCTTGCGCACCTGGGTGTGCTGCAGGAGCTGCACGCAGCTGGCTTGCGCTTCGATCGCGTGGGCGGCGTGAGCCTTGGCTCGATCGCGGCCGCGCTGGTCGCAGCGGGTCTGACCCCGGACGAGATGCTGGCCTCTTTCGAGCGCAACTTCATGGAGAGGAATCCCAGCAATGACTACGTTCTGCCTGCCTATTCGCTTGTTCGCGGAATCAAGACTCGGCGGCTGCTCCATGCCGAGCTCGGAGACCGGCGCATCGAGGAACTACCTCTGCGCTTCTTCTGTGTGAGCTGCGACCTCATCGGGCGTAAGGCTGTCGTGCATCGCCTCGGCCGGCTCGTCGACGCGGTCTACGCCAGCCTCGCGATTCCGGGCGTATTTCCACCTGTCGCCACCAAGGACGGCAAGCTGCTCGTCGACGGCGGAGTGCTCGACAATCTTCCCGTTGAGACGATGGCAAGCAAAGGCGAGGGACCAGTGATCGCGGTCGACGTCACCGGGCGGATGGGAGGTATGAGCCGGGCCGGGCGGCCCGCGCTTGGGCGTGCCGTTCGACGAGTGCTCACAGGGGGTGATGCGCGCATCCCCAATCTCGGCGAGACCATCATTCGAACCCTGACGGTGGGCAGCGTAGACACGGTCGCTGCGGCCCGTAAGCACGCCGACCTGGTCATCGCCCCTGAGGTCGACGGCATCGGGCTGATGGACTGGAAGGCGCTTCCTCGAGCGGTGGAGCTCGGACGCCGGGCGGCGCGCGATGCGCTCGCCGCTCACCCTGAGGTGCTAAGCCGGCTGGCAATCTAGGACTAGCGTCGGGATCGATTATCGAGACGCCTGCTCCCGCTGGAAGGGTGAACTCTTTTCTTGCTTGACGGCCACGGGCGAACATGGGCGACCGTGAATCTCGAGAAGCACGTCGTGACGTCGTTGCAGCAGCCCCTTGAAAGTCGGATGATGGGCACGTGAGCTCGGCTTCTATCGACACGGTCTCGGTCCTTATGACCGACTTGGTGGGGTCGACAGCGACGGCCGACCGACTCGGTCCGGCGGCTGCGGAGGAGCTGCGCGCCGAGCACTTCGGGCTGCTGAGAGGAGCGCTTGAGCGCACCGCCGGCCGGGAGGTCAAGAACCTCGGCGATGGGCTGATGGTGGTGTTCTCGAGCGCCTCGGAATCACTGACGTGTGCGGTTGAGATGCAACAGGCCATCGAGGTAAGCAACCGCCGCGCGGAGGAGCAACTCGGCGTGAGGATCGGAGTGAGCTTCGGCGAGGCCAGCGTCGAGGACGGTGACTATTTCGGTGAGCCGGTGGTCGAGTCGGCACGGCTATGCGCTTATGCGACGGGAGGACAGATCATCGTCAACGACCTCGTGCATCGGCTCGGCGGCCCACGCGACGGTCACAGCTTCCGTGCCCTCGGCGGACTCGAGCTCAAGGGCATCTCTGAGTCGGTTCAGGCCTACGAGCTGCAGTGGGAGCCAGCCTTCATAGCCGGGGTCGCCCTGCCCGAGCGGCTACGCGAGCTGCCGGCGACCGCGTATGTGGGTCGGTTCCGGGAGCGAGAGCGGCTCACAGGGCTGTGGGGGCAAGTGCGTGAGGGGTCGCCGCGCCTCGCGCTGATCGGCGGGGAGGCGGGTGTGGGCAAGACGCGGCTGTCCACGCACCTGGCGTTGGAGGTGCATCGGGAGGGTTCGACGGTTCTCTACGGGCGCTGTGACGAGGATCTCGGCGTCCCCTACCAGCCGTGGGTGCAGGCACTCGGACACCTCGTGAAAGAGGCGCCGCGGAAGATCTTGGACGCCCATGCGAAGCGCTACGGCGGCGACCTCGGCCGACTGGTTCCCGCCCTTCGTGATTGCGTTCCCAATCTGCCAGCCCCGCGCGAGAGCGACCCCGAGACAGAGCGCTACCTGCTCTACGCCGCCGCCGCGGGCCTGCTCGAGGGGGCAGGTGAGCAGGAGCCGCTGCTATTGATCCTCGATGACCTGCACTGGGCCGACACGCCGACGCTGGCGCTGCTGCGCCACGTCGTCACGACGGACTCCTCGATGGCGGTGATGGTGGTGGGCACCTACCGTGACTCTGAGCTCCCCCACAATCATCCGCTGACGGCGCTCCTGGCTGCCCTTCACCGCGAGCAGGGCGTGGAGCGGATCAAGCTCACCGGCCTTGACTCACAGGATGTAGTCGCCCTGATGGAGGCGGCGGCGGGCCATGAGCTCGACGAGGGCGGGCGGGCGCTCGCAGGGGAGATCACGCGCGAGACTGCGGGCAACCCGTTCTTTGCCGGCGAGGTGCTGCGCCACCTCACAGAGTCCAGAGCGCTCGTGCAGGACGACGGGCGCTGGCGCCTGACCGGGGACCTCGCTGACCTGGGACTGCCTCAGAGCGTGCGCGAGGTCATAGGTCAGCGCGTCGAGCGTCTGGGCTCAGACGCCCGCACGGCTCTGAGCGCAGCCGCGGTCATCGGCCGGGACTTCGACCTCGACCTGCTGCTTGCGGTGGTCGAACTCCCCGAGAGACGGCTGCTCGACCTGCTCGACGAGGGGGTCTCAGCGTCGCTGCTTCAAGAGAACAGAGATCGCGCAGGGCGCTTCACGTTCACCCACGCACTCGTCGAGCACACCCTTTATGAGGATCTCGGCGCCCTTCGCCGCGCACGGCTTCACAAGCAGGTCGCGCAGGCGCTTGAGGAGCAGTGCGGGGATGAGCCCGGCGAGCGCCTCGGCGAGCTCGCCGGCCACTGGGCCGCCGCGGTCGTCAGCACCGACACCGCCAAGGCGATCCACTATGCCCGACGGGCGGCCGAGCGCGCCCTTGAGCAACTCGCCCCCGATGAGGCCGCGCGCTGGTATCGCCAGGCACTCGAGCTCTACGACCAGGCGCCCGGCGGTGATGGCTCAGAGCGCTGCGAGCTCTTGATCGGCCTCGGCGAGGCCCAGCGCCAGGTCGGGAACCCTGAGCATCGCGAGACGCTGCTCGGCGCCGCCGGGCTCGCCCGGGAGCTCGACGACGCAGAACGGCTATGCCGCGCGGTTCTGGCCAACAGCCGGGGATGGATGAGCAACTTCGGTGGAGTGGACTCTGAGCGGGTGCAGGCGCTTGAGGCGGCCGCGGGAGCGCTACCGGATGGCGCTCCGCGGCGGGCGCAGGTGCTCGCGCTGCTGGCCTGCGAGCTCCACTACGGCGGCGAGCCGGCGCGGTGCCGGGCGCTGGCCGCCGAAGCGATCGAGATCGCCCGAGCCGCCGGCGATCCTGCTGCGCTGGCCCATGCGCTCTCCAACGCCATTTGGGCAATCATGACGCCCGACACGCTGCAGGAGCGCCTCCGGCTGAGCGACGAGCTGGGCGAGCTCGCACGGCGCCTGGATGACCCGTGGTTGAGCTTCTGGGCGCCTGCCAGAAGCTTGATCGTCGGCCTGGAAGCCGGGGACCGCGCGCAGGTTGAGTCGGGCCTTGAAGGGATGCGAACCGTGGCTGCTTCTGTGCCGCAGCCCGTCCTCGACTGCGTGCGATTGCTGCATGAGTCCGGCTGGGCCCTTGTTGAGGGCGACTTTCAGGCGTCTCAGCAGTTTGCAATCGACGCGTACGAGGTCGGCACGGCATCGGGCCAGCCGGACGCCATGAGGATCTTCGGCGCGCAACTGTTCCAGATTCGCTATTCCCAGGGCCTCGGTGGGGAACTCGTCGAGCAGTCGGTGCGGCTCGCCGGCGAACGGGACAGCCTCTCGGCGTGGCGCGCGGCCGCAGCGGTTGCCCTGATCGAGAGTGGGCAAGAGGATCAGGCACTCGAGCTGACGCTCGCCGAGGATTTTCAGAGCGTTCCATCGGACGATATCTGGTCCATAGGCATGTTTCTCTGGGCCGACGCCTGCTCTCGTCTGCGGGTCGGCGATCGTGCGGGCGAGCTCTACGAGCTCTTGGCACCTTTCTCCGGCCAGCTCGCGCGCACCGGTACCGTCGTCTGCTCGATCCCCTGGGCCCTCGGCACCCTCGCCACAACGCTGGAGCGATACGAGCAGGCAGAGAGCCACTTCGCCGCCGCCGCGCAGATCGAGGCGCGGCTCGGTGCGCCGCTGTTCCTTGCCCGCACCCACGCCGGCTGGGCTCGAGCGCTCATCGCCCGTGGCCGGCCCGAAGACCTTGAACGCGCACAGCCCATGCTCGAGCACGCCGAGGACACCGCCAGGCGCCTCGGCGCGGGAGGGACCACGAGGGAAGTCGCGGAGTGCCGCGCCGCGCTCGCGGCGATCAGCGGGTAGCCAAGACAGCGGACTCAGCGCTCCGTTTTCGCGCAGATGCGAGCGCGTTGTTGGATTTTGGCCCACCGGGGGCGCTTGGTGGGCTAAATCCGCTGCAAACCCCGCATACTCCGGCGCTATCTCGTTGACGCGACCGTCAACGGAGTTGGCTTTCGAGAGCCGTTTCTTGCGCTTTCTTCGACCTTTCGGGTCCCGCTTCACACGCGAGAGGTCGCAGGTTCGAAACCCGCCGCGCCCATCGACACGTTCGTCCTGTGCCGATGTGGCTGGAGATCGCCTGCGTGGGTGCCGCCCGCACCGAGCGGGAGAATCCCGTGAGACGTGCCCCATGATGCCTTTGGCAGCGCTGAGAGCAGGTGTGACAATGAGGCGACGATGAGCAAGCTGAGACTTAGCATCACGATGTCGTTGGATGGCTAGGTCGCGGGTCCAGACCAGAACGAGGGGAGCCCGCTCGGTAGCGGTGGGATGGATCTGCACGAGTGGTTCTTCCC
>Ga0302326_10015709_pt1 | contig 15907 bp, 15 predicted proteins | sample Palsa_T0_3_FD_202264 | JGI IMG/M metagenome (GOLD analysis project Ga0302326, IMG submission 202264) | Peat permafrost microbial communities from Stordalen Mire near Abisko, Sweden - Palsa_T0_3 | ecosystem: Environmental > Terrestrial > Soil > Palsa > Peat permafrost | place: Sweden: Abisko... | reverse complement strand
GTTTGACAGCACCACTGTTTAATCGGCCTACTTCCGCACCTGTGCTTTTACCAGTCTGCACCGGAAATGCACGGTCGCGCCAAGTTCCTGCCATGTATGGCCCTGCGAAGCAGGTCCCTGGCTTGTCAGCGGATAAGTAGGGGCCCCGGAAAAGCCCGTAGCCAGGACGTTGCCGCCCATCCGGCTTCCGGATGTAGACTCGTCGTGACGGCTGCGCCCGGTACCCGCCTCGATGAATCCGGTCGTGAAGGTCTGTAGTGCGAGCCTCCACTCCTTCCTCATATTCGCTCCAGGTGAGTCGATCCAGTCCCGGCGCAGCCTGTTTCTTTAACAGATAAAAGCTGTCCAAAAGCCGTTTCTCGTTCACCCGATGCAGCAGCGTTGTGAACCTTAACCCTTTGTCTCGCTGTGCGGCTTCGCGCACGCCTTGAAGTCCCCTTGACGCGATTTCCCGATCCTGTGCCCGGCTCGTGTGTTCCTTCCTTGCGTTCTCCTTGATCCGCCGCCTTCCCTCCAGCTCCTCCGCCCGCCTTGCGACGTGTTCGGAACCTTCACACGTAGTACGCGGCAGTCCGACTTCCCGGCGCCGTGGATGAGGAGATTGCCCTTGTGGGCTTTTCCTCCGGCCCGCCGCTTTCTCACAGCCACGGGCGGCACCGGGATCTCCTGGTTCCCGTGCATAGAGTTTCCATGTATGCATGGGGTCTCCGACCCCGCGGTGCCGAACAGAATCTTGCGATGACGATCCTGTCCGTGTTGCCTTCCGCTTCGCCTGACAGCGTCGGCGCTCCGGTTCGCGGTTTTCGGGGCTCGATACCCAGCCTGCATGTGCCCCTGTCAACGCTTCACGCCACACCTTGCGATGCGCCGCGCATGACTCGGGGTCAGGGCGGTTCGCTACTCCTTCTCTGTCTGACTCCTTCCTTCACTACTCGACGCCGGTTTTAACCAGCGCACCAGGCGGCACCGCCTGCCCCACCACCGAAGCACTCCGGCACTCCCGATTCCAGTCGGGAAATGTAGGAAACTCCAGGGCACGCACGAGCATAGCCTCCGGCCTCGCCCGGATGGAACGGGCCGTGACTGTTTCGGGCCGTTCGACGAGCCCGGTGCCCCGTTTTCTTGTTTTGGAAGCCCCACGTTTGATACGTAGCTGTAATTCCGAAAGGATGGCCATGTGCGCTCGCAATCCTGCGTCAGATCGCGGCCATGGTATAACAACGGCTTCACTACAGTAACGGAAATTTGGCCGTGATCCTTGACGATTCCAGACGTGTTCAATTCGATAGCCTAGCGCGGCGTACGCATCCGCTACAATCGATTTGAATGATCCAGAATTTTCGCGACTTCGAAGCCGGCCCGGATCCGTTCGGCCGCACTTGGCAGGTCTACTTTCGCTGGCTCCAGACCGGTATCTCCATCCGCCACGCCGATACCGTGGACGTTAAGTTCGGAATCGGCACGAAAGGCGAGCCGTTTGAGGAACGCGTGATTGCTCTGTCGCATCCTGTGCTGCTGGGCTTGAGCGAGAAATTCGGCCATCCGCTGACCGACACGTGGTGCATGAAGCTCGCGGCGATGCATCTGAAGCACATGCTCCGGACCGGCGAGGATATGGAGAAGACGCTGGTCACGATGCAGCCCCAGGAGATCGAAGAATACGCGCGCGAGTTGGAAGAGTCGCTGGCCGCCAAGAAATAGACTCCGGGCGCACGGTGCCAGAGCGCGTCGATCATCTCTTTGTTTACGGAACTCTCCGGCGCGGTTCCAATAACGAATTTGCCCGAATGCTAGCGGATCGGGCCCGGTTCATAGGGAGTGCTCGCGTGCTAGGCCGGCTGTATGATTTCGGCCGTTATCCTGGAGCCGTCATTTCCATTCAATCGTCCAATCAATCGGACTCTGGATAAAGGGCGAGGTTTGGCGATTGGACGATCCACGGCTGCTGCTCTCCCACGACGATTACGAAGGCGCCAAGTATGAGCGCGCGATTACGCCGGCCCAGCTAGAGGACGACCGCACAATCGACTGCTGGATTTATTGGTATGTTGGCGCCGCCACCGGCCGCCCGGTCGCCACGGGCGATTGGCCGCGGTGAGCCTCGCGCGCGCACGAGATTCTATTGCAAGGTGCGGACCGTTTTCCGAACCACATCCACCGCGAAACGCTCCACAATATTGGGCGTGGTAGCTGCAGCGCCTGCCGCATAGGGGGCCGAAAGGTATGTCCCCAGGATTTGGGTTTTGCTTAGTTCCAGCCGGAGAAAGCCGAAATTGTCTTGGTCGTATTGCTCCAGTGCAAGGCCGTCATCCAGCGGCAAGGGTACCACCGGGTTCTTTCCATCGACGGATTGGAGTTTACCAAGGTTGGTGTAGCCGCCCGCGCCCGCCACGATGCAAGGAATCTGCAGGACGCCCTTCGGGCCTTTCACATCAAGGGTGAAGCGCTGATAGTTGTGGACATGTCCCGATAGAATCAGGTCGGGGTAACGCCGGGTCCTTTTAAAACTGTCAAACAGCACTGTGTACACCTCGCTGCTGCCGGAGTGTTCCAAGTCGCCGGAGAACGGCGGATGATGTACCGCGACGATCAGGGCCAGATCTGGATTGGCCGCCTTCAGCTCACCTCTGAACCAATCGATTTGGTCTTTATGGATCTCCCCTTGTGTTTCGCCAACATTGGAGAAAAGTCCGACAAACGTCGCAAACGGAGTGGTGAAGGTCCAATAGACGTTCGGCAGATCCATCTGGGTGCGCGCCGACGCGGTTTTCTTAGACCCCGGAACGCTGGGATCCTTCGCCATGAAGTTTTGCACCCAACCATCCAATGGAACTTTATTCGGATCCACCGGCCCATCCTGCGGGTCGTCGGGCTGACAATCGTGGTTTCCCGGGATGGCGACGATAAAGCTCGGGTAGTTCTTGTACGTTTCGTAAAAGTTGTTCCCGTACATATCGATGTCTCCGGCGAAATATACGACGTCCCCGAGGTGATAGAAGAAGGCCGGCTTTCGGCCGACGGCAAGCTGCTGAGCGTCTTGGGTCAGCATGGCCGCAACGAAGTCCTGTTGCTGCCCCCTGAAATCGCCCGTATCGCCCACTGTATGACAAACCAAAACGCCGGCGTTCTCGATTGCAGTGATGTCGTCCGCCGCTAGCAAGGCCGAAAGATCGAACCGGAACGGGGCGGAGCCATTGGGAGGCGGGAGAGGTTGAAAAGGATAGTGTGGAAGCGGAGGATTTTTTGCCTGGACTTGAAACTGGGACCCACCAACCGGCGGGTGGTGGCTCCGCCGCCCTCCCTTACCCTGCCCGGCAGCGAATAAGTGTGACCAAGCCATGACAACCTCCGTGAGTTAATCGTCGGGCACACAAATTGTAACTGCAAATCGGACGTCGAAGCAAATAGAAAATCTGAGTAATTGTGCAATCTCGATGACAATCGAAAGAACTTTTGTCCTTCGGTCATGAAAACAGCAGGTGCTATTAGTTGAGAAAATACGTCCGATACAACGTATCGCGCTGTTTGGGGATGAATCCGGCATCGCGAATCAACCGCCGCAGCTCTTCTTCAGTGGCGCGGTTGTGCGCGCCCGCGGCCGACACCACGTTTTCCTCGATCATGATGCTGCCGACGTCGTTGCCGCCGAAGCGCAAACCCAATTGGCAGGTTTTCAGGCCCGGCGTCACCCAGGAGGACTGAATATTCTCGATATTCTCGAAATACAGCCGCGAGAGCGCCAGCATCTTGAGGTATTCCACCGCGGTGGCTTCTTGCTTGACGAACTTGCCGAGCGAAGTGTTCTCGCGCTGGAAGGACCAGGGGATGAACGCCGTGAACCCGCCCGTGTCTTCCTGAATCCGGCGCACGATGTCGAAATGATTCATGCGCTGCTCGATGGTTTCGCCAGTCCCGAACATCATGGTGGCCGTGGTGCGCATGCCGAGCGAGTGCGCGATGCGATGCACGTCGATCCAATCTTGCGACGACGATTTCAACCGGCTGATCCTGCGCCGCACATCGTCGTCCAAAATCTCGGCGCCGCCGCCGGGAATCGATTCCAATCCGGCATCGCGCAGCCGCGCAATGGTATCGCGCAGGCTTAATCCGCTCACCTCGGCGATGTTGACGATCTCGGGCGCGGAAAAACAATGGTTCCAGATCTGGTCGCCAAAGCGTTCCTTGATAGAGCGCAGCAGATCCTCATACCATTCGATCTTGAGGTCGGGATGCAGCCCGCCTTGCATCAAAATGCCGGTGCCTCCCAGATCGATGGTCTCCTGAATTTTGTCGAAGATCACTTCTTTGGAATGCACGTAGCCTTCTTGATGGCCCATTGGCCGGTAGAAGGCGCAGAAGCTGCAATACTCGGTGCAGAAATTGGTGTAGTTGATATTGCGGTCGATAATGTAGCTCACCACGCCGTGGGGATGCAGCTTGCGCCGCACCGCGTCGGCCGCCATGCCGATGCCGATCAGATCGTCGCTGTTATATAAGTCGATGGCTTCCTGCCGCGTCATCATACCGAAACTCTTCTCTCCTGTATCGGCTTCCCCGCCAAAGGAGCAAGCTCTGAAGCATATTGTAGGAAGGTTTTCAGACCTGCGTACTCACGCTCGCCCACCTCGAAAACGATATTGTTCTCAAGATAGGTACGCGCCAGTTCCTCTGAGACGCCGACTTTGGCATGCTCCAACCGTGCGATCTCGTCAATGTGTTCGAGTCCGAAGCGCATCGAATCGAGGAACGGCTTGGGATCTTGCGCCGGTAACTCGGCGCGCGCGGCCCACACCGCGAATACCATTGGCAAGCCAGTCATCTGGACCCATTCCGCTCCCAGGTCGAGAACGCGGAACGGAAGATCGTCGGGATCCAGCGCTAGCGCGGCATCCCCAATAATCAGGGCGGCGTCGGCATGCTCCAGCATCGAAGGGAGGTGCGGGGCATGCGATCGCACCTCCGGCTCCACCCCATATTTCCGCGCCAGAATCACGCGGCTGAGCGCCACGGAGGTTCGCGATGTGGAATCGGCGGACAGCTTGCGGATCTGGCCATAGGGCACCTTCGAGATAAGGAAAATGCTGCGCACCGGCCCATGGCAGGCAATCCCGGCCCCGCGGATAATCTCGAGTTTTTGCCGATTCAGCTCCACGGCCGGCACAATGCCGATGTCGGCCAGTCCGGATTCCAATCGGTCGGCGCATTCGGCCGGTATGGCGAACGATAGATCGAAAAGCCCGCGCTGTTCGCCATGCAGCATGCCCCACACCAGCGGGACCGTGTTGAGATAGCTGACGACTGATACGCGGGGTTTTGAAGGGAGGGTCAAGAACCAGTTTAGCAACGCCGCGTTCGGTACGATGTCTGTGTGGACCGGAAGGAGTTGCAAGCCCTGTCGCGAACCAGGCTGCGCGAGGCGCGTGCCCTGGTCAAACTAGGCATGTTCGACGGAGGTTACTATTTGGCCGGCTACTGCATTGAATGTGCCCTGAAGGCATGCATTGCGAAAACAACACTGCGGCACGATTTCCCGGACAAAAAGAAAGTCGACCTCAGTTACACTCACAATTTGAGGGGCCTGATTGACGTGGCCCGGCTCGACAAAGCCTTGCTGGAAGAATCCAAGCGCGATCCGACATTTCGAGACTATTGGGATGTTGTACGATCGTGGACGGAGCGTAGCCGCTATAGCACCACTCGCGCCGAGACGGCCAAAAAACTGATCGAAGCCGTGGGTGACCGAACGCACGGAATACTCCGATGGATAGAACTGCATTGGTAAGCGTTGACCTCGAAAAGGGTTCGAGGATACTTCAAATTCTCGACGATGCCGGGTTGCGCGTGAAAGTCGCAATGTGGGCCGTTCTAGCGGATTATGGGGACTGGCGCCTGGTCTTATCCTCCCGCCAATTCGATGCCGCAGGCCCCACGGGAGGCTATGGTCTCCTGCACGATGCATTGGATGCCGCCGGCTTTACATTAGAACAGACCCCGCCGGTGGTCATCCTGCACTTCAACGATCCATTTGTCAAGGAGTTAAGGAAGGTTTTCGGAAGTGCCAAGAGCGTGGAAGGAATGCGGCTTGGCGGTCAAAGCATCGGAGATCGTTTTGTCGAGGACGCTTATACCTACCGCGTGTCTTAGCGATAACGGCCCGCGACAACGGCCCTCAATAATTTCTTGTCTTCAGCACTTTTCGACCCACAGTCAGGGCGCCTTTCAACGGACCTCGAGTCAGTCTTGGCGGCTAGCCGTGAGTCAGGACCAGCGGAGTCCGGTCGGCGCCTGTGCCGCGCACGTGCAGACAGTGAACCCGCGCATCACCCGATATTACCGGAAGTGCTCCCACACCGCCAGTCTCCCGATTTGCGCTTTCCAATCGAACTCCTCGCGCCAGTAAACGCAAATCTCCCGCAAGTAGGTAAGATCCATGCCGCGCTCCCAAGGCGCTCTGGGGATCTCATCCGGTCAGCGCGCCGCCGCCAACCGCCGGATCAGATCGTCCACGGCAGGCTCTGAATAGGGAAGCTGAAATCGCTCGATCGCCACCAGTTCACTTTAAGGCGCGGCCTGTGATCTCATAGGATATATATATGGGAAAGTTTCTCCTGGGCCTCGCATTTGTGGCGTATCTGCACGGCGCCACGCCCGCTTCGTTCGATAATCCCGGCTCCACTTGGAAAGTCCTGCGCGGCGCGGCCGTCCCTGACCGGGCCGTGACGCACGAAGGCCAAATGTCGATGCGCCTGGAATCGGGAACCGCCGCCCACGATGCCCGCGTCCAATCCGCGCCCATTGCGCTCACTATCGGAAAGAGCTACGAACTCAGCGGCTGGATCCGCAGCGACAAACTCACCGTCCACGATCTCGACCGTTCGCCGATCGCCACTGGCGCAGCGCTCAGCATGGCGTCCGTGGCATTCGATGTGCACTCCGAATCGCTCGCCGGAACCCGCGATTGGACCCGAGTGCATCTCCGTTTCACCGCCACGCGCGCGAACGACAGCATCGTGCTCACCGTCGCCTACGGCGGGACTTTCGACGGCAAGGCATGGTTTTCAGGAGTTGCGGTTGACGAAGCGCCAGGCCCGGAGCCATGGCCCGCTCCCGCCGCTGTTACTACCTACGGTCCCGCCTATCGTTACCCGGTCGGCGGATGGATCTATGTCCACATTGAGGGCCAGCCTTACGAGCGCGGCTATCAGCATGGTCATCTCATGGCAAAAGAGATCCCGCAGTACATGGAGCGCTGCGCCGCCGAGTTGGACCCCAAGGACAAAAACAAGAGCTGGAATCAAGCCCGCACCACGGTCACCGCTCTGTTCCTGCACGGTTTCGATCAGGAAATTCTCGCAGAAATGAAAGGCATCGCCGACGGCGCTTCCGATGCCGGCGCGCGCTGGGAAGGCCGCCCTATCGATCTCACCGACATCGCCGTGGTCAATACCACCGTCGAATTGGGCGATCTTAGCGCGGCGCTCGCCGTGACTCCGAACGGCCTGGAGGGCCTCCGCTTGGCCGCCCCAAATTATGTTAATCGCAAGCATGGCGCGGCGCTGGACCATTGCAGCGCTTTCGCCGCTACCGGCGCGGCCACTCGCGACGGACGCATGGTGATCGGCCACACTACCTGGTGGCCGCTCACGCTCGCCGAGCAGACCAACGTGATGCTCGACATCCAACCCGTCACCGGACATCGCATCCTGATGCAGAGCTACCCAGGCGGTATCGAGAGCGGAACGGATTGGTATCAGAATGATGTGGGAGTGGTGCTCACCGAAACCACGATTAATCAAAGCCCATTTAACATCAATGGCACGCCGATAGCCTATCGCGCGCGCAAAGCGATTCAGTACGGCGACGACATCGACAAAGTGGTCCAGTACCTGAGCGAAAAGAACAACGGCCTATATACCAACGAATGGCTGCTCGGCGACGCCCGGACGAATGAGATCGCGTTGTTTGAGCTTGGCACCTACAAAACGCGGCTCTACCGCAGTTCGAAGAACGATTGGTTTGGCGGCACCGAAGGCTTCTATTGGGGCGACAACAACGCGAAGGATCTGGGCGTGCGCCTGGAAGAGATGCCCGATCCGAACGGCGCCCCAGCTTACGTTCCCTACGTCCCTACCAATCGCGACTTGAAGTGGCAGGCGCTGTATCGCGAGTATAAAGGCAAGATCGACGAGCAGTTCGCATTCATGGCGTTTCACACCGCGCCGCTGGTGAGCGCCACGGCCATGGACGCCAAAGTAATTACGGCCGACATGGCGTCGCGCATGATGGTGTGGGCCGAATTCGGCAAACCGAACCAGCGCGAGCGAGTGCCAACGCAGGCCGATAAAGACGAATACCCGGCCAATGACGGACTTTATACTTCAGGCTACCGGTTGATTTCGACGCAGCCTGTGTCCGCAGTGCGAACCGGAGCGGCGCGGACCGGGAACGCTCTGCGTGGAGATTTCACGCCGCAACAGAATTATAGCGACCGTGTGTGGCACGGCTGGGTTCTTCCCGCGTCCGACGCCGACGTTTGGTTTGCCTCCGGCTCCGCGGCCTATTTTGACGACCTGGATTCCAAGGACCTGCACAACGCAATGGCCGCTCGTTGGGCCGGGTATCGCGCGTTGAGCATGGTTGGCGATCCTACGCCCGAACAGCGCTTCGATCTTGAAACCCACAAGGGTGCGTTGTTCCTGGATCAATTGCGACGCAACCTGGGTGACGACCGCTTCTTCAAAGTGATGGCCGATTTTTTCGCGGCGCACAAGACGCAGGCCGTTGCCGCGCAAACTTTCCTAGATGCGGCAGGAGTTAGTTTTGCGCCTCCGGCCGACCCGGGCGGGGCGCTGTATGTGGCATCGGATATCCGCGCCCGCCTGGCTTCCGCGATTTTGGTCTACGGCACCGCGGCCGACGCCGGAGCCAACCGCTACGCCGCCGAGGAACTGCAGAAGCATTTCTTTCGATGGTTCGAGAGCGCGGTGCCCATCCGCAAGGATTTTGAAGTGAGCGATGAAGAACTGCGCACGCGCGACGTTATCTTTGTTGGGCGGCCAGAAAGTAATTCAGCGCTGGCCGGCTGGCAGGGAAGAATTGGCCTGCAATCCACAGACGGCCTGTTCCGCATCGCCGGCCAGGATCATGCTTCGGAAACGGAGGCGCTGGTTTTCGCCGCGTCGAATCCGCTGGATCGGCGTCACATGGTCCTGGTGCTGGCGGGAAACAGCGCACTCCAAACCGTTCTGCTGACAAAAGCAGGCTGGGGCGATACGCAATATTCGATCTTCGATTCCGGCAAAGAAATCGCTGCCGGATTCCAGCAATAAGCGCAGCGACTTCTTCTCCAGAAGGTTCAGCGCCAGCACAGCCATGGTTATATCCACGCCGCTCGCCGCGCGATACTTCTTCGCGGCATCGAGCTTCTGTTGCCGCCGCAAGAGAGATCCTTCGATTCACTGCGCAGTGGATCAGTCAATAATACAATAGGCCAAAACCTCACATCGAGATTTGAGCCATTCGGGACCACAGGAGTGATCGATGACTTGGGCATATCCAGCCTAGACCCAATACTGTTCGAGCCAAAGGTACACGCGGCTTCAGACGCGTTTGTGTTCGGTATGGAGGAGACGCGACTAAAAGTCGCGTAAACCAGCGTCTCATAAAGTAACAGTATTGAGCCTGGACCATGACAAGCCTTGAATCGCGTGAGTTGAATCGCGTGAGCGCGTATCCCACATTTGAAGATGCGATACTGAGCGCCTCGCGCATTCCCCGGCATTCCGTTGAGGAACGATGAAAATCCGCGACATTATCAAACGTGTGGAACGCGACGGATGGCGTTTGGTAAGCCTAGCTAGAGGGACGCCATCGACAATACAAACACCCCACCAAACCGGGTAAAGTGACCATTGCTGGCATCCTTCCGACGATATTGCTCCCGGCACGCTCAACAGCATCAAGAAGCAGGCGGGGCTGAAAAAATGAAGTACGCGGTGATCTACGAAAAGACCAATACAGGCTACAGCGCCTATGCGCCCGATCTCCCTGGATGCATCGCCACTGGCCGCACAATCGACGCGACTAAGAAGCGAATGGAAAAGGCTATGGAGATGCACCTCGCCGCTATGCGTGCGGACCAGGACGAGATTGCCGAGCCGAAAACGGAAGCGGGCTACATCGAGATGCCCGATTTCGCGCGAACGCGCGTGCGCGGTCACCAGAAGCGCCCGGCATTTATCGGAAAAATTTCAGCGTCGGCAGAGCGCGAATAGTAAAGACTCAGCATCGTGATGCCGCTGATCACGGTGTGCGGGATGGATGTGAGCGCGGCCCCCTAATTGATTAACGAGGGTGCGAAGTGAGCGCTATCTACGCTTCCGTTGGTTCCGTCGATCTGCGATCCAGTCCGTCGCGTAGCATTTCGAGGTCCGGTGGAAGCGAGAGGTCGTAATCCCGGCTCTTGTCGATAATCATGTCCGTCATCTGGCCGAGCATCTGAATCCGCCGCTGTTGTGTTGCGCCTTGGGCGGCGCAATCTTGGCCATGCTATCGGGGCCGCTCACGCCGGAAACAAGCTCCTCGTGCAAGGCGAAGTCGAAGAACTCCTTCGTCTCCGGATTGATGCATGCGCGGACGGCGGGATGTAGAAACCGCTCCACTCTCGTCTACCCACGGTTTCACGAACGTGTTCAATAGCGGCATCGTCCGGGGCCGCAATTGCGCTTGTCGCAAGCGAAAATTGACTTTACCGCTGAAATGTTTAATTAACCAGCGTGCTATACTCGCCTGAGATCTTTCCATCTGAACGGCGAGGGATGTTCGGGAAGGCGGTGTAAATCCGCCACTGCCCCGCAACTGTGAGCGGCAAGAATTGGCCGAGGCGATCACTGCGCAAGCGGGAAGATCGCTGTGAAAAAACACGGCCAGCCGCAAGTCAGGAGACCGGTTCCTCGTTCTTAAACTCAATCGCGTTTTCGAGGGAGAAACGGTCGATGCGTACTGTCTTTCTATTTTCTCTGTCGCTCGGGCTTTGCGCGGGCGAAAACCTGCACCTGCACGGGACCATTCTCGATCCATCCGGGCGGCCCGTCGAGGCCGCCCGAGTGACGTGCCAAAACCAATCGGTGTATAGCAACGCCGAAGGCCGCTTCAGCATGAACGGCCCCGATCGTTGCCAAGCCGCCGTGCAGAAAACCGGCTTTGACTCGCGCACTGTCGAGCTCACCGCCGCGTCCGACGCGAAGATCACTCTCGATATCGCGGGGCGTGTGGACACCGTGGTTGTTTCGGCCAATCGCACCGAAACCACGCCCGAGCAAGCCGCCGTCGCCGCCAACGTCATCACGGAGCAACAGCTCCAAGCGCGCCAGTTTCCGATGCTCTTCGACGTGCTGCGCGAAATTCCCGGTCTTCAAATTTCCGAATATGGCCCGCCTGGAACGCTGGCCGAAGTATTCACGCGCGGCGCCGACTACACCGGAACGCTGGTGCTGCTGGATGGCGTCCCGCTGAACGATCCGGGCGGCGAATTGCATCTCGAGAACATCACTTCAGCAGGTCTGGACCGCGTCGAAATCGTGCGGGGTCCCGAGAGCGCGCTTTTCGGCGCGGAAGCCGCCGCGGGCGTGATCCAACTTTTCACCAAGCATGGCGATCCCGACAACGCGGTTCCGCACGGCTCCATTTCCTACGAACGCGGCAGCTTCCAAACCGATCGCTGGATCGCCAATCTCACTGGCGGCTTGCTCTCGCGCTTCGATTATTCGTTGAGCGCGTCCGAATTTCACACCGTCGGTGAGTGGCCGAACACGTTCAACCGCAATAACACCGGCACGGCCGACATCGGCTACAAGATCTCGGACTCCACCCAATTGCGCGGCGTCTTCCGGGTCTACGATGCAATCGCCGGAATACCCGGCCAGATCGCCTACGGCATCGACGATCTGGTTCCGAACGAACATGAGCGCGACGACACCGTCTCCCTGCGTCTCGACGATAGCCGTGGATCCAACTATCGGCAGCAGTTTACGTTCGGCTTCCACCGTCTCACCGATCGTTACAACGACAACGAGCCTTACGGAGAGCAGCCGCTTGCGGCTCTGGTTCAGAATGTCGCCGGGCCTCCGGCAGCGGTGTACCTGGTTGCGGTGGTGAATCCCTACAATCCGCCCACGGTGATTCCACCTGGCCTCACGCTGCTGCAGGTTACCAACTACTTCGGCGGCGACAACGATTCGCTCAATCTCACGGAACGGAAAATCGCCGGCTATCAGGGCACGCTCTCTTACTGCGGGGGCGCGCTGGTCTTCGGCTACGATTTTCAGGATCAGACCGGCAATCTTTCGGGCGTCGCTGCCTCGCGCGCCAATAACGGCTTCTTCGCCAACGTGCAGCAAAGTTTCGGCCGGCGAATCTTCCTGAGCGGCGGCGCGCGCGTGGAGCATTCCAGCGCCTTCGGGACCATCGGCTCCGGACGCGGCGGCGCGAGTTTTCTGCTGCTGGGCGAACATGGCGCGCTTTCCTCCACGCTGTTCCGCGCGAGCGCCGGACGCGGCGTCACCGAGCCCAGCCTGCTCGAAAATTACGCCCAGGCGGCGCCTTATTATTTCGGCAATCCTGCGCTGCGACCCGAAACCATCACCACCTATGAAGCGGCGCTGGTTTCAGAATGGTGGGGACGGCGCGTGAAGACGGAAGTGGCGGCGTTCCGCAATTCGTTCCGCGATCTGATCGCCTTCGTCGGCGACACCTGGGAAAATATCGAAGCGAGCTGGGCGCGCGGGATCGAAACGTCCGTGCAAGCGCGCGTCGACAAAAACATCTTGCTCACCGGGGCTTACATGCGTCTGTACACGGATATCACGGCGTCCACCAGCCCGGAATCGTCCGACACCGGCATCGGCGAACCACTCCTTCGCCGCCCGCGCAATTCGGGCTCGGTTTCCATCGCAGTAACGCCGCGCCGCTGGTCCTTCGTGATGGGCGGCAGCTTCGTCGGCGAGCGGCAGGACGCCGACTTTACTTTCGGTATCACGCGCAATCCCGGCTACGAAAATATTTATGCCACCGCGTCCTACGATATCGCCAAACATTTCACGCCGTTCCTGCGCGCAAACAATCTCCTTAACGAACGTTACGAGGAAGTGCTGGGTTATCAGGCGCTGTCGCGGAATATCCTGGGCGGCGTCAGAATTCATTGGTGATGCGATGGGTGAGATGATAAACGTATGTCGGCTTCTGTGCAAGCGCAGGCTCCGTCGCCTGGCCTCCTATTCGATACTCTGCAAGCGTACCAGCGCAGCGTGGCGCTGCGAGGCGCAATCGACCTGGATCTGTTCACGGCCATCGCTGAAGGCAACGGATCCCCAGGGGCCATCGCCGCACGGATCAAGGCGTCCGAGAAAGGCACCCGAGTGCTCTGCGACTATCTGACCATGCTTGGTTTTCTCGGCAAGCAAGGCGGCGAATACACGCTGACACCGGACTCAGCCGCTTTCCTGAATCGCCATTCGCCGGCGTACATGGGCACACTGGCAAATTTCCTGATGAGCCCGCAGGTGGCTGGGCTGCTCGAAAACATAACGGATGTCATCCGCCACGGCGGCGCGTTGCCCAGCGATCACGGGGCATTGGAACCTGAGCATCCCATGTGGGTGGAGTTCGCCCGCTCCATGGCGCCGATGATGCGGATGCCGGCCGAATCGATCGCGAAGATGTTTGGCGATTCAAAGCCTGTTAAGGTCCTCGACATCTCGGCCGGTCACGGCCTTTACGGCATCGCATTCGCCAAACACAATCCGAGTGCGAAAGTCGTCGGCCTGGACTGGGCCAATGTGCTCGAAGTGGCCAAAGAAAACGCCCGCAAAGCCGGGGTGCAGGATCGCTATTCAACCATTCCCGGCAGCGCCTTTGAAGTGGAATTCGGTTCGGACTACGATGTTATCCTGGTCCCGAATTTTCTGCACCACTTCGACGCTGCGGCCAACGAGAAAGTGCTCCGCAAGGTACACGCCGCGCTTTTGCCGGCGGGGATCGCCGTCGCGCCCGAGTTCATTCCGAACGAAGATCGCATCTCGCCGCAGCGCGACGCCATGTTCAGCATGCAGATGCTGGGCACGCCAGCCGGCGACGCCTATACCTTCCCCGAGCTCGAAACAATGTTCCGCAACGCGGGATTCGCGCGCAGCGAAATGCGCGAATTGTCGCCTCTTCCGCAGCGCCTGGTGGTCTCGTACAAATAACTTGACCAACAGACTGGTTTTCGAAAACCTGCGCCACCGTCCAGTAAGGACGCTCATCGGCATCGTTGTCATCGGTATTCAGGTGACGCTGGTTCTGACGCTGGTGGGCTTGAGGGAAGGGACCTTAAGCGATCAAGCCACCCGCGCGAGCGGCGTGGGCGCCGACATTATAGTCCGCCCGCCCAGCAGTTCCGTCATCACCATGAGCGCCAGTATGCCCGCCCGCATCGTAGCGAAGCTTGACGGGCAACCGCACGTCAAGCTCTCCACCGGCGTGCTGCAGCAGGGAACGGACCTGTTCAATTACGTCACCGGCGTGGATCTAGCGCAGTTCGATAAGCTCAGCGGCGGATTTCATTTTGTATCGGGCGGACCGTTCCAGGGTCCGGACGATGTCATGATCGACGAGTTTTACGCCAGGCAAAACAAGCTGCAAGTCGGGGGCACTTTGAATAAGCTCAACCGGCCTTGGCATGTCTCCGGTATTTATAAGCCGGGAATGCTGACCCGCATGGTGGTTCCGCTTGCCACGCTGCAAGATCTGACGGCCAACACCGATAAAGTGAGCTGGGTATATGTGAAGCTGGACGATCCCTCGAGGACCGATCAGGTGGTGTCACAACTCCGGAATGCTCTGAAAGACTATCGAATTTATTCCATGGAAGAATTCACCTCCCTGTTCTCGGTGAGCAACATCCCGATGTTGCAAGGGTTCATTTGGGTGGTGATCGGGCTCGGCGTGGTAGTCGGGTTCCTGGCCGTCCTTCTATCCATGTACACAGCCGTGCTGGAGCGCACGCGCGAAATCGGCGTGTTGAAAGCCCTGGGCGCCTCGCCGGGTTATATTTTGAACATCCTTTTGCGGGAGGCCGCTCTGCTCGCCGTCGCTGGATCCTTTCTTGGCATCCTGCTTTCCTACGGAACGCGCTGGCTAATTCAGAACGTCTTGCCTGCTTCGCTGATCCAGGCAATCGTCCCCCGGTGGTGGCCCATCGCCGCCGCCATCGCAATCGCCGGCGCATTGTTGGGCGCGTTGGGTCCGGGGCTGAAGGCTGCCCGGCAAGATCCGATCGAGGCTCTTGCTTATGACTGAGGCCTTAGCAGGCTGTGTCGAAGGCCCGAAAAGACCGCTTGCTCACGCGCGCGGCTGGGTAGATGTAAGGGAGCCGGATTCGACACGGCCTGCTGGCGTATGACTGAGAGCCAGCCAATCATTTCCATTCGCGGCTTGCGAAAAACTTACCATGCCGGCGAAGTGGACGTGCATGCGCTGCGCGGGGTCGACCTCGATGTTCAGCCGGCCGAATTCGTTTCCATCGTCGGGCCTTCAGGTTCCGGCAAGTCCACCTTGTTTCACATCGTCGGCGGCTTGACTCCTCCGACGGCGGGGACCGTTCGCATCGCAGGGCGCGATCTGTTCGGCCTGTCCGATGCCGAGCGCACCGAATTGCGCAAGAGCACCGTCGGGTTCGTTTTTCAAAAATATAACCTTCTGCCGACCTTGACCGCGCGCGAAAATATCGAGATCGCGCGCGATATCGCGCATAAGAATGGCCCGCTTCCTCCTCAGTTCCTCGATATTCTGAATCTGCTGGGCATCCAAAGCCGGCTGGATCACAAGCCCCGCGCGCTCTCGGGCGGCGAGCAGCAGCGTGTCGCCATCG
>Ga0302326_10015708_pt1 | contig 15908 bp, 17 predicted proteins | sample Palsa_T0_3_FD_202264 | JGI IMG/M metagenome (GOLD analysis project Ga0302326, IMG submission 202264) | Peat permafrost microbial communities from Stordalen Mire near Abisko, Sweden - Palsa_T0_3 | ecosystem: Environmental > Terrestrial > Soil > Palsa > Peat permafrost | place: Sweden: Abisko... | reverse complement strand
ACGACTTCCTCGCAGGCTGACCTGACTCCCACCCATCCTAAATTCCTTGTTGACAAGCCAACTCTACATATGTAGAGTTGGCGCATGAAATTTCGCCTATCCCCCCAAACGCTTGTGGTCCTCGATGCTTTTCTCGATACCCCGCAGGACTGGAAATACGGGTACGACATCAGCCGCAACACCGGGCTGAAGTCCGGCACCCTCTATCCCATTCTCATGAGGCTCGCGGACCGGAAGCTCCTGGAGACCTCGTGGGATAGCGGAGAACCCGGCAAACCGCCTCGGCACCTCTATCGGCTCACTCCAAACGGTACGGCATTTGCCAGGGAGGAGCACCGCCTCGCGCCATCAAACGGTCGCCCCGGCGTCGCCGCATGGAGCCATAGCTGATGTCCATCCTCCGCCAATTCGCGATCAAGCTCTTAAGCGCCGTCGTTCGAACCTCGCCCGAGGAAAGCCGAGACTGGGCCAGCGCGATGCTCCGCGAGCTGGATTTCATCGAAGGCGACTGGGCCGCGCTGTTTTGGGCCCTGGGAAGCACGACCGTAATCTTTAGGTACTCCGGCAGACAGCTGCTGGTTCGGTTCCAAAATCAACGCGTCATCAAGAAGGTATTTATGAACGTCTTTCAGAAAAGGGCATTGGGATTTATCGCAGGCTCGGCCATCGCTCTCGTGGCCGCCATTGCAATACTGGCTCTGATCCATCTCTCCGCCGATTTGTTTTCTTTAGGCAACCCGGAGCGGATGTCAAGAACCGCGTGGGCGCTGATCGCTGCGCTGTCGGAAGGCGCCTTCATTGTCGCCGCAATTGCCTTATGGCGAAAGAGACGCCCCATGGCCGTCGGTATCCTATTGTCGGCGATCGCTATTGGCGCCCACGTCGCGATTCATCTCTCTACTCACGTCCTGCGATAGGAAAAAGGTCTCGCATGGCTGAAGTTCCTGCCGATCCACCGCTGAAGATCTCGATTGCGCCGTGGCTCTCCGTTCGCCGGAGCGCCGAGGCGGTCGAGTTCTACAAATCAGCCTTCGGAGCGATCGAAGTCTATCGTCTCGATGCCGACGGCGTTATCGCAAGGCTATCCATCGACGGAGCCGAGTTCTGGGTCAGCCAGGAATCTCCCCAACCCGGCAACACCAGTCCTGAATCGCTAGGCGGAGGCTCGATCCGCTTCATCCTCACCGTCGCCGATCCCGACGCCGTCTTCGCCCGGGCCATAAATGCAGGCGCGTCCGAGGTCTACCCAGTCGGCGAAGCCCATGGCTGGAGACTCGGGCGCATCGTCGATCCCTATGGCCTCCATTGGGAGATCGGCCATCCGCTCTAGCATTTGAAACGTGCATCCAGTCCGCGAGGTCACCATCATGCTTAAGAACCGCTCGGTGCCGCCAAATACCCTCTTGGCGCACATTCACTACGCAGACATTCCCCAGGCCATCGAATGGCTAACCCGAACATTCGGCTTCAGCGAACACTATCGCTACGGCGACCCAGTCAGCGGAGCCCAACTCCGCTTCGGCAACGCGTGGATGATGCTCAAGAAGGCTCCTGCTGGCAACGCAAATCCTCACCAACTCGGCTACGGAACCCAAAGTCTCACCATCTTCGTCGATGGAGTCGACGCCCACTACGCCCACACAAAAACAGCAGGTGCAAAGATTGTCGAGGAACTTCACGAGACCGTCTACGGCGAACGCCAATACGGAGCCGAAGATTTCGAAGGCCACCACTGGCTCTTCTCGCAACACGCCCGAGACCTTGCCCCCGAGGAGTGGGGTGCCACCGTCAAAGAGAGCAAGAGCCAGATCGAAATGCAGCCCCACCCTAGATTTTGCTACATGGAGATTCCAGCAAAAGACGTCACGCAATCTGCCCGCTTCTACGAAAAGGTGTTTGGCTGGAACATTCGAAATCCCGAGGGCGCTCGTCCCGCGTTCGACGACGCGCCCGGAAACATCAGCGGCGCCTGGGTCACCGGTCGACAGATTGCGCAGGAGCCCGGTCTGCTTCCATACATTTGGGTCGACGACCTCCAGGCCACATTGGCTTTGGTCGCAGCGCATGGCGGAGAAATCGTGAAAGCACCGGCCCCTGATACGCCGGGTGGCACATCGTATATCGCAAACTTCCGCGACCCAGCAGGAAATATGCTAGGTCTGTATCAGGAGAACGTGCAGCCTTAGCCTTTGCCCGAACGAGCCTTAGTGGTCGATTTCGGACCAGCCTCTGAAGGCCGCCGTGGCCGCTGCTTTGCAGAGATGGACTTGATGATGATCCGATGCTCAGTGGCTTCACTAAGAGGAACCTTAGCCAGAGCCAAAGCCTCATCCATCAGTGCTTGAACCGGCGCCTCATCCAGCATCGAGACATCTTTCAGCACAATATGCTTCACCACTTTACCCTGGCCGCAAAGAATATTTGTCGGATCATGCAAGCCCTTCGCCTGAAGAAAGAAAAGGCTGATCCACTTCGGAAAAACTGCAATAGAAAAGATCGCTTCCGAAGCCCGCTCACTAGGGCCGAAGCCAATCGCCAAGGCGTTGTAGTTGTCATAAACCAGTTCGAGGGCGTCAGGTAGGCGACTTCTCATCCGAGACAACGCAGCCTCGGTCTGAGCCTCGATCTCCGGTGTGAACTTGGCGAGGAACCCAGCTAGCTGTGCTTCTGCGGACGCTTCTCTTTTCTGGCTCTTGACCATGATGTGCCTCTGTCGTCTGAAGTCTACCGCTCAGCAACCCATATCAACAAAGCAAAGATCACAATCGGAATCAACGCCAACCCCCCATACAGCAAAGCCTTCTTCTGCCACGGTTCCCGCCGCTTCTTCCAGTTCGTCAATTCCGCCCGGTCTTCAACGCCAACTCGCTCGGGATGCGCCAGGTCATGGGCAAACTCCCGCGCCGACGGATAACGGTTCCGGGGATCCCGCTCCATCGCCCGATAAATAATCTCCTGCAGTTGCGGCGAGATGCTCGGGTCAAGCTCCCGCGGCGGGACCGGATCGTTCAGCAAGCGATCGTTCATGATCGCGAAAGGGTTCGGCCCATCGAACGGAGTCTTACCAGTAAGCATTTCGTATAACATCACGCCTACCGAATAGAGATCGCTGCGAGCATCGCCCCGCTTGCCTTTCACCTGTTCGGGCGAAATATAGCTCGGCGTCCCCATCACTTGCGTAAGCTTGGCAAACGTAAGCCGGCGTGCGCCTTCCTGCCCAGCCAATCCAAAATCGATCAGCTTGATCGTCTCGCCATGGTGGTCCGCATCGCCGGCGGCGACCATGATATTTTCCGGCTTCAGGTCCCGGTGAATTACGCCGTGGCGGTGAATATAGTCCAGCGCCTGAAGTATCTCCTCGGTAAGATGGGCCGCACGCTCCGGCGGCAATTTACCCTCTTCCGACAGAATGTTCCGAAGCAGCCGCCCCGGCACCCACTCCATCACCATATAAACCTGGCTTCGGTCCTCTGACGAAGCCGCCTTCAGGACCTTCATCACCCCCGGATGGTCCATCTTCTGCCCGATATCTTCTTCCCGCTTGAAGCGGTCATAGAAGAGCGGATCCGATTCCATCTCCGGATGAGGAACTTTAATAGCCACTTGCCGGCCCGAGTCCAGGTCCGTTGCACGAAAGATCGAAGCCATGCCGCTCCGCGCAGCCAGTTCGTCGATTCGGTAATTGTCGAGTTGGTCGCCGGCGTGGAGTTCGTTCATAGGCTTGGCGTCTTCGGTAGCTTGTACAGTCTTCCGCGGTACATGCCTACGCTTTCCACGGCCTTGATTCGGACGAGTTGGATAGAAGCATTATCGCTACCGTCGCGGCTGTTCGCAAGCGAAACCAGCTTCGCCGCGGCAGCATCCAGATGTGCTTTTGGCCCCAGCGCGTCCACCATATCTACCGGCTTCACCGACCGGTGCAGCCCGTCCGAACACAGCAGCAACACATCGCCACCAGTCAGCAAATGATCGCTGGTATCGACACTCACAAACATCTCGCTGCCAAGCGACCGGGTAAGCAGATGCGCGGTATTGGCGGAAGAAGCCTGCCGATTGGTAAGTATCCCCAGCCGCAACTGTTCATTGGCAAGGCTATGGTCCCGCGTAAGAGCGGTCGCCTGACCTCGGCGAATCAAATAGCAACGCGAATCGCCGACATGCGCCACCACCGCGCGGTCGTAGCGAATGGCGCAAGCCACGATCGTCGTTGCAATCGAGCCGGTCCGGTAGCCAGCCGCTTCATAAACCCGCTGATTCGCGGCCTGAATCAATCGAGGCAATGCGACGGTGAGTGACTCGCTCGCGGAGATCGATGGTAGTCCAGTGAACAAGCTCTCAATCGCTAATCGGGATGCGACTTCGCCCGCATCCTGCCCCCCGACGCCATCGGCAATGGCAAAGCACCAGCCTCGCGCCTGCGCCGCCTCAGGGGTCGCGGGCTGATACGAGCCGAAGCAATCCTCGTTGCTTTCCCGAGAGGGGCCAATGTCGGAGAGCTCGGCGAATTCAATGTCCAGCATAAGTCGATGTTACGAGCAATCACGCGAGCCTGCAGGCCCGCTGCGAGCATGAACAATCGCGTCTAGTCCGTTCGGGCGGGGGCACTGCAGGGGCCGTGATAGGCTGGAGCCGGTTGATTGAACGTGGAACGCCTTGGAGGCTCGACGAATGACTTGGCGACGCCGGGACAACAATTTCAATTGTGCGGCCTGCCTGCTGGTTTGGCTGTTCTCCGTATTTACACCCGTAGCTTTCGCGCACCCGGCGTCCGGCATTGTGGTTGATTCGCAAGGTCGCGTCTACTTCGTCTACTCGCAGCATGGTGTGATGCGAATCGGTCCGCCTGGAGAACTGGCCAACATACACTCAGACCGCGGAGGACACTGGCTCGCTCTCGATTCATCGGGGACATTTTCGACGGTCGCCCCGAAGCTGTTTGAACGGATCACTCCTGACGACACAATACCGGCTCTGATCTTCGCCAGCGGGGGCGCCCCCCTGGTAGTAGGTTCCGATGGCGATCTCTACTACGGCAGCAACGGATCGCAGGAGGAGTCATTTCCGCCTGGAGCCTTGACCGTGGCGCGGCTGTCTCCAAAGGGAAAACAGGAACTCTTTGCGCCACAACTAAAGGCAAAACTCGCGGAGCTGAAGGACGGAATCACCGGGCTGGCTAGCGGCTCGGACGGTTCGATTTACGTCGCCACCTGGAACGGGATATTGAAACTCAACAAAGAAGGGTCCATTGCGAGAATCATGGAACCGCTTTCCGTAAAGGATTGCGACAGCGATCCGGCGGACCACAACCCCGCCAATGCTTCCTCCCCACTCTTTCGAGGTCTCGCGGTGGCTTCCGAAGGCACTGTGTACGTTGCCGCCACAAGCTGCCATCGAGTTCTCAAGATAACCGCCAGCGGCGAGGTTCAAACCAGCCTCAAATCGGATCGGCCGTGGTCTCCCACAGGCGTTGCCGTGAGAGGCAAAGCTGTTTACGTCCTCGAATACACAAACGCAAACGGACCGAAAGAGGAAGGTTGGTATCCACGAGTCCGGCAGCTATCCGGAAACGGGACGTGGAAGACACTAGTAACGGTGTCGCGATAACCGCGCTGGTATAGCCACTCATCCTGAGCCAGCTTTGACTAACTCAGACGCTGGTGTTGCTAACCCGCTCCTGAATAAGCGTCGACCGCCCAGTCTTCTTGCTCGAGCGAAGGAAGTAAATCCCCCCATAAATGGCCCAGATCGCCGCGACGCCCAAAGCATAAAGCGGTTCCTTTTTCGACCCGTAGCCCATAAAAGGCCCAATCAGATAGAACGCCATGCAAGCCAGATTCGCAAACAAGCCGAACAGCGGAATCGCCAGGTGCAGAACCGGATTGAATTTCGGATGGCGATGATAAGCCACCATGCAGGTGATGCAACTCAGCATATAAAGAACAAAAGTTCCAAAGTTCGAGGCCAGGGTCACCAGCAGCAGCGTGTTCGGCCAAGCCGCCAGCGTGTCATGCGAGAAATAGCCGGCGCTCGAGAAAAGCCCCTTCGGCAGCGCCTGAATCGTCGCATCCGTAGGCGCGCTCGCGTCGCCGAAAACTACCGCAACCGCCACGCAGCCTATCACGGCCGAGATGGTTGCCAGCAACCAAATCGCCCGGTGCGGGCTAAGGTTTTTCGAGTGGAGGGAGCCCAGGCCGCCGGACAGCTCTTTGTCTTTCCCCATTGCATAGGTGACGCGGGCACCTGTATTCATGCAGGAAAGCGTCGTCCCAATCAGCGCCAGGAAGACCGTGAACGCCTCGATCAGCATGAACGTCCGGCCGTTACCCTGGCCGAAAATGGCATCGCCCACGACTATCATCATGTCGCCGATAGGCGCGGCCGACCCCGTGGCGCTCTGCATCGTATAACCACTGTTCAGGAAGTAATTGGCGCAGAAATATTCAATGAGATAACAGAATGTCCCCTGAACAAGCAGCGACGTAATGACGGCGATTGGCACATCGCGCTTGGGATTCCTCGCCTCGCCTCCCATAGCCGTCACCGATTCAAAACCCACCAGGATCAGGATCGCCACAGTCGCCTGTATGAATGCCCAGGCAACGCTGTGCATCCCGACGACCGAAGCCGCGTTGGGGTGGGTCAGGAAATTTCCCTTCTCGTCCGTGGTCGGATAGCCGATGTGAAAAGGCACCGGCTTGCCCGCGGCATCAAGTTTCGGCTGCGGCGTTCCCGATGCATCGCGGACGATCGTATCCGTCGTAACCCCGCCGACCGTCGCGCTGGTCGTGGCAAATTCGTAGGTATATGCCTCACCTTTCGTCGAATCGAACTGGTACGCCACCGAGCCCGGCGGATGATGCATACGGTAGCCCAGCGCCATCACCGAAAAGACGACCAGAGCGGTAATCTGCACAAAATTGATCGCTACGTTCACCGACGTCGCGCCCGAAATTCCCCGGTGCGCGATATAAGCGATCACGAAAGAAAATACCACCGCCACCAGCATCATGAAGACCGGTCCCGGATTCGACGCACTCATGATGTCCGGACGGATTGTCCCCACCACGTATCCCGTCAGAATTCCCATGTATGCCACCATGACGCCGGGATAGATCCAGTAATAAAGGTGCGAGCCCCACCCAATAATGAACTTCGAAAGCCGCGCAAACCGCCACGCGCCGTGGTGGTTCAGAAAGGCCTGCTCCGCGAAGTAATAGGAACTGCCGGTGCCCGGGTAAATCTTGGCCATCTCCGAGTAACAGATCGCGGTCGCCAGGCAGAGCAGGAGAGCGATCACGATTCCCATCCACATAGAGGGTGCGGTCGCGCCGGTGGTCGCCTGCGAGTAGAAGGTCAACCAGAGAAACGCTCCAGGCGCGATCAAGGCCATTGCGTTCATGGTCAGGCCAGTGACGCCGAGGGTTTTTTTCATCTCGGGGGCGGGGTTGGTTGCCATGCAATCTCTCCTTCGCAGTGACTTACAGGACTTCAACGTACGGACAGCGACGGGCGGATATGGGAATTGCGCGGCCCTGAAGAGCGAAGGGCATCCAGTCGGAATTTATTTGAATGCTGGGTGAAATTAGAGTGTAGCGCCCGATGATGAGGGCACTCTGCCGATTCAAGATTTTTATGGACTCAATCAGGAAAATCTATGCGGGACGAGTGGCGCCCGCCCGGGAATTGGCGCTTTTTTGCAAGAATTTTTCAAGGAAAGCCGAGGGATTTCTCTGTCGTCGAACCGCCCCCAGAGGGAAAATCTATTTCTTTATCGACTTGCCCACCACAACCGGCAGACCCGCCTTGGCTTCGTCAAATTGCTTCGCCGCCAGCAGGACGTGTTCTCGGGCATAGGCCGCGTCGTGCCAGCCCTTGATTTCGACCCGCTTGCCCTCCAGGTCCTTATATATCGAGAAGAAATGAGTGATCTCCCGCAGCATGTGCGGGTAGATTTCCGAGTAGTTCCAAACATCCTTGTACCGCGGATTCCCCTTGCCCACCGCTAAAACCTTTTCGTCGAGCACACCCTGGTCCAGCATCTCGAGCAGCCCGATCGGGCGCACTTCCATCACGCAACCCGGAAAGCTAGCCGCGTCCACCAATACCAGCACATCGAGCGGGTCGCCATCGTCACTCAGCGTCGAGGGAATAAATCCGTAGTCCCCTGGGTAGTGCACCGGCGAATATAGGTTCCGGTCGAGCCGGAAAACGTGGAGCTTCTTGTCGTATTCATACTTGTTGATTCCCTCAGCCGGGATTTCGATGACCGCGTTGATTGATTCCGGGCTTTTTTCGCCAATCGGCAATTCCAGATAATTGATCATGTGCTCCCTGTTCCAATAGTTGAAAAGATCGAAAGAAAAGAAGAGTCCGAGGACGAAATATTACCAGCGAGAGAACTCGGGTCCGCGTTGTGGGCAGGAGTGCCGCGGATACACGTTTATAATCGTGCAAAATGAAGGCTTATGTCTACGTCACGTTGAAACGCACCGTCCTCGATCCCCAGGGGCAGACGATCCAGAGCGCGTTAAGAAAAATGCAATATCAAGGAGTTGAGGATGTCCGCCAAGGCAAGTATTTTGTCCTGACGCTCGACGATGCCCTCGACGCAGCCACCGCGCACGCCGAGATCGAGCGCATCGCCCGCGAAGTTCTCACTAACCCCGTGATCGAAGAATTTTCATTCCGGCTGGAGGACTAGAGCATTTTCACTTCCGGTGCTTACAGCGTAACCTTGCCCATCGTGGCTTTTTCCCCAGAAAAAGCCACACTTCACTATTCTCGCCAGTTCATTAGAAGTGAAAATGCTCTAGCTTCACGCTGGAAAGAGCCCAATTATGTGCGGAATCGTAGGCTATGTCGGCCCTAGGGAAGTCGTCCCGATCATCATCGAAGGGCTGCGCCGGCTGGAGTATCGCGGCTATGATTCAGCCGGAATCGCGGTTGGCGCCGCAGGCCAGCCGCTCGAGCTGCGCCGCGCGCCCGGCAAGCTCAAAAACCTCGAAGAGGTCATTCGCCAGCAACCAATTTTCCCTCACCAACACCATACCGGCACCGATCAGTCCAACGGCGGCTCGTGGGGCGTCGGCCACACCCGCTGGGCAACTCACGGCCGCCCCACCGAGGAAAACGCCCACCCCCACCGCGATTGCACCGGTCGTATCGTCGTCGTCCACAACGGCATCGTCGAGAACTACCTCGAACTGAAAAAGGAACTGCAGGCCCAGGGGCACGTTTTCATCACCGAGACCGACACTGAGATCATCGCCCATCTCCTCGAAGAGGAGATCAAGTCAGCCGCCGAATCCGGCAAGACCATGCCGCTCGACGAGGCCGTCCGCCGCGCCGCTCATAGGATGACCGGAGCTTTCGCCATCAGCGTCATCTCCGCCGATGAACCCGATAAGATCGTCGCTGCCCGCAACGGCCCGCCCGCCGTCATCGGTATCGGAGAGGGCGAATACTTCGTCGCCTCCGATGTTCCCGGAATCCTCCACCACACCCGCAATCTCCACTTCCTCAACGATGGCGAGGTCGCCGTCCTCACCCGCGACGGCGTCCACCTCACCGACTTCGACGGCAACCCGCTTCCGCTCAAAATCCAGCGCATCGCCTGGGACCCAATCCAGGCCGAGAAGGGCGGCTACAAGCACTTCATGCTCAAGGAGATCTTCGAGCAGCCCCAAGCTATCCGCGATACCACCCTGGGACGAATATCCCTCAATACCGGCAAAGTCTTCCTCAGCGAAATGAAGATCGCCGACCAGGAATTCCGCGAAGCCACCCGCATCGACGTCGCCGCCTGCGGAACCAGCTGGCACGCCGCCCTCGCCGGCAAATACATGATCGAACGCCTCGCCCGCGTCCCCGTCGAGGTCGATTACGCCAGCGAATTCCGCTACCGCGACCCCATCATCGATCCCAAGGCGATCGGCATGTTGATCACCCAATCCGGCGAAACCGCCGATACCCTGGCTGCCCAACGCGAAATGGTCGCCAAAGGCCTCAAGACTGTCGCCATCTGCAACGTCGTCGGCGCCATGGTCGCCCGCGAAGCCCACGGCACCATCTACACCCACGCCGGTCCCGAGATCGGAGTTGCCTCAACCAAGGCCTTCAGCTCCCAATTGACCGCGCTGTTTCTATTCGCCCTCTACCTGGCCCAAATCCGAGGCACGGTCGACGAACAAGAAAGCATAGCCCTCGTCGAGGCGCTAACCCGCCTTCCGCAGCAAATTGAAGAAGCCCTCCGCACAGCCGACCCGGCCTGTGAAAAACTTGCCAAGGTCTACTCCACAGCTCGCGACTTTCTCTATCTCGGTCGCGGCATCCACTACCCTATCGCCCTCGAAGGCGCGCTCAAACTCAAGGAAATCTCCTACATCCACGCGGAAGGCTACCCCGCCGGAGAAATGAAGCACGGCCCCAACGCCCTCATCGACGAAACGCTGCCCGTAGTCGTGCTCGCGACCAAAGACGAAGCCAACCGCGGCTCCAAACTCCGCTACGAAAAAACCCTGTCGAACATCCAGGAAGTCACCGCCCGCTCCGGTAAAGTCATCGCCATCGCCATCGAAGGAGACGACCACATCGGCCAGCTCGTCGACCACGTCTTATACGTGCCCGCCGCCCCCGAGCTGCTCCTGCCAGTGCTCGACGTCGTCCCCCTCCAACTCCTCGCCTATCACATTGCCGTCCGCCGAGGCTGCGACGTTGACCAGCCAAGAAATCTGGCCAAGTCCGTGACGGTTGAATAATCGGCGGCCATTCGCGGGTATTTCTGTCCCAGTTCGGAACACACAACTGCCAGACCAAACCAAACAAGACAAGATTGGTTGCAATTCCCAGAGCGAAGAGCATAATCAAACCTATGGCGAACATCTACGAGACCGTCAAGCAGGCCATCGGAGATGTTCTCGCCCCGCAACTCGAAGAGATCAAAGGCGAGCTAAAGGCAGTTCGCTCCGAGATCGCCCGTGTCGACGCAAAGATAGACAATGTAGACGCGAAGCTAAGCTTGCGTATCGACAATGTAGACGCGAAGCTAAGCTTGCGTATCGACGCTGTAGACGCAAAGCTCTCCGGTCGTATCGACGCTATAGACGCTAAGCTTTCCACGCGGATGGACGCTACGGATGAGAAGTTGGATTTCCGTTTCGACGGCGTTATCACTCGTATAGAATCGGTCGGCAAAGAAGTCGCCCACATCCGGGAAATGATCAACGTCGAGAAGCGCCTCGCAGTCCTCGAAACCCGCCTCCAGTAGATAAACGACCGCCGCTGCTTCCAAGCCTCACCATAAGACCATCCGTGATAAGCTAGCCCCGTTCCCGGAGGTTCCGACTTGCCCGTAAGGCGTTCGCTGTCTGTCGTTCTTTTGCTGGTCTCCTATTGCCAATTCCACCTGGCCTCTGCTCAAACTCCAGCCCCCCAGCCAACCCAAGCCCAGCTGGATGCCCTCTCCGGCGAATTCACCAACCCCTCCGAACCCGACACCCCACTCAGTTTCTACGCCAAAGACGGCAAACTCCTCGTCGAAAGCGAACGACTTGTTCCCCAGGAACTAAAGTCAGTAGCGGCCAATGAATTTTCCGTTCCCGAAGACAAGATCACGTTCGCCTTTTCGGGCTACGCTTCCAGCCACACTCTCCAGGTCACCGAAAGCGAGGAAGGTGAATCCGAAAAAACCGTCTTCAAACGCACCGGCGAAGCCGTCCAACATGACTTCCCCGCCTACGACCGCCAGGAAGTCATGATCCCGATGCGCGACGGCATTAAGCTCCACGCCATCATCCTTAAGCCGGTAAATCCGGCAGGCCCGCTTCCGTTTCTCATGCAGCGCACTCCATACGGCGTCGACGGCACCACCATGGCCGGCTTCTTTCGCGGCCGCCCCGAACTCGCGCGCGCCGGTTACATCTACGTCGCCGAAGACATCCGTGGACGCCACAAATCCGAAGGCGAGTTCATCATGAGCCGCCCTATGGTCGATCACCACGATCCCTCCAACCCGAAGTTAGTCGATGAAAGCACCGACGCCTACGACACCGTCGCCTGGCTGTTAACCAATATCCCCGGCAACAACGGCCGCGTCGGAGTCCTCGGCACCAGCTACCCCGGGTTCCTCGCCATGGCTGCCGGCATCGACCCACATCCCGCAGTCAAGGCAGTGTCACCCCAGGCGCCCATGATCGACGTCTGGATGGGCGACGACTTCTTCCACAACGGAGCATTTCGCCAAACCTACGGCTACGACTACGCGATGGGCCTCGAGTCCAGCAAAGAGGAAACCGACGTCAGCTACGGCAAAGGAGTTGACGGCTTTGATTACTTTCTGCAGCGAGGCTCCTTCACCGAAGATGTCAAGCAGTCGGGAGCCCACACCCCGTCCGGCGACACCCTCCCAACCTGGAAGCTCTTTCTCGACCATCCCGCCTACGACACGCCGTGGTATTCCAGGGGAGTCGAGCATCATCTCAACGTCGTCGCCGTGCCAACCCTCTCCGTCGGCGGTTACTACGACCAGGAAGACATGTGGGGACCGCAGGAGGAATACGCCTCGCTCGAACCCCACGACGTCAACCACGAAAATTTCCTCGTCCTCGGCCCCTGGCGGCACGGTTCCTGGGCCGCCACCACCCGCCATCTTGGGGCCATCCAGTATGGCGAGCCGATAGGTCGCGAGTATCGCACCCAGATCGAAGCCAAATTCTTCGCCAAATATCTCAAAGACGAACCCGGTTTCGACCTCGAAGACACCGCCAGCTTCCAAACCGGCTCCAACGTCTGGAAGCGCTACACTCACTTCCCGCCAGCCGAGTCGACGCCAACCAAGCTGTATCTCGAAGCCAACAAAAAGCTGAACTGGCAACCCGACGCCGCTCCCTCCAAGTTCACCTACACTGCCGACCCCAAGAATCCCGTGCCGTATCGTCACCGGCCAATCCAGCCTACCTATGGCCCCGGCTCGAATTGGTACAACTGGATGACAGAAGACCAACGCTTCGTCACCAGCCGCAAAGACGTCGCCGTCTGGACCATGCCCGTCGACCAGGACCTCACCCTCACCGGCGAAGTCTTCGCGGACATCTTTCTCGCCACCACCGGTAGCGATGGCGACGTCGTCGTCAAGCTCATCGATCAGTATCCGAACGATGATGCCGACCCAACCATGCGCGGCTACCAGTTAATGACCAACGAAGAAATCTTCCGCGGCCGCTATCTCAAAGACTTCGACCAACCCGCACCGCTCAAGCCCGGCGAAATCACCGAGTTCAAATACAGCCTCCACGCCGTCGACCATGTCTTCAAGAAGGGCCACACCGTCATGGTCGAGATCCAAAACACCTGGTTCCCGCTCTACGACCGCAACCCCCAAACCTTCGTCCCCAACATCATGACCGCCGAGCCTAAGGACTACCGCAAGGCCAAAATCACCATCGTCGCCGACGCCGCCCATCCCTCCGGAGTGATCCTACCGGTGGTGAATAATAAGTAAGTACAGCGAATCGTCGCTGCCCCGCATCGAAATTCCTGAGAGCAAGCATCTGCGGGAGATAAGGATGGCAAAGGTGGCAAAGAAGATATTTGCAGGCAGAAAGAGTTCCATCCTCAAGGGCGCACTCGCCGGACTTGTGGGAGGCATCGTCGGTTCCGGAGCAAAAGCCCTGGCCGAAAAAATCTATCCTCCCCGAGTCAACGGTCAGACGTCCCCACCAGCCCTGCTGGCTGAGCGCATCGTCGGCCATCCCCTATCGGAAGCGCAGAAACGAGTGGCGACCCAGGGCATCCACTGGGCATTCGGCGCGCTAGCCGGTGCCGTCTACGGAGCAGCCGTTGAACTCGAACCAAAGGCCGGAGCATGGCGCGGCGCTGCCTTCGGTCTAGCCCTGAACAAATTGACCCATGAATCGCTGCTACCCAAGGCCGGTCTCGTCGAGCCAACCATGCGTCAAAGCACTCAGGAACGCCAAAGCGAATGGGTCACCCACGCAATCTACGGGATCACCACCGACCTCGTCCGTCGGCTGGTGCGAAAGGGCCTGTAACCCACCACGCAGATCGTCAGCTCCCCTCGGCAAGACCATCACCTCCCATCACCCCAAGCTCGTAGCATGAGCCTCTTTGCGATCCAAATGTTTAGCAGGATTTGCGGCAATTCAGATATAAAATCGTGAGGCAAAGCTCAGGGGAGCATATACCCAAACGGACTTCGGGGGACAGATCGCTTGCCGCATTCTAGATCGCCATTGGCAATGACTGGCCCCGACCGCCTCTTGTTCGCAGCGGATATCGCCGGCACCCTGGTCTTCGCCGTCGAGGGCGCCATGGCCGCGGTCAACGGCAATCTCGATCTCATCGGCATCATGGTTCTCGCTTTCTGCACCGCATTGGGTGGCGGAGTCATTCGCGACATCCTGCTCGGCGCCCTGCCGCCCGCGGCCTTGCGCGACTGGCGTTATCCCGCCATCGCTTTCTCTACGGCATTCGTGGTCTTCTTCCTGCATCGCAATGTGCGGGCCATCCCTATGCAGGTTATCCAGGTCCTCGATGCCGCCGGGCTCGCCTTATTCGCGATCGCCGGCACGATCAAGGCAAAACTGCACAAGATGAACTCCCTCGTCGCCATCATGCTGGGCACCATCACCGGCGTCGGCGGAGGCACTATCCGCGACGTCCTCCTGAACCAGGTCCCCAACGTCCTGCGCTTCGAAATCTATGCAACCGCCGCCCTCCTCGGCTCCGCCTGCATGATCGCCGCCCGGAAGATGCGCATTCCGTCTAACGCGTCGGCGGTCATTGGCGCCGTCATCTGCTTCGTGCTGCGAATACTCGGCCTGTGGCGTCATTGGAATCTGCCTCGCGCCCTCGACCAATGATCGGAGCCTGGCATAGTGCGTCCTGGTCGGTAAACGTCTCTGAGCGGCAGTTCCCTGCTAGCCAAGAATGAATGCCGCAACAAACAAACAAACCGATCCGGCTTCAGCTGACGAGGGAATGCTTACAGAGCCGACAAATGCACCGTCCCATCGCTCGTCCGAATAGAAAACAGCGCACCACCCGCATTCAGCTTCCCGCGAACCGAGTGTTCGCCCCCGCCGCTGCTATGGAACCCATCCAAAGTCAGCGGCAAATTGCAATCGATCTTCCCATCCGAGGTCGACACGTCAAGGTTCACAGCCAGGTCTTTCGGCAGCCGGACAGTGACCGTGCCATCCGAAGCATGCAGCGTCGAATCATTCTTCAAACTTGATCCATTCGCCAGTTCAAGATCGATCTTGCCATCGCTCGTCGAGACGTTCAGGCCGTCCAGCTTGCCAGAAATACTCAGGTTCCCATCGGAAGTATGCGCGTTCAGCGTCCCCGCAATATTGCGCAGCTCAACCGCCCCATCGCTTGACTCCACATGCAGCGTGCCGGAGACATCGGCAATCGTCTGCCGTCCATCGCTCGAGCGAAGATTGATCGCACCATTCAGCCCGGCCGCATCCAGGTTGCCATCTTCCGTCTCCGCATGAAGAGTAAGGTTCGCCGGCGTTTCCACCTGCACCGAAACCGACTCTGAATGCCAACTAATATGAACGTGCCCGCCCAGGTGGCCCTTCTCTTTTAGCGAAAAATGAATTGTGTCGCCGCTCTGGTCTTCTTCCAGACGGTAGTCACTCAGCTTCTGGTTCTTCGCGTCGACAGTGATGCGGACAGTCTTGCAATCCCCGCAGGACTTGATGTTCAGGTTGCTGTCCCCAACAGTCAGCGCAAGCGTTGGCTGGCCCGAAAGACTATACGTTTTGTCCCAGTGGTTGTCAGATTGTGCGCTGGCGGTAAGCGAGAGCAGGGAAGCAACGGCGAGCGAGGCAATAAGTTGTAGGGCTTTCATGGCGGAGACTCCTTGTGACGAATAGTACGCC
>Ga0302326_10015705_pt1 | contig 15910 bp, 16 predicted proteins | sample Palsa_T0_3_FD_202264 | JGI IMG/M metagenome (GOLD analysis project Ga0302326, IMG submission 202264) | Peat permafrost microbial communities from Stordalen Mire near Abisko, Sweden - Palsa_T0_3 | ecosystem: Environmental > Terrestrial > Soil > Palsa > Peat permafrost | place: Sweden: Abisko... | reverse complement strand
CGACCATCTCCGGGAAGATCGTCGACGCCCGCGACCAGGTCTTCAGCATTTTTTTGTTGTTCTCCGCGTTCAGCGCCTCGATCCGCTTCATCAAACGCTCTTCGACCCACGGGCCCTTCTTGCTCGAGCGACTCATCTGCTCCTGCCCTTCCCGCGCCTACGGCCGCGCACTATGTACTTGTTGGAAGTCTTATTTTTCTTGCGCGTGCGATATCCAAGCGTCGGCACGCCCCATGGCGTAACCGGATGACGCCCGGCTGTCGTCGAGCCCTCGCCACCACCGTGCGGGTGATCTACCGGGTTCATCGCGACGCCGCGCGTCTGCGGGCGCACGCCCATGTGGCGCTTGCGCCCCGCCTTACCGACCTTCACGTTCTGGTGCTCGGCGTTGCCGATCGTGCCGACCGTCGCGCGGCACTCGGCGCGCACGAGGCGCATCTCGCCGGAGGGCAATCTGAGCGTCGCCATCTCGCCGTCCTTGGCCATCAGCTGCACCGAGGCGCCGGCCGACCGCGCTAGCTGACCGCCGCGACCGGGCTGAAGCTCCACGTTGTGCACGACCGTGCCGACCGGCATCCGCGCCAGCTCCATGCAGTTGCCGGTTGCAATGTCGGCGCCGTCGCCGGAGGCGACTGTCGCCCCCACGGCCAGGCGTTGCGGCGCGAGGATGTAGCGCTTCTCGCCGTCGGCGTAGTGCAGCAGCGCGATGTATGCGGAGCGGTTGGGGTCGTACTCGATCGCCGCGACCTTCGCGGGCACTCCGTCCTTGCGGCGCTTGAAGTCGACGCGCCGGTAGGCGCGTTTGGCACCGCCGCCGCGATGGCGCGAGGTCTTGCGCCCGTGCGCGTTGCGCCCACCGCTCTTCTTCAACCCTTCGATCAGCGTCTTCTCAGGGCTCGACTTCGTGATCTCGGCGAAGTCGGGGTAGGACACGAAGCGCATACCTGGGCTCGTGGGCTTGGGCTTACGGATGGGCATGGTGGTCTATCTAACTCTCTCTCTGCCTCTAGTCCAGGGCCTGCAGGCCCTGGAAGATCGGAATGCTTTCGCCGGCGCCGATCTGCACGATCGCCTTCTTCCAGGAGCGCGTACGACCGGCCATGCCCGCCCGGCGCTTGGGCTTGGACTTCACGCTCAGCGTCCTGACCTCGACGACATGCACGTCGAACAAAGCCTCGACCGCCTGGCGGATCTGCGTCTTGTGCGCGTCGGGGTGAACGCGGAACGTGTACCTGTTCGCGGCCGACAGGACGTAGCTCTTCTCGGACACGACCGGCCTGAGGATCACCTGGGAATGCTCCATCAGGCCTTCGCCTCCTCGGCGGCGGCGGTCGATCCGGCGGCGCGCGCGGTGAGCGCATCCAGCGCCGGCTGTGAGATCACCAGCGAGGCCGCACTGAGCAGGTCGGCGACGCCGACGTTCTCGTGCGTCAGCACCGCCACGCCCGCGAGGTTGCGGAACGACAGGGCGGCGTTCGCATCCTCCGCCGCGAGCACCACGAGCGTCGAGCCGGACCGGTTCCAATCGTCGAGCAGGTCAAACGCCTGCTTGGTCTTCGGGGCACTGAACGCGGACGCATCGAGCACCGCCAGCGACCCCCGCTCGGCGTGCAGCGACAGCGCGCTGCGCAGCGCCGCGCGTTGCTCCTTGCGGTTGACCTTGAAGGTGTAGGAGCGCGGCTGCGGCCCGAACACGGTGCCGCCGCCCGTCCAGATCGGCGAGCGATTCGAGCCGGCGCGCGCTCGGCCGGTCCCCTTCTGGCGCCACGGCTTGGCGCCACCGCCGGAGACCATCCCGCGCGTCTTCGTCGCGGCCGTCCCACGCCGGCGCGCGGCCTGCTCGGCGCGCACGCTCTGATGGACGAGCGCTTCGTTGAAGCGGGTCGTGAAGATACCCTCGTCGAGCTTGACCTTTTTCGCGGAGGAAGCTCCGAGGATTGGCGCGTCAGGCATCTGTTCGCACCTCCACCAACGCGCCGGTCGCGCCGGGCACCGAGCCGCGCACCATCAGCAGGTTCTCCTTTGCGTCGACCGCGACGATCTCGAGGCCCTTCTGCGAGGCCCGCTTGTTGCCCATCTGCCCCGGTCCGCGGATGCCCTTGAACACGCGCGAGGGAGTCGCCGAGGCGCCGATCGAGCCGGGCGCGCGCACGTTGTGCGAGCCGTGGGACTTTGGGCCCGACGCGAAGCTGTGACGCTTGATCGTTCCCTGAAAGCCCTTCCCCTTCGAGGTCCCGGCGACCTTCACCCGCGCGCCGACCTCAAATGCCTCGACGGTCACGGTCTCACCGATCTGGAGCTCTGCGGCCTCGTCGCGGAACTCGACCAGGTGGCGCATCGGTCCCGCATCGGCCTTCTTCAAATGACCGAGCTCGGCTTTCGTCAGGTGCTTCTCCTTGGTCTGCCCGAACGCGAGCTGGACCGCCTCGTAGCCGTCGCGCTCGACCGTGCGGATCGCGGTCACCGGACACGGGCCTGCCTCCAGCACGGTCACGCGGGCGACGCGGCCATCCTCCTGGAAGACCTGCGTCATGCCGAGCTTCTTTGCGAGGATCGCCGCCATCGGTTCAGTTCTGCTCAGTTCGCGAGCCGGATCTCGATGTCCACACCCGCCGGCAGGTGATCCAAGCGCTGCAGCGAGTCAACCGTCTTCGGCGTGGGCTGGTGAATGTCGATCAGCCGCTTGTGCGTGCGGATCTCGAAGTGCTCACGTGAGTCCTTGTCCTTGAACGGCGAGCGAATCACGCAGTACACATTCTTCTCGGTCGGCAGCGGCACGGGACCCGACACCGTGGCGCCGGTGCGCGTAGCCGTCTCCACGATCTCCTTCGCCGCCGACTCGATCGCGGACGTGTCGTACGCCTTCAGTCGGATGCGGATCTTGTTCTGGGTTGTAGCTGCCATTTTCGTTCTCTCGGATCTCTGTCTGCGTCTTGGTTTGTTTGGGGTCGATGCACTCTCAGACGGCGGGGACTCCCCGCCGGGCCCACCCCTGAGGGCGCGGAAAGGGCGGGGGGTGGGCGGGTTCCCATCCATCGTTCCGTCCCCTCGCCTTCAGGCGGGGCTCACTTCGTCGTATCGGACTACCAATGGGCGCGCGCCCCGGCTTCCTAAGGGCGCACGTGTACTACTCGATGATCTCGCTCACCACGCCCGAGCCGACCGTGCGCCCACCCTCGCGGATCGCGAAGCGCAGGCCCTGATCCATCGCGATCGGCTGGATCAGCTCGATCTCCATCTGGACGTTGTCGCCGGGCATGACCATCTCGACGCCATCGGGCAGCTTCGCCTGACCGGTCACGTCGGTGGTACGGAAATAAAACTGCGGCCTGTAGCCCGTGAAGAACGGCGTGTGGCGGCCGCCCTCCTCCTTCTTGAGCACGTAGACCTCGGACTTGAACTTGGTGTGCGGCGTGATCGAACCGGGCTTGCACAGCACCTGGCCGCGCTCGATCTCCTCGCGCTTGGTACCGCGCAGCAGGCAGCCGACGTTGTCGCCCGCCTGGCCCTGGTCGAGGATCTTGCGGAACATCTCAACGCCCGTGACGACCGTATTGCTGGTGTCGTGGACACCCACGATCTCCACGGTGTCGCCGGTGTTGACGATCCCCTGCTCCACACGACCGGTGGCCACGGTGCCGCGGCCGGTGATCGAGAAGACATCCTCGACCGGCATCAAAAACGGCTTGTCGAGCTCGCGCACGGGCTCGGGGATGTAGCTGTCGAGCGCCGCTGCCAGCTCGACGATCTTCTCCTTGTAGGCCTCGTCGCCTTCCAGCGCCTTCAGCGCCGAGCCGGTGATGAACGGGATATCGTCGCCGGGGAAGTCGTACTCGCTGAGCAGCTCGCGAACCTCGACCTCGACCAGCTCCATCAGCTCCTCGTCGTCGACCATGTCGGCCTTGTTGAGGAACACCACGATGTAGGGAACGCCGACCTGGCGGGCGAGCAGGATGTGCTCGCGCGTCTGCGGCATCGGGCCGTCGGCGGCGGACACCACCAAGATCGCGCCGTCCATCTGCGCGGCGCCCGTGATCATGTTCTTCACGTAGTCGGCGTGCCCCGGGCAGTCGACGTGCGCGTAGTGACGGTTCTCCGTCTGATACTCGACGTGCGAGGTGGCGATCGTGATCCCGCGCTCCTTCTCCTCCGGCGCGTTGTCGATCTCCTCGAAGCTGCGGGCTTCGCCGCCCATCTTCTCCGCCAGCACCGTCGTGATGGCAGCGGTCAGCGTCGTCTTGCCATGGTCGATGTGCCCAATGGTCCCGACGTTGACGTGCGGCTTGTCGCGCTCGAACTTCTCCTTCGCCACTTTTACTCGCTCCTCAATCAGCTTGTTTAGGCTCGCCTCTGAGGGCGAACCGGGGAAATCTATCTAACTGCGGTGTTTCGTGTTTGCTGGGTGCTGCGGTTACTCACTTCTGAGATGGCCGTGAGTCGAGCCAGACAAGAACGCTGGGAGCGAAGTGTGCTCCGCACATGAGCGACCGAGGACGCAGTATGGCGAAGCGCTCACGGTCATCTCAGGCTGGTACGGGTTCGCCCGTGCGTTGTTCGACGACCTTCTCGGCGATGTTCGGAGGCACCTCTTCGTAGCTCTCGAACTGCATCGTGTAGTTGGCGCGCCCCTGCGTGTTCGACCGCAGGTCGGTCGCGTAGCCGAACATCTCTGACAGCGGCACCCGTGCGGTGACCGCCAGCGCGTTGCCCTGGCGCTCCTGTCCTTCGACGCGCCCGCGACGACGGCTCAAATCGCCGATCACCTCACCCAGGAAATCCTCGGGCGTAACGACCTCGACGGCGAAGATCGGCTCCAGCAGCACCGGCTTGGCGCGGCGGGCGGCCTCCTTGAAGGCGATCGAGCCCGCGACTTTGAAGGCGATCTCCGAAGAATCGACGTCGTGGTACTTGCCGTCGACGAGCGTCACGCGCATGTCCACCATCGGATAGCCGGCCTTCACGCCGTTCTCCGTCGCCTCTTCGATGCCCTTCTTCACCGCCGGGATGTACTCGGAGGGGATGTTTCCACCCTTGATCTTGTTGATGAACTCAAAACCCTCGCCCGGCGCCGGCTCGAGGTTGATGTAGACGACCCCGAACTGGCCCGAGCCACCGGTCTGGCGGACGAACTTGCCTTCGATCTTCTCGACCGTCCCGCGCACCGTCTCGCGGTAGGAGACCTGCGGGCGCCCGACGTTGGCTTCGACCCCAAACTCGCGCTTCATGCGGTCGACGAGCACCTCGAGGTGCAACTCGCCCATGCCCGAGATCTCGGTCTGGCCGGTCTCCTCGTTGGTTCTGACCTGAAAAGTGGGATCCTCCTCGGCGAGGCGACCGAGCGCGACCGACATCTTCTCCTGGTCGACCTTCGTCTTCGGCTCGACGGCGACCTTGATCACCGGCTCGGGGAAGACGATGTTCTCGAGGTGGATCGGATGGGCAGGATCGGCGAGCGTGTCGCCCGTGACCACCTGCTTGATGCCCACCGCGGCGGCGATGTCGCCCGCGTAGACCTCCTCGACCTCCTCGCGCTCGTTGGCGTGCATCATCAGGATCCGCCCGATCCGCTCGGTGCGGCCGCTACCGACGTTCAGGACCTTGGCGCCGGCCTCGAGGCGGCCGGAGTAGACGCGGAAGTAGGTGAGCTTGCCGACGTAGGGATCGGCCGCGATCTTGAAGGCGAGCGCCGCGAACGGCTCGGAGTCGTCGGCGTGGCGCTCCACCTGACGCTCCTCCTCCTCGCCTCTGATCAGTTCGGTTCCGAGCACCGCCGGCACGTCAAGCGGTGAGGGGAGATAGTCGATGACCGCGTCGAGCAATGGCTGCACGCCCTTGTTCTTGAACGAGGAGCCGCACAGCACCGGCGTCAGCTTGGTTGAGAGCGTCGCCTTACGGATCGCGTTCTTGAGCGTCTCCTCGGGCACCTCGGCCTCCTCGAGCAGCAGCTCGAGCAGGGCGTCGTCATAGTGGGAGACCTCCTCGAGCAGGTGCTCGCGCGCCTGTGCAGCCGCTTCCGCGAGGTTCTCGGGGATCGCGATTTCGTCCTGTTCCTTGCCCATCTCGTCTTTGTAGACGATCGCTTTCATCGCGACGAGGTCGACGACGCCAAGGAAGTCGCCCTCGGAGCCGATGGGAAGTTGGATAGGTACCGGGTGCGCGCCGAGACGATCGATCATCGTCTGCACGCCCTTCTCGAAGTCGGCGCCGATGCGATCCATCTTGTTGATGTAGGCGATCCGCGGCACGTGGTACTTGTCAGCCTGGCGCCAGACCGTCTCCGACTGCGGCTCGACGCCGGCGACGGAATCAAACAGCGCGATCGCGCCGTCGAGCACCCGCAGCGAGCGCTCGACCTCGACCGTGAAATCGACGTGCCCGGGCGTGTCGATGATGTTGATCCGATGGTCCTTCCACTGCGCGGTGGTCGCGGCGGAGGTGATCGTGATGCCACGCTCCTGCTCCTGCTCCATCCAGTCCATTACCGCCGCGCCCTCGTGCACCTCACCAATCTTGTACGTACGCCCGGTGTAGTAGAGGATGCGCTCGGTCGTCGTCGTCTTACCGGCGTCGATGTGCGCCATGATCCCGATGTTTCGGGTGTTTTGGAGGGTGAACTTACGTGGCATGGCTCAGGTGGGAATCGTCGTGTGGTGTCGCGGGCCGGCTTTGAGCGCTGGCTGGAACTGCAAACTGGTTGTTTCAAGCAAAAAAATGGGCCCCTCGGGCCCACGCGCGCGCTGCTGGTCTTATCTGGACCGGTTCGCGTCGTTATCTGCTCGAGGTCTCCATCTTGGTCGGCTCGCTTCAGGGCATGCTCGCACGACTGCTCCGCCCGCGAAGCGAGGCACGACTATAGCAGAGGAATCCGGGCGTTTCGCGGGCCGTTTCGGGAGTTCCAGCCCACCCATCGGGTCCCTGTCGCGCATAGCGCTCGGAGGCGCGTCAGCGCGTCTGGAGATCCACCGCGGAAGCTACGTCCGGATCGGTCGCCGAGGCGGCGCAGCCCTCGACCTGAGGAGCGTCCTCGAACACCGCTCCGAGACGCTCGAGCACCCGCGTGGCGGCGCGCAGTTCGTCCGTCTCGACGCCTTCCAGCGCCTTCTCCCAGCGGTTCTGCCAGGCCTTGCGCTTGGCCTCGATCTTGCGCCGCCCCTGCGGCGTGAGTCGAGAGACCACAACCCGCCGGTCGGTCTCCGAGCGAGCCCTTTCGACGTGGCCGGAGTCGGCGAGATGGTCGAGCATCTGGGTGACAGTTCCCGGCGCCATGCGCGCGGCGATCGCCAGCTCCCCGGCCGGCAACTCGCCGCGCTCGTCGAGCTCGATCAGCAGCTCGAACTGGGCGTGGCTGAGCTCGGATCCGCCGAGGTGGGTATCGCGCCCACGCAGACGGCTGAGGGTGCGAAACACGCGGCGGAACGCCATGCCCAGGGCGGTCAGCTCGTCAGTCCACCGCGACTCGTCCTCGGGGGCGAGCTCACCGGGTGGCCGTTGAAGATCCGGGACGGAGCTCATCGCACTCCCTACGCACCCGCCGGCTCGAGCGCGGCGTCGGCGCTCGACGCCTCACGAGCGAGCTTTGCCTGCTGCGGTTTCTCAGCCCGCAACAGCACCACGCAGGGAATCAGCGACAGCGTGGCGATCCCGAATGCCCACCAGTAGGCGGTGTCGAACGCGCTCGCGAGCTCCGCCGGGGAGTGCGCGCCGGCACCCGCGCGCTGCAGCACCACCGCGAGCACCGCGGTGCCGATCGCGCCGCCGGTCCGCTGCAGCACGGTGATCTGCGGGGTGGCGTCGGTGATCTGCTCGGGGCGCATCGCCGAGAAGGCGGCGCTCATCGCAGGCATGAAGCACATCCCGATGCTGAGGCCGCGCACGACGAGCACGAGTGAGATCGCCACGATCGAGGTGTCCGCACCGATGAACGTGAACGGGAGTGTGCTGACACAGAGGAGCAAGATGCCGCCGAGCGCGACGCGACCGCCGCTGAAGCGCTGGGTCAGGCGGCTGGCGAGCGGCATCGCGATCAGCGCGCCGATCCCCTGCGGGCCGGTGAGCAGACCGGTGTTGATGACGCTCTCCCCGCGCACCTCCTGGTAGTAGAGCGGCACTAGGATCATCGCCCCGAACAGAGCGGCGCCGAGGCCGAAGTTGACGAATGCGGCGCCGGCGAACACGCGGTTGACATACAGGCGGATGTCGAGCAGCGGGCGCTCGATGCGCAGCGCATGGAAGCAGAAGAGCACGATCAGCACGACGCCCGCGAGCGTCGGCAGGATCACTTCGCCCGAGCCCAGCGCCGCGCCGGAGCCGAGCTTGCTGATGCCGTAGATGACCGCCGCGCAGCCAGTGGGAAGCAGCGCCAGGCCGAGCACGTCCAGGCGCCCGGCGACGCCGGAGTCGGTGCGGGGCAGCAGCCGCCAACCGAGCACGAATGCAACCAGGCCGATCGGGACGTTGACGAAGAAGATCCAGGACCAGTGCAGGTTCTCGAGGATCACGCCGCCGACCACGGGTCCGAGGATCGGAGCGATCATCGCCGGCATCGAGACGAAACCCATGACCCTGCCCATCCTTTGCGGGCCGGCGACCTGCGCCATGATCATCATCGCGACCGGCATGATCATCCCGCCGCCGGCACCCTGCAGGATGCGGAAGATCACCAGTGAGGTGACCGAGTTGGCAAGGCCACACAGCGCCGATCCAGCGGTGAACAGCACCAGCGAGGTCATGTAGACCTGCTTGGCTCCGAACCGTCGCGCGGCCCAACCGGTGACGGGAATCACGGCGGCGAGCGAGAGCAGATAGCCGGTGATCACCCATTGGACCTGCGAGAGCGGGCTGTGCAGGTCCTTCGAAAGCGTGTTCAGCGCGACGTTGACGATCGTCGTGTCGAGGATCGACATGATCATCCCGAGGATCACCACGCAGCAGACGACCCATACGTGTCGCTCGATGTGGTCCGACGCGGCCGGGTTGAACTCGGTGTCTGGGGCTTGAGAAGACATTTGGTACCGAAAGGTTAGGTACCGAAGCTTCTTTCTTCAAGCCCTGCGAGTGTGCGATCCGTCACACAGGCGCCGTAAGGCGCGACTGTCTACCAACGATAATGCGCGAATGCCTTGTTGGCTTGAGCCATGCGGTAGATGTCGTCCTTGCGCTTGTACGCCCCGCCCTGCTGGGACAGCGCATCTGAGAGCTCGTTCGCCAGGCGCTGGGCCATCGTCTTCTCGCGACGGTTGCGTGCGAACTCGACCAGCCAGCGAACCGCCAAGGTGCGCGCCCGGCGCGGGGCAACCTCGACGGGCACCTGGTAGGTGGCACCGCCAACGCGTCTCGATTTGACCTCGAGCGTGGGCGTCAACGCTTTGATCGACGCCTCGAGCGTCTCTACCGGGTCTTTGTCTGAGCGCTCAGCGACCAAAGCCAGCGCGTCGTAGACGATCCGCTCGGCGGTCGACTTCTTGCCATCGAGCATCACCTTGTTGATCACCTGCTGCACGAGTTTCGAGCGGTGAATTGCGTCCGCCTCGACGGGGCGGATCTGGGCGGCTGCGCGGCGGGGCATCGGCTATTTTTTCTTCACGCCGTACTGCGAGCGTGCCTTCTTGCGGTCGCTGACGCCGGCGGCGTCGAGCGTGCCGCGCACAACCTTGTAGCGAACCCCGGGAAGATCCTTGACACGGCCGCCGCGCACCAGCACGACGGAGTGCTCCTGCAGGTTGTGGCCCTCGCCGGGGATGTACGCGGTCACCTCGATCGAGCCGGAGATCCTCACACGCGCGACCTTGCGCAGGGCGGAGTTAGGCTTCTTCGGCGTCGTCGTGTACACGCGCGTGCAAACACCACGGCGCTGCGGGGCAGCAGTCTTCTTCTTGCGCCCTTTCCCGGACTTCAAGCCCGGGGTGGCGAGCTTCTTCTTGGGGGTGACGCGGCCCTTGCGCACGAGCTGGGAGGTGGTTGGCATACGGCCGCGGATGGTAGCAGCGCCAGGCGCTTTAGGCCTGCGCGGCGGCCACGCCGGCTGAGCGCACCGGCGCCGGCATCAGCGCGGCGGCAACCACCACCAGCACAAACGCGGTGGCCTGCAGCACCACACCCAGCGGGCTGGCTGCCATCGGATCGCCGAACACGATGATCCCACCGGCGATCCCAGCGATGTTCGCGGCGGTACCCGTCACGGCGATCACTGGGACAGCCTCGCCGTCCTGAAGTCCGCGCGCGGAGGCATAGAACGCGACGATCGACGCGAGCACCGCCACCAGCAGCCATGGGCTCAGCAGTAGCCCGCTCACGCCGTGGGCATGGGTGATCCCCGTGAGCGCCTTGATCGCGGTATCTGAGACCCCGAACAGGATCCCCGCCGCGGCTCCCAGCATCACGCCGTGGTGCTCGACCCGGCCGCCCATTCGCGGCCCCATGATCAAAAGCGCGCCGAGCCCGAACAGGCCGGCCTCGAAGGAGATCATCGCCGCCTGCGAGAACTGCGAGTGTGTACCGTGCATCGTCGGCAGCGTCAGACCCAGCATCACCAGCCCGACCGCGGTCAATGACAGGCCGATCCACTGACGGGGACCGACTTCGAAGCCGAACAGCCGATCGGCCATCACGGCGATGAACACCATCCCGGCCGCGAGCGCCACCTGGATCACCGACATCGGCGCCAGCGCCAGCGCGACGACGTGCAGTCCCCAGCTCGCCGTCGCGACGATCATGCCCAGCGCGAACCAGCCCGAGGAAAACAGCGACTTGATGCTGCCCAGGGGATGGCGCACGTCGACCTTCGCCACCTCGTTTGCGCCCCTGTACTTGTAGAAGAAACCGAGGTTGGCCACGAACGCGCACGCGAGCGCCAGCAGGATGCCGAGCTCGAGTTTCATCGCTCGAGGAGCCCGTTCTCGGGGCGGGCGATTTGAGGGGTGGGCTTGTTCATTGGAAGGTAGGTCAAAGCGTTGGTCTCGGGACTACTTGGTGGGCCGGGCTGCTCGGTCCCCACTGCTGTTCGAGGCTCCATCGGCGGTGGTGCCTCGGTGCTTTACTTGCCGCGATCGATTCAGGCAGATTACCTGGCCCAACCTGTATGCGAGCTAAAGAGCCTTCCTTGTGCGATTACACACCAATCGGCCCTGACGGGTCCAGGCCACTGCTGATGGTCGACATCGACGGCGTGATCTCGCTGTTCGGTGGGGGAGTCGAGGGCATCGGAGGAGGGATCGTCCCGTCCACCCGTCCAGCTGGGATCTTCCAGGCGATCGACGGCATCCCGCACTTCCTTTCCTCCGCCGCCGCCACGCACCTGCTGACCCTCGCCGAGGACTTCGACCTGGTCTGGTGTAGCGGCTGGGAAGAGAAGGCCGAGGAGTACCTGCCGCACCTGCTCGGCCTGCCCGCGGGCCTGCCGTTCCTGCGCTTCGCGCGAATGACCGGACCTCCACCCGCCCCCGCGGGCAGCTCGCTGGGCGGCCACTGGAAGCTCGACGCGATCGATGCTTACGCCGGCCCGCGGCCGCTGGCCTGGATCGATGATGCCTTTGACGAGTCCTGCCATGTGTGGGCTGCAGCCCGTTCGGCGCCAACGCTGCTCGTCCAAACCGCCCCCGCTTACGGCCTGGATGCAACGGAGGCTCAGCAACTGAGCGAGTGGGCGCGAGCGCTCGTTATCAGTTAGCCAGGTATGCGGCCAGCCGATGCTCCAGGTTCGTGCGCACCTCGGGCCAGTCCTCGTCGGTCACGCTGTAGTAGGCGGAATCCCGGACCCCGACCCCCGGCATCAGCATGTGCTTGCGCGCGATGCCCTCGAACTGCGCCGGCAACGCCGCCATCGCGGTCCGCGAGCGCTCGTTACGCGCGTCCGTCTTCAGCTCCACCCGCATGCATCCCAGCGCTCCGAAGGCATGCTCGAGCATTAGCAGCTTCGCCTCGACGTTCGCCCCTGTCCTCCACCTTGAAGGCGTCAGCCAGGTCCAGCCGATCTCGAGGCCACGATGCTCCTCGCGCAGGTTCAAATACCGCGTGCTCCCGATCGGCTGCCCGCTCGCGCGATCGATCGTCACGAACACCCCCTCCCTCCCGGCCGCGGACTCGGCGAGACTGGCGGCGAACCATGCGGAGAAGTACTCGCGGCTCTCACCGACCGGCGCCAGCCACGTCCAGATCTCGGGGTGCTGCGCAGCGGCGAACAGGCCATCCTCGTGACGAGCCTCGATCGGCTCCAGCACGATGATCTGGCCCTCCAGGCGCGTCGTCAGCTCGTCCTCCCACATGCCAGGAGCCAGACTACAGACCGTCGACCGCTCACCCACAAGCTCCCCAACAAGACCGATGAGTACCTCACCGCAACGACCTCTACTCGCGGTCCTGGCGGCTCTCGCATCCTAAACCCTGCTCTGGCTGGTGGATCCGGCCTTGCTGTGGACCTGGAAGGCTCAGATCGCTCCAGATCGCGGTTGCATCCGCAGGCTGTGCAACAGTCATGAACATAGCCATGTGAACAAGCTTGATCGGAGTAGCGTGGTGGCATCTGAGGATCGACTGCATCTGCTGGCGTTGTGCGCCCTGCCGGGCGCGTCTTGGTACGCGATCGCCCGCGCGGCCCTAGAGCCCGATGGGTTGGAGCGTTTACTGCGTGGCGAGCGCACCGAGAGGTCTACCGAGGCCGAGACGACCGCGCGCGTGATTCACGAGCACCTCAATGAGATAGCCGGGCATGTCAAGCGTGCTCGCGAAGAGGTCATCGCAGCTGAAGAGCAGGTCGGTGCGAAACTAGTCACGGTCCTCGATGACGACTATCCCGCGAATCTGCGCCTCGTCTTCAACCTGCCACCGTTTCTCTTCTACCGTGGCGAGCTGCGCCGTGACGATGCTCGCTCGGTCGCAGTAGTCGGCACCCGTAAGACCTCAGACGAAGGGATCTCCCGGGCTCGGAAGATGGCGAGTGCGCTCGTCGGCGAGGGCGTGACCGTGCTCTCAGGTCTCGCGGCCGGCATCGACACCGCGGCGCACGAGACGACGCTTGAGGCGGGTGGGCGCACCATCGCGGTGATGGGCACCGGCATTCTGCGGACCTATCCCGCGGCGAACAAAGCCCTCGCGGAGCGCATCGCCGAGACCGGAGCGATCGTGTCGCAGTTCTGGCCGACGCAGCCGCCGGCGCGGCACACCTTCCCTCGCCGCAATGTCGTGACATCCGGGATGAGCCAAGGAACGGTTGTGATCGAGGCGAGCAAGACATCGGGCGCGAAGATGCAGGCGCGCCTTGCGCTACAGCACGGGAAGATGGCGTTCCTCGTTGAGAGCTTGGTCACTAGCCAGCCTTGGGCGGCGGACTACCTCGAGAAGTATCCTCGCGCGATCCGAGTCCGCGACGTGCAGGAGGTCATCGACCGGCTGCGTTCACCGGAGACCGTCGAGACGGTCAGCGAGGGGCGCCGGCAGCTCGCCCTGAGCTTGTAAGGCGGCTGGTGTGGCTCGGCTGGGTGATGGTCCGGAGGGAGCGGGCTTCGGCAACTGCGCGGAATGTGCTCGTCTGCGAAGCGGTCCGCCGAGTTTCTGCTTTGCCTGCGCTAACGAGACGATCGAGCAGGTCGCGGCCGTCAGATGCCCTATCTGCGATGGCAGCGTTGATCAGGAAAGGAAATGCCACAACACGCTTTGCAATCGCTCCGAGGAGGAACGCGGCTGGGAATACATCTACGCGATATCTATGCGAAGCGGGAAGCTGCGGGAAATCATCAGCCGCTACAAGTACGACAACCGTAAGGGCTGGGCTGGGATCTTTGGGCGCCTGCTCGTTGGCTACCTCGAAGAGGAGTTCTTGTCCGAGTGGGATCTCATCATCCCGATGCCGACCTACATTGGCGAGGGGGGCCGTCAATAGGATCATATCGATCTGATTGTCGAGAAGGCTGCGATTGAGGGACCAGAGCTGCCGTTCCGCCGCGACGTGATGCGCAAGACCAGGCCGACCGCGAGCCTCGTCAAACAAACCAGCTTCCATGCTCGCGCCGTTGTCGCCGAGAGCGAGCTCGGTCCGGCGCTGGAGGTGATCGATCCTGTGGCCGTCGCCGGCAAGTACGTACTTGTTTTCGATGACGTCTTCACCAGCGGCCTGACACTGCGGGAAGTCGCCCGCAAGCTCAAGGACGCTGGGGCGCGCGGTGTGATCGGCGTTGTGCTCGCCCGCCAGCCGTGGTCGTGAGCCAACTGGCGAGTTCTGCCGCGGAGACAACCTGCATAAAGCAGCTGGGCGGCAACAGGCCCTATCCAGCGAGGTCCCCGCCGGGGACCTCCTCCGGGTGACTATTAACAAAACGCGGCCGGGCATGAACCCGACCGCGCATAAAGAGCTTCGGTGACCTGAAGAGGCTTACTCCCCGGCGGGCTCCGAGACCTCGAGGTCGACGAGCTCCTCGACGAATCCCGGGTCGGTGCCGCCGGCGCCGATCTTCTCCAGCGACGCCAGATCCGCGTCGAACTCCTGTCCGTAGCCGCCCAGGCCGGCGCCGGAGAGGCCGAGCTCGGCGGCGATCTCGTCCTGGTCGAGCAGGCCGACATCGTCGATCGCACGGGGCAGCGGCTCAGCGGGCTCGATCTCGATCCGCCGGTAGCGCTTCAGCCCGGTCGCGGCCGGGATCAGCTTGCCGATGATCACGTTCTCCTTGAGCCCGTTCAACCGATCTGTCTTGCCCTCGAGCGCCGCGTCTGTCAGCACCTTCGTGGTCTCCTGGAAGGAGGCCGCCGACAGGAACGAGTCGGTGTTCAGCGAGGCCTTCGTGATCCCGAGGATGATGTCCTCGAACTGGGCGGCTTCGCCGTCCTTGGCAATCACATCGTCGTTTACCTTCGCGAAATCGAAGCGGTCAACGAACTGCCCCGGCAGGTAGTCGGTGTCGCCCTTCTGGTCGACCCTCACCTTCTTCAGCATCTGCCTGACGATCAGCTCGATGTGCTTGTCGTTGATGTCCACGCCTTGCGACTTGTAGACCTCTTGCACCTCCTTGACCAGATACTGCTCGGTCTCGGTCCGTCCGCGAATCGCGAGCAGCTCGTGCGGGTAGACCGAGCCCTCGTTGAGCTGCTTCCCGGCCGTGATCTTCTCGCCTGCGCCGACGAACAGCCGCGTGCGCCGCGGGAAAGCGTGTTTGTGCTCCTCGCCGGCCTCGTCGGTGATCGTCACGGTCAGCGCCTTCTCGGTCTCCTCGATCGACACCACGCCATCCTGCTCGGCGATCTTCGCGAGACCCTTCGGCTTGCGCGCCTCGAACAGCTCGACCACGCGCGGCAGGCCGTGCGTGATGTCCGCCCCGGCGACTCCGCCGGTGTGGAACGTGCGCATCGTCAGCTGCGTGCCGGGCTCGCCGATCGACTGCGCCGCGACAATCCCGACCGCGTCGCCGATCTGCGCGAGCGCGCCGGTCGCCATCGCCCGGCCGTAGCAGGCCTGGCACACGCCTGAGGGCGCGCGGCACTTGAGCACCGAGCGCACCGGGACGACGACGTTTGCGCCCTTCTCGTGGTCATCCTTGAACGCCTCGATGATCTCGGCGAACTCGGCGCGACCGATCTCCGCGCCCTGCTCGGCGAGCATCCGCCCGCGCTTGGTCGTGACCGGCAGCGCCGCGATCCGCCCGACGAGATCGTCGTTGGGGTCGCCGCCCGCCTTGAACGCCGCCATCTCGATGTACTCCTCCGCGCCACAGTCGTCTTCGCGGATGATCACATCCTGCGCGACGTCGACCAGACGCCTGGTCAGATAGCCCGAGTCGGCGGTACGCAGCGCCGTGTCGGCCAATCCCTTTCGCGCGCCGTGGGTGGAGATGAAGTACTCCAGCACCGACAGGCCCTCCATGAAGTTGGCCTTGATCGGGCGCTCGATGATTTCGCCCTTCGGGTTTGCCATCAGCCCGCGCATCCC
>Ga0302326_10015703_pt1 | contig 15911 bp, 15 predicted proteins | sample Palsa_T0_3_FD_202264 | JGI IMG/M metagenome (GOLD analysis project Ga0302326, IMG submission 202264) | Peat permafrost microbial communities from Stordalen Mire near Abisko, Sweden - Palsa_T0_3 | ecosystem: Environmental > Terrestrial > Soil > Palsa > Peat permafrost | place: Sweden: Abisko... | reverse complement strand
AGATGAAGGCGCACAAGGAGAGCGTGGCGGTGGCCCAAGAGGCGGCGGCCGCCGCGGCGGCGCGAGGGGCGGCGCCCGGCCCGATGTTCTGTCCTTCGTGCCGGCGCGAGTTCTCCACCGGCGGCACGTACTGTCCGTTCGATTCGAACCGGCTCGTCGCGATCGCCGGCCATCAGAACCTGATGGCCGGGCCGTCGGGCGGCGTGTGCCCGCTCTGTCGCCGCGGCTTCAACCCGGGCGTGAAGGTGTGCCCGCACGACGGCGAAGAGCTGGTCCCCGCGGGCGCCGTCGCGGCGGCCCCGCCGGTCGCCGTGGCCCGTGGAAAGATCTGCCCGACGTGCGGCGGTCGCTTCGACGGCACGGCGGGCTTCTGTGGTAAGGACGGCACGCAGCTGGTGCTGTTGAATTAGACCGAATCGGGAAGTTGCCGCGTCTCTTGCGTATTTCGATGCATCGCGGCTAGTGCCTCGCCGCGCACATCGAGCTACCATTCGAGCCAGGTCAAGGACGGTCTCCCGATGAAGATCACGTGTCAGTCGTGTCAGGCCAAATACACGATCGCGGACGACAAAGTCCTCGGCAAGATCGTCAAGATCCGCTGCAAGAAGTGCAACGAGACCATCGTCGTCAACGGGAGCGACCCCGCGTCGGGGTACACGCCCGAGCCGGCGGGGGCCTACGGCGCCGACGACGCGTGGACGGTCAACGTCGGCGACGGCGATCAGCGCACGATGACCGACGGCGAGATCGTCGCCGCGTACCAGGCCGGCGTCGTGGGCGACGACACCTTCTGCTGGAAGGACGGGATGGGCGACTGGCTGCCACTGCGCGACATCGACCAGCTGGTCGACCAGTGCAACGCCACGCGCGCCGCCGTGTCCGCGTCGATCCCGCCCGAAGAGAACGCGACGCGCATGCTCAACAACGCGGCCGCGGCAGGATCGCCTGCGGCGTACGCGGCGGGTGCGAACGGCTCGGGTGCCAACGCGTTCCCGCAAGCGGCGCGGCGCGCCGGTGGTCGCGGTGGGGCCGACTTGTTCCGCGGCGTCGCGCAGGCCGGTAGCGAAGAAGAAGTGATGACGAGCGCCCCGTCGCACATGCCCGAGGCACGCATCGACGAGAAGCCGACCGGCGCGCGCAACGAGAACAGCGTGCTCTTCTCCCTGGCAGCGTTGACGAGCAAGGGCCAGTCGGACCGGCCCGCGCCGATGCCTGGATCCGAGCAGTCGGGCCTCATCGACATCCGCCAGCTCAGCGCCCAGATGGGCCAGATCGCCGAGAAGAAGCAGAGCCGCGTCGACGACATCATGAACCTCACGAGCGGCGCGTCGTACAACCAGGCGCTGTCCGCGCCCGTCTTGTCCGCCCCGGCGCTCGATCAGTACGGCGCGGGCGACGCCGGCGCAGCGGCCAGCGCGGGCAGGCCCAAGACGCTCCTCTTCGCCGTGATCGGCGGCGCGTTCATCATCGCTGCGGGCGTCGGCGCCACGGTCATGTTCGCGCGCGGCAACGGCGACACCGCGAAGGCCGAGAACGAGGGCACGGCCGCGAGCGCATCGGCAGGCGCCACGGCCTCGGCCGCGACGCGCGTCGCCACCGTTCAAGTCGCGAGCGGCGCGCCGCAAGCAACGACCGCCGCGCCGGCCGCGACTGCCGCAACTGCCACGACAGGCGCGACGGCGGCTGCCGCTGCCGCCACCGCTACGCCCGCGGCCCCGGCAGCCGCCGCCCCGGCGGCGCAACCCGCAGCCGTCGCGGCGACACCTCGCGCACAGCCCGCCGCCGCCGCCGCGGCGCCTGCCGTCGCCAAAGCCGCGGCCGCCCCTGCGCCCGCACCCGAGGCCGACCAGCCGTTCAACATGGGCGAGGCCAAGTCGCGCCTCGCCGCCGCCGCCGCCGCCGTGCAGGCTTGCAAGAAGGCCGATGGGCCGACCGGCACGGCCAAGGTCGTCGTCCTCTTCGCGCCAGCAGGCGGCGCCCAGTCGGCCACGATCTCGGGTCCGCCGTTCGAGGGCACGCCCACGGGCGCGTGCGTGGCGGCTCGCTTCCGCGGCGTCCACGTCCCCGCCTTCAGCGGCAGCCCCTTCTCCGTCAGCAAGAGCTTCACCATCAACTGAGCGGTGGACGCGGACGCCCGGACGCCCGCGTATGGTCAGGCCATGAGCCCGCCGCTGCCTCCGCCCGCACCGGCCGCGGAGGTGGCCTGGGTCGCGACGACCGCCTCGCCAACCCTCGCGGCCCCCGTGGGCGATCCGCTCGAGCGGGCCGCGCTCGCGCGATGCGGCGAAGCCGACGCCGGCGTCGCCGAGGTGGCGCGCGCCGTTCTGCGCGAGCGGATCCGCACCGGCAAGCTGCCCGACCCGGAGTGGACGTCGTTCGCGCAACGCTCGCTCGGCGAGCCGCACCCCTGGGCTCGCGTATGGGCCACGAGCGCCAAGACGATCGCGCCCGACGACGCGATGGCGCGGCTCGACGCGTGGCTCGCGACCGCCGGCGACGGGCGCTTCCGTCGCTGCGGCGCGGCGAGCGGAGCCGCCGCCGACGGTACGCACGTCCTCGCCGTGGTCACCGTCGAGGCCTTTGCCGACCTGCAGCCGCTGCCCACGCGAGGCCGCACCGGCCAGTGGCTCACGCTCGAAGCACACCTTCGGTCGGTGGCGCGCGGCACCGACGTGGTCTTGATGGGGCCCAGCGGCCAGCCGCACCGCCTCGCCTCGTGGCTCGAGGGGCGTTCGCTCCGCGCTCGGTTCGCGCTCGATGGGCCGGGCGAGTTCACCGTGCAAGTGATGGCCGACACCGGGAGCGGCCCGCGGCCAGTCCTCGAGGCGCTCGTCTTCTCCGACGTGACTCCGCCCGGCCACCCCACCGCCGACCCCGTCCCCGGCGAGCTCGACGAGGCGACGGGCGACTCGCCCGACGACGGAGCTTCGGCCCTCGCCGCCATGCTCTCCGACGCGCGCGCCTCCGCCGGCCTCGCGTCTCTCGTGCGCGACGCTCGCCTCGACGCGGTGGCGGCGCGCCATTCGGCCTTGATGGCGACCACGCAGACGCTCGCCCACGACGCGACCGACGGCGACCCGGGCCTACGGATCCGAGCGGCCGGCGTCGCCGCGCGCGAGCAAGGAGAGAACGTCGCCGTCGCGCCGACGGTGACCGCCGCCCACCGCGCCCTCTGGGCCAGCCCGTCGCACCGCGCGAACATCCTTCACGCGACGTTCGCGCGCATGGGCATTGGTGTCGTGCGGGATGCGCGCGGGATGGTTTGGGTGACGGAGGAGTTCAGCGCGCCGTGAGCGGAGGGGGTCGGGGTCGAGGTCGAGGTCGAGGTCGGGGTCGGGGTCGGGGTCGGGGTCGAGGTCGGGGTCGAGGTCGGGGTCGGGGTCGGGGTCGGGGTTGGGGTTCGGGTCGGGGTGGTGATCGCGTGCGGGCAACCTCGTGCCGCCGCAGGAGCGGCGTCACTCCGGTTGCAACAGCGGGGCGCTCGCTCGTTACCTTGGCTTCGAGGGGGCTGGCGTCATGGGTGATGTTCCTTTCCCGGGGTGAAAGGAACATCACCCATGCTGGAACGTCAGGTCGAGCGAAGGTTGCCGCATCACAAGCTGATTGCTTACGGGGTTGCGATTCAGCTCCTCGAGGCGGTGCGGGGGGCGCGGATACGGGATGCGCATCTGCGGGATCAGGCGATGCGGGCGGCGAAGAGCGCGTGTCTCAATGCGGCGGAGGGGGCGGGACGGGTTACGAGGGCCGATAAGGCGCGGTGCTTTGCGATTGCGCGGGCCGAGGCGGGGGAGGCCGCGTCGGCGGTCGAGATCGCGGTCGCTGCGGGCGATGCGGAGGCGGGGGCGCTCGATGGCGTCATTGCCCATGCCGATCGGTTCGTCGCGATGATGACGGGGCTGATTCGGTGAGATCGTTCGCGCTGCGCGGGACGCGAAGCGCCGTGCGGCGCGATTCGGCGCGTTGGCGCGCGAGCCGCCTAGCGCGGGAGCCGTCGGAGCATCCGCTTCACCCGGACGGCGGTGGCGAGGATCGGTTGGCCGACGTCGCTCGAGAGGGCGCCGATCGCTTCCGCAAGGTCGATGGCGCCGGCGACTTCGTGGAGCGAGTTGTTCGCGATCTCGAAGTGCCGACGACGGATCCCCGACGAGTCGCTCGGCAGGCCCTCGCAGACGCCGAGAAACACGCTCTTGGCCGCCCGTGTCGCCTGGTCCCGAAGCTCCGAATCGCGAATCTGGGCCGCGTGAACCATGCGCGCGAGCTCCTTGCTGACTTGGTAGATATCGAGTCTTTGGAAGGCCAATAGGTCGTTTTTCATGGTGGGTGTCCTCGCCCCACCGGGGGCACCCACCATGAAAAACGAACCGCGCCGAAGGACGATCTCGTAAGGCAGCCGCTGGATGCGTCCGGAGTGCCAGGTCCCCTGGCACGAGGACGCCCTGTCGAACCGGATGTGAAGAGGTCGAGAATCGGGTCGAGGTCGGGGTCGAGGTCGAGGTCGGGGTCGGGGTCTGGGTCGGGGTCGGGGTCGGGGTCGGGGTCGGGGTCGGGGTCGAGGTCGGGGTCGAGGTCGGGGTCGGGGTCGGGGTCGAAGTCCGCGGTCGCACTCGGCCAGTCGACCTCACCCCGTCAATCCGAGCTCGCCGGCTCCTTCGGCTTCTCCGTCGCGGGCGCCGGCTTCTGCGCCGGCGGCGGCGTGTCGTTCGTGTCCTCGTCGATGATCTTGAACTCGACGCGGCGGTTGGCGAGACGCCCCTCCTCCGTGTCGTTCGTCTCGATTGGCTTCGTGAGCCCGTAGCCCTGGCTCTCGAGGCGCGACTGCGCCAGGCCATGGCCCACGAGCCAGGCCATGACGCTGGCGGCGCGCCGCTTGGACAGATCCAGGTTGTAGTCGGCGGCGCCGTGGCTGTCGGTGTGGCCCTCGATCCGCATCTTCTTGATGGTGGGCGTCACCTTCAGCAGGTTGGCGATCTCCTGCAGCATCGGGAAGCTGTCCGGCAGGATCGTGGCCGATCCGGTCTGGAAGTGCACCTGCTGAAGCACGCGCACCGACGAGCCTTCGAGCTTGATGAACCGCGGGCAGCCGTTCTTCTTGGGATCGGGATCCGGCTGGCCGGGCTCTTTCGGGCACGCGTCTTTGGTGTCGGGGATGCCGTCCTGATCGGCGTCGTCCTCGGGGCAACCGTCTTGATCCTCGATGCCGTCCTTGTCCTCGGGCTGATCGGGGCACTTGTCGAACTTGTCGGGGATGCCGTCGCCGTCGCGGTCCGCGGGCGCCGGACAGCCATCCATCGGGTCGGGGTCCTTGTGGTCCTCGGGCTCGGTGGGGCAGGCGTCGATGTCGTCGGGGATGCCGTCGCCGTCGGTGTCCTTGAGTGACTCGTGGATGCTCTCGCGGACCTTGTCGTGCATCGCCTCGGGCGAGTGCGGGTTGGTGTCCTCGATCTGCCAGTACGACCCGATGAGGGCCACGATGCGCAGGTCGGGGGCCCCGTAACCCGGCAGGATCATCGTGCCGGCGCTGGCGCCGGCGAACCAGTGCTCGCCGAGCGAGAAGACCGGGAGCTTCATGCGGCCCTCGAAGTTCCATTCGACGGGCGTGTTCTGCTTGGTGAAGAACGTGGGGCCGGTGACCTTGTCGCTCGTGATGCCCGTCTGGCCGAAGATCGTGAGACCGATGCGGTACTTGCCCTGGGCGAGCGGCATCAGCGCGCCCAACGCCCACCGCCACTCCGAGCCGATGCCCAGGCCATCGCGCGGACCGACGTTGCCGTTGGGATCGTTGATCGAGTTGTCGGGCCGGAAATCGACGCCGGTGTTGACGACGAACGTGGGAAGGTGCGCCGGCGTCCACTCGCCCGTGGCCATCAGCAGCGCGCCGGCCGAGCCGTCGCCGCCGAAGTTGGTGGTCGTCCCCGTGGGCGCAAAGCCGCTGACCTGCACGCCGATGGCCTGGGAGCGATCGGCGTTGCGCCAGGCGACGTAGCGCGCGTCGAGCCGGAGGTCGCCGACCGCCGGACCGCCGACGCTGAAGTTGGTGTAGTTCGCGCCGCTGAACACCTGCGCGGGAAAGACGGGGATGTTCCCGGACTCGGCCCAGGCGATGGGAAAGGTGGTGCCGAGCGTGAGGCGGTCGAGCAGCTCGAACCCGACGGACATATACGTCGAGAACTGCTCCTTCACGATGTTGGTCGCCGACGCCTGGAGGGCGGGCGAGTAGTTGGTGATGTTGTCGGTGCGAAGGGGGTTGATGGCTAGGCCCAGGCCGAGCTGCGCGTACACGATCGCGTGCTCTTTGGTGACAGGCCTGAAAAGGACGACCCCATCGTTCGGGGACCCGGGGACCTCGAGCCGGTCGAGGTGGAACGTGGGTTGCTGGGCCGCCGCGGGCCGCGCGACCAGACCCGACGCGAGGCACGCCCCCCCGCATAAAAGCGCGAAAACGGAACACTTTACGTGCGCCATGACCCCGGAGGTCGCTCGGTCGACTCGTGTCATCGCGCCGGGCAGAATAGAACACTGCAAGCGGCCGCCGTGGCAACAAAAGCCTATCGCGAGGACTTGACCGGGCCCGCGCCCGATGCTCTCTTGCGCGCGGAACTGCAACCGCCATGAAGCGCACCTACCAACCCCACAATGTTCGCCGTGCCCGTACGCACGGCTTTCGCGCGCGCATGGCCACGGCCGGTGGACGCAAGGTGCTGCAGAACCGCCGTCGCAAGGGCCGCAAGCGCCTCACGCCCTCGATCTACAAGAAGTAGGGAGTCCGGGGCTGCCCTCGCCCCCCACGCCCCCCGCTTCGCTCGCGCCCGCACGCCTGGTCTTCGGGGGCGATCGCAGGATTCGCCGCCACGACGAGTTTGCGCGCGCGCAGCGGCAGGGTCGTCGAGTCAGCACGGCGCACTTCGCGCTGCTCGTCTCGGCGCGTGAGGGCGCACCGTCGCCGAGGCTCGTCCAGGCCGATGGGAGCCCGCCGCCCGCGCGCCTTGGCCTGGTGGTGTCGCGCAAGATCGGCGGCGCGGTGCAGCGCAATCGCGTGAAACGCGTGTGCCGCGAGTGCTTCCGCGCGTGGCCCGATCTGCTGCCGCCCGGCGTGGACCTGGTCGTCATCGCACGCCCGGGCGCGCAGGCCCTGGGCCTCGCAGCCGTCCGGTCCGAGTGGCAAGCCGTGGCCTCGCTCCTGAAGAAGCGTGCGGCCGAGTCCCTGGCGCTTTCGCGCAAGCGGCATCATGTTGGCGCCAGCGCCGACGATCGCGGCGACGGCTGAGATAGGACGCAGCCTGCTCGCATCCCGCCTCGCACCCGCACCCCTCGCGTCCTGTCTCGCACCCCGCCCAATGCTCATCGCGCTCATCCGGCTCTACCAGCGCACCCTGTCCAGGGCGTTTGGCCCCACCTGCCGCTTCGAGCCGTCGTGCTCCAACTACGCGATCGGCTGCCTGCGAGAGCACGGGATCCTGCGTGGCGGCTTGCTTTCGATCGTGCGGCTGTGTAAGTGCCATCCCTTTCACCCCGGCGGGTTCGACCCGCCGCCGATGCGAGCGATGCTGCGGGGCGCGCCAATACAAAAAGCACGGCGCGCGCCCGAGGCGCACTGAGGACACTCATGGACGGCAACACGGTTCTTCGCTGGAGTGTCATCGCGGTGCTGATGCTGGGGATGTACTGGCTCATCAACGGCCACAAGTCGGGCGACGAGGTGCAGGACGTGCCGCAAGAGCGGTACGTCGACGCGCCCAACTTCGCGCCCGACGTGCTCGACGTCGAACCGGGCAAACCGGCGCCCCTTCCTCCGCCGCCCGGCGCGCTCTGCGCCATCCAGGGCAACCGCTACGACGCCGAGCTCTCCTCGCGCGGCGCCGGCATCAGGCACCTCTACCTCACCGACCCGCGCTACACGCTCAGGGACGAACCCAACCTCGTCGACCGAATTCGCGTGGGGTTCGGCGGCCAGCCGACACCCGTTCCCGATCCGGAGCGGGCCGTCTTGACGACGCCCGACCACGAGCGGTGGCGCAACCTGCGCACCCTCTTCCGCACCGCGGGCTCGGCACCGTCGCCCGACGACCAGGTGCAGTACGACCGCTTCGACTGGTCGCTCGACGAGCACGACGGCAAAACGTGCAAGTTCTCGTATCAGGACGACCGCGTGCGCATCGTGAAGACGATCGCGGCCGGCGAGCGCCCGTTCGAGCTCAACGTCGACACGACGCTGACGAACCTCGCGTCGGCCCCCAAGACGCACTCGACCTCGCTCGAGGTCTTCGCCTATCGAACGAACGCCGACGTCAAGGGCAAGCTCGGGCGCGTCTCTCCGTTCCAGACGGGCGTCGAGTGCGCTCGGGGCGACGAGGTGCAGCGCAAGAGCAAGGGGGACAAGGTCTTCCGCTCGCCGCCCTTCTGGCTCGAGGAGCCGCTCGTCGACCGCTACGCGGCGATCGCCAACTACTACTTTGCCCAGGCCCTGGTGCCGCTCGACCTGGCGCCGGGCGAGGCGGGCGCGAAGCCCGTCTGCGGCGTGCTCATCGAGCAGTGGTACGGCGCGAACGAGAAGCCCGACGACGACGGCGCAGGCGACATCTACCACGCGAAGCTCGAGTACCCGAAGCGCACGCTCCAGCCGAGCGAGTCGGTGACGTACCGACAGATCGCGTTCTTCGGCCCCAAGGAGCGCAACGTGCTGGCCGACGCCGCGGGCGGCCACGCGCACCTGCAAGACCTCATCAACCTGGGCACGTTCTCGATCATCGCGAAGTACCTCGTGATGCTCATCTCGTGGATCCACGCCCACGTCACGTTCGGCAACTGGGGCCTCGCCATCATCGTGCTCACGATCGGCCTTCGCCTCGCGCTCTTCCCGCTCACGTGGAAGCAGATCCAGAGCACCATCCAGATGCGCCGGCTCAAGCCCGAGATCGACGTCTTGAACGCGAAGTTCAAGGACGACGCGCAGGCCAAGAACCTCGCGATGATGGAGCTGTGGCGCAAGAACAAGGTCAATCCGCTGGGCGGCTGCTTGCCTGCGCTCGTGCAAATGCCGATCTGGTTCGCGCTCTACGCGACGCTGCAGACGGCGGTCGAGTTTTACCACACGAAGTTCTTGTGGTTTACGGACCTGTCGGCGCCGGACAAATACTTCGTGCTGCCCTTCGTGCTCGGCCTCACGATGATCCTGCAGCAGCGGATCGTGCCCCAGCAGGGGATGGACCCCGTCCAGGCGAAGATGATGACGTTTCTGATGCCGCTCGTCTTCACCGTGATGATGCTCTTCTTGCCGGCGGCGCTCGGCGTTTACATGCTGACCAACAGCGCGCTCGGCATCACGCAGCAGCTGGCGGTGGAGAAGCTGTTCCCGCGCGCGGGCGCGGGCGGCACCGCTGCGGTGGCGGGGAGTGGGTCGGCGTAGCAAGACAACAGCGGGCGACCCGGAGGGGCGTCTGGCTCAGGAAAGGGAAAGATCGTGTCGGAGGATCAACAGTCGCAACCGCAGGACAAGGCGCCGGCGCCGCGCGTCGACGAGACGGCCCTCGATCAGCAGACGCTCAAGGCGCTGGCCTTCGTGCGCATCCTGGTCGCCAAGATGCAAATGTCGGTCGAGGCCATCGTGCCCCCAGACGACGGCGAGGGCTCGCCCGACGAGATCCGCATCGAGATCGAGGGACCCGACTCCGGTCGCATCATCGGCAAGAAGGGCAACGTCCTCGACGCGATCCAGTACCTGACGGCGCGCGTCGCCGTCCGCCCCGGAGACGCCCGTCGCCACGTGATCGTGGACGCCGAGGGATACCGCGCGCGGCACGAGGACCAGCTCGCGCAGATGGCGCGGCGCCTCGCCCAGCGCGTGGCCGACGAGGGCAAGGTGATCACGTTCGACCCGATGAGCGCGCGCGAGCGGCGCATCGTGCACATGGCGCTCCGCGACATGAAGGGCGTGCGCACCGAGAGCATGGGGCAAGAGCCCCAGCGGCGCGTTCAGATCATCCCGGAGAAGACGGGGACGTGAGGCGCGCGTAGGGGCGGGCGGCTACATGCAGGTGCCGATCGACGGGATGTCGACCTGGCACCCGCAGGTGTTGTCGGACTTGCAGCACGCGCGCTGATACACGGGGATGCAATCGAGCGGGCACGAGCTCACGTTGCACGTGGGTGCGCTGGCCTCCATCGGTTCGGCCACGCACGTGCTCGTCGAGGTGGAGCACACGGGGGTCGAACCCGAGCAGCTGTGGCACGCCACACCGCCCTTGCCGCACGTCGCGGTCGACATGCCGCCCACGCATTGCCCGTCGCTGCAGCAACCGCCGCAGTTCGACGTGGAGCATACCGGGGCCGCTTCGGGGGCCGCGTCTTGCCCGCCCGCTCCGGCCTCCTGAGGCGCCGAGGAGTCGGGCGTGGCGCCGGTCGCGTCGGACTCGCCACCATCGTCGCTCGTCGGCGCGTCGTCGCCCGCCTCGTCGCTCGCGACGGCATCGCTCGCGTCATCGTTGCCCGTCATCTCGGTGCCGTCGCTGCTCGCGCCATCGTCGCGCTGGCCGCCGCTGCTTCCGCTCTGCGGGCCCACGTTGACCGAGGCGTCACCGGCGGGCCCTTCCGAGTACGCACCGAGGCCCGTGATCGCACCACACGCGGTCACCCCCAACGCGAGAAAGGCGGCGGACAGGGCGAACTCGCGCATCCTTCAAGGATAACCCGATCGCCGTGCGGGTTCCCACTCCTACACTGGCACCGCTCGAGTGCGCTCGACGTTGCGCAAGTCGACGGGCCCGTCGAGCGCTGGATGCTGCATGCGGCCCAGGCCGGAGAGCCGAATCGCCGTCCACGTTCGCCTAGTTGCCGCCGCAAGCGCCTCGACTCCCCGCACCCTCCACGCTCGCACGATTTCGCCGAGCCGCACTGCGTCGTCGGTACCGATCGCGACCACGAAGGGCGCGATCGCCGCCATCGGGACCGCCAGCTCGGTGAGCTGCTCTTGGGCGACGACCTGGACGTGCCGCCCGGCCGGCGGCAACCACCAGGGCATACCGGCCGGCGCGACGGCGATCGTGTGGTCGCTTGCCTGCAACACCTCGCCCGCGAACGCCATCGCATCGCGCCACCGCCGCGCGTCGGCCTCCTCCTCGGGCAGAAGCGCGCCCCGCGGGACGTGGTGGGCCCACGCTGCGAGCCGATCATGGAGCGACGCCGCGAACGCGCGCGCGCGCGACGCGTCGCCCTCGACGGCCACGATGCGCGGACTGAGGCAGCCGCGCTGATCGAAGAGCACCACGTCGCTCGCCACGAGCTCCGCGGCGGTTTCCACCGGCGCTGCGCGCGTCACGACGGCCAGGCCCAACCCGGCGCCGTGACCTCGCACGGTCACTTCGGGCCGATGCGCGAGGCGGGCCGCCACGTCGGCGATCGTCGCGTCGCTCCCGTAGACGTGCACCTCGCAGTTGCCGGCCGGCAAGACCGCAGCGACGTCGCGCTCGTCCACGAGATCGATGGCGCGATCGCCCGCGGCTTCGACGAGCGCTCGGGTGAGGATCGGATCGCGGCCCGACGGACGCACGCTCACGTGCGGCGCGGCGGCGCGCGCGACCGCCAGGGCCCTGAGCGGCGCGACGAAGACGTTGGCTGACAGGATCACGTGCACGTGCGGCGCGTCGCCGGCCGAGGCGACCAGCGCTCGCAGCTCGTCGTCGGTCGCATGGCGTTCGAGCGACGCAAAGCCGAGCTCCACGCCCTGGGGAGAGAGCCCTGTCGAGGCGGCGATCGCGCCCGCCCAGCCCGCCCGCCCCTGGAACACGGACTCGGCCGCGGCAAGCAGGCGCCGCACGTCGCCGATGCGGACGTCGACCGGGCGGGTCACGGCGTGACCCGCGCGGACGAGAGCATCTCGTCGAGCGCGATCGAGCACCCTCGCGGCGGCGCGCCCGCAGCCCGCCCGAGCAGCTCGAAGCCGCCGTTCACGCGCCTCACGCGGTCGTGCGTCTGCACAGCGAACGCGCTGTCGACGTTGGCGAGATCCTCGATGCGCGCGATACCCACCTCGCCGTGCGCGACCGGTTCGAGCGAGACCGGATCGACGGGCACGACGCGCGCCCAAGGCGGCTCGGCGTAGACGGCGTGCCGCGCCGCCGGGTCGACGAGGGTGGCCTCCCAGAACTGGCTCGAGAGCTCGGTCATACCGTACTCACCGACGACGAAGCGGGGCGCGACGGCAAAGAGGCGCGCCACGTCGCGGCGCAGCTCGTCCGAGGACACCTCGCGCGAGCGGCCCTTGAAACCGCCCGTTTGCATGACGCGGCTGCCCGCGGGCAGCGCCAGCGCGCCCTCGACGGCCGGGCCGAGCGCGTCGAGGAGGTGCACGAGAGCGAAGCTCGTCGCGAGGATCAAAGCCGGTGCGTCGGGGCCGAGCGCGCCGACGCGGTCACGCAGCCGGTCGACGTCGATGAAGCCGTCCTTCACGAACGCGCCGCCACCCCGGCCCGCGCCATCCAGCGACCGCGCGAAGAGGCCGCACATGTGCGCGAGCGACGAATCGGGCGCCGCTTCGACCGACGGGCCGAGGACGAGCACCGGCGCGCCGTTCGGCAAATCCGGCGCGAGCATCGCGCGACCGAAGGCCAGCGCGGCCGCGTCGTACGAACGCAGGTGACGCATCCGGTGCGTGCCGCGCGCTCCGACGGTCGTGCCGCTCGTGCGGAAGGTCACCAGAGCTCGTGCGTCGTCGAACGCGAAGACGCGCGCGAGCTTGAACGCGTCGGCCGGGACTGCGGGGGCTTGAGCCGCGCGCGTGATGGTCGCGGCGTTCACGCCTCGAGCCGCGCAGAGGCGGGCGTATCCGGGGATCGCTCTTGCCTGGAAGCGGACCAGATCGACGGCGAGCGCGTCGAACGACTCGGGCATCGGGGCGGTCTGCTCGAACGCGCCGACCATCGCGAGGGCGCGCTCGTGCAGGGCGTCGCTTTCGACGCGGGCACCCGCGACGTCCGTCACGACAGGGCCTTGGATCCCGACGGAGTCAGCGCCCGCGCCAGCTCCTCCGTGAAGGCGTCGAGCAGGTCCACGTGGATGTCGAGCGGCGGCGTCAGCGTCAACACGTCTCCCTGCACGCCGCCCGTCAGGACAATCCAGCCGCGCGCGAGGAGCCTCCGCGCCACGGCGAGCGCCCGAGCCCCGCCGCCGTCGAGGGCGATCCCCACCATCAGGCCGCTGCCGCGAACGTCGACGACGGCGTCGCCGAGCCGCGCTCGGAGCTGCGTGAGCCAGCGCCTTCCGACGTCCCCGGCGCGCACGAACAGCTGCCCGCGCTCGAGCGCCTCGAACGTCGCCAGCGCGGCGGCGCACGCGAGCGGCGCGCCGAAGTGCGTCGCCGTGTGGATCGTCGAGCCGCCGTGCCGCCCCCAAGCGGCCATCGCACCCGCGCTGCCGATGCACGCGCTGATCGGCAACCCTGCACCGAGGCCCTTGCCGAGGCAAATGAGGTCGGGCACGACCCCTTGCGCGATGCTCGCCAGCCACTGGCCGCTGCGCCCGAGACCCGTCCAGATCTCGTCGCACACCAGCATCGCGCCGTGGCGATCGCACGCGGCGCGAAGCTCGGGAAGGAACGCGGGAGGCGGGACGACGCACCCGCCGCGACCGAGAATCGGCTCGACGATGACGGCGCCGATGCCGCGCGTCGCCAGCGCGGCCTCGACGGCCCGCATCGACGTCGCGAGCGACGCCGCGCTCTCCGGGTACGGCGCGAAGACCACGTGCTCGTTCAGCTGCCCCGCGAAAGGCTCCCGGAAGCTCGGACGGAGCCCGCACGCCGCCAGAGGCGCGTACGAGAGCCCGTGGTAACCGCCCTCGAACGCGAGGACGCCTGGGCGCCCCGTGGTCAGCACGGCCGACTTGAGCGCGGCCGTCACGGCGTCCGCACCCGTCGCGCCGAGCATCACGCGCGCGCCCGGTGCCGGGTAGAGCTTGGCGAGCAGCTCACACAGCGCCAGCTTCGCGTCCGACCCGTAGACGTCGCCGAGCGCGAGCCACAGGCGATCTTGCTGCGCGCCAAGCGCCCGCGCCACGCCCGGCGGCACGTGCCCGAGCAGGAGCGCGCCGAAGCCCGCCGTGAGATCCACGTACACGTTGCCGTCGACGTCGACGACGTTGCTCCCGCGGCCCGACGCATAGACGATCGCCCCATGCCCCTCGCCGCTCGCGATCTCGCGGCTCTCCCGCCGCGCGTCGACCGACGGCGACTCGACCGCCGCGAGCCTCGCGGCGGCTTCGCGCGACTTCGGACCCGGAGGCGCGACGCGAATCCGGGGGAGCGACTGCCCGAGCTCGCCGAGCTCCCCCAGCGAGCTCACGAGAGCACGCGATTGCGTCCCGACCGCTTCGCTTCGTAGAGCTTCTCGTCGGCCCGCTTGATGAGATCCAGGCTCGCGCGGTCCTCTTCCTTGAGCATCGCGACGCCGATCGAGATCGTGACGCGGATGATCTCGCTCTGGAAGACGAACTTGCTCTGCTCGATCTTCTCGCGCAGCCCTTCGGCCAGCGCGAACGCGCCCTCGAGGTTGGTCTCGGGCAGGATGACCGCGAACTCCTCGCCGCCATAGCGCGCGAGCACCTCGTCGCGCCGGATACGCTGCTGGATGAGGCGCGCCACTTCCTTGAGAACGTGGTCGCCCGCGAGGTGCCCGTGCACGTCGTTGATCTTCTTGAAGTGATCGATGTCGAGCATCAAGAAGCTGAGATCGCGCGTGTGGCGCCGCGCGCGCATCATCTCCTTGTCGAGGGCCTCGAGCAGGTAGCGCTTGACGTGCACCTGCGTGAGACCATCGATGATGGTCATTCGATAAATCTCTTCGTGGTATTGCGCCTCCACGTCCTGGCCCGAAAGAAACTTGAAGATCGTGGGGCCGATCTTGATGCGGTCGCCGTTGCCGAGGTGGGCGTCGCGCGTGATTTGCTCGTCGTTGACGTACGAGCCATTGGTGGAGCCGTCGTCGACGCACCACCACGCGCCGCTGCGCTGCTCGAAATGCGCGTGCCGCCGCGAGACGCTGTCGCCCTCGAGCACGATATGGTTCTCCGCGCCGCGCCCGATCCGGATCGGGCTCGTGTCGAGCACGAAGCGCCGCCCGAGCAGGCTCGGCTCCTTCGTATAAATGACCACGAGGCAGTCGTTTCCCTTCGGGGTATCCCCTCCCCCGATGGGCTTCTGCACGATGGCTGTGACTCGAGTTTTCTCCTCGGACTCGCTCACGCGCAGGGCCTCGTCAAACGGTCGTGGCTGCAGGAGCGCGTGACCGCACGCGCGTTACGGATCCCCTTGATCGTGCAACCCGTCGTAGTCCAAAGGTATTCGCGCGCAGCAGGCGGGTCAAGGCGCGTGGGATGCGACGCGGGTGCTGACTGGCCCACTCACGAGCCTACCCACGCCACGAAGCCTGACCTCCAGCGCGGGGTCGAGAATCACGGTGTGGTCGAGCACCGCCAGCGGCACGTCTCGAGGGAGCGCGCGCGCTGCATGCAATGCGCACTTGCCCGTCGCGACCCACAGGTCCACGGTTCCGGCGCGCGTGATCGCCTTTGCTCGCAGGCGCGCCACAAGACCAAGTGGTCCATGATCCCGCGCGGATACGATGGCGACAGGGGCCAGGCCCCGCCGCTCCAGCGAGCGGACCACGCGCTCCGGACGCGCCAGAGCCGTGACGAGGCCCACGCGCCGGGTACGCAGGGCTTCCCACGTAAGAAGCGATTGTCCCACCCACGCCCCGCGCGAGTGGACGAAGGCGGGCCAGACGGGTCGGCCGAGCTCCCCGAAGCGCGCCAGGGTGCGCTCGGTGGCCTCGCGGGCGCCGGGTCCGTCGACGTCGAGCATCGGGACGACCGCGTCGCACGCCCGCAGGAGCGTTGCCGTCGGCGCCTGGCGCATGGAGCCATCG
>Ga0302326_10015702_pt1 | contig 15911 bp, 11 predicted proteins | sample Palsa_T0_3_FD_202264 | JGI IMG/M metagenome (GOLD analysis project Ga0302326, IMG submission 202264) | Peat permafrost microbial communities from Stordalen Mire near Abisko, Sweden - Palsa_T0_3 | ecosystem: Environmental > Terrestrial > Soil > Palsa > Peat permafrost | place: Sweden: Abisko... | reverse complement strand
CGATGTCCTTCGTGCCATCGCCTTTTGCCTGATACGAGAAGGTGAGCATTTCGTCGTGAACCAGGTCGAGTTTGGGATGCGCGCTCAAGCTCACGCTGGTGATTGCTCCTGCGAAGTCGCAATGGCCCCGCGTTTCCAGCGTCTGCGGATCCAGCTCGTACGGCAAGTCGTCCTCTTTGAGAGCCAGTAGCTTGCCCGCGTGAAACACCAGGTTGGTGTTGGCGGTGCCCATGCGAGCGTCGCCTGCCTCGGGGGCATTGGTGAAGCGATTCCGATACCGTCCAAACAGCGCGCGCCGGGCCTCCTCCTGGAGCACGAACCGCTCGGTCCGCACCCATCGGCTCATGTAATCCACCTGTCCGCCTGAGAAACGAAAGGTGTGCACCATGCCTTCGCCATCGATGAAAACGTCAGAACCATTGCGCGGCGGATACTGGCGGTCCGGCCCGCAGCGCAGCAGCGTTCCTTCGATCTCCGGAGGCAGATGGCCCTCCACCAGTTCCAGGCCGCGAATGGTGGCCTCAACACGGTAAGGGTGACCCCAACCTTTGTAGAGCGGAATGTCCGGAAATCGAATCTCCATGGGTTCTTCTCCTGGTGAATTACTTGTGCGCCAGATAAGCTATGATCGCGGCGAGGTCCGCATTCGAGATTTCGGTTTTGCGGAATCGCGGCATGAAATACACTCCCTTGCGGACGGCCGTTTCAATCATCTTGGGGGTCAGATCCGTGCGCTGCTCCAGCACCGCGGGCTTCACCCCATGAGCGGCGGCGGCGCTCGTGCCCGGCTTTCCCAGTCCGGTTCCATGGCATGGAGTGCACCACTTTTGATAAACCTCACGACCCCGTTCCGCCTGCGGCTCCTCCGCAAATGCACGGCCGGATAGCGGCAACAGCAGAGCGATCAGCAGGCACGTTCTGCTCATACGCGCCGCTTTCTCATATGTTTCGGCCATATGCCGCTCTTGCCCGGCGCCAGAATGCCGTTGGGATCGAGCGCGTCTTTCAGTGTTTCGTGCAGCCGCAGCAGCGCGTGATTGTTGAACGAATAGGCGTTGGCCACGTCGTCCATGAACGCCAGGTGGGTGCGATATTCGCCCCAGCCGTGCTCAGCCCCCACCTCCACCAGGCGCTTGAACGCCGCGCGCGTCTTGCGGTTCTTTTCAACGTCGTGCACGATCGGGAACGTGAACAGGAAGAAGAACGAGCGCGGATAGTATGTGCCGGCAATCACCGAGAGTACATTGTCGATGCCCATTTCGTTCGAGACCTTGTCGAACACGTCCATCATTTCGAACACGGCTTCGCCGGTCATCGGCGTGATCGGCGAGAAATCGATATGACCCACGCCATTCGTCCCCAGAGCCGAAAAGATAGCCAGGCTAGGCACGCCGAGCGGAACTGGATTTGCCACCTTCGCCAGGTCTTCTGGACTAGGCGGCAGCTTATTCGATGCGCCATCGCGAAATTGCACGCCCGGAATCGCGGAAAACTTCCGCTTCGCAAACGCCCACTGCGCGGGCACCACTTCGGTGGGACCGTAAAACGGCAGCTCGATGCTCCAGTAGGGAAGGTTCTTTCCCCGCAGATATTCTTCCAGCTCCGGTGTGGTGGCTCCCCCCGGTTTCGAGCGCAGCGCGATCAGTTCCGGGTCGCGGGCACGCGCTCTTAGCGAACTTGCGATGCTCGTCGTACCTAGCACAATGTTTGAATTCATAAGGTACGACAGCGTATCCACCATCGGAATCAGATCGTCATGTTTGGGCACGCTGACGGTGCCGGTGAAGCGCATCTCCGGCATGGGGTAAAGCCACACGCCCATTTTGGTGACGATTCCGTAGTTGGACTGCGTGAAAATCCCGTCCACGTACGGCCCGAAGCCATACTTGTACTGCTGCCAGGTGTGCGAGTTGGGAAGCGCGCCCATTCCTGTCCGCACCACGTCGCCACTGGTCAGCACCACCTCCATGCCGCACAGCGTGGAGAAGTGATCGCGCAGCGGAGTGTGCCCGCCCCCGCGATCGAGCGTATTCCCCACGGGGCTCCCCCAGCCCGGATCGGGGGCATCGATGAACACGTTGAGCCCTTTTTCCTGCGTATACCGGTAGAGGTCGAAGTAGCTCACGCCGGGTTCGACGAGCGCGTAGTGGTTGCGGTCATTCACTTCCAGAATGCGGTTCATGCGCTTTAAGTCGAGCACTACCGAGCCTGAAAGGCGCGGCGCGGAGCCGCCATAGGCCAGATTCTTGCCGGTTGAGACCGTCCACAGCGGGATCCTGTATTTGTTCGCAATCCGGACAATCTGCTGGACCTGTTCGACGCCATCCGGCGCCAACGCCGCCGAAGGCATCGGGTCTTCCGGCTCGTTCCAGAATGGCGAATACGAGTCGCGATAGAGATCGATATCCTCGTCGCTGGTAAAGACCCATTCCTTGCCGACAGCCGCTTGAAACTGGGAGATCGCGTCCTGAAAGTCCTTGCGGTTTACGCCTGGCGGAAGACTAGGCATTCGAGATCTCCTTTGCTGAGGCGCGGGCACTCGGCGCAAGGATCCATAAGAGGAGATCGGAGGGGTTGCTCGACGGTAAGTCCATCCTCATTCGCTCGCGTGGCAACGCGCCGTCGAGAACGCCCAGAACCGCTTTCAGGTTCGGCTTCGTGCGGCAAAAGCGCAAACGCATGCCCCGGTCGCGCGCAAGCAGATGAAGGCAGAACAGTGAGGCCGACGTCGTAAACCCGATCAACCAAATGGGCCCCAGTTTCCATCGCAGGTCAAGGTCGTTAAAGAACGGGTTCGTCACGTCCCCGCGAATTGCCACCGTTCGTGTGGCGCGCGCAGTTGCCTGGGTGGCAAACGCACGAGCATCTTCGAAGCGTTCGTCAAAGACCGCCTTATAGTACGGCATGACGGGGCGAGCGGAGAGCGGGGGGATCAAGGCGCTAGCGGAGCAAGCGCCCAACCCGCATTTCAGAAATATTCGGCGGCTGCATTGCCTCATGTTCGACACCTCGTCGGGAACGGCGGGCCTCATCGAATCCTTGAATATCATATCCCCGTCGTCTCTGTTGCGTATACTGATGCGAGCTTCGCCTTATTCTGCCAATCTCGAATCGAAACGGTGTTTCACATCTGCCGCCGGACGCTCCTTCGTTTGCGAGTGATGGCGCTTTCGGGCAAATCCGCGATCGGCAGGGACATTGACCGATAATACGCGACCATCAGGCAGAAATCTCGCTCCAGATCTGCTGCCGAGAACGGATTTCTGAGCCAAGTGCATTAGCCAAGTCTCCGGATAGCGCGTTATCCGCCCGCGGCATCTCAAATTGCAACCGCGAAGACCTCGGTAAACGCTGGCCGACATAGAAGGACCTATCGACAAGAGCCTGGGCACAAAGGAGGCGTTGGCGGTGCGCCTAAGGAAGCTCGCCATCGACGGCGAGAAGACGCTCCAGGGGGTCTCAGAACTTGCGTACCAGCAGAGCTTCCAGTGTAGTGCTTTCAGCGTTTGAGCACCACCTTGACCGGACCCCCGAACCTATCTCTCGCTCATCGGCCCGCCGGAGTGGGACCGCCTACCGTAGGGATACCGCGTGCCGAGAGCCATCGAGCTGGATTTCAAGCGCGCTACATCGGCGAGGTGCGGCACCGTGACGCGAGGAGTCCTGAGGCCGTGCCGAGGTTGAGATCCACCACGAGGAGGCCAGCTCCGGGCGCGCGTTGGTGTAAGATGTCATCAGGTCGTCGAATAGGAGCAATCGCATGAATGTCCGCCACCTCGTGCCGTCCATGAGCCGCTGCCTCCTGTCCATGGGATCCCTCATATTGGTTGCCGGCCTGCAGCAACCGGTTCACGCGTCAGGCGTAGACCTCTCGAAGTTCAGCCGCATTGAGCCGCAGTTCATCGCGGCGCTGGGAGACCCCGGGGCCACCTCCGGCAACGACGCGCAATCATGGGGCGTCTGGAGCCAGGACCCGGGCCCGCGCGCTTGCAAGCTGGACCACTACAAACAATTGAAGGCGGCCGGCGGCGTGGCGCCAGCACAGTGGAAATTCGACGCTGAGGACTGGTGGCTGGAGGAACACGGCTTGATTATGGAGAAGCCGACCTTTCCGCTGCCTCCTGGGAAATACCTCGTCACGGGCGACCGCCAGGTGACGACCGTGCTGACAATTCATCCCAAGGACAAGGACGGCAATCAGCGGTGGGAACTCGCCAACGGCGCGACCCTCTACGATGTCACCCATCTAGGATGCCGCTCTGCACGCTACACACCTGCGACCGCTAACAACTCGTGCTCGCCCGCGAACGTTCGGGCCACGGGTTTTCCGGTGAATCCAGGGGCGGCCATGCCCGTCGTGAACGGCTGCCGAAAGCAGGACTACGCGGTTCTCATCGTCGTTGGGCTTCCCGCCACTCACTGAGTGGCCGCACGCTCTGGCCACGACCGGGCAGAGTATTAGCACATTGTCGGTATGTCAGAGAACTAAGCCGCCCAGGGGCATCGACCATAGCAGCCCGTCCGCGGAAGGCACGAGGCCACCCCTGAAAAGCGGCTGTTGACTCTCTTGAACGAATCTCTCCTGGGCCTGAAGCTGCATTTGACTGCCCTCGCGGAGCAACTCGGTAAAGAACAGCCGGCGCCTGTCCCCGCCCTCGGCAGCTGGCACCCCCCACATTTCCGGAAACAACGCCCGGCTGAGACCCTGCGTGCCGATCACACCTGTCAGGGCAGCGTCGAACACAAGTTCCTTTGACTCGCCGATGCCTCCCAGGAATTCGACAAACGCTCGATCTGGCGCCTCCTGCGATCCGGTCACTCGCTTCGCATGCCAATAGTACGACTCCAGGTCATTGTTTGTATCGTAGAACGCCACTAGAAACTCATAAAAGCGGGCGTACTCGCGCCTGTACCGAGCCTCGAACTCTCCAAAACATGCATCTTCCCTCAGCTCTTGATCGGGACAGCTGTTATCCAGACAAGTGTTTATGGAGCGTGCGGCTAAGAGCGCCGCGTAAGTCGCCAGGTGGACTCCCGAAGAAAACACCGGATCGATAAAACAAGCGGAGTCGCCCACCAGAACAAGCCCGGGCGACCAGAACTTTGCGTTCTGATAGGAGTAATCGGTTCGCATTCTGATCTGCCCGTAAGGACCCTCCGTAATGCGTTCCGCATTTGCGAGAAGAGAGCGGATCGGAGGACATTTGTAAATGAATTGTTCCATCGCCTCTGAATAGCCGGGTTGCGGAATTCGTGCATGCTGTTTGCCAACCACCACTCCGACACTCGTGAGACTAGGTGACAACGGGATATACCAAAACCAGCCGTCCTCGAAAGCCACGCACAGAATATTGCCGTCAAGTGGAGGGTCAAGGCGCATTCCGCAGTGATAATAGCCAAATAATGCCACGTTCTGGAAGAATTCAGACAGGATTCGTCTGCCTGCGTAATTCGCAACCCGGGTCTGCCATCCCGAGGCGTCCACGACGAATCTTGCTGAACAGAATCGGGACTGTCCTTCCGGGTCCGTAAAGAATACTCCAGTGACACGGCCCTCCTCGATGGAAAGGCTCGTGACAATGTGTCTCTCCCTGACGTCCACACCCCGCCGGCGCGCGTTATTCAAAAGAATCAGGTCAAACTTCATGCGCTCAACTTGGTATGCCGGTGCGTTTTCGCCTTCCATCCTGGGCGAGGACGAGAAAGAAAACGTCCAGGGATGCAGACCTTTGCCCCAGTGAAATGTCCCGCCGCGCTTCACAACAAAATTCGCGGCCTTTATCTCTTCCGTCACGCCCAGCAGGCCGCAAATGCCGCGCACCGTCGACGGAAGGAGAGACTCGCCTATCTTATAGATTGGATACTGTTCTTTCTCCAGCAGGACGACCCGATGTCCTTTCATCGCGATCAGCGTGGCTGCTGTGGAGCCGCCGGGGCCGCCACCGATCACAACGACATCGGCCGTCATATCGGATCTGCACATCCCGAGCTCATTGCCGACTTCGACGCACTCCCCGCCGAAGCCTTTGAGACCGGCTATTCCAGGACCATTTTTCTTGCAATACCAGAATCATCCGGTTAGAATATATTACCTCGTCGAGGCGAGCGTAAGTCATGTCGAAACAAGCCGCGAGCGATTTTTTGTCTAAAGTGGATTCCGACCCGACCATCAGTCACCAGGTAATGAAATCTGTTGACGACGTCGTCAAGCTTGGCGCAAAGAACGGATACAATTTTTCCAACGACGATCTGAAGCAGGCGTTAGCGGAAAAGTGGGCGCCATCTCCGACCCCGCATGGTGGGCATGGAATCGCATACTATTGTACGATCGTCGAAAAGTAATAGCACGGCGCGATTGCATCCGCGGGGCTTGATCGCCACCAACCTCACATATCGCTAAACTGGATCAGATGATCGGCCAGACGCTCGGCCATTACACCATCACCCATCGGATCGGTCAGGGTGGAATGGGCGAGGTGTATCTGGCGATCGATCAATCCCTGAATCGCAAGGTCGCGCTGAAGATCATCCGGTCTGCGAAACTAGATGAAATCTTAAAGCGGCGCTTTGTCTCCGAGGCACGCCTCGCCGCGGCAGTCCAGCACCCTTTCGTTTGCAAGATCCACGAAGTCGGCGAACACGAGGGCACGAACTACATTTGCATGGAGTTCATCGAGGGGAGGACCCTCTCGGACGAACTGAAAACCAAAGGCGCGCTTGCTTTCCCTGACGCCGTGCGGCTCGGTCTGGAAATCTGTGAAGCCTTGGCCGCCGCTCACGAGCGCAGAGTTATTCATCGGGATCTCAAACCGGCCAACATCATGCTGGCCACCGACGGGCATGTCAGGGTCCTTGATTTCGGTCTAGCCACGCGCGCGATCTCCATCGGTGACGAAATCGGTGACGAAACATTGACCCTCGAAGCATTCACGGAGCCGGGAGCGGTGCCCGGAACGGTGGGTTATATGTCGCCGGAACAGTTGCTTAACCGGCCCCTCGACGGCAGGAGCGATATCTTTGCGCTGGGGATCGTCCTGTACGAGATGGCGTCGGGCAGGCATCCCTTCCGGAAATCCACTTCCATGCGGACGGCATTCGCGATCGTGAATGAAGCCCCGTTGCCGGTGAGACGTTTGCAGCCCGGCATTCCGGAATGGTTTGAGCGCACGCTGGGGCGCATGCTCGCGAAGAATGTCAAGGACCGCTACGAGTCGGTTCAATCGATCTGGTCGGATTTGCGGTCGGCTCAAACGGAGCCGGGGGTTTCCACTTCGTCCGCCTCGCAGGATATCCCTTTCATTGCGGTGCTGCCCTTCAGCAATTTGAGCAAGGATCCCGAGCAGGAGTATTTCAGCGAGGGCATCACGGACGATATTGTTTCAAAACTGTGCAACCTGACTGTGATTCGGGTCATCGGGCGTACGTCGGGCCACCGATACAGCGTTCGTGAGCACGGCGCGGCCCGCATCGGGGCCGAGCTCAAGGTGACGCACATACTGGAAGGTAGCGTCCGACGATCGCGCGATCTGGTCCGCGTCAATGTCGGACTGATCGAAGTGCAGTCCCTCAGGCAGATCTGGGGCGAGGTTTATGACGGCAACATCGAGGATGTCTTTGCGATTCAAAGTGAAGTTGCCGGGAAAATCGCATCGGCTTTGCAACATACGTTTTCCGGCCCGGCCCCGGACAGCGCACAAAACGCTTCCCTAAATGAGCCGATCGACATCGGCACGTATGAGCTATATCTGAAAGGGCGCTTCTTCCTGAACCGGCCTATGCCGGACAATATCGGCAAGGCCATCCGGTTGTTTGAGCTGGTCTTGGTGGCGAGACCACGTTATGCGCGAGCCTGGGCGGGCCTGGCGGCTTGTCATGCAACGGCCGGGCACTTCGGATATACGCGGCCTGCCGAAACGTATCCCAAAGCGCGGCAGGCCGCACTGCGCGCGATCGAACTGGACAGCCGCCTCGCCGAAGCCCTAACTTGGCTTGCTTTCGTGAAGGGCTACTACGACTGGGACTGGCGCGGCGCGGAGGCATGCTTTGCGCGAGCCTTCCAGGCCGACAACAATTCGATCGAAGCACTTCTCCACTACAGCCGTTTTCAGTGCGTGCTGCGTGAGGCCGACCGGGCGGTACCCTACATCATGCGCGCGCTGGAACTGGATCCTCTGGCCCCGCTCGTCAACACCTATGCCGGCTGGGTTTTGGCCATGGCGAGCCGCTTCGACCAGGCCATGCCCTACTTCGAGCGGGCTCTCGAAATCGAGCCCGGCTTCGGGCTGGCCCACGCGTGCCGTTCCATGGCACTGGCTGGGATGGGAAAGTACCAGGAAGCGATCGACGAAATCAAGAAGTGGAGCTGGAGCCCGGCCTTTCTCGGCATCGCCTACGGATTCGCCGGACGGACGGAGGAAGTGCGCTCGATCGCCGAGGATCTCAGCCGGCCGGATTCGAAGCCGGCGCATCCATCCGACGTCGCGCTGATCTGGCTGTTTGCGGGCGACCGCGAGCGCGCCAGGGAGTGGCTCGACCGTGCCGTCGCCGAACGCGATTACACACTCGCTTTGCTGGCCTGTCCCGCCTGGCTCCCGCTGCGCGCCGACCCGCTGATCGAGGATACGCTCCGGCGCATGGGACTGAACTTCGAACCTCAGGCCGCCGCGAAAATAACTGCGTAAAATGGACGCGGCGGTCACAAGCTGCCGAGGAGGAACTCACCCACGGATCCTTCCTCGTAATAGTTCAGGCCCGTCGCGTGCGCGAAGAGATCAGAATTGCCGCAACCGAGGGGGCAACCTGCAAGCCCCAGTTCGGTTGCGACAAGTTGCATGGTCTGTATCAGGACGCCGGTATTCTTCAGAATAACTGCGTAGGCGATCGATTCGTATTTGACAGACACTCTGCCGAAGCGCGCGGCGAGAATGACCAGCACCTGAGGATCGTCTTCCATGCCAGCCGCACGCCAGGCGTCGCGCAGCAACTCCGCAACGTCCTGATCCGGCGCGGGGACCAGGGTCAGGTCGTGATCGATCGGCTGGTAGTAATAAATGCCCGCCGCCAAACCTGCGCATTCACCCACCGCCAAATAGCATTCGAGTTCGTAGCAGGCGCCGCCCGAAGGATAAAGACGTTTCGGCCAGGCTGCGTTCGGATTCGCATCCACGACGCGTACGCACCGGAAGAGAAACTCACCTACCTGCCTCAGCGTGATCGGTTGTTCTCCGAAACGGCGGATGGATCGGCGCATGTCGAGCACACGCTCCAAGGACCGGTCGTGGGCTGTGACCTCAGCCGATTCCGGGCGATACAGACTTACTCTTTCCCCGCTCATTGGGTCTTTGATGAACGGCGGGCGGACGATGGGCGGCCAGGTAGTGCGGTCTCGAAACCGGAATGTCCCCCCCACGCTGGCGTCGTGGCGGCCCGATCGCGTCCGGGCATGGAAGAAAAGGTCGTGAAATTCCCAGGGGATAAGTTCTGGTGTCTCGTCTTCCGCCAGGCGCCCGTTTGCGTTGACCCGGCTGGCCATGCCCGCGGCCTCGAGCAGCCATAACAACGCCCCCACATCTTCGAGTTCCGCCCCGGGGATTGAGGCATGCAGCTCCGTGGCGCTGGCTCCATTTGCAAGAATCGTGATGACGGCAGAGGCCCGCCAATCCCGGATGACGATCCGGGCGTGAGAGAGCGGCGATTCCAGTATCATCTCGCATTCGGCGCGTCTGACCACGGCGAAACGCGAGAGGCGATAGCAGACGCCGACCGGGGTCGGCTGGGACAAGAAACGAAAGGCTTTCGTAGAGGGCGTAAGCGTCGCCCATGGATTACCTGGGGGCCCCGCGGTGCGGCACAGCATGGCCGCCCGGTCCAATGCGGCCAGCATGCCTTCGAGGCGGAGCACCTCCATTTCGCCTCCGGCTCCTTCAGCCATTCGCTCCAGGTGCGGGCTGGTGACGCCGGAGCCGCGCAAGAGGTCAACTGCGTCGCTGAGGGAAGGCGAAAGCGCCGGCAGTGTCAGTTCGAATAGCGGTGATTTAAACCGAGTGACCCCCGGCGCGCGTTCGATCACAGTTTCTCGTTGCAGGGTTAGTTTGAAAGGCCGTGGCATAACTCGTTCCCATCCGGGTTCTTGATTGTACTTCAGTGTTTATTGATACATCTATGGGGCGCGGCCATGTAGACTAGACCTGAACGAATTCCCTTTCATGCCGATACGAAAGCCCCGGTTCAAGAGCCATCTCGAGTTGCGAGCCGTTGCCGGCGACGTTGTTTTCGTCAAGCAGGAAGGCCGTTTTGAGGCGATCAACAGCAGGCTTTATTCGCTGCTCGTTCCGTTCATCGATGGCCGTAATACGCGCGAAGACATCGCCCGTCTGATCGGTGGACGGGTGAACGTGCTCGACGTTCAGTTCGGCCTGGAAGAACTCGCGCAATCGGGGTACATCCTTGACGCCACAGATAGCGGTCCAGCCACGGCGGATGAAGAGTTTTGCGACGCTCTTGGCATCGAGGGCCCGGCGCTCAAGGAGCGGCTGGCGGCCACGAGGGTCGCGATCTTTTCCCTCAGCGCAATAGATTCCGCCCCGCTGGTATGCGCCCTCGAGGAACTTGGAATGGGCATCCACAATGCGCCGGGCAAGAGCGAATCCAGCATCGACGTCCTGATCGTCGACGATTATCTCGACGGCCGGATTGACGCTCATGCGGTCGCAGCCCGACATGCGAACCGTCCTCTGCTGCTTGCGAAACCGGCTGGAACCATGCTGTGGCTGGGGCCAATGATTCAGCCTCCCCGCACGACCTGCTGGCCGTGTCTGGCGACCCGGCTGCGAGAGCGGCAGGCGTTCCGCATCCAAAGAGACCTCGAAAAGCTGGGGATCCGCTTTGAAGCCAGAGGTGATCGGTTCCTCCCCAGCACTCTCCAGATCGCCTGGAGCCTGATCGCTACCGAACTTTGGAAATGGGCAGGCCGAGGCGGCCAAAGCGCCGGCGTCCAAAGCCTCCTGGACGACGTGATTCTGACCTTCGATCTGCGGTCGCTCGAATTGCAAAAACACGTTGTGACTCGCCGCGACCACTGCTCTCTTTGTGGCCACGGGCCCGCGAGCCCTGACGACTTGCCGGTACCGATCCGGTTGGAAAAACGGCGGAAGCTCTTTACGGCGGATGGTGGCCACCGGGCCGCCAATCCGGAAACGGTCTACCAGCGGGTCGCGCGCCACATCAGCCCGATCACCGGTATCGTCTCACAGGTCCAGCCGGCGATCGCCGACAGTAGTGCGCCTCTTCAGGTTTATTGGGCCGACCACAATCATGAATTCGGGCATAGCAAAGATCCGGTCGAGTGGGCGGTTCCACACCGCAGTTGTGGCAAGGGAATGAGCGCCACTCAGGCCCGTACAGGGGCTGTTTGCGAAGCTCTCGAGCGTTTTTCCGCGATGTTCCGAGGCGACGAAATCCGGCGGACGGCGACCTTTGCGGAACTCGGCGACAGTGCCATTCACCCCAACCAGTGCATGCTCTTCAGCCAGAGTCAGTACGACGACCGCGACGAATGGAATCGAAAGGCCGCGCCGGCCAATTGGGTCCCGATGCCGTTCGACGAGACCCGACCCGTGGAGTGGAGCGCTCTCTGGTCCCTCACGCACGGAACTTTTCGTTATCTGCCGACGGCGATGTGCTACTTCGCATATCCAGCCGAGCCCAGCCACAGTTTCTGCCGCGCCGATTCCAACGGTCTGGCCGCCGGCAGCAACCTCGAGGAAGCGGTCTTGCAAGGCTTTCTCGAGTTGATTGAGCGGGATAGTGTCGCGATGTGGTGGTACAACCAGGTAAGCCGCCCCGCCGTGGATCTTGCCAGCTTCCGGCACCCGTACTTCGATCGCCTCGCCGAATATTACGCGGCGGAGTCGCGCGATCTTTGGACCCTCGATCTTACCGGGCCTTTTCCGGTTCCCGTGATGGCGGCCATATCTGCCCGAAAGCCGCCGCAGCCAGCCGATTTCCTGTTCGGTTTTGGCTGTCACCTCGATCCCGGCATTGCCGTGGCTCGCGCGTTGACCGAACTGAACCAACTGGCCGCTCTCGGCGGAAGTCCGCGGAAGCTGATTCCCGGCGAGAGCGAGGCTGCCCAATTCCTGGTGCCCGCCCTCGGCCAACTACGCGGCCGTCAGGATTTTCCGGAGTACCGGAGCGACGATCTGCGTGAAGACGTGGAATATCTAACCGGATTGGCAGCCGCGCGCGGCTTGGAACCGCTACTCCTGAACCTAACGCGGAACAGTGTCGGGCTGGATGTAGCGAGGATAGTGGTGCCGGGGCTGCGGCCATTTTACGCACGCTTCGCACCGGGCCGCCTGTACAATGTTCCGGTGGAAATCGGTTGGCTCAAGGCGCCCTTGACTGAGGCTGAAATGAATCCGTGCCCTTTGGTTTTCTGACCGACCTACGAAACTACACAGGACTGGAGAGGACATGCCGGATTTATTAGCGTTCCTGATCGAGTCGGACAACTGGGAGAAGCCTCCCGCGCTTGCGTCGCCGACGAAGCCAACCCGGATTCTCATTCTGGGCGCGGGCATGGCGGGCCTTGTGGCGGGCTACGAACTGATGAACCAGGGTTACGACGTGCGCATTCTCGAGGCGCGCGCAACCGCCGGAGGACGCGTCCAGACCTTGCGGGAGGGTTTCACCGACGGCGTCTATGCGGACGCCGGCGCAACATTTATCCCGGATGCGCATGGTTTGCCGTCTTACTATGCCGATCTGCTGAAGCTGAGTGTATTCGACTTCAGCGGTTCCGATCTGCCTGAGATCTATTACGTCAAGGGCCAGCGGATCCAGTATTCGGCCGGCTCGGACGCGCCTGTCGATTGGCCTTATGCACTAACTGCCGCGGAGAAGGCGATGGGCCTCGCAAAAATGCAGACAACCTACGGCAGTCCGCCGGATCTATTGGGCGCTCCCAAGGGCGGCGCCGCGGATGTCGCGAGGCTGAAGCTCGAAGATGCTCTGTCGTTGGACGCATATATGACCAGCAAGGGCGCCTCCGCCGGCGCGGTTGAATTGCTCGATGTCGGATTTAACCAATTGATGGGGGAAGGGCCTTCGAGTTACTCGGCGGCCGTGTCGCTGAGTGGAGATCATTACATATCGAGCAATATTCAAAACAGCGGGCCCGACATCAAGAGAATCGAAGGCGGCAATGACCTTTTCCCCGCGGCGCTCGCCGCGAAACTTAGTAGCCGAATCAGCTATTCAACCGAGGTATTGCAAATCGCTCAGGATAACAGCGGGGTGCGGGTGACCTGCCGTACCAAAGACGGACAGCAGGAGGCGAGCGCAGACTATGTCATTTGCACACTGCCATTCAGCATACTGCGAAATATCCGAGTAATCCCGGGTTGCGGCGCTGCCCTAGGCGAAGTGCTGCAGACGCTCGGTTACACTTCCGTCACGCGCATCTTTCTTCAGATGCGGGAACAGTTCTGGAGAACGCAGGGTCTGTCCGGCAAGATCGTCTCGGACCAGACCATGACGGTCGTCTACCCCGGGTACAATCCGGCGGGTGAGCAAGGCACACTGGGGCTCTATATGGCTTCCGCAAACGCTCGCCGGATCGGAGCACTCAGCCTAGACGAGCAGATAGAGTTCGCGCTGGGCCAGGTTGAACCGGTTTATCCCGAAGTACGTCAGAACTACGTCGCAGGCGTCTCCAAGGTATGGGATGCAGACCCTTTTGCCAAAGGCGCCTACGCGGCATTCACGCCGGGACAGATGGAGTCTTTTCTTCCTGTAATGGCAGAGCCGCAAGGACGAATCTATTTCGCCGGAGAGCACGCTTCGACTTTGACGGGCTGGATACAGGGAGCTATGGCGTCAGGTCTCCGCGCGGCTCAGAAGATTGCGGCAACTGCGTCGCAGTAGATTAGCGCTTTCGGGTCGCTCGGGAAATCCAAGGGCGCGCAATTGGAGCGGGTCGCTAAACCAGGCATGGACGTTGTTTTGCTCGACCTTGGAATGCTGAGTTGAGCGGCCGGTCAGCCAGGACTATGCGGGTGGTGAAGTCTCAGAACAAGATGGCCTCCGGAACAGTACGAGTTTCACCTTCCGTTGATTCCTTTACCAGCGGGACGATGACATGATCGGTTCCATCGACATATGAGCCGCGCAGAGTAACCAATTAAACGTGGGACGAGCGTCCCCCCCCCGAAACTCCACACGGCTCGCCAGTCTGAAGCGCGCTGCTCCAGTCACCTTCTCATAGAGTATGCTCGGATGATAGTTTGCTCCGGGTGCGTGTCGAAAAGGCGGCTTGGCAGCATGGCGCGTTGGACGAACCTGTTCGAACCGTTTGAGATTTTGCGCCGTTCGAACCAGGAAAGTTCTGGCAAAGAAAAGGAGAACGGCGGGAGGGACTCGACTTGGAAGTGTGGCTCCTCAAGTGGTGTTGTGGAATACCGAGAGAAAAAGTTGCAAGACCCCATTCTTGGGGAGGCAACCGCATTTTGGATGTGTCGCTTGCCTGCCCAAGCAGCACATCGAAATGGAGACCCACGGGCCGAAGTCTGAGCGTGTTTTCGCGTTACCGCGCGGGCCGAAGGTCGCGCCAAGCACGTACACACTGGAACTGAGCGTGGACGGCAAACCCCTGCCGGCGGAGCCGCTCACCGTGACGATGGCCCCGCGCGCGAAGGCGACCACCACCGAGCTCCAGCAGAACTTCGCTACCACTTATGAAATCTTCTCCTCATCGCTGCAGGCCCGCCGTGCGCTCGCTGAGATCGAATCGGTCAAGGCTTCTGGGCTGGAGCAACGGCTTCCTTCAGTCCAGGGGACCGGGCGCGAACGAGCTTATGAACTGCCTAAACGGCATGGACGCCGAGCAGGCGGTCGCTATGATCGACAAATACTACAAAGAGCATCCCGAGAGGTGATCCCGCCCGTTCGGAGAGGAGATACCGGAGGCGCTGACGGTGGCCGGCGGTCCCTGCCAGGGCAAACTGCTAAGGACTTGTGCCGCCCGTTCGACTGCTGGGCGCCAATCGCCGTGACAAGGCTGGCGAAGCAGCGTGGCTGTGGGATACCAGGGACTGTCCTCGCGCGTCCGGAGCCAAACCCAGTGCGTGGAAAACGGCAACAGCACCCACACGGGTTTTCCCAATGCGCCCGCAAGATGCGCGATGGCTGTGTCGACGGTAATCACCAGATCCAACCCGGCGATCAGGGCCGCTGTGTCGGCAAAGTCGGCGCCCTTCCGGTCCGCTTCCACATCCACGTTTGGATACTTGCGCAAGATCGCCTCATCTCCCTGCCGCAGCACTTTTTGCAGCGACAGAAACTGTACCCCCGGAACTTCCAATACTGGAATCAACTCACGCAAGGAAATCGAGCGGTTCCGGTCATTCGAATTCCCTGGGTTACCCGCCCAACACAATCCCACCGATGCTCTCGTCCGCACCGCGTTCGCGCCCAGATAGGGGACCCTATTGGGAATGTTCTCGATCCTGGTTTGAAACGCCAGCGGCAGGCTGAGCAGCGGGGCGTGAAAATCAAAATCAGGCGGCGTATCTCCTGGGCCGAGTAGTTCGGCCACGCCCTCCAAGCTCCGAAACAGCCGCAGCAGCCCCTGAGGAACCTCCAGCACTACCCTGGCGCCTCTTTCTGCCAACAGTGGCGCATAGCGGACAAACTGGATGGTGTCGCCCAGCCCTTGCTCGAAATACAGAAAAATGGTTTTGCCGGCAACATCGGCACTGCCGTCCCAACGCGGCTGCGAGTAAGTGCGGGGCTTGGGATAACGCGGCGACCGCCAGCGCGCCTCATAGTCCGGCAAGCCTGCTGCGTACTCGCCGAGCGCCAGCCGCGTTAGACCCAGATTCAGCGGATACTGGGCATCCTCGGGGTCGAGC
>Ga0302326_10015701_pt1 | contig 15913 bp, 12 predicted proteins | sample Palsa_T0_3_FD_202264 | JGI IMG/M metagenome (GOLD analysis project Ga0302326, IMG submission 202264) | Peat permafrost microbial communities from Stordalen Mire near Abisko, Sweden - Palsa_T0_3 | ecosystem: Environmental > Terrestrial > Soil > Palsa > Peat permafrost | place: Sweden: Abisko... | reverse complement strand
GAATCGTCAAGGAGCCACCAAATAAAGAAGAAATCGACCGCGTGTTGACCCGCCGCAAGAAGGACTTCGATCTGATGTACAACAATCCGCAGCGGGTGGCTTTATTGATGAGCGAATGGGCGTCCATGGGCGACTGGCGCTTGATGTTCCTGGATCGCGACCGTACGGATAAGATCACGCCGGAGGATATCGTGCGGGTAGCGAAGAGTTACCTGAAGTCCTCGAATCTGACGGTGGGGCGGTTCGTACCGGTGGAGAAGGCTCCGGAGCGGGCGGAGGTGCATCCGACGCCGGACGTGGCGGCCATGCTCAGCAATTACACGGGTCGCGCGGCCGTGGAACAGGGCGAGGCGTTTGATCCGACGCCCGCGAATATTGAAGCTCGGACGCAGCGGGTCACTTTGCCGAACGGATTGAAGTTGGTGATGCTGCCTAAGAAGACGCGCGGGGCCACGGTCACGGTATCGCTCGCGCTGCATTACGGCGACGAAAAGAGCGTGTTCGACAGGGGCACGGCCGCGCAATTCGCAGGCGCGCTGCTGATGCGCGGGACCCAGAAGCACACGCGGCAGCAGTTGCAGGATACCCTCGATCAACTGAAGGCGCAGATGAACGCCAGCGCGTCGGACAACGACGCGAGCCTGAGCGTCACCACTATTCGCGCAAGCATTGTCCCGGCGCTGCGGCTGGCGGCGGAAGTATTGCGGCAGCCGGCCTTTCCCGAGGCGGAGTTCGAGCAGGTGCGGCAATCTTTGCTGGGGCGCATTGAAGGCAGCCTCAAGGAACCTGGCGCGTTGGCGCCCCTGGCGCTGCGGCGGCATCTGATCCGCTATCCGGCGGGCGATCCCCGGGCAGTGACGACCTTTGAAGAGGATATCGCCGATATTAAGAAACTGACTTTGGGGGACGTCAAGAAGTTCTATAGCGATTTCTTCGGCGCGTCGAACGCGGAACTGGCAATTGTAGGCGATTTCGATCCAGCCGAGGTTCGCAAAGTGGTGGAAGAGGAGTTGGGCGGATGGAAAAGCCCTGCGCCCTATCAACTGGTGCTGCGAAAACGCGATGTGGTTACCCCCACCGATCAGATGATCGAGACCCCCGATAAAGCCAACGCCGTGTTCATGGCGGGATTCACCTTCGTGATGAACCAGGATGACCCGGATTATCCGGCGCTGATGTTCGCCAACCGCATGCTGGGCGGGGATTTGAAGAGCCGGCTGTGGCTCCGGATTCGCGAAAAGGAAGGGTTCAGTTACGGCGTCGGCAGCGCGCTGGCGGTGTCGGCCAAATCGCCCTTTGCGCAGTTCATGGTGAATGCGACGGCGGTACCGCAGAACATCCTTAAGGTGGAAGACGCGTTCAAGGACGAAATCAACAAGGTTCTGAAGGATGGCTTCGCGGAGGACGAGGTGGCCGCCGCGAAAAAGAGTTATCTCGAAGAGCGGATGATCGGGCGGTCGCAGGATGCGGGGCTCGCGCGCACGCTGGCGCAAAACGAGCAGTTCGGCTGGACCATGGCGCGGGAGGCGGACCTGGATAGCAAGGTCGCGGCACTGACGGCGGCGCAGATCAGCGCCACCACCAAGAAATATTTGGATCCGGCGGCGATTTCCTACTTCAAGGCCGGCGATTTCAAGAAGGCTGGAATCACGCCGTAGAGGGTCGTCGGCTGATGATTTCGTCGCGCTCGACCGCCCCATCCCGGATGTGAATGATGCGGTGGGCGTGCCGCGCGATGTCGTGCTCGTGAGTCACCAGTAGCACGGTGTTGCCCTGATGGTGGAGGCGCTCAAACAACGTCATGATCTCGTTCCCGGTGGCGGTATCGAGAGCGCCGGTAGGTTCGTCGGCCAATAGCAACGATGGGTGGTTGACTAGGGCGCGAGCGATGGCGACGCGCTGGCGCTGGCCTCCGGAAAGCTCGCTGGGCTTGTGGTTCATGCGCGGCTCGAGATCCACCGAACGCAACGCGGCCTTGGCGGATTCTTCGCGGTCCTTGCGATTCATGCCGGCATAGATGAGCGGCAATTCCACGTTTTCGAGGGCGGTAGCGCGCGCCAGCAGGTTGAAAGTCTGAAACACGAAACCGATTTCGCGGTTGCGGATGCGGGCAAGCTCATCGTCGTCCATCTCGCTGACCAGGTTTCCGTTCAGATAATATTCGCCGGAGGTAGGTGAATCCAGGCAGCCGATGAGATTCATAAGGGTAGATTTGCCGGAACCGGACGGACCCATGATGGCGACATACTCGCCCTTCTTGATTTCGATATCGATACCCGAGACGGCGTGAATCTCCTGATCGCCCATCACGTAGGTTTTGCACAGGTCCCAGGTGCGGATGAGGACGCCGTCGCGCTGGAGCTGCTGGCCGCGTTCGCGCTTACCGGCAAGCTCCGGCCTGGTGGGCGTCAGGATGGCAGGATGAGCCAAATTCCATCGTAGCGCGCAATCCGGTCGCGATACCATAGAAGTTGACCCCATGAAACTGAATAGCTACACCATCACCCAGGGACACGATCGCGCGCCGGCGCGCGCCATGCTGAAGGCCATCGGCTTTACCGATGAAGACCTGAAGAAGCCCATTATCGGCGTGGCCAACACCTGGATTGAGACCATGCCGTGCAACTACAACCTGCGCGAGCTGGCGGAGCATGTGAAGGCAGGCATCCGCGCGGCGGGCGGGACTCCCATGGAATACAACACCATTGCCATCAGCGACGGCGTCACCATGGGCACCGAGGGCATGAAGGCGTCGCTGGTCAGCCGCGATCTGATTGCCGATTCGATAGAGCTGGTGGCGCGCGGGCACATGTTCGACGGCGTGGTGGCGCTGGTGGCCTGCGACAAGACCATCCCGGGCGCAGCTATGGCGTTGCTGCGATTGAACATCCCGGGCGTGATCATGTACGGCGGCACCATCATGCCGGGTCATTACAAAGGCCGCGATCTGACAGTTCTGGATGTGTTCGAGGCCGTCGGGGCGAATGCGGCGGGCAAGATGTCGGACGAGGATTTCCTGGCCATCGAAAATCTGGCGTGTCCCGGGGCGGGCGCCTGCGGGGGCCAGTACACGGCCAATACAATGGCGACGGTGATGGAGATGATCGGGCTGTCGCCCATGAACACCGCGTCGGTGCCGCAAGTCGACCCGCGCAAACATCAGGTGGCGTTCCGCTGCGGCGAAGTGGTGATGGATGCAGTGCGAGCCGGGCGCAAGGCTCGCGACATCGCCACGCGGGAGGCGTTTGAGAACGCCATTGCGTCGGTAGCGGCAACCGGAGGATCGACCAACGCCGTGCTGCACCTGCTGGCCATGGCGCGTGAGGCGCAGGTCGATTTGAAGATCGAGGATTTCCAGACTATCAGCCAGCGGACCCCCCTTTTAGTGGACCTCAAACCGGGTGGAAAGTACGTCGCTCTGGACGTGGACAATGCTGGTGGGTGGCCGGTAGTAGCCAAGCGCATGGCGGATGGCGGATACGCTCATAAGGACGTCATGACCGTGACCGGACGCACTTTCGGCGAGGAAGCGGCGGAGGCCAAGGAGACCGCGGGGCAGGATGTCATACGCGCACTGGATAACCCGATCAAGAAGACCGGCGGGCTGGTGATTCTGAAAGGCAACCTGGCTCCCGAGGGTTGCGTGATCAAGGTCGCGGGAACCAATCGCAAAGAACATCGGGGACCGGCGCGGGTGTTCAATCGCGAAGAAGACGCCATGGCGGCGGTGACCGGCGGCAGGATCAAGGCGGGCGACGTGCTAGTGATCCGCTATGAGGGTCCGCGGGGCGGCCCGGGGATGCGCGAGATGCTGGGCGTTACGGGCGCGCTCATGGGCGCGGGGCTTTCAGAAGAAGTCGCCCTGATGACGGATGGGCGCTTCAGCGGGGCCACGCGCGGGTTCATGGTGGGCCATGTGGCTCCGGAAGCGGCGATGGGCGGGCCGATCGCGGCGGTGTGCGAGGGCGACATCATTACCATCAATGTCGACACCAGCTCGATCGAGGTCGCGTTGAGCCCTGAGCAGATCGCCGAGAGGATGAAGTCCTGGACGCCTCCGGCGTTGAAATACACGACTGGAGTATTTCAGAAGTACGTCAAATTGGTGGGCTCAGCCGCGCAGGGCGCGGTTACGGGCTGACTCCAAAAGCCGCACTTACCTGTGCCCGCTTGACCACGCGGGCCTGGCTGTCGGATGATGATGAAGTCGGTCCCGTCTGGCGACCTGCGGGTTCATACCTTTCGGATGCGCCGCCACTCCGTCGGCATGAGCTCTCTGACGCAATCGTCTTCTTACAACTGGGATCTCTAGCCAGCACCGATCTTCGTATCTGGCAATTCCCGGCCTAGGTTTATCAGAGGGAGAATCCGGATGAGGCGCTCGCGCTTGGCAGGCTTAATAGTGGGGATCGCAGCGCTTTTTTACAGCCCCGCGACGGCGCTGGCTCAGCTAAGTTCGTTCGGCGTGCTCGGCGGCTCGGCGATAACCAATACTGGCCCTACGGGTGTAAATGGAAATTTGGGTATTAGCCCGGGCACTTCGGTCACAGGTTTCCCTCCCGGCGTTGTTACGGCCGGCTCGATGCACCTCAACGACGCGGTCGCTGCGCAGGCCCAAAGCGACCTGACAACCTTCTACAACCAGTTGGCCGGCAGCCCATGCACCGCGAACTTAACAGGACAGGACTTGGGCGGATTAACACTGATGCCGGGCGTTTACTGTTTTGATAGCTCGGCCCAATTGACTGGGACGCTGATTCTCAATGGGGCCGGGAACTCCGCTGCCACCTTCATATTCAAGATCGGTAGCACCCTCACCACGGCATCCGCCTCCTCCGTCAGTTTGATGAATGGCGCATCTAGTTGCGGAGTCGCCTGGCAAGTTGGAAGTTCCGCGACTCTGGGCAGCGGCACCGCGCTTGCGGGAACCATCGCCGCGCTGACCAGTATCACCCTGAACACCGGATCTAGCCTGAACGGAAGGGCGTTAGCGCGGAATGGCGCCGTGACGCTCGATACGAACAACGTCAGTTTCTGCAGCGGCCCCGGCTTGTCCAATCTACCGGCACCTCCAGAAGTGAGCGGCGTTCCAACGATGTCGCTGCCGGCGTTGGCTGGACTCGCTCTCTTATTGGCTGGTTTGGGAACGGTGCTGGCCCGGAAAGCGCAAGCATCGAGATGAAGCGATGAAGCAAGGACCGGCAGTGTTCAGCCCTAGCCCTTTCCGCTTCGTCCTCATTTTTGGGGGCTGCATGCTGTTCGCATTCGGCGCGCTGCTCACGCCTGCGGTGCAGTCTCTGGATGCCCGCTTTTCGAGCGTGCTGGTGCAACTCTCGCACGGTCTAATCCTGGCCTGCGGAGGCCACGCCACCCGCGACGCTGCCATCCTGCGCGCCCCCGGCGGCTTCGGCGTGGAGATGCGCGATGGATGCAACGCCGTCAACGTGACGATTCTGCTGTGGTCGGCGGTGCTGGCTTTTCCAGCTCCCTGGAAGATGAAAGCGCTCGGTCTGGCGGCGGGTAGTGTAATCATACAAGCGCTCAACGTCGTGCGTTTCATCAGTCTCTTCTATGTTGGACAGTACAGCATACCCTGGTTCGAATTCGCCCACGCCTATCTTTGGGAAAGCCTGCTAGTGCTGGACACCATGGTGGTCTTCTGGGTGTGGGCACAGCGTGCCGCGCGGCCGGCCGCCACAGCTCATGCAGGCGTTTGAGCCGCAGACCCGCTTCCTGGTGCGGGGTTCGGCGCTACTGATCGCCCTGCTCACACTGTGGTGGTTCGTACTGCTCGGCCCCATGTTGTACCTTCTGAAAGGCGCTGCGGGCGTTTTGCTGCCGATCGAGGATCATCCTTCCGGCGACTGGACCCTGCGGGTTCCCGTGGACGTGACCCTTCATAGGACGCCGCGACAGCCGCTGCCGCAGCAGCTTCGCTCAATTGAGTTTGATATGCCGCGGAGCGACGCTGTCACCTTCACCTTCAGTATCCCGGTCTACTGGGCAATAATGCTGGCGGCGCCGGGAGTGAGGCGGAAACGGAGCCCGCTGCTGTTGGGCACCGCTGCGATGGCGGCGATAGAGCTTGTTTTATTTCTGGGATTCGCGCACATTACGGCGGCCGACGCTGCCGCGCAACTCGCTGGCACCGAGTATGCCGCCGACAAGTGGATTTATCGCGTCGGCGTGTATCTGGTTGTCAGCGTGCTTCCCTACGCTGCGCCGTTCGTAGTGGCCTTGTGGCTCGATCGCGAGCTGCGTGAGGAAGTGTTATCTCTAGGCCGGCGCGTTGAGGTCCCGGTTCAGGGTGGGAATCGGCGGTAAACTTCCGCGTCTTACGTGGGCTGGCCGACATGGGCGTCGACCATCTTCTTGAGGTCGGGCTTACCCATCGCCCCAACGCGCTGATCGACGACTTTGCCGCCTTTGAAAAGCAGCAGCGTCGGAATACCGCGGATCTGATAGCGTGAGGCGGTGCCGGGATTATCGTCGGTGTTTAGTTTGCCGACTTTCACCTTGCCAACATACTCGTCGGCTACCGCGTCAACGGTCGGCGCCATGGCCCGGCAGGGTCCGCACCAAGGAGCCCAAAAGTCCACCAATACCGGGACTTCTGAATTCAACACATCCTGGTCAAAAGCAGTATCCGTAAAATTCAACGTGTTATCGCTCGCCATAAATACCTTTTAGGGTCTCCCTGTGCCCTCTTATGATGCCGGAAGGGGCGCATAGGATGCAAGTGAGTACCGACCACATTGTAGTACCGGCTTCGGCTATAAGCTACGGTAAAGGCGCTGATACCCGGCTGCGGACGCGTCCCACGAGAAGTCCTTCGCCATGCCCCGGCGCATTCGTTCAAGCCATGCGTCGCGCTGCTGCCAGGCTGCCAGGGCCTGACGGATCGCGTCGAGCAGCGCCTCCGGCGTATATTCGACGAATTTGAAGCCGGTGGTCTCGTCGACGGTGTCTTCGAGGCCACCAGTGGCGCGGACAATGGGAACCGTGCCGTAGCGCATGCTGTACATCTGGTTCAAACCGCAAGGCTCGTATTGACTAGGCATCAGGAACATGTCGGCGCCGGCTTCGATGCGGTGCGCGAGGCCGTTGTCGTATCCGACGCGAACGGCAAATCTCTGCGGATGCGCCTCCGCCAGCCCACGGAACATTTTTTCAAAGCGGGCTTCGCCGGAACCGAGGACGGCCATGGCCAGATCCAGCTCGGCTAGCTCAGGCGCGATGGCGTCGACCAGATCAAAGCCCTTTTGCCCGGCTAAACGGGAGACGATGCCTATAAGCGGCCGTTCCACATTGAGCGGAAGTCCAAATTCCTGGAGCAGTTCTCGCTTCGCGAGGCGCTTACCCGAGAGATCCGTGGCCGAAAAATGGTGGCGCACATGGGGGTCATGCTCCGGGTTCCACTCAGCATACTCTACCCCATTGAGAATGCCTGTGATTTTGGCGGCGCGGCCGCGGAGCACGCCGTCCAGACCATTGCCATACTCGGAGGTCTGGATTTCCAGGGCATAGGTCGGGCTAACCGTAGTAATGGCATCCGACCACACGATGCCCGCTTTCAGAAAGCTCAACCCACCCCAAAATTCTAGCCCTTGCGGACGTAACAGCGACGGACTCAATCCCAGATCCGGCAGAAGATAGCCGGGAAAATTTCCCTGGTATCCCAAGTTGTGTATCGTGAGCACGCATTTTGCGCCAGCGAAGGCCGGATCGGCCGCATAGATCTCGCGCAGGTAGGGCGCGAGCAGCCCGGCGGGCCAATCGTGGGCATGGAAAACGTCGGGCGGAAAGATCTCGCGGGCGATTTCGAGGGCCGCCAGATTGAGCAACCCGAAGCGGATATGATTGTCCAGATATTCGGCGCCCCACTCGTTATAGATGCCCATGCGCCCATAGAGCGGGGGGCAATCCAAAAACAAATAACGTACGCCGTCACGCTCCACTTGATCGATAGCCACCGTGAACGAATGCGGGCCTAGCGTTAGCGGTATTTCCTCTGCGATGCGCGTGGCGCCCTCCAGGTGGACGCTGCCGTAGCGCGGCAGCAGCACGACAACTTCTTCGCCTAATTTCACGAGCGCGGGCGGCAAGGCGCCCAGGACATCGGCCAGCCCGCCGGTTTTGGCGAAGGGCGAGGCTTCCGAGGCCACCATCAAGATTCGTGACATAGAAGCTGCTTCTGGACCTTACCCAACGCGTTGCGCGGTAGTCTCTCGATGGACTCAAAGCGGCGGGGGACCTTGAACGAAGCGAGCTGTTCCCGGCAGCGCATTTCCAGCATGCCAGAATCACCCGCACCGTTTTTCCAGACGATATAGGCGACAGGGATCTCGCCGCGCACGCGATCGGCCTCGCCCACCACCGCGGCTTCCGCCACCTCGGGCTGTTCCATCAGGAATTCTTCGATTTCGCGCGGATAGATGTTGAAGCCCCCTGAAATAATTAGGTCGCTGTTGCGGCCGGTGAGCGTGTAATAGCCGTCGGCGGAGCGCCATCCGAGGTCGCCCGTCTTAAACCAGCCATCCGCAAACGCAGCGCGGGTCGCATCGTCGCGCTTCCAATATCCCTTAAAAACATTGGGGCCCTTGAGCCACAACTCACCGGTTTCGCCATCGGCGAGGGGCTGGCCGTCGGGCCCGACGATCTTTACCATGACGCCGGGCAATGGCAGGCCGACGCTTCCGGGCCGGCGCTCGCCGTCATAGGGATTGGAGATGTTCATGAAGGTTTCGGTCATGCCGTAGCGTTCGAGAATGGTGTGACCGAAGAGCGCACGGAATTCTTCCAGGATTTGCGCGGGCAAGGGCGCCGAACCGCACACGAAGACCCGCATTTGCTGGCCGATCTGACGCGCTTGCTCGGGTGGCGTGTCGAGCAAACGAACATACATGGCGGGCACGCCGAAAAACAGGGTGGGCTGGAAATCCAGGAAATGCGAGAGCACGGTCGAGTGATCGAAGCGCTCCAGCAGCCGCATACGGCAGCCGCTCATCAACCAACAGTGCAGGCCGTTGCCGAGCGCGTGCACATGAAACAAAGGCGGGGCCAGCAGAAGGCGGTCCGCGGAAGTGATCCTCCAGGCCCGGATCAAACTCGTGCCGTTCACCGCGAAGTTATTGTGGGTCAGCATGGCGCCCTTGGAGACTCCGGTGGTACCGGAGGTGTACACAATCGCGGCGGTCTCATCGCCATCGATGATCACTTCCGGAAGTTTCTCACCGGACTGCACGGCCGCGTCAGCCAACAGCGCGGGAATATCGGCTGCGGTCACCAGAAGTTGAGGCTCGGCGTCGCGAAGGATGTGCGCGATTTCACGGTCACGGTAGAGGATGTTGATTGGAACGAAAATCACACCCAACTTAATGCAGGCCAGATACAGATCGATCATCTCGATCGAGTTCGCAAGCGACACGCACAGGCGATCGCCTTTCGTAAGACCGCGCGCGATGAGCGCCCGCGCCATACGATTGCTGCGCGCGTCGATTTCGCCGAAGGTATAAGCGGAGCCGGCCCATTCGAGCGCTTCTTGCTGGGCATAGCGCTCAAACGTCAAGTCAAACCTGTCGCGAAGGTTCATGGGACCAGGGCGGAATGAGTTCCCCATCCCAAAGGGTAACAGCGGATGAGCGCGCCTGCGGCGATCAGTCGTTCACATCTACGTTTTCGACGAAGCAGCTTTGGAAGGAGCGGTCCAGAACGTCTTCGGTGAGCACCATCGGCAGGCTTTCAAAATTGATGATGTCGATGGCGTGCATGATGACGTCGCGGGGGTGGCAACGCCGGAAGCGCTTATCCGCACCGAGGTAGTGTTTTTGGATGAATAGATTCACCACTTCAGGTGTGCAGGCCAGCTGCTTGGATTCCGCAAAACGGGTGAAAATATAAGTGAACTCGGCTTGCCGGGGGCTGCGCAGGAACATCTTGTACTGGATGCGGCGCAAGAACGCCTCATCGCCCAATTGATCCGGCCGCAGGTTGGTGGAGAAAATCAGGAACGCTTCGAACGGCACGGTCATTTTCCCGCCGGCGTGAAAGCTTAGGTAATCGATGTGGCGCTCCATGGGAACGATCCAGCGGTTGAGGATCTCGGCGGGGTTGGCCTTTTGACGGCCAAAGTCGTCGATCAGATAAATGCCATTATTGGCCTTGAGCTGAAACGGCGCGTCATAAACCTTGGAGTGGGGATTGTAGGAAAGGTCCAGCATCTCCAGCGTGAGTTCGCCGCCGGTAATGATAAACGGGCGGCGGCACTTGAACCAGCGCCCGTCGTAAGGCATTTCGGTCGAAAGCGCGGAGACTTCGGACTGCTCATCGTCGATCTTCTGGTGGTAAATGGGATCGTACAGCTGAATGATGTTGCCCTGGCACTCTAGCGCGTAGGGCATGAAGATAGGCTCGGTATTGACGCGGAACAGCGATTCCGCCAGCGCGGTCTTCCCGTTGCCCGGCTGGCCGTAAATCAGGAAGGATTTGCTGGCGTTCACAGCCGGTCCGATCTGCGCCAGGACGTCGGCTTCCACCACCAGATGCTTGAACGCGTTCACCAAAGACTCCGGACTTAGCCAGTTGTCCGCCAACCTCTGGCGGCGGACCACTTCCGTGTACTGATAGAGCGGCACCGGCGCCGGACCCGCGTATTGGTTGTTCGACAGATGCTCGCGCGCGAGAGTGCGGCCCGCTTCGGTGAGCGCAAAAATCCCCGACATGTTGCCCATGCCGAGAGATTTCTTTACGCCGACATAGTGTTGGCGCTTCAACGACTCCAGAAGTTCGTCGATTAGGCTGAACGACAAACCCAGAAGACTGCCCATTTCCCGGCCCATTAATTCACCGCGGAAATATAGATACTTTAGTACCAACTGCTCGACGATCGCCGGCGGAATTGCTAGTTCCTCTAGCGACTCCGGCACTGGAGGCAGGATACCGCTGGCAGTACTGCGTGAATTGCTGATTTCGATGGGGTTTGCGACGGCGCTCACTCGTAGGTCCTCTATTTCCTAATCGGACGATTTCGAGCGGCTCTGTATTGTCTAAGGGGATTTGGTACCCAGCCGGCGGCGGTACTTCGGTTTAGACCTTAGGCCGGGCCAATGAACCACTTGGCGAAACGCGTGCCCGGACGGTCTACGAGGTGCTCAAACGCGTAGCCCACCGCGAACACCAGCACCGTACTCAATAACAGGTCGGCGGACGCCCAAACCGGGCGTGAAAAACGGCCCTGCGTGTGTATGAAAAACCAGGAGGAAAATGTGCACAGCACGAAAAAGTGCGTCAGGTACATCGAGTAGGAGGCGCGCCCCAGAACGCGCATGGGAGGCGACGCCAGGACACGGTCCCACGCTCCGGAACGGAGGAACCAAAACATCAGAAATCCGCCGATCACCCCATAAAAGAACTTCTCATCCCATATTCCCGGGTTGGGCATCCAACGGAAGCGCGCATCGTACTGGAAGCACTCCAGGTATAAGGCGGCGGCCAACAGCAGCCATTTATAAATGCCCTTCGGCTTTGGCAAAATCCAGATAAGGCCGCCCAAGAGAAACGCGTAATAGTAGATGCCGTCTCCCTTCGCCAGGATTCCAATGGATAGCACCGCAATCGCATAATGAATCACCCTGCGCCAGAGGCCGCGAGCGGGCATCAAGGCGTAGAAAGAGAAGGTGATCAGCGATCCGATAAATTCTATTTTCATGGTCCACAGCGGCGGATTGAACTGGTCCGCGCGCATCAGGAGCACTCGATAGGTGGCGTCCCGCAAGGCATCCAGGAAAGTTGGCTTAAACGCGTAATAGCTGTTGAGCCAGTCCGAATGGGAAATCGCCGCGGCGGCGTGGTTCCAAAGCAAGCCATACTTCAGCAAAAAGTACCCGATGAAAACCGAGGCCGCGGTGGGTACACCCAGCCGCAGGTAGCGCCGCAAGTTACGGTCGCGGAGCGTATCCAGCTGGTTTCCGAAATAATAGGGCCGCGACAGAACATAACCGCTGATCACGAAAAACATGACCATGAAATTGCCGTTCCAGAAAATGGAGATGAACGGCAAACGCAATATGCGCTCGATGGTTCCGTTTGTAGCCGGGGAGGTTTGCAGGCCTGGCAGGAGAACGTCGAAACCACCCGGGAAGAATGCGACTAAGAAATGGGTGAAGAAAACCAGGATCGCGACGGCTCCTCGAAGGCCGTCGGCGGTGTAATCCTTGACAACCTTGCGGGTTGCGGGAGCAGTCCCGGTTGCGGTCTCGACCGCGGCCCCCGCGACTGCCAGCGTCGGTTGCATACCAGATTTTACGCTTTTTGGAGGCTGTCCGTCACCAGACGGCCATCAAACAGATGCACGGAACGGTCGGCGTAGGTGGCGTAGCGCGGATCGTGCGTCACCATGCAAATAGTGGCGCCGCTCTGGTGCAGCTCGCGCAGCAGATTCATCACTTGCTCGCCGTTGGCGGAATCGAGGTTGCCAGTGGGCTCGTCGGCGAGCAGAATCGAAGGATCGCCAGCAAGGGCGCGCGCCACCGCGACACGCTGTTGCTGACCTCCCGAAAGTTGCGATGGAAAATGCTTTACGCGATGCGACATGCCGACGCGTTCGAGAGCCTCGTGGACTTTGCGTTTGCGCTCGGCGCTGCCCATGCCGCGATAAGTGAGCGGCAACTCGACGTTTTCATACACCGTCAGATCGCCGATAAGGTTGAAGGCCTGAAAGATAAAGCCAATCTCCCGGTTGCGGATCCGCGCGCGCTCGGATAGCTTGAGCCCTTGCACCGAACGGTTGTTGAGGACGTAAGTTCCATCTGAGGGAGTATCGAGCAAACCGAGAATCGCCAGTAGCGTCGACTTACCGCAGCCGGAGGGACCGGAGATGGACACATACTCGCCCTTGTGGATAACCAGGTTGATCCCCTCCAAAGCGTGGGTTTCCACTTCGTCGGTGACGAACACTTTGGAGACGCGTTCTAGTTGAATTAAGGGCTCGGGCATAAGTTTCCTTAGTTCAAGCGCACGCGCGCGGTCTGATCCTGCGCCGCCATGTCGGAGAGGATAACCCGGTCGCCGGCCTTCAGTCCGTCGGCGATCTCAATGGCGTTCACGGAGGCGCGCCCGAAGCGCACCGGCACGCGCTCGGCCCCCTTGCCGTCGGGATCGATGCGGAACAAGGTGCCGGGACTATCCGGCTGTGCGAACACCGGGCGGCCGACGAAAAGCACGTCCGCGAGGCGCTCGATTTCAATGGTGCCATCGACGCTCAGATCCGGCACGGCGCCCGTTGGCAGTTTACCGTCCAGTTTGCAATCCACGGTTCGCGTTCCGTTCACGATGGAGGCATCGATACGGATCACATGGGCGCGGACGAGGCCGTTGCGGGTGTCGATCTGCGCCTGCTGGCCGAGCAAAATGTCCTTGGCCTGCGTCTCGGGGATTTGCAAGCGCGCCATCAATTTTCCGGGCTGCGCGACCTTCGCCAGCACATCCCCGGGCTTCACGCGCTGTCCCACTTGCAAGGTCATCTCCTGCATGCGGCCACGAATGCCGGCGCGGATGGTGAGCTCTTCCACCTGTTTCTTCTTCAACTGGTAGGTGGCGCGCAGTTTCTCGATCTGGACTTTCTGCGATTCGATCTGCGCTTCAACCGACTCCTTCATGATGCCCAGCTTTTGCTTTTCCATCTGGAAGCGGGCCTCCGCCTGTTCCCACTTGGCATCCGCGAGGAGCTTGTTAATTTCAGGTTCGAGGCGGGCCTTGTACAACTGCTCTTCTTTATCCTTGTTGATCTCGGCCTGCTTCAGCTCGCCCTGCGCCGTGGAGACCGCGGACTGCTGGTCAAAGGTCTGGCTCTGCAAGCGGACGCGCAGGTCGGCCAGATTGGCTTCGGCTTGTTTGGTCTGCCATTCGTAATCGACGGCGTCGGCTTCCATCTGAGGATTCGAAAGCACCAGCAGGACGGTGTCGGGATTCACGTCGTCACCTGATTGCGCCAGGATGCGGCTGACCTGGCTATCGAAGGCGGCCTGGAACCACAGAATGTCTTCGGGGACCAGCGTGCCGAGGCCACGCACATCGCGCACCATGAGGCCGCGCTTGACGGTGTCGGGCCAGATGGTGGCGGCCTCGACCACCGGCACGGCCGGCTTCAGTTGACTGAGACGCAATCCGGCCAGCGCCACGGCGGCCGCGATCACCGCCAGGTAGGACACCCGGCGGATCAGCTTCTTTCTCGCGACGCCTTCACGTTTAAGGTCCATAAGAGATTACCAGTGTGCGGAACGATGTTTCATGGTTAGGGTGCATGTCGCCGATTGGACGGGAAATACGGTGTTTAGAAAAGCTGGATCGTGGTGACTGGTGGAAAGCTATTCCCATCGCAGCGCCTCCGTCGGGTTGATGCGGGTCGCACGGCGGGCGGGTATCTGACAGGCCAGCAGCGCAACTAAAAATAAGATCACTGGCGCGCCTGCCATCGTAATGGGATCATACGAAGACACCCCGACTAACTGGGATTGCAAAATGCGATTCACGGCGAGCGATGCCACCAGGCCGAGGATTATGCCAATCGCCACCGGCAGCATGCCTTCGCTCAGGATCATCCTGCGGATGTCCTCCCCAGCCGCGCCAGTCGCCATGCGAACGCCGACTTCTTTCGTGCGTTGGCTCACTGAATGCGCCATCACAGCATAAAGCCCGATGGCCGCCAGCAGCAGGGCGATCAAAGCAAAGATGGGCGACACCGCTGCTTGCTTCGCAAGCTCGCTGTGTTCGGCATCCATAGAGTCGCGATCAAATGCGAAGTGGGCTTTCAACGTCCCGAAGTCCGTCAAGAGTACATCGGGATCAACTTTCTGGACCTCGGCTCGAACGGCACTCGCCAGTTGATCCCGCGGCAAGCTCGCTCGCAAGAGAAAATACGCTCGACGCCCTACCGGTTCCTGCCGGGCGGGTAAGTAGATTAGCGGTTTGAAGCTCTGCCGGATCAAGTCTCCCTGCATGATGTTGGGAACTACGCCCACCACGGTACGCCATTCGCCGGGCGGGCTTCGATCTGTCGCACGAAGATGCTTGCCGAGCGGCTGCTCGCCGGGCCAAAACTTGGCGGTAAAGCTTTCATTCACTATGGCGACTGGCACTGCCCCCGTACGATCGCGGTCGTCGAAGTCGCGCCCGGAGATCGGGGGAGCTCCGACCAAGCGGAAGTACTTCGATCCGACGCTCAGGAAATGTGCAGAATCTCCACGGTCCTGCTGGTCCGGTCTACCCTCGATTTCAAACGGTCGTAAATTTCCGAGGCCCGCAGGCAGAGCACTGGCCACAGCTTCTTGCTCCACGTCAGGGATAGTTCGCAACTGTGCATCGAGCCGCTCAAAATACCCAATTCGTGCATTCGGGATCGAGTACTTGTCGGAGGGCAATCTCACCGATCCGACTAGGATATGTTCGGGATCGCGTACGCCGGTATCTGCACTGACGATCGCGACAAAGCTCCGCACCAGGACGCCCGCGCCGGAGAGCAGCACAACGGCTAAAGCCGTCTGGCTTACGACCAGAGCGGCCGTTAGGTGTTTGCCGCGCGGACCCTCGGTTACGCCGCGAGCGTCACCTTTCAGAGCACCTTTCATCTCCATTCGTACAACCCTGCCTATGGGCGGGAGGGAAACCAAAATCGCTGCGGCAATGGAGATTGCGACTAGATAAGCAAAAATGCCGGAATTGATCGTATAGTCGACGACTTGGTAGGGGGACGCTGTGGCTACGGCCCAAGTGCGCACGGCCCAGTTGGTGATCCACCAGCCCAGTGCGCCGCCTGCGCCCGCTAGCATAAGGCTCTCCTCAAGGATCTGCCAGACCATCCGCCATTGCCCCGCGCCGAGCGCAATCCTCGTCGAGAATTCACGCGACCGGCCAATAG
>Ga0302326_10015699_pt1 | contig 15913 bp, 16 predicted proteins | sample Palsa_T0_3_FD_202264 | JGI IMG/M metagenome (GOLD analysis project Ga0302326, IMG submission 202264) | Peat permafrost microbial communities from Stordalen Mire near Abisko, Sweden - Palsa_T0_3 | ecosystem: Environmental > Terrestrial > Soil > Palsa > Peat permafrost | place: Sweden: Abisko... | reverse complement strand
CGGATCGAGAGCGTGAGGACTCGCATCACGCGACGAGCCAGCCGGCCGCTAGACGTTGAGCCGAATCGGCATGATCAGGTAGCGAAATCCGCTGCCGTCAGCAGCCTCGATCAAGCCTGGGCGCAGCGGGCTGATCAGCTTCAGCAGGAGATCCCCCTCCCCGATCGCCTCGACTCCGTCGCGCAGAAATTCGGGGTTGAAGCCGATCTCGATCGGCTCGCCCTGGAACGCGACCGGCAAGGATTCCCTGGCCTCCCCCACATCGGGCGTCTGCGACGAGACCATCAGCTCGCCTGGCTTGAATGCGAGGCGCAGCGGAGCAGTCTTCTGCGCCAGCAGGCTGACCCGTCGCACCACGTCGGCGATCTCCGTCGCGGACACCTTGAGCTCGTGCTCGAAGGTGTCCGGGACGAGCTGGCGATAGTTCGGAAACTGGCCGTCGATCAGGCGCGAGGAGAGAATGATTCGCCCGACCTCGAACAGGATCTGATTCTGGCGCACGGTAACGCGCAGCTCCTCCTGCTCCGCGTGGGCGGCGATTCGGGCCAGCTCCTGTAGCGCGCGGGCCGGGACATTGACCTCGAAACCGGTCGACAACGGCTTTTCGAGCTCGGTCTCCTTGATGCTGAGGCGGTAGGAGTCCGTCGCGACCATTCGCAGCTCACGCTCAGATGCCGAGACGAGGATCCCGGTGAGGACCGGGCGCGTCTCGTCGCGTGAAGCCGAGCCGGCGACCTTGAGCGCCGTCGAGACGAACGCATCGGCGGGGAGCGAGACCGCATTGTCGGGGTCTGGCTCGGGAAACGGTGGGAAATCCTCGGCGCGTAGCGTGCGAATGTGGAAAGTGGCGTTACCAGATACCAGCTCGACGTCTTGCTCGGCGGGACGGAGCTCGAACGAGACAGATGGCGCCGGCAAAGCGCGGACGACGTCGACAAGGAGCCGGCCGGGGAGAACGATCACGCCCTCGCGCAGGACATCGGCTTCGATCGGGACACGCAGGCCGACGTCGGTGTCGGTCGCGCGGAGCTCGCAGCCGTCGCCGAGCGCGGCGATCTGAATTCCTGATAACGCCTGGATCGCGGTGCGCGTTGACGCGACTCGTGCCACGGTCTGGAGCTGCGTCAGCAGCCCATCGCGGTCGATTGAGATCTTCAAATGGGATACCTCTTAGAACGAAATAGCAGTCATAGTGTTGAAAAGAGCTGTTGAGAACCGCGGAACGGACCGCGGCTTGCAGGGAATCTTTGGTGCGCGGGGCAACAGCCAAGTCTGTCAGTCGCCACGGTCGTCGGGATCGAGGATGGCAGTTGTGATGATCTCGACGGTAGCTGCCGCTCGCTCGTCGACGGTGAGTTGCTCTGCGACACGTCGACAGGCGTGGACGACGGTGGCATGGCTGCGCCCGCCGAAGGCTCGTCCAATGGCCGGCAGCGAGGCCTCGGTCAGGAGTCGTGCGAGGTGCATCGCGATCTGGCGTGGCCACGCGATCGCCACGGTTCGGCTAGGGGACACGAGTGCTTGTATCGAGATGCTGAAGTGCGCGGCGACGGCCGCCTGAATCGCGGGTATTGACGGCGGGCCGGTCCTGCTCCTCGGCAGCAGGCCGTCGAGGACCTCGTTGGCGAGCTCGAGGTCGATCGGCCGACGGGACAGTGAGTGGAATGCGACGAGGCGGATCAGCGCCCCCTCGAGCACGCGGATATTCGTGGTGATGCGGGTCGCGATCAGCTCGAGCACGGCGGGATCGGCCAGGTCGATGTGGTCTAGCGTGGCGCGCTTGCGGAGGATCGTCAGCCGCGTCGCGAAGTCTGGCGGCTTGATATCGGCGACGAGCCCGGATTCGAAGCGCTCGCGGAGGCGCTCCGCGAGCGTGCTGAGGTCGCGTGGAAGGCGATCGCAGGTCAGGACGAGCTGGCGTCCCGTCTCGTACAGGGCGTTGAAGGTGTGGAAGAACTCCTCTTCGGTCTTCGCCTTACTGGCGAGGAACTGGACATCGTCGATCAGCAGTACGTCAGCGTCTCGATAGGTGCGTTTGAATTGCTCGATCGAATGCGATGAGAGGGCCGAGATGAAGTGGTTCGTGAACGACTCCACCGTCGTGTACCTGACGGTGGCGCCGCCTCCGAACGCGAGCACGTAGTTGGCGATGGCGTGGAGGAGGTGTGTCTTCCCGAGTCCGGGGGGCGCGTGGAGAAACAGTGGGTTGTACGCCTGGCCGGGGAGCTCGGCCACGGCCAGCGAAGCAGCGTGCGCGAGTCGGTTGCTGTCGCCGATCACGAACTGCTGGAAGCTGTAGCGCGGATTGAACGACGATTCGCCGGTGGGCTTGCCTGGCTCAGCCGGCGCCGGCGCCGGCGCCGGCGGCCCGGTACCGGCGTCTGGCGGAGTGGTGAATTTCACCCGCACGGCGGGGCCGAGGACCCGTGCGACGCAAGCCTCGATGATCCGGCCGTAGCGCCCGACGACCCAGGAGTGCGTATCGGCGGGTACGCGGAGAAGCAGGACGTCGGAGTCGGATTGCTGAGCCTCGACCGTAGACAGCCAGAGCTCGTAGATCGAATGACCGACCGATCGCCGGAGCTCGTCGCGAATCTCGTGCCAGGCACGCGGGTACTCGATTTGCGCCGGCAGCGCCAAGCAGCTCCTTTGCGGAGGATTGGGGATCTAGAACGACGAGGAGCTCCGGGAAACGGTGCTCGGGGCGGGGCGAATATACCAGCGCTGCGAGGCCGTTCGGACCTGCTGAAACGGGGCTTGGCGCAAAGCGCGGGAAAAAGGATTCGTTGGTTGTTGTGTGGTGGCGGGCCAGTGTCCGAGCCCGCTCGGGGCCAGTGTCCGACCCCGAGCTGAGCGGCTCGGAGGGGGCCGGGAGGGCGGACCGGAAGCCTGGCTATAATGAGCTGCTGCCCTACCGGGATCGTGAACGATGAAGCGCACCTACCAGCCGAAGAAGCGCAAACGCGCGCGTACGCACGGATTTCGTGCTCGAATGCAGACGCGCGCAGGACGCGTGGTGCTCAAACGTCGACGCGCGAAGGGGCGCAACCGGCTGACCGTCTGATGCGCGGTCGGCCGGGCAACTCGTCCCGGCCGAAGCGGGGTCGGCTGTCGCGCAGCGCCGACTTCGATCGTGTCTTTCGGCACGGAAGCTCTCATGGCGGCCGTGAGTTCGTTCTTTATGTGTTCCCGCGCGGCGAGGACGCGTCCACGCCCCGTCTCGGCCTGTCGGTGTCTCGCAAGGTTGGCGGCGCGGTGCAGCGCAATCAGGTGAAGCGCCTGCTGCGAGAGGCCTTTGCGCTGGACGGCGACCGCTTGCCGCCTGGAAGCGACGTGGTGGTGGTGGCAAGAACCGATGCTCGAGGTCTGGCTGAACGTGAGGGTCTGAGCGGAATTCGCCGTGCTCTGGGCGAGCTGATCGATCGTGCCGAGAGGCCCAGCGGAGGCGCGGCGTGAGCGCGGTCAGGACCCTCTTGATCATGCCGATCAGGCTCTACCAGCGCCTGATCTCGCCACTTGTCGGGCCGCACTGCAAGTACTACCCGTCGTGCTCTGAGTACGCCGCGCAGGCGATTCGCGACTACGGCATACTCCGCGGCCTGACCCTCGCGGGCTGGCGGCTGCTTCGATGCAACCCCTGGAGCCACGGAGGATTTGATCCCGTCGAGCGCCAGCGGCTGTTCAGCCCGCGGCGCACAGAGACCCCGACCGCCTGACTCATGCTCCTCACCGCGAACATCCTGCAGCCGCTCATCAACGTGTTCGAGGCGGTGCTGAAGTTCTTCCACAACAACCTCGGTGTCGGCTGGGGACTCTCGATCGTGCTCCTGACGGTCGTGATCCGTGCCTTCCTCGTGCCGCTGACGGTCAAGCAGTTCCGCTCGATGCAGGCACTTCAAGCGCACCAGCCCGAGCTCAAGGCGCTGCAAGCGAAGTACAAGGACGACAAGCAGCGGCTGAACCAGGAGATCATGAAGTTCTACAAGGAGAACCACGTCAACCCGCTCGGCTCCTGTCTGCCGCTGCTGGCGCAGTTCCCCGTCTTCATCTCCCTGTACTACTTGTTGCGCAAGGACCTGCGCGGATACATCTGCCCCCACATCCAGTCGGTGTACCAAGCGGCCCATGGCGCGGGGGCGACCACGCCGTGCGGCGTTGGCCACGGCGCCCAGTTCTTGTTCATCGGCGACCTGACGAACAAGGCCACGGGCGCCGTCCTGATCGTGCTGATGGTGCTCTACGTCGGCACGCAGCTGTTCTCGAGCATGTTGATGTCCTCGCCGGCGATGGACCCGACGCAGCGCAAGATCATGATGTTCATGCCGCTGGTGTTCGTGATCTTCTTCATCAACTTCCCAGCCGGCGTGATTGTCTACTGGATCACCACGAACCTGTGGACGATGGCCCAGCAAACGATCGTTCGTCGGGTCGTCGGGCCTCCGCCTGGTGTCGCGGCGGCGGCGGCGAAGGCGGCTGCTGCCGTTAGCGGGGGGGCGCGGGCCGGTGGCTCCACGGTCCCGAGCGCGAAGCCGTCGGGTGGCGGTGGCAAGCCGTCCGTCGGGGCTGGTGGTGGGAAATCATCGGGTGGCGGCGGCGGGAAACCGTCTGCGGGCGGCGGTGGGAAATCATCGGGTGGCGGAAAGCCGGCCGCGGAGGGAGCGGAAGCCTCGAATGGCGCCGCGAAGCCCTCGCTCGGCGGCGCCAAGCAGGCGGCAAGCGGGCTTCTTCGCCGTCGTCTCGAGCCGGCGCCTGAGCCCTCGGGCGGAGGGGGCAGTCGCGGGGGGCCGCCACCGCGGCCGCCGCGTAAGAAGAAGAAGCGCTCAGGACGCAGGAGATAGCGTGGAGGCCTCGGAGCCGGATCCGGCCAGTCGGGTACGGGAGCTGCTCGAGCGCGTCGCGGCGGCGGCGGGCGTGTCCGCGCGGGTCGAGGTTCATGAGGACGGCGAGACGCTGACGGCAGCCTATGTCGGCGATGACCTCGGCCTGCTGATCGGTAGGCAGGGCGTGACGATTGACGCGATCCAGCACCTCTCATACCGCGCGGCGTTCCGTGGCGAGGCGGCACGTAAGCGCCTGGTCGTCGACGCGTCCGGCTATCGCGAGCAGCGTGCGCTGGCGCTGCAGGCAGACGCCGACCGCGCGGTCGACGTGGCGGTGCGCGACTCGCGCCCGGTGTCGCTGGAGCCGATGAGCCCGCTCGAGAGGAAGGTCGTCCATGAGTATCTGCGCGACCGGGCCGGCATCGAGACCTACAGCGAGGGCGAGGAGCCCACTCGCCACCTCGTCGTCGCGCCGGTGGTTGAGTAGCTCGGGCCGCTGGGAGCGGCCGATCGGCGGGATGGGGATGGCGTTCGTTCTTGTTTCACGTTTTTCTCGACGGTGAAACAGGCGTGGAGCCGCTCGAGATCACCCCGTTTGACCGTGGACTGGTCGTCGGTCTGCTGATCGGCGAAGGGTCGTTCGGGGGAGACGGAAAGCAGCCCCAGATCACCCTTCGCATGCACGTGCGTCACGAGGCGCTGTTTCGCTGGCTGGTCGCCCTGTTCCCGCGGACGCGCCTTTACGGTCCCTACAGTCACGGAGATCGCTCGTACTACCAGTGGATGGCGCGCGGCCGCGCGCTCGTCGAAGACGTGCTGCCGGTGCTCGAGCAGGGCCTGACTCCCGAGCTCGACGGCTACGCGTCCGAGCGGCTGGCGCAGATGCTCGAGCGCTACGCGAGCTACATCGCCCGGGTGCAGGCGCGGGCCGAGGCGTGAGCCGCCGGCCGACGCGCAGCGGCGGCAGCGGCGGCGCACGGGCGTCCGATAACGCCGGCGACGCGGTTAAGGCGTTGGTGCGCCGGTACGGACTGCACGCCGGCGCGGCCGGGGCGCTGCTCGCGCTGACCGAGCTGCTGGCGCATGATGAGCACGCCCCGAGTGCCGTCCGGGATCCGCGCGCTGCCGTTGACGTGCACCTCGCGGACTCGCTCGTCGCGCTCGAGCTGGTCGCGGTCGGTCGCGCCCGCGAGATCGTCGACCTGGGGGCCGGTGCCGGCTTCCCCGGCCTCCCGCTCGCCATCGCGCTTCCGCACGCGCATTTGACCCTGCTGGAGGCGAGTGCCCGTCGCGCCGCATTTCTGGAGCGCGCCGTCGCGGTGGCCGGCGTGAGCACCGTCGATGTCGTCAACGCTCGCGCCGAGGAGTGGAAGGAAGGGCTCGGCGCGTGCGACGTGGTCCTCGCGCGCGCGCTTGCCCCGCTTCCGGTCGTGGTCGAGTACGCCGCGCCGCTGCTGAGGGTCGGCGGCGACCTGATTGTGTGGCGGGGTCAGCGTGATGCTGAGACTGAGCGTGCGGCCGCGCGGGCGGCCGCCGAGCTGGGCCTCGAGCCGGCTCCACCACGTCGCGTCCACCCGTATCCAGGCGCAAAGCACAGATATCTACACCTGATGTCGAAGGTGAGGGCTACGCCCGCTCGCTTTCCCCGCCGACCCGGCGTGGCGCTGAAGCGGCCGCTTGGGGTGTCTGGGGGCGCGTAGCGTGGCGAGGGCTGTGCGGGTTGATGCGCGGGGCGGGCGGGCGCCGGTGCCGGCTTGCGCGAGCGGGGGCGCCCAGGCCTACGGGACCTCGTCCGACCGCGCGCCTCGGTAGCTTCCGGATGGCCATGGGGACGGTCTATGCGGTAACCAACCAGAAGGGCGGCGTGGGCAAGACGACCACTGCGGTCAACCTCGCCGCGTGCGTGGCCGAGGCGGGGTACGACTCGCTCCTGATCGACATCGATCCGCAGGCCAACGCAACCGTCGGCCTTGGGCTCGGCAAGGATGCGGAGCTCACCGTGTACGACGTCCTGGCCGGATCGGCGTCGCTCGAGGACGTGATCGTCCCCAGCGGCATCGAACACCTGTTCGTAGCGCCGTCGGGCCCGGACCTGGCCGGTGCGACCGTCGAGCTACCGAGGATCGTCGGCTCAGAATCGCGGTTGCGGTCGGCGCTCGAACCGATCCGCGACCGGTATGCGTTCACGCTTATCGATTGCCCGCCGTCGCTCGGCCCGCTGACGGTCAACGCGCTGGTCGCCGCCGATCGCGTGATCGTGCCGGTCCAGGCCGAGTACTACGCGCTCGAGGGGCTGGCCGCGATGCTCGAGACGCTCTCGCTCATCCAACGCGAGTTGAACCCCAGGCTGACGGTGGCCGGAATGCTGCTCACGATGTACGACGCACGCACGCGGCTGGCACAGGATGTCGAGCAGGAGGTCCGCCGCCACTTCCCCGAGCTGATGTTCGAGACCGTCATCCCGCGCAACGTCCGCATCGGCGAAGCCCCCAGCTATGGCAAGCCGGTGATCCACCACGATCCTCATTGTGCGGGCGCCGACGCTTACTTCGAGCTCGCCAAGGAGGTGGCAGCGCGTGGCTGACCGACAGCGCGGGATGGGCCGTGGCCTCGCGGCGATCCTCTCGGCCGCTCCGCGGGACGAGCTCGAGGAGCTGCGCGAACTGCCGATCGAGCTGATCGCACCGAGTCCCCACCAGCCCCGCAGGACGTTCGAGGAAGAGTCGCTGGTCGCGCTGGGAGAGTCGATCAAGCTCCGCGGCGTGCTCCAGCCCGTGCTGGTGCGTCCGCTCGCGGGGGGCCACTACGAGCTGATCGCGGGCGAGCGCCGCTGGCGGGCCGCCCAGCTGGCGGAGCTCGCCACCGTGCCGGCGATCGTGCGCCATCACGACGACGCGACCTCGCTCGAGGTGGCGCTGATCGAGAACATGGCGCGCGAGGACCTCAACCCGATCGAGGAGGCCCGTGCGTGCGCGGCTCTCGTCGAGGAGCTTGGTCTCACGCGCGAGGAGGTCGGGCTGCGCGTCGGTCGTAGCCGCGTCGCGGTCTCCAACCTGATCCGCCTGCTCGACCTACCGGACGACGTCGTCGCGCGGATCGAGCGTCGAGAGCTCACCGAGGGCCACGGACGGGCGCTGCTGCTCGCCGCGGATCACGGAGAGCGACGGCGTCTGGCGGCCGAAGCCGTCCAAGCGGGCTGGTCGGTGCGCGAGCTCGAGGGACGGGCGCGCTCGGCCGACGCCAAGACCCACCGCCGCTCCCCGAAGTCGAATGGAAAGACCCTCCACCCCGATCAGGAGGACGCGATCGCCCGCATCGCCGACGCTCTCGGCGCCGCACTCGGAGCGCAGGTCGATGTGACGCCGGCGACGGCCGGCTACCGCGTCGCGCTCAGCTTCGCCTCGCTCGACGAAGCACTCGACTTCGCGCGAAGGATCGGTATCCGCCCAGTCGCGTGACGGCCCCCTCGGCCCGGCCCGGACTCCCCGACCCGCCGCTAGAATCGCCTGCCCCGGGCGATTAGCTCAGTCGGTTAGAGCGCTTCTCTGATAAGGAAGAGGTCCCAGGTTCGAGTCCTGGATCGCCCACTCCCTGGCGCCCGCAACTGCGGGCGTTTCGGCTTCTGGGGGACGGCGCCCAGTCGGCCGCAGGCTCTGATGGAAGCGCTATGGAAGCCAGCGATGATCGCGGCCAACCTCAGGACGCGGAGGCGAGCGTCGCAGGGATCAACTCGGCCGGCTGGATGAGGCCCGGCGGAAGGCCTCAGGGTTGTCGGCATCAACCATCCGCCCGCGGGAGCAGACTGGCGTTCGCGAGTGGGCCCCCGACGAGCAGGTCTGTGGGCGGTCGCGCGGCTTCCCTGCTGCGCGCGGATAGCGCGCAGTATCCAGCTTGACCGACGGGACCTGCTCTCCAATCGATGCGGGACCTTTCGATGCGGGGTTGTCAAGACGGTCGAGCCCCGGTTATTTGCCGATCCTCCACAAGTTAGGTGATGTGGAAGGCGGTGAGCGGATTGGGGGAATCGTCGCCAAGCAGAGTCCCGCGGCTGGTTCGTCGGCGCACGAATGCGAGCGTCGGCACGCCGCCCGATTTCGCAATGCAGCGGTGGTCGATTAAGGGGGTTGCGCCGCAGCAACCGTTCCAAATGAGCGCTCTCGCAAGGCCTCAACCGGTCGCTTGCACTTCTGGTTAGCGGCCCGCCACGGGCGAAGCAGCACTCCCGCGTGAGCGCGTCGCGGAACTCCTGCGATCAGCGATCGGGCTTGCAGCGATCCAGACCGTGGACCCGGCGACCCTGCTGCGAGCGCTCGAGGTCTACGAGACCGAACGTCTCGACTTCGCGGAGTCATACCTTGTCGCCCAGGCCGAAGCGACAGGCGTCGACGAGATTCTGTCGTTCGACAAATCGATCGACACGGTCAAGACCGTCACGCGCCGCGACCCCTGACGCGACGATCCCGCCGCGAGCCGTGGAGAATGATGTCGTTAGACGTTGATCGTCCGCGACCCGGTGAGGCGCTTGCCGTGCCGCGGGGTGAACGTCACGGTTTCCGTCACCGATATGGTCCCCATGGAGTGGAGTGCCTTCGTGAAGATGCGGCGCCCGGCGGCAGTGATGCGCGCGAGGGAATGGGTGTCTGCGTTTGCCTTCACCGGAACTTTGCCCGACGCGAGCACTGTTCCGCCGGTCGTGACGGTCAGCTTGAATGTGCCGGGCGCGCCGAACGAAAAATCGGACCCGTAGCCGCCCTGATCGAGGATGTTGCCGCTTGAGACCACGTCGGCTGCCAGCAGCAGGTGCAGCGCGCGTGGGTTGTTGATTTTGGGGACTGTGAACGTCCGATCGGCACCGTAGGAAGGTGCAGAGCCGAAGCCGTTGTCCGCGACGAGCCGATAATGGTATTTACCGGGCGTCAGCAGTTTGGTCTGGAAAAGGCCGGGGCCCCCGCGTCCGCATGCATCGACAAAGCTGACGTCTCCGGTCACCGCCTGCGTGCCGGTGAACTCGCCGATTGGATCCGTCCCCACGCTCCCGAGGGCGAGCTGATAGTCGCCGTACGCCGTCGTCGGCCCGTACTCGAACGCTGCCTCGGCGACGAGTTGATCGTGATCGTCGACCGTTCCCTTGAGCGTCGCCTGGGATCCGTTGTAGTTGTCGCCGCAGTTAGGAGCTTTGACGAGCACCGGCGCCGCCGTCGTGACCGACGGCGCCTGCGTCGCCGCCGGCGAGGTGACCGTGACGTCGCCACCGCCCGGATCGGTCGGGGCAGCCTCAATCGGACCGCCCGGGTCCGGGTGGAGGTCATAGAAGACCTGGAAGTGCAGAGACGCGGTCGGGCTCGGTCGGCCGAACGTCATCCCGTCAAACACAGATGACCGCGGGGTGACGTCAAACGCGGTCGAGAAGTCCTCGCTGACCGTCTGCGGGGTCGTCCCGCCGCCACTGAGCGCCATCACCTTCACCTGGTAGGAAGGAACGAGCTGTCCGCAGTCGGCCTGGCGCAGCGCAGGGTTGGGGCACTCGTAGCCGAACACGTCAGACGCGGCGCTCCGCGCGACGATGAAGTAGTAGCTAACGCTCGGGGTGCCGTTCGGATTGATCGTTGGGCGCGCAGATTCCTACGTTTGCTCACTCAGGTCCGGCGGCATCTGGATATCAACCACTCCGGCATGGGGATGATGCGCGCCGACCTTGCGAAGTAAATCGACGGCGTCACCGACCTGGGCGACGACGTCGAGGCCGCTCTCTCGCAGCAAGCGGACGAGGCCCTCGCGAAGCAGCACTTGGTCGTCGGCGACGACGCGGAGCGCCTCCACGAACCACAGAGTAACCGTACTCCCAACAGCAAGTGTCGGGTTTTCCCGACCACCGGGGAGTCGCTGGCGGACTACCATCAGGCATGAGCGCAATGACCCCAAGACAGACCGCAAAGGACACGGTGGAACTCATGAGCGCCATGACCCCCACGAGCCTGAACGCCATGAGCCCCGGCACCGACGAGGGAGACCTCGGATCTCCCGGCCTGCAGTTGGAAGGAGACTCAGCGTCGGGAGAGGACTTCCGCGTTGCTGGTCGACGCCACGGAGACTGGGATCCGACCCGCGAGGAGGAGAGTCAGTCGCGGCTCAGATCAGCCCTGCGCACCGAGAGCGAGCGTCTACCCAGCACCCCGCTCGTCCTTTTCGTTCGCTGGTGGCTGCCCGCGATCATCTGCCTTGTCGGAGTCGCGATCGCGATCGACATGAAGTTCGACGGTGAAGGCCTCGACGCGCTGGCCGCGTTCATCGGCGCCGGTGGCTCGATCTGGCTGCTGAACTTCCTGTGGCGCATGGGCATCAGCGGCGAGGACGAGCGCGACGCGGAGGCTGCCGCGCGGGACTTCCTCACCGAACACGGCCACTGGCCAGATGAGCCCGGCCCCGACCGGTGACGCACGGACCATGCTCTACGCCGACCAGCGATCGGATCTGGGGCAATCCGAAAGCCCTCCGCGGTACTGATCAGGCCCGATCGGCCGAGCGCAAAGTCGCGACATAGGCAACCGTCACGATGCCGCGCGCTCAGCGCCGCACTCGCGTTCGCTTGGTTCCAGCCAGCCGCTTGAGCGAACGTCCGCGTGCAGCGCGCGCTTCGGCATGCGGAGAGGGATGCGACCGACTGCAACGGCCAGCCAACGTTCCCGATCCTCCACGAGGTCGATGCCGAGGGCATGCCGGTCAGGGTTCCGCAGGGCGCACTGCCCTCGATGCACTCGTTCCGTCACACGGTCGCATCGCGTGCGCTTGTCGCCGGCGAGAGCATCGATGAGGTGGCCCGTGACTCGGACGGTCTACGTTCGCGAGATTGCAGACGCCCGGCGCCGCGCCATGCGCCGTTCGCGGATGGTCGCCGAGTACGACGGCGTCCTGACTGACGGTCGATCCGTATCGGCTGAAAGACTTCCAGCGTGGCCGTTGCAATCTGGACCGATGGTGCCTGCTCGGGCAACCCTGGCCCGGGCGGTTGGGCTGCGTTGCTTGTCTACGGCGAGCGCGAGCGCGAGCTCAGTGGCGGCGAGCGCAGCACGACGAACAACCGAATGGAGCTCATCGGCGTTATCGAAGGACTGCGCGCGCTTACCCGAAGCTGCAAGGTACGCGTCCACCTGGATTCGAGCTACGTCATGCATGGCTTCACCAAAGGCTGGCTTGCCGCCTGGCAGGCGAACGGCTGGCGCACGTCCGCGAAGAAGCCGGTCAAGAACCGCGAGCTTTGGGAGCAGCTGCTGACCGAAGCCGACCGGCACGAAATCGAATGGGTGCTCGTCAAAGGCCATGCCGGCGTCGAGCTGAACGAGCGCGTTGACGCCCTTGCGATCGCGCAGCGCGACCTGCATGCACGACGTTAGGAGCCCCGCGAAGCGGCCCCGGGCGTCTTGCTCGTCGCCGCCACGGATCTCGTGATCGCAATCGTCGGGTAGGCCCGACACCTTGCGACGCAGGGCCCGCTTGCGCTTGCGGCGTCAATCATCGAGGATCCAGCTGTGGCTCTTCGCGCAGTTACTTCGAGCCAGGGGGACCGGGTCGCAGCGCCGGAGCGTGCGCGGGTCAGCCGTGGGGATGTCCTCGTACGCCTGGAGCAGGCGATCCGGCGTGGCGGTGGTGCCGTGATCGCAGGGGACGCCGGGATCGGAAAGAGCCATACGGCCCGTACTCTCGCCCGTCGGCTACGGACGCGCGGTGCCACCGTCGAGCTTGTACTCGCGACCGAGGCGGCGTCGACGGTGCCGTTCGGCGCGTTAGCGGGGCTGCTCGGGCCGGCCGCTGAAGCTGGTGGTGGCGATCTGCTCGATGTCCTGCGGAGCGCCGGTGCCCGGCTCACGAGCAGGGCGGGAGCCGGCGTCCTCGTGGTGATCGTCGACGATGCCCATAGGCTCGATCCGGCGTCGGCAGCGCTGCTCCTGCAGCTCGTCACCCGTCACGGCATTCGCGTACTCGCGACCCTGCGCGTCGGCGCGCGCGCCCCCGACGCAATTACATCGCTGTGGAAGGACGTCGGACTGCTGCGCGTCGACCTCGAGCCGCTGACCGAGGATGCGGCCGGGGACGTCGTGCGTCACCTCCTCGGCGGACCGGTCGAGCGTGGTACTCGCCGCTGGCTTTGGGAGACGAGCGCCGGTAACCCGCTGTTCCTGCGGGAGCTCGTGCGCTCCGGGACGGAGCTCGGGGGTCTAGTGCAGGAACGTGGGCACTGGCGGCGCACGAAGGCGATCCCGCCTCCGGCGCGTCTGCTCGACCTGCTCGACGAGCGGATCGACTCACTGAGCACCGACGAACGTCGCGCGCTCGCGCTGGTCGTCCTCGCCGAGCCGGCCCCGCTTGATCTGCTCGCCGGACTCGGCGCACTCGACGCGGCTCGGAATCTCGAGTCTCGTGGGCTCTTGGCCGCCGCGGAGACAGGCGCTGTGACTGGTCTGCGCGTCGGGCACCCGTTGTATGGCGAGGTGCTCCGCGCCTCTTTGAAGGCGACCGAGGCGCGCGATCTGCATCGTGAGCTGGCCGGTCATCTCGATCCGGCCGGCGACGGGACTCGGCTGCTTCTCGCGACGTGGGCGCTCGACGATGGGCAGCTGGGCGCCGGCACGCAGTTCGCGGCTGCCGCCGAGGAGGCGCTCGCGGCATTCGATCCGGATCTGGCGATTCGACTCGGGAGAGCCGCGCTGGCCGCCGCTCCCGGAATCGACGCGGCGTTGCCGCTCGCCTCGGCGCTGCGTGCGGTCGGGTGCTTCGAGGAGGCTGAGGAGCATCTCGCAATGGTGGAGGGTGAGGCGCGCTCGAGTCCGCGTGTGACCTCCTACCTGTTCGTCAGGGCCACGAACCTGCAGTGGGGACTCGGCCGTACCGACGATGCGCACTCTCTGCTGGCCCGGGTGCAGGTCGAGCCCGGGTGTGCCGCGGTGGCCGCCGCGCTGGACTCCTCGGCGGGCCGACTTGGAGAGGGAGTAGCGAGCGCGAGACGGGCACTTGCAAATCCGGGCACCGACCGGCTGGCACACGCGATCGCCGCGGTCGTGATCGGGAACGGGCTCGCGGCGCTCGGGGATCCGCGCGCGGCGCTCGGGGTGCTAGACCGCGTCGAGCGGAGCGCCGGTGGCGTCGAGTCTGAGTGGCCCCGGGCGGCGGTTGCGGTTACCGGCGCGTTCTACGGGGCCGAGCAGTGGGCAGAACGTCGTCAGGCTCTTGAACGACGGCACGCGGCGGCTCGAGTAGCGGGAGACGACGCGCGCGCCACATTGTGCGAGCTGGCGCTCGTGCGGCTGGCGGTGCCGTCCGGCGAGCTTGGCCTGGCGCGCCGCCTCGCGGAGGACGCGCTCGCACGATTGGCGTTCATGGACCCGCGCGCGATGGCTCCGGTATGTCACGCCGCCGTCGCTGAAGCGGAAGCCACGTCGGGTCGCGCCGAGGCGGCTCGAGCCGCGTTACAACGCGGATACTCAACGCTGGACGTAGAGCGGTCGAACTCGCTGGCTGACGAGAGCCTCTACCTCGCCAGCGCGCTCGTCCTGGCGGCCGAGGGTGATCACGCAGACGCTCAGGAGATCGCGCTGAAGGGCGCGCAGGCCGCGGGCGAGGCGGTGCTGATTGAGGCCGAGATGCTGCACCTGTACACGCGTGTAGGCGGAGCTCCTGGTCGTGTGGCGGTGCGCCTGGAGGAGATCGCGGCGGCCAGTCGCGGCGGGATGGCCGAGCTTTGGGCGCGACAAGCGGTCGCGGCACGCGACGGCGACGGCAGCACGCTGGAGGCCGTCGCGGCCGACTTCGAGCGGGTCGGCGCACGTATCTTTGCCGCCGAGGCCGCCGCGCAGGCGGCTGTCGCCCACAGCGCCGGAGGCAGCGCCGACGGGCGCCGACGCGCGGAGGGCTACGCGGCCCGCCTCGCAACCGCCTGCGGCGCGGGAGGCCTCACGCTCGTCACGACGATGCGCATGTCCACCCTCACTGCACGTGAGCAGCAGACGGCACGGCTCGTGGCAAGAGGCCTGAGCAACGCCCAGATTGCAGCGCGGCTGTCGCTCTCCGTGCGGACCGTCGAGTCGCACATCTATCGGGCAACGACGAAGCTCGGATTGCACGATCGCGCGGCGCTCGGTGCGCTGCTCGCGGGAACGCGGGAAGCCCGAGTATGAGCTTCCGTGCCACGAGCAGGATCGTGATCGAGCCCGCGGTCAGGCTCCCTCTGCCGGGACGGGGACGGAGAATACACCGGAGGAGCTCGGCTTGTTGACGACCAGGCTCCAGCTCGTGGCAGCCGGGAGTCCGCTGCTACCTGTACCGCTGCCGCTGCCGCTGCTCGTGCTGCTGGGGGGCTTCACCTTGATCTGCGTGAATCCGCAGGCGAGGAGGTATTGGGCGGCGATACCGGCACTGGTCAGCGTGTGGTACTGCGACGCAGCCTGTGCCATTGCTTCAAAGGCATGCGTGCCGGTCTCGGCCGGGCTCAGCGCTACGGCATAGACGGAGGTGGTGACGCCCAGGGCGCTACCCCGACCGTCGGTGCTGCTCAACCCCTGGCGCACGAGCTCGCCCAATGCGACGGTCAGCCTCGCCTTATGTCCCGCGGCGACAGAGAACGGCGTGTCCTCGCCGAATTTGCCGTCGGTCAGCAGGATCGTCCCGGTGCAAGCCGTGGCCTGATTCCTCGGGCATGTCGCGCTCAGGCCGCCCTCGCCGCTCCGACTGACGACGATGGTCGGGTGGGCGGAGAACCTCAGCGGACTGAGATCCCCCGCCAGTGGGCTGTCCGCGGCCGTAAGCGTCGCGCCGGCATCGAAGACGCAGTCGGTCTTTCGCTTCGCGGCGGCCTTGCAAACGAGCGCCTTCGCCGAGTCCCCGACACAGCGGAGTCTGCCTCCGGCTGCGGTCGTATCGCTCACCACGGCCCTGCCGGTGGCCTTGCAGGTGAAGCGCTCCGCCGTGGTGACTCCCGAGCAGCCGATCGCGCGGGCCGAACCGGTGCACTGGATGTCGGGCGCCCCTCCTGAGCAGGTGCCGGTAGGCGTCTGACCGGCCTTAGGGGCGGCGATACTGCAGGTCATCGTCCAGCCGTTGCC
>Ga0302326_10015698_pt1 | contig 15913 bp, 17 predicted proteins | sample Palsa_T0_3_FD_202264 | JGI IMG/M metagenome (GOLD analysis project Ga0302326, IMG submission 202264) | Peat permafrost microbial communities from Stordalen Mire near Abisko, Sweden - Palsa_T0_3 | ecosystem: Environmental > Terrestrial > Soil > Palsa > Peat permafrost | place: Sweden: Abisko... | reverse complement strand
GAGGCAGAGCGCCCCAGCACCAGCAGCAGATATTTCTGGGCAATGGGCCGGTCGGCTGGGTGGATCAGAGCCCACCAGCGGCGAATCGACTCCTGCACCTCGGCTTCGCTCTTTTCACCGACCACGAGGGAATCGATTAACCGATAAACTTTGCTCTTGATCGCCTGGTACGAGACCGAAATCTCTTGGGGCATAGGGTTCCTGGACTCTGCTGTGGCCTACCTTTGTGCAATCCGCCCACCAAACCCGTAGACCCCTGTTTTGGCTGAGTTTACGGCGATTCCCACCCCATGAACGTACTATGAATGGAATAAACAAGGCCGGGGATATGAATTCTGGAAGGTGTCGGGGGGGTGTAGGAGAGCCCAGCTCCAAGCCGCGCTAATACTTTGCACTTTCTTGGAATCATCATCGTCACCGGCTGACGGCGAAGTGCGGGTTACAATGTGGCGCTCTGCTCGACCGGATTCTCGCCAATCCCTGATCATCTGAAAGTGCGGAGCGTGGAATCCGTTGTGTCCTTCATCAAGAACTCGAACGAATCTGGGAGGCAAAATGAAACGGTGGGCGTGGTGGTTGATGGTTCCTGTACTGATCTCATCGCTGGTCTCATTCCTGGTCACATCGGCTAGAGCGCAGATTGCGTCGTCGCTGAATTCGCAGGACAACCCACCCCAGGCCAGCAACTCGCGGGGCAATGGGCACGACGCCGATTCCAGTTCCAGTTCCGGTTCCAGTTCTAATGACCGCCTGTTTTTTCCCCGCGACATGTTCTGGGGATGGGCGCAGCTCGACCTGGCGCCGCCGCACAATGAGATTGATCCCAATCTCTGTTCTGGCGATGCGGCTGCGTATGGCGGGATCAACGACCCCTGCAGTCTGTTCGCCCGCTACATGTTGTCGGGCGTTCTGGAAGTGCGTCCGTTTGGGCGAACCGTGCTACGCCGGTTCATGGTGTATGGCGCGCCGACATTTTTGTTCGGTAAGACCATTCCCAAGACGCTCTACACCTGGTCGCCCGATGCGATTGGCATTGAGCACTCGTGGGGCGTGGGAATTTATTTGAACAAAGGTTTCGAGTTCCGCGTGACCCAGCACTTCCTGTTCGACCGCCTGGGCGCGCGCGACACCAACCTTGGGCCCGCGGACTTGGGCAATAACGGGCCGTGGGGAAGATACGTGACGGTGGGCGTGCGCAAGACGTTTGGGACGCGGCGCTGGTAGACCGCGCGCCTAAAAAACCGGGAAGGGCACGAGTTCCACTCGTGCCGATTTATGCCGCGCAAAAAGCCCCGGCTTCAGCCGCTGGGGCCTAACCTCCGCGCCGCCGGCGCAGCCAAGAATAATCGCCGGTTTCTGCGCCGGTTCTTTATAATTGTGAGTTTTGTAAATCGCGGCTCCAAGCTCTTCATAGCGGAGGCATCTTCATGGCGGGCTCTTATAACGGTGTAGCCATACCGGCGGACGGAAAGAAAATCGCATACGCGGATGGCCGGTACAACATTCCCGACAATCCGATTATCCCCTTCATCGAGGGCGATGGCACGGGCCGCGACATCTGGAAGGCGTCGCTGCGCGTTTTCAACGCGGCGGTCGAGAAGGCTTACAAGGGCAAGCGCCGCGTTGCCTGGTACGAAGTGTTCGCCGGAGAGAAGGCTAAAGCCAAGTTTGACAATTGGCTGCCCGACGACACGGTCGACGCCGTGCGCGAATTTCGCGTGGCCATCAAGGGCCCGCTCACTACGCCGGTGGGCGGCGGCATCCGCTCGCTCAACGTGGCGCTGCGCCAGATTCTCGATCTCTATTCCTGTGTCCGCCCGGTCAAGTATTACAAGGGCGTGCCCTCGCCGGTGAAGCATCCTGAGCGCATGGACGTGGTGATCTTTCGCGAAAACACGGAAGACGTTTACGCCGGCGTCGAGTGGGAGCAGGGAACTGCCGACTGCGCGCGCCTCATCGAGTTCCTGAACAAAGACATGCTGAAGGGCGGCAAGAAACAGATTCGCCTCGATTCCGGCGTCGGCATCAAGCCGATTTCCATCACCGGAACCAAGCGCCTGGTGCGCATGGCGATCCAGCACGCGATCGAGAATGGGTTGAAGTCGGTGACGCTGGTACACAAGGGCAATATTCAGAAATTTACCGAGGGCGCGTTCCGCAAGTGGGGATACGAAGTTGCCACCGACGAATTCCGCGACCGGGTCGTGACCGAGCGCGAGAGCTGGATTCTGGGTAATAAAGATGCGAATCCGAATTTGAGCGTCGCCGAGAACGCCGACTTGATCGAGCCGGGAATGGAATTCGCCCCGCCCGCATTCCGCGTTGCGGTGGAAAAAGAAGTGAAAGCGATTCTCGACGCCATCTACGCTACGCACGGCAACGGCGTCTGGAAGAAGAAGATCATGATCAACGACCGCATCGCCGACTCAATCTTCCAGCAGATCGTGACCCGTCCGGAAGAGTATTCGGTTCTGGCCACGCCCAATCTCAACGGCGACTATATTTCCGACGCGGCCGCGGCGCAGGTGGGCGGGCTCGGCATTGCGCCTGGGGCAAACATCGGCGACGGCTATGCCATCTTCGAAGCCACACACGGAACGGCGCCGAAGTATGCCGACAAAGACGTCATCAATCCCGGCTCGGTGATTCTGTCGGGCGTCATGATGTTCCGTCACCTGGGCTGGAACGAAGCTGCCGACCTGATCGAACAGAGCATGGAGCGGACCATCGATCAGAAAAAAGTTACGTACGACTTCGAGCGGCTCATGCCCGGCGCCACGAAAGTAAAAACCAGCGAGTTCGCCAACGCCATGATTGAGAACATGGGCGCGGGAGGGCTGGTTTAGGGATTGAGTAATTCGGACGATTGAGTAATTGGGTAATTTAGTAATTGAGTAATTGAAAGTCGCAAAGCACACCGCGCTGCCGCCACTGCGGCAATTTCCCAATTACTCAATTTCCCAATTACTCAATCGATCATCCGATTTAGGGTTCTTATCGAAAGGACGAACTCATGCGCAAGAAAGTCACCATCGTAGGCTCCGGCAATGTGGGCGCAACGGCCGCTCACTGGATCGCTTCCAAGGAACTTGCCGACGTCGTGCTGATCGACATCGTTGAAGGCGTGCCTCAGGGCAAGGGGCTCGACCTGCTGGAGGCCATGCCCATCGAGAAACGTGATTCCTACATCAGCGGGACTAACGATTACAAAGACACGGCCAACTCCGACATTGTCGTGATCACGGCGGGCATTCCGCGCAAGCCTGGCATGAGCCGTGACGACTTGCTCAACACGAATTACGGCATCATGAAAGCGGTGGTCGGCGAGGTGGTCAAGAATTCGCCCAACTGCATTCTGATCATCGTGTCGAATCCACTGGATGCCATGGCGCAAGCCGCCTACAAGCTCAGCGGCTTCCCGCGCGAACGCGTGATCGGCATGGCCGGCGTGCTCGATTCGGCGCGCTTCCGCGCCTTCATCGCCGACGAATTAAAAGTCAGCGTCGAGAACGTTACGGCCTTCGTGCTCGGCGGGCACGGCGACACCATGGTGCCGCTGCCGCGTTATTCCACGGTCGCTGGGATCCCGATCACCGAGTTGATTGAGAAGTCGCGTCTCGAAGCCATCGTGCAGCGCACCCGCGACGGGGGCGCGGAAATCGTGAAGTATCTGAAGACCGGCTCGGCCTATTACGCGCCTTCCGCTGCGGCGACCGAGATGGTCGAAGCAATCCTTAAAGACAAAAAGAAAATCCTGCCTTGCGCCGCGTACTTGCAGGGCGAATACGGCATCACCGGCCTCTACGTCGGCGTGCCAGTAAAGCTGGGCGCAAAGGGAATCGAGCAGATCATCGAGATCAAGCTGACTGCCGAAGAAAAAGCCGGTCTCGACAAGAGCGCCGCCGCAGTGAAGGAGCTGTGCGGCGTGATCGGAGTGTAAGCTTTCGACGATACGCGGAGAGTCGAAGCGCTAGCGATACGCAACGAAGTCTAGACCGTGGCGCCCTCTGTGCCGTGCGGCACGACCGGTCTGGACGCTTCTCCAAGCTTCCAGGTTTCGTCCGGGTTGGTCGATAGCAGTGGCCATCCCTTCGAGAGCACAAAGCGCAGCCAGGCTCCCGCCATCTGCGAAGTGACCACCGCCGTGATGACCAGGCTGGTATAAAACGCAGCATTGATGATGCCCGCATCATAGGCCACGCTGGCCAGCACGATGCCCGGTCCGCCGCGGGCGTTGGTGGTCAGCGCGATATTAATCACATCGAGCCCGCGGAAGCCACCGAGCCACGCGGCCAGCCCGGCTGAGAATACGGAGATCAGCGACGAACCCACCAGAAATACCAGCAGGATCGCGAACGAGAACTGCCGGCCGAAGACCAATTTGTAACCGATAAGGCCGAAGTAGATGGGGACGAAGACGCCGAAGGAGATTTTGGAAATGGCATCGACCGGCGCCGCGAAACGTTCCCGTTGTGTTCCGTAAAGGCCGCCGACGATGCCATAGCCCGCCAGCAGCGCCGCAAATTGGAGGTTGACTTCGAATATCGCGGCCACCGCGCAGTAAGTCATCAACACGGCCATGGCGTAGCCGACCGGAGAAGCCTTGTAGAGCACGTTCCAACTGCCGTTGCTCACGCGCTTCAGCAGTCCGGGGGCCACGACCAAACCAATCAAAGTAAAGATCAGCGTGCTGATCACGTGCGAAGCGACAGTGCTGGCAACGTGCTGTTGCGCCAAACTGGCGGAGGTGACCAGGGCCGTGGCAAAAGCCAGAACTACCCACAAGGCCAGATCCTCCAGCAGCGCGTAACCCAGAATCAGGCTCACGAAGCGGGTCTGCATGATTCCGAGGTCCCAGAAGATGCGCGAGATTACGGGAATGGAGCACACGGCCGTGGCAATCGCCACGATGAGCAGGGCTGAAGTTGGCTGTCCCGCCGTTCCGGTCAGCAGGTGCAGCGGCAGCAGGCCCGCGAAGCCCAGGCCCAGTACCAGGGCGAAGCTGGACAGGTCAGAGACGGTGAGCAGCAGGAACGTATTGCGCCGATTCTCCTTGGCCAGAAGACGGCGCGTCTCGGCCCCGGAACAGAACATGAGCAGAATCAGCCCCAGCTGATAGAGAAATCCCATGACGGTGGCGGCGCTGGGAGAAAATGAGAACAGCTTGCCGAAAGCCGCCGGCGCCAGCAATTTCAGCACGAATGGCCCCAGAAGGGCGCCGGCAAGAATCTCACCGACGATGCGCGGCTGCTTCAGCCGCTCGGCGATATAGCCCAGGCCGTGCACCGCCACCAGAAGCACTGCAATTGTAAGGACGAAGTGACCGAACTCAAGAACCGACATTCCTCATTCTCCAAGGGCAAAGTTTGGATGAGCGCGACGGGGGTTTGGTTGCGCCGGGGGGTATACTGCCATCCAAATATAGCAAGGAAGTATGTCAATGTCGATAAGCATGGTAGACATTATAGGCAGATCGTAAGCGCCCGGAATTGCGCCGCCTGCGCCCCTGCCTCGCTGATTGACCATGGTCATTGACCATGGTATAAACGAAAGATGAAGGAAATCGCGATCTCTGTGTTCAAGGCCAAGTGCCTCGGCATCCTGGAAGAAGTGCGCAAAACCCGCAAGCCGATTCGAGTCACACGCTTCGGCAAGCCGGTGGCGGAAGTCGTGCCGCCGTCACCGGAGGAGCGCCCGAAGCGCTGGCTCGGTTGCATGGTTGGTACGGGAGAGATTCTGGGCGACATTGTCGGCCCGACGGGTAGCCTTGGCGACTGGGAAGCTGGCCGCGATTGAAACTGCTTCTCGACACCCACATCTGGGTTTGGAGCGTTCTGGAGCCCGAGCGTCTCTCAGCGCGAGTGGTTCGACAGTTGACCAACCCGGAGAATGAGATTTGGTTGTCAGCCGTCAGCATTTGGGAACTGCGGCTGCTTCATGACAAAGGACGTGTGAAGTTAACCCCGAATGCTGTTAGCTGGATCAATGACAATTTACGCCGTCTGAAAATTCATGAGGCGCCCCTCACCTTTGAAGTGGCCCTCGCGATATCTTCGCTTAACCTGCCTCACAACGATCCAGCCGACGGCTTTATCGCCGCGACTGCAAAAGTGTTTGGCCTGACGCTGGTGACAGCCGACGCACAGCTTGCTGAGTTACCCGACATTGCAGTGCTACCGAATCGCTGAAGGTTACACCCGCTCGATCGTGACCTTCTTCAGCACGATATCCTTGTTCGGGCGATCCTGGCGATTGCGCGGCAGAGTCACAATCTTGTCCGCCACGCTCTGGCCTTCGACCACCTCGCCGAAAATCGTGTGCTTGCCGGTGAGCCACGTGGTCGGCGCCAGCGTGATGAAGAACTGGGAGCCGTTGGTGTTGGGGCCGGCGTTGGCCATGGCGAGCTTGCCCGGCTTGTCAAACTTGTGCGGCGAACCCGTGGTCTCGTCCTCAAACTGATAGCCCGGTCCGCCCATGCCCGTGCCCTGCGGATCTCCGCCTTGAATCATGAAGTCGGGGATGACGCGGTGAAAAATCGTTCCGTCGTAAAGCCGGTCTTTGGATTTCTTGCGGGTCGAGGGATGAGTCCACTCGCGCTTGCCTTCGGCGAGTTCGACGAAGTTGGCGACCGTCTTGGGCGCTTCCTTTTCAAATAGCCGGCAAACAACGGTTCCTTCGCTGGTTTCAAACGTGGCATAGAGTCCGGGTTGGCGAGTCATTGAGTTTTCCTTTCGAAATCTTTGGTTGCACAACTGCTGATGTGGCAACAGCTTCCTCGGTTGTCCCGCCTGAGTCTGCCCTGATCGCAGGCGCAGCTCTGAAGGGGAGAAGCCCTGGGAAACTAGTTGGAACCCGGTGGAGTTTTCGCGGGTGTTGCCGTTGCCGGCTTCTTCACGGTAGTTCCCGCTCCCGGCTTAGGCGATGCTCCCGTGCTGCGCACAATGCTGATGTGAAGAATCTTCACCGGCCGCAGCGGCTTGTGGTCCGTAGCCGGGTCAGTAGCCATGCGCGCAATCTGCTTCACCAGCTCCACGGCTGCGTCGTCGCACTGGCCAAAGATCGTATACCCGCCGTTCAGGTAGGTCTGCGGCGCTTCGGTGATGAAGAACTGCGAACCGTTGGTGTTGGGCCCGGCGTTGGCATAAGCCAGCCGCCCTGGCCGATCGAACTGCAGGTCGGGCGAGGTCTCGTTCTTGAACTTGAAGCCAGGATCGCCTGCGCCGTTACCCGCCGGATCGCCGCCCTGGATCATGAAGTCGGGAATCACGCGATGGAAAATCGTCCCGTCATAGAGCGGCACGCCATGCTTGGTAGCGCCGCTGACCGGATTCTTCCAGTCCTTGGTGCCGCTCGCGAGGCCAATAAAATTGGCCACCCCGATCGGCGCCTTGTCGGGAAACAGCGTGCAGTTCAAATTGCCGACCGTGGTTTTGATGATTGCCGTCGGCTTGGTCGCCGCGGGCGCTGCCGCTCCGGCCGGTTTCGCCGTGGTCGTCGGCTTGGCTGCCGGCGCGGCCTGCATGGTCGAACTGGTCTGTGCCCAGGCGGCCGCAGCCATCATCATTACCATCACCGTTAAGATTGCGAATGCCCTGCGCATGAATGCTCCTTGAAATACGGAGTTGTGACCTGAGAACGTTTGTGCAACGTAGCATTGTACGACAGCCGCGGCCATGGTTTCTCGCCATGACCTTGCAGAGAGATGCATTGCAGAGAATCGTCAGAGCGAAAGCTATTTCGCTGCCTGCATCTCGCGGCTCACTCTTTCCACTTCGCGAAACACCCGCAGGATATTTCCGCCAAGAATCTTCTTGATGTCATCCGCGCTGTAGCCGCGATCGAGCAGCGCCTGCGTGATCCTGGGCAGGTCGGCAGCTGAATCGATGCCCTGCGGCGTCGTTCCGCTCACGCCGTCGAAGTCAGAGCCCAGCCCGACATGATCGATCCCCGCAACTTTCGCGATGTGGTCAATGTGGTCGATCAGCGACTTGAGCGGCGGCCGCGGGATTTTCGCCGTCCACTCACGATCGATGCGGTCCAACTCGATATAGTTGACATCCTTTCCCTGCGTCTTCAGATCGTCAATATACTTTTGCTCTGCCGCAGCTTTGTCCTTTGCCTGCGCCTTGGCCGCGTTCCAGAAATTCTGGTCGTCAAAACCGCTGAAAAAGTTCACCTGCACCACGCCGCCGTTCTTGGTCACGGCGCGCAGCATGTCGTCGGTCATGTTGCGTGGAGCATCCACCAGCGCCCGGGCCGAAGAATGCGACGCGATTACCGGAGCCTTGCTGGTCGCGATCGCGTCCCAGAACGTTTTGTCGGCTACGTGCGAAATGTCGACCATCATTCCCAGGCGGTTCATCTCCACGACCACCTGCTTGCCGAAATCGGTGAGTCCGTTGTGGTGCTGTACCTTTTCGTCGGTAACATCCCCGGAAGAGTCTGCCCACTCGTTGGTGTTCGACCAGCTCAGCGTCATGTAGCGCACGCCCAGCCGGTAGTAGTCGCGCAGCAGGTGAATATCGTTTTCGATGGAGTGCCCACCCTCGATGCCCATCAGAGCCGCAAGCTTGTGCTCATGGTGCGCTTGCTCGATATCGGCGGGCGAGAACGCCATCATCATGCGGTCGGGATGCCGCGCCGCCTGCTCGTAAACCGAATCGATCAAATCAAATGTATGCTTCGCGAAATGCCCCTGGTTGGTTTCAGGGTCAACCCAGATGGAGAAAAACTCCGCGCCCAGGTTTCCACGCTTCGCCTTGTCGAGGCTGATGTGGCCAACATCGTTCGGATCGGTCGAGCCGATGTCGAAGCCTTCGTCCAAAAACCGCTGCGGCGTATCGGCGTGCGTGTCAATGATCAGCGCGGACTCTTGAATCTTCAGAGCGCGCGCGCTGACCACGATGTCGGGCGTAGTCGAGGATTTCTCTGGGGCCTGTGCCGCAGCCAGAGAAGAACCTAATACGAAGGCGAGAAAGAATCTGTTTGTCATAATTTGCAGGCCAGCTTGTAGGCTATGTTTGCCGCAACCGAACGAATGAAAGATGCAGGCAGGCTTCGATTGTATAAGGACCTGAGCCATGCTCCAAGCCGCGCGGCGGCGAAAGAGGAAATGTTGCTCTACGACCGTAGGACATCCAGCGCTCGCTGCACGCGACTCTCCAGAGGCCTCTCCGTATCGATGACAGTCTTGGCGTGCGTAATGGCCTCGAAGCGGGCCTTCACTTCGAGATAGAGCTGGAAGTCGCGATTTTCCGCGGGATGAGCGCCGGCTTCCGCGTCGGCAGAGAGTCTGCGCCGGGCGGTTTCGTCCGAGCAAACACATTCCAGAATCCGCCACGGCTGGCGAAGACGAGCGGCAGCGGCAATCACGTTTTCAATCTGATAGCGACGCGAGAACGTCCGTCCATCCAGAAAGACCGCACGCTCCGGATTTCGCTCCAGCAGATATCCCGCGGTTTCCAGCATGACGTGCAGGCAAAAATCGTCCTGCCGCGTCGAGTATTCGATCTCCTGCGGCAGGAAGATCGCGTGCCGGAATTCGTCTTTGCTCAAGACCCGTCCAGCAGTCCGGGCGGCAAGTTCGCGGGCGACCGTGGTCTTACCCGTTCCCGGCAATCCCACCATGAGAATTATCATGGTTATTATTAGAGCAGAAAGTTCGCATCACTCTTTCAGGAGGCCGTAATGCCATTGGTACGGATTGCTTTACGTGAAGGAAAATCAGAACAATTTCGGAAGGCGGTCGCTGACGGCGTTCATCAAGCCATGGTCGAGGCGATTGACGCGCCGGCGCAGGACCGCTTTCAGATCGTTACCGAGCATTCGGCAAGCGGTTTGATCTACGACCCCAGCTATCTTGGAATCGAGCGCAGCGACGACATCGTGATCGTGCAGATTACTCTGTCAACCGGACGCAAGCTGGCGCAGAAGCGGAAACTGTATCAGCGCATGGCGGAAATCCTGGCGAAGAATGCCGGACTGCGCCCGCAGAATCTTGTGATCAATCTGGTGGAAGTGGCCTGGGAGAACTGGTCGTTCGGAAACGGAGAAGCTCAGTACGCCACGTAAATTGGGATCGGACTGGAGAGTCGGAGGGCGTTGCCCGCGTTGGCTGGCTTACCCGAGGGTGGATTACTTTGTCCCGCTGCCCAGCGCAACCTGAGCTACCGGCTTGTCGCTGTCCGGATGCTCGTTCTCCGGATGTTCAATCGGAACAATGTTCTGGGTCTCGCGCCAGTCCGAATAAAGCCCGCTCACCATAATGTGGAAGACCCACTGGTGGCGTTCTTCCTCCGGTTCCACCAGGCCGAGCGCCTTCATGTAGAACAGGTAATGTTCCATCCAGAGAATTTGAGCCTTGCTCATGCCGCGGCGTTGCAGGTCCACGGTCACGCCCGCGAGATGCGACGAGGCTGTGTCGCCGTCGGCGGGAGCGGCATTGCGGTTGTGCCGCCGCAACTTCTTCTGCACCGCCACAGTCCGCACCGCGGAGTTCACCTGAATCTGCTGATGGAAGCGGTTGTAAAAGGCCTGGCTCAGATCGTTGACAAAGTCCAGCGTCCACGGCCGGCAAAAACGCCGCGAAGGATCGAGCCGCGGATCTAAGCGCAAGGTTTCTCCCGCGCGAATCTCCAGCAGGGATCCATCGGCCTTCAAAGCCTCGAGTTCGGTTTCATTCTGAATGCGCGGCAGTTCGAGCCGGTTGATCTCAGCATTCTGGATCAGCAGCGATTCATGCGACGGCCGGAACATGGGATTCCAGCGCAGCCAGCGGAAATGTCGGTGATGCACCACCGCGCGGCGCACTGCAAAGGCGCTGCCCGATAGCCCCGAGCACACCAGCCCCGTGTAGAGAAGGACCAGCAGCAGCACCCTCGCGAATTGGAATCTGACGAAGTGTCTCAAAGAGTTTCCGTTTGTGTGGGGCGGGCACTCTTGCCCGGCAACCCTATTCACCAACGCCCTCACGCGTTGCTTCCGCGCGAGTAGCGGCTATTCTATGCCATGCTGTCAAGGGGTCCAACCCCAGACCGCAGCCGGGCCGTTACTTGCGTACCCAAAGCACCACTTCCAGATGGTTACCGCAACCACGTAGAAGGCTCGGCAACGCTTTATATCGGCAAACCACGTGCCACTCTCGGGCGGGCGAAGCAGAACGGCTAAGTGGTCTGCCACTAGAGACTTGGTGCGGTTCGATGGCTCTCGGGCGAGCCGGGTTGGACGCTTCTTATCCGTACTATGACAAAAATCAGCGCCGCAAAAGGTCACCCAGCGCCTGTTTCATGACCTGCCCGCCCACCTCGGAGATGGCCTTGGTCAGCGGAATATCCTTGGGGCAAACCTCGACGCAGTTCTGCGCATAGCCGCATTCCTGAATGCCGCCGTCGCCCATCAGCGCCGCCAGCCGCTCCCGTTGCAGCGCCTTGCCTGTGGGATGAGTATTGAATAATCTCACCTGCGCAATCGTCGCCGCGCCCACGAACCCGGTGTCCTCATTAAACTGCGGGCAGGCCTCCATGCAGCAGCAGCACGAAATGCATCGCGAAATCGGATAGGCAACTTCCTGCTCCTCGGCCGACATGCGCGGCCCGGAACCGAGATCATAGGTGCCGTCGATGGGCACCCACGCCTTGACGGCCTTGAGATTCTCGAAGATCACATTGCGGTCGACCGCGAGGTCGCGCACCACGGGAAACTTGGAAAATGGCTCGAGGCGAATGGGCTGTTCGAGATTGTCGATCAGCGCCGAGCAAGCCATCCGAGCCTTGCCGTTGATCAGCATGGCGCACGACCCGCAGACTTCTTCGAGGCAGTTTGAATCGTAAGTGATGGGCGTGGTCGCTTTGCCGTCGCGCGTAGACGGTTCGGCGGCAATATCCATCAGTGCCGAAATTACGTTCATGTTCGGCCGGTAGGGAAGCGAAAATTCCTCCCAGTGCGGCTTCTCGGTGGGAGTGGCCTGACGCTTGATTTTGAGGATGACGGATTTATCAGCCATTTAGATCTTAGCCTTTAGCAGTTAGCTCAAATCTCTGAAGCGGGTGTCCCGTCCTTGTCCCTGCGCCTTTTGCAGGGACAGGGCGGGGATTTTGACTCCCAACCGTTCATAGTCTCAAGACCAGTCAGAAAATCAACGTCCCCACCCTGTCGCAAAGAACGCGACAAGGATGGGGCACCCTCAAAACAGAGAGCATCAATATTTCCTCGGCCGCGGCACAATCAGCGACGTATCCACTGCTTCGAACTCAAACTTCGGCTCATCGGCATCCGGCGCGAAATACGCTTTGGTCGTCTTGAGCCAGTTTTTGTCGTCGCGCTCCGGGAAGTCCGGCTTGTAGTGCGCCCCGCGCGATTCGTCGCGCAACCCCGCGCCCTGCGCAATCACCCGCGCCAACTGCAGCATGTTGTAAAGCTGCCGCGCAAACACTACGGTCGTATTCGCCCACTGCGTGCGGTCGCTCAGGTTGATCTTGCCGTAGCGCTCGATCATCTCCACCAGCTTGCCGTCCGTCTGCTGCAGGGTTTTGTTGTAGCGAATCACGGTGCAGTCTTTGGTCATCAACTCGCCCATTTCACGCCACAACTTCACCGGATTTTCCGTCCCGTCCGACTTCATCAGGTTCGCGTTGATGTCTTCCTGCCGCTTCTGCTCGGCCGCAAAGCATCCGTTTCCATCTGACGTGGCCTGCAGCCCGCGCGCATACTTCACCGCATTCGGCCCGGCGATTCCACCGCCGTAGATGCACGACACCAGCGAGTTCGCGCCCAGCCGGTTCGCCCCGTGATACTGATATTCGCACTCGCCCGCCGCAAACACGCCCGGAATATTCGTCTGCTGATTAAAATCGACCCACAGCCCGCCCATGGTGTAATGCATCCCGGGGAAAATCTTCATCGGCGTGTCGCGCGGATCGTCGCCTACAAACTTCTCGTAGATCTCAAGAATCCCTTCCAGCTTCTTATCGAGAATCTTGCGGTCAATATGTGTCAGGTCGAGATAGACCATCGGCTTGCCGTCAATGCCGAGATTGTGCTCGAACACAACCTTGAAGATTGCGCGCGTCGCAATGTCCCGCGGCACCAGGTTGCCGTACTTCGGATACCACTCTTCGAGAAAGTACCAGCGGTCTTTTTCTGGAATGGCCCTGGGATCGCGCTTGTCGCCCAGAGTCTTCGGCACCCACACGCGCCCGCCCTCGCCGCGCGCCGATTCCGACATCAGGCGTAATTTATCTTCGCCCGGAATACAGGTGGGATGTACCTGAATGAATTCGCCGTTGGCGTAAAACGCGCCCTGCTGATAGAGCGCCGACTGCGCCGAACCTGTACATACAACCGAATTCGTCGACTTGCCAAAGATCGCGCCATTGCCGCCGGTCGCGATGATGATGGCGTCGGCAGGGAAAGTGCGCACTTCCATCGACCGCAAGTCCACGGCGCAAATGCCGCGACACACGCGGCTTCCGTCGAGCACCGCCGAGAGAAATTCCCAGTGCTCGTACTTCTTCACCTTGCCTTCGGATTCATAGCGCCGCACTTGCTCATCCAAGGCGTAGAGCAGTTGCTGTCCCGTCGTCGCGCCGGCGAACGCTGTTCTGTTATATAAGGTCCCGCCAAAGCGGCGGAAGTCGAGCAGCCCTTCCGGCGTGCGGTTGAAGGGCACACCCATGCGGTCGAGCAGGTCAATGATCCCCGGCGCAGCCTCGCACATATCTTTAATCGGAGGCTGGTTGCCGAGAAAATCTCCGCCATAGACCGTGTCGTCAAAATGTTTCCAGGTCGAATCGCCTTCGCCCTTCAGATTTTTCGCCGCGTTGATTCCGCCCTGCGCGCACACTGAATGCGACCTCTTCACCGGCACAATGGAGAACAGGTCAACGTTCGCTCCCATCTCTGCAATCTTGATCACTGCGGAGAGTCCGGCCAGGCCGCCGCCCACGACAATAATTTTCGGAGTCGCCATCCTATTGCACCGGCCTCCCGTAGCTCGCGCCGTGCTCGCCCGCGCGGTGGCTCGAATGCAGTGCCGCCTGATTCGGCTGATCCTCAGCCACCGGGCGCGAACGGAACGAATACAAGCTCGCAAATCCCGCTCCGCACAGCACGATAAAAAATGCCAGGCACAAGCGCAGCAGCCGCTTCTGCGCTTTATCGCCCGAAACGATTCCCCACTTCGCCGCGAACAGCCAGATGCCGTAGGCGAAGTGCCACGAAGCCGCCACCAGTCCCACCACGTAAAACAGGAACGGCCCCGTGCGCATCACTTCCAGCTGAACTTTGGCGAACGAATATCCCGGATCGCTGTGCAGATCGACGCCGGTGAAGCGCATGGTGTAGGTGTGCCACAGGATGTAGGCGAAGGCGATTCCACCCGTCCAGCGCTGCGCGGTGTACATCCAGTTGCCGCTCCACGGATAGGCAACCGCGTTCCCGTCTCCGCGATACCAGATGTAGAACCCGTAGAGCGCGTGAAACGAAATCGGCAGCCAGATTCCGAACAGCTCCAGAAAAAATACCAGCGGCAGATTCGCCAGAAAGCTCACCTGGCGGGCATAAGCGTCGGGACCGGTGATGGCGGTGGAGTTCGAAATCAGAATATGTTCAAACAGAAATGCGCCGACCGGGACGATCCCCGATAGGGAATGCAGCCGGCGCAACAAGAATGAAGATCCCTGCCCAGCGCGCAACGGCGCAACGCCTTGCCTTATGCCGGGAGCCGTAGAACTGGCTGACGCCACGAATCGCTCCTTATGAGTTCGACAGATTGTCCAAAGAATGAGAAAAGAACTTTTTATTATCGGGGGGCGGAAGAAGTGAAGTCAAGGAGGGACAGCGAGCATTTGGTCGGCGTTTCGAACTTATTGAAAAGTTCAGATCGAGCTTTTTGGTGACTAAAGTTTGTGCAACAACAGCCGGATGCAGAACAGTAGCACTGCGTAGAACACTGTATTCACGGCGATTTCCAATACGGATCCAAGACGCTCCTCCGTCAGTGTCCCGCCGTGGCCGCCGGTGATTAGTAGGTGGGCCATTACGCCAGGCATTGCAGCATAGAACGCAACGCCTAGAGCAGTCGTCGCTAGAATTTGGTGAACAAGGATCGCGAGAACGAAACCTGCTAATAGGGCAATCCAGTATTTCATGCGAATTCCTTCGCGCAGCAGTACGCCCAATAATCTCACGAAGCTCTCCAAACGCACAGGGGCGTTCGCAGGGCCCGTAGGTCAACGCTTCGCTACTTCGTCGCACCATTCCAGCAAGAGCCGGAACGCCGCGCCGCGATGGCTATACCGCGCCTTCTCTTCGGCACTCAACTCCGCAAAGGTTTTTTGAATCTGCGGAAAATAAAACAGCGGATCATATCCGAACCCGCCCGTGCCGCGCGCAGCATCCAGAATGACTCCCTCAGCCGTCCCTTGAAACGTAGCCAGAGTGTGCCCATCGCGCGCTGCCGCCAGCACGCACACGAATCGTCCCGTGCGCCTTTCCGGAGGAATGCCCTTCAACTCTCGGAGAACGCGCGCGTTGTTGGCTTCGTCGTCGGTATTCTCGCCGGCCAGGTGAGGCTGGACATCAAACAAATCGGGAGCCGCGTAGCGCGCCGAATGCACGCCGGGCGCGCCTTTCAGCGCATCCACTTCCAGGCCGGAGTCGTCGGCAAGAACAATCTCTCCTGCCGCATGCCGGCTATACTCTTCCGCCTTCTTGCGCGCATTCTCTTCAAACGTGAGCCCGTCCTCAACGACCGCTGGCAGGGAAGCGAACCCCGGGATCACGGCAATCTCAATCGCATGCGGCGCAGCCGCCCCCGCAAAATCGCGCAGCTTGCCGGCATTCGAAGTCGCAATCAGAATTCGTCGCATGAAATCAGACCTCAGACCCCGAACGTCAGACCTCAGACCTCGGACCT
>Ga0302326_10015696_pt1 | contig 15915 bp, 16 predicted proteins | sample Palsa_T0_3_FD_202264 | JGI IMG/M metagenome (GOLD analysis project Ga0302326, IMG submission 202264) | Peat permafrost microbial communities from Stordalen Mire near Abisko, Sweden - Palsa_T0_3 | ecosystem: Environmental > Terrestrial > Soil > Palsa > Peat permafrost | place: Sweden: Abisko... | reverse complement strand
GCCAGCGAACGCAGCGGCATGCTCGGGCACATGCTCACTCGCGCCAATTCCTATCTCCGTGAAGAGCACGAAACCGTCCGCCGGGTCAAAGGGGCGCTGACCTACCCGGCGATCATGCTCAGTTTCGCCATCCTCACCACAACGTTTCTCCTCGCCTTCGTCCTGCCAAAGTTCACCGCGATCTACGCCAGCAAAGGCGCAGCGCTTCCTGTCCCCACGCGCGTGCTCATGGCCATCAGCGGCGCGCTGGTGCACAACTGGCCCTGGATCGTCGGTGGCGTCATCATCACCGTCGTCATCGGCAGCTTCTACCTCCGCACCGCCGTCGGCAACAGGCAATGGAACTGGCTGCAGCTGCGCATTCCCCTCATGGGCGGGATGTTCCGCAAGCTGCATCTCTCCCGCGGAATGCGAATGATCGGCACCATGGCAGGAGCGGGCGTGGGACTGGTCGATTGTGTCGCCACCGCCAACGAGCTTTGCGACAACGTCTATTTCCGCGAGTTGTGGGATAACGTGTCGGAACAGATCCAGGCCGGCAAGCAGATGAGCGAGCCGCTGAGCCAGAGCAATCTGGTGCCCCGGCCGATCGCACAAATGATCCACAGCGGTGAAAAAGGCGGCAAGCTGGCGTTTGTCATGGAACAAGTCGCCGGATTCTCCGAGCAGGAATTGAAAGACACCATCACCGAACTCACTCGCTACATCGAGCCGATCATGATCATCGTGATGGGCTTCATCATCGGCGGCGTCGCCCTGGCGCTGATGCTCCCCATCTTCACCATCAGCCGCGTCGTCGCCAGGTAAATGATTGGCGCACCACGCTGCTCCCAGGGTAAGCCACATTCGCTCCCTTCATATGGCCCAGCCCCTCCAATGCTAACTTTTAGTGTCCGTCATCAGCTTCTTGCCGTTGCCTGAGCAGATTATGAAAGCGAGTGATTGATTGACGCGGGCCGCATAAGCTCTGTGCTCTTACTGGACCTTGTTCGGCCAATTGACGCCGCAGGCTACCATCCTTCATCACCGTTGCGAGCGCCAAAGCCAACGATTCGGGGTCGTTGGGTGGTACGGTAATCCCGTATTGCACGCCGTCGCCATTGAGAATCTCGCTTCCGCCGCCGATGTCTGTCGTGACGACCGTAAGACCGGCGAAGAGCGCCTCGACAAAGACGCGGCCAAAGGGTTCAGGCCCCAGATTGGGCTGGCAATGGATATCAGCGGATAGCATGAGATCTGCCACGTCAGGCCGGTCGCCGAGAAATCGGACCCGATCTTGGATTTGCATCCGTTTGACCAATGCCTGCAACTCGGCGAGATATTCCACTTCCTTGGGTCGCTGGGCATTACTCGTGAGCCAGCAGCGCCAACCGGGCAATTCTCTCAATCGGCCCAGAGCGTCGATCAGCAAGCTGTGCCCCTTCCACGATTCCAGCCGGCTGGCGAGAAGTATGACGATGTCATCGGCAGGCGTCGCCAGTTCCGCGCGAAGTCGGGCACGCACCGCAATACGATCTGAATCGTTCGGAGGCATCACCGGCCCGTAATAAATTTCTGTTGGAACATTAGGAAAAAGTCGATGCAGGGTCCCGGCGGTGTAGCGACTGTTGGAAAGCACAAGATCAGGCGGCGTGCGCGCCGCCATTTTTTCCGTGAAATGTAATTTTGGATTGATCGCATCGTGGGCGCAGAAAGCGATCGGTATGCCCCGCCGCTTGGGAACCTTGGACAACACGGCGTGCGGCCAGCAGGCGTGGGTGACAATGACGTCGAAATGTTCGCGATCCAGCAGTTTTCCCAACCCCCGGCGAGCACGGTAGACCGAGAGCGGGTTTCGCAAGCGAACCGGCGAAAGCATGTGAAGCGGCGCGTTCAGGCGGCGGAGACCCTTGGAGAGGGCGCCCTCAAAGCAGAGCGCAAAATGTTGCTCTAGGTCGGGGCAAAGTCCCCGATGTTCCGCAAAGATCAACAGGAGTTTTTCGATGCCACCGAAGAGATTTCCCGCGTAGACGTGAAGTACTCGCATGAAAGGCACGCGGTTTTCAAATTAACAAACAGGGAGCAACCATTTTAGTTGCTCTGAGGATTTGGCGAACCATTTTCATTCGATCGTTCAAGAAAAAGAACCTTATACTGCCCGCGGTCAACGCGTCCATATTCTGCCAATTCAGACCCGGCCCCTTGAAGATCACTTAGAAACTCTTCGCTGGTATACGGCGGGTGCAGCTCTACGGCAAGGTTCCTGACACGCTTGATCCACGATGCACAATTCTTGAACAACGCAATCTCGGACCCCTCGATATCGCATTTCAAGAAGTCTACATCCCCTTTGATGTTCGCCGTCTCCAATATCTGTGGAACCGTCAAGACGTCAACGCTGATTGCGTTTGAGTCCGCGGGCGTCTCACGCACTTTATAACTGCACTCCGATCCAACCTGGTCGAGGAAGAATTTGCCCGCCTGAGCTCCGGCCCCGGCTTGTATAAAATGGACTGCGGAACCGCCATTTCGACGGGCGGCCGCCAAATTTTCCGGGTCTGGCTCCACAGCGGTAATCGTGCTTCCCGGAAACGCCCTTTGCCAAAGTCGCACCGATAGTCCAATGTTGGCGCCCAGATCGAGAATCACTCGAATTCCTGATGGGTTGTGCTCAAAAAGCGGCGCATACTCACCATCGCAGAGAAGCTGCTCGAACATTCCCCAATCAGAAGTTCCAACTCGCAGGAATGTAGGCCCATCGAGGAATGGCGAGTAAACCGTGCGGACGACTCTTCGCCCAGGCCACCGCACGCCCCTGACCAGCAAGATCAAATCGCTGTAAATGCTGCAAAACCAGTCCAAGGTTCGACAATACGTCATTCGAGTGCGCCAATGATGGCGCGTGAGCCAAACAACATGCTCGACCCTTTTGTGGAATTTGCTTGCCATCCAAACCCTTTGGCATGTCGCCCCCAACCGTAACTCTGGGCTGTGTGGATTTGCCCATGACCTCGCCGGTATCATATGCTCCCGCTGATCCCGGTAAAGAGAAGTGCCAACGCCTCCTGCAGGGTGAAGGGGCGGAGGAAATGACCTAAAATGATTATGACCCGTAGTCCGCTGCGAATCTCACTCGGAGGCGGCGGAACAGATCTGCCGAGTTACTATCAGGAGCACACGGGTTTTGTCCTCTCGGCGGCGATAAACAAATATGTTTACATCACTGTGCACGATGCTTTCCAGCCGGAAATCATCGTCAAATATTCGTCGATGGAACGCGTCGCTTCCGTCGATCAAATCAAGCACCCGATCGTGCGCGAGGCAATCCGGTTGGTCGGCATCAGGCACCCGGCGATTGAAATCATCAGCATTGCCGATATCCCGGCGGGAACCGGTTTGGGCTCGTCGGGCAGTTTTACTACAGCGCTGTTGCGAGCGTTGCACGCTCACGAGAAACACCTCGTGCAGGCACGCGACATTGCCGAGCAGGCGTGCCACGTGGAGTTGGATCTGCTTCATGAGCCGATCGGCAAGCAGGATCAATTTATCGCCGCGTTCGGCGGCGTAACGTGCTTCGATTTTGTTCCTGACGGAACGGTGAATGTTTCGCCATTGAAAGCCGATCGCGAAACACTCAATGTTTTGGAGGAAGATCTTCTTCTTTTTTTCACGGGCTTCTCGCGCTCGGCTTCCAATATTCTAAAGGATCAGGATACACGAAGTCGTGCGGCGGATAAGTCGATGATCGAGAATCTGCACGTGATCAAGGATCTGGGGCTGCAGAGTCGCGAGGCGCTTGAGAAAGGCGATCTGCGCACATTCGCGGAGTTGATGAACGTCCACTGGGATCACAAACGCAAGCGCTCCCAGGGAATGAGCAATCCTCAGATCGATGCGTGGTATGAGCTTGCCCGGCGCAACGGCGCGCTTGGGGGCAAGTTGATCGGAGCGGGCGGCGGCGGCTTCCTTATGTTCTATGCCGAAGAAAAAGCGCGGTTGCGCAAAACCCTGACCGCGGCGGGTCTGACAGAAGTGCGCTTCGATTTCGATTTCGAGGGAACGAAGGTGGTGATCGCTTGAGTGCGACAAACTCGGCGCTGTTCCCCGTCGCCATTCTCGCCGGTGGGCTGGCCACGAGGATGCGGCCTGTCACCGAGAATGTGCCCAAGAGCATGCTCGACGTGGGGGGCGAGCCATTTATCTCCCAGCAATTGAAATTGCTCCGCGCTAAAGGCGTGCGGCGAGTGGTGTTGTGCGTGGGATTTCTGGGCGAGATGATCCGCGATTTCGTTGGCGATGGCCTGCGGTTCGATCTGCAAGTCGAATACTCGTTTGATGGGGCGGAGCGACGCGGCACGGCCGGCGCGATCAAAAATGCACTGACTCGGCTTGGCGACAGATTTTTCGTCATGTATGGCGACTCGTACCTCGACTGTGATTTTGTTGCCGTGCAACACGCCTTTGAGGTTTATTCCGGCGCAAAAGCATTGATGACCGTCTTTAAAAACAACGGCCGGTGGGATCGCAGCAATATTGAGTTCGAAAACGGGCGCATAGTAAGATACGACAAGCGCGACCCCACGCCGAACATGCGGTTCATCGATTACGGCCTGGGCATTTTCACTGCCGGACTGTTCGATCGGGTCGGATTGACCGGCACGTTTGATTTGGCGGATGTGTATGTTCGAGCATCAAACGATCATGTACTGACGGGGTTTGAGGTCGATCGCCGGTTTTATGAGATTGGATCCCCCGAAGGATTGCGGGAAACGGACCAGCTTCTGCGGCAAAAATAGACAACACAACGAACGAAGGTTCCCATGAGCTTCGCCGAAACATTTCTGGCCGAATCGCGGCAAATCACGGAGCGGCTGGACGCAGGTGCCATCGAACGAGGCGCCGAACTACTGGCAAAAGTGCGTGAACGCGGCGGGCGCCTGTTCATTCTAGGCGTCGGCGGAAGCGCTGGGAACGCCTCGCATGCCGTGAATGACTTCCGCAAGCTGGTCGGCATCGAGACTTATGCTCCGACGGATAACGTCTCTGAATTGACCGCTCGAACTAATGACGAAGGATGGGCGACCACATTCGTGGCATGGCTGCGCACCAGCCGATTGAAAGCCGAGGATGCCGTCCTGGTCTTCTCCGTCGGTGGGGGCGATTTGGAGAAGAACATCAGCCCGAACCTGGTTTCCGCCCTGACGTACGCAAAAGAGGTGAAGGCATCGGTGCTGGGCATCGTTGGCCGTGCGGGCGGATATACGCACAAGGTGGCCGATGTATGTGTTGTCATACCGACCGTGAACCCGCAACACGTCACGCCACAGTCCGAAGCTTTTCAGGCGATTGTTTGGCACTGCTGGGTTTCCCATCCGCTGCTCAAGGCACAGGCGACCAAATGGGAATCGGTGGTTAAGTAATGGGGCTTTAAGTAACGGGGCTTCCTCGTGGTGTTCCCATGGGCCAACAGGCCGGCGCAATATTTCTGGATCGCGATGGCGTGCTGAACCGCGCGGTGGTGCGCGGCGGCAAGCCATACCCGCCCAACTGCGTGGAAGAACTGGCGATCGATGCAGGTGTGCTTGAAGCGCTGGGCCGTCTGGCGGCTGCCGGCTTTCTTTTGATCGGAATCACGAACCAGCCCGACGTTGCACGCGGCACACAAACTCGCCAGCGTGTTGAAGAGATCAACCAGGTTTTACTCGACCGCCTGCCGCTCAAGCAGATTCGCGTGTGTTATCACGATGACAAAGACCACTGCGGCTGCCGAAAACCCCAGCCTGGTTTGCTAACCGCGGCCGTACAAGAATTCGGAGTTGAGCTGGGCGCTAGTTTTATGATTGGCGACCGGTGGAAGGATATTGAAGCCGGTCGCCGCGCCGGTTGTTCGACGATTTGGCTTCAAGCCGACTATTCCGAGGCGTGGCAGGGCGGACCGCCGGATTACACAGCAACTGACCTGAACGACGCTGTCGATTTTATTCTGGCGACCCGCGCCGGCACGATCGACGGCGCGCGTTTCATTTCCCATCGGAGGACTCCATGAAAACGATCAGCGATCTGAAGGTAAAGATTTTTGCAGACGGCGCCGAGAAGGCGGGCATGCTGGAGATGTATCGCTTGCCGTACATCAAGGGGTTCACTACCAACCCTACGCTCATGCGCAAGGCAGGGATAAGCGACTACGAGAAATTTGCCCGCGATATCCTCGAAGCGATTCCCGATCGTCCGATCTCGCTGGAGGTTTTTTCGGATGAATTTGCCGAGATGCGCCGCCAGGCGATGATGATCGCCAGTTGGGGCAAGAACGTTTACGTGAAGATTCCAGTGACCAATACGCGCTCCGAGTCGGCTGTTCCACTGGTGCGCGATTTGGTGAAGTCAGGCGTGAGCCTCAACGTGACCGCTCTAATGACATTACAGCAGGTTGCTGATGTCGCCGCGGCGCTGGCGGGTGGACCACCGAGTTGCGTGTCGGTCTTTGCCGGCCGCGTCGCGGACACCGGCCGCGATCCCGTTCCCGGCATGGCCGCCGCCGTGAAACTGCTCGCCCCTCACCCCAAAATGGAATTGATCTGGGCGAGCCCCCGTGAATTGCTGAATGTGTTCCAGGCCGATGCCTGCGGCTGTCACATCATCACAGCAACCAACGACATCCTGAATAAGCTCAAGCTCGTGGGCAAGGATTTGGACGAATATTCGCTCGAGACGGTAAAAATGTTTCGTGACGACGCCGTCAAGGCGGGATTCAATCTTTGAACCGCGCCGTTTTTGCAAATGCGGCGCAATCGAGAGGCGTGGATCGCGGCTGGTCCGCAGGGGCCGCATGATGAGCGGCATTACGCCGACTTGCGGGCAATGACCAATACGTTATCGCTGAAGGCTCGGCCGCGCAGCACGGACGGCCATCCTTTGGCACTGCCTGGAATTCGGCCGTGATTGGAGTACTCGATGCGGAGATTTTCCAGGCCGCATTCTTTGCTGATTCTGATGAGATCGATCGCCAGCAGCGCTGTGCGATGCGCCGGATAGAGCCCGGGACGTTCCTGGAATGCCGTGAACTGGTTTTTGACGACGAGGGTCAGCTTGCTCAACAAGGAAAGTTGATTCGGTGTCGTGACAATCACCAATCCGCCCGGCCGGGTAATCCGGGTGAGTTCGCGAAAAAAAGCTCGGGGATTCTCCAGATGCTCAATTGTTTCAATGCTAACTGTGGCGTCGAACAGGCCGTCCTCCATCGGCCAGGATGCGGCATCCAAATCCGCAGCCAGAAAATCAACATCAGCCGGAAAGGATTCATATCTCACGACGTCGATCCCGCAATAATGATCGCAAAGAGGCAAGCAGAAGCTGCGAAACGACCCGGTTCCGCAACCGACGTCCGCCAGATGCAGGAATTTGCCGCTCGCTTCGCGCTTCAAAGCATCCGCGGCTGCAATGTAGATCGCAGTGGCGCTTGTACCCAGGGAAGCCTTGGCCCGCTCGGCTACGGTCGTGTCTGTTGTTGGCATATTTGCGTAAGATGCGGGGATTCTTCGCTAAAGTATCTTATTGGGAACCCGATACTCATGCAATTCTGCGATCACTGACACGCGCGTTTGAAGTGCCAATGCCTGAAGGCAACGTGCCAGGTGGGCCGGGCGGCCGAAGCTGGGGATCAGAACGCTGGCAAGCATGGAAGAGGACCGCCAAGCCGTGAAATCATCTCGTTATGCGTTTGCTACGTCGGCCGGATGAAGTCTAACATGTCGGGATAACCAAGCTATCTCTGGAGCGTGCCGAGTTCAAATTGAAAGGGATTGACTCGATCGTCTCGATGCTCGCGGTCGCATCGAGCATGTTTGGGCCGCGCGCGTTGCCTGCCCCGCAACAAACGTGAATAATGGGAACTTTGACAGAAGTAATCAGAAAGTGGTTGCGCGGCCAGCGGGTGTGGGTTCGCTTTCGTGAACTCAACCGCGAAGGTTGGAGCACCGCGTTTCGTCGACGGTTGTATCAGCGTCAAATCCTCGGCACACCTCCCGTGCGCACCATGGCCGGCGGGCCGGTCGAAGTCCGTGTGCTCACGTGGCGAAGAGATTGGATCAATTTAATCTGGTCGCTCAAGAGCTTCTACCATTACTCCGAAGTGGACTATCCGCTGTTCATTCACGACGGTGGTCTGGAAGCACATCAGATTCGGATACTTGCCCAGCACTTTCCCGACGCGAAGCTGGTTACGCGATCGCAAGCTGATGAACAGGTAGACACGGAACTGCGTCGTCAAGGTTGGCACAACTGTGTGCGCTGTCGACAGAGCAGCGTCATGGCTCGAAAGTTCTTCGACTACTACCTCGGCTCGACTGCCGATCGCGTGATCTCCATCGACTCGGATGAGTTATTTTTCAAGAAGCCGATCGAGCTACTCGAGCCTGACCCCCACGGTCGGAATCTGTACAACCAGGACCCGGAAACGGCCTATTCACTTCCCTATGACCAATTGTGTCGCCTCACCGGTCTGAATGTTCCTGAGAAGGTCAACGCCGGTCTTAGCGTTGTCTGGCGCAGGTCGATCAACCTGGAGCATGTGGATCGCTGGCTCGCCGAGCCGGGCATCTTGGATTCTCCATGGCTTGTCGAGCAAACGCTCCACGCCCTCTGCGGCGCCGAGGCGGGCGTTCGGCTGCTACCCTCAACATACCTCAGCACGACCCAGCCCGGTCTACCGCCCGATGCCGTCGCCAAGCACTTTCCCGGTTTCTTCAGGCCCTTGCTCTACTCCGAGGGAATGCGAACGCTGATTGACTCCGGCTTTATTCGTTCACTGATGGATCGCAGCTTGGCCCATCCGCCGCCGCTGACCATTCCATACCGCATCCGCCGTCGGCTGGCGTACTACCGGGACGTGGTCTTCTGGCAGCAGATGATTGTGGAACGTTGCCTTCCGGCGATCATGCCGCTGGTCTATCCGCCGCGAAACCGCCGTCCTCCCGACCCGGCGGCAGTCAAATCCGTGCTGGTCTGGAACATCGATTCGTTCGGCGATCTACTCTGGACAACCCCCACGCTGCGGGCACTTCGCGCCGGTTACCCATCGGCGAAGATCACCATGATCTGCAACCAGTCCGCAATGGAACTGCTGGAGACTAATCCGCACATCGGTCGGCTGGTCCCGGTGAAGGCCGCAAGGTTCTACGAAGGCCATGGTCTGTTCGCCCGCATCAACGAGATCAAGGACCAGGCGTTCGACCTGATGCTGATCCTGGAGATGGGCTCGCGTCCCGCCGACGCCGCGCGATTGCTCTCCCGCCGTCTGAATGTCGGATATTCCGTCTCTACCGAGGTAGGTTTGCTTAAAAAACTCGCCGATTACACGTTGCCCCCCAACTCGCCTGTCGCGCCCGAATATTGGCCGGCCTATTTCCTCCGGACGATCGAGCACCTGGGTTTGCCCGTGCCACCTGCCACGCTGGAAGTATTTCGCACTGATGAAGATCGCCAGGCGATCGCGAAATGGCTGCGGCAAGTGTGCTCTGACGGCCAGAATCTGCCGCTGATTGGATTCCATCCCTGCGTCGCGCCCTACGCCAATCTGACCAAGAAATGGCCGCAGGAGCATTACGTCGATCTTGCCGTCCTTCTTCTGGCCAAGGACCGGGCCCGGATCGTGCTGACCGGCTCGGCGGAGGAGCGTGCCGAATGCGAAGCGCTTGCCGAAAAGATTCGCGCCGCCACCGGCGCACAAGTGATCGTGACGGCCGGCGAGTTCGGTCCGCGCCGGCTGATCGAGCTTCTGGCGGCGATGAAGCTGGTGGTGGTGGCCGACACGGCCATCCTGCACTTCGCCGCCGCCGCGGGAACGCCGACCATCGGCCTGTTCGGCGCGACCAATCTTGCGATGATCGCGCCGCGGAACGCCAACTGCATCGCGCTCAGCGAGAATCTTCCCTGCAGCCCATGTCTCCAAAATCGCGACCGCATTCCATTCTGGCCCAAGTGCATTTTCGCGAGGCAGGAATGCATGTATTCGCTTTCACCGTCGCGCGTGGCGATGGAAGCCCAGCGCCTGCTCGAACGAGCCGGCGAATCAAATCCTCGCATTTCGCTATCGATTGCCGCCTATCCGGATGGCATTTGATTGTGTCGCTATGTGCGTTAATGTGCCTTGATGCCTTATTACTTCGCCCCCAGGTTCACCCTTCTGCTCATCGTCGGGGCCGCGTGGCTGTGTCCGGCGAGGCGTTTTGAGACTCTGGTGAATGGATGACCCGTTCCAAGAGAGCCGCCCTCACATTTATCTCCAATGGGTTCCTGACGCTCATCACATTGCTGACTGGCTTTGTCGCGGCGCGTCTGCTGGTTCGCTGGCTCGGCGCCGAGACGCTCGGGCTCTTCGCAACCGCCAACGGGTGGATCGGGCAATTGGCCATTCTGGAAATGGGGGTTGGCGGCGCGATGCTACCGCTGCTCGCTCGTGCAGCTAGCCGGGGCAATGAAGCGGAGATCCGCGACGCCCTGTCGGCGAGCTTTCGCGCGTACCGTCGCATCGCAGGCGCCAGCCTTCTGGGCGCGGCGGTGGTGGTGGTGCTCATAACGCGCTTGATGGTGGTGCCCGACAGTCGCGTGATCGACGTGCGTTTCGGCTTGGTCGTCGGGGCAATGAGCCTGTTTCTTCTTCCCCTATCCCCATTGCGAGCGCTGGTCGAATCCAGCCAACGTGGATACGTCATCAGCATCGTACTCGTCGTCCAGAGCTTGCTCATCACCGCCTTGAGCTTGCTCTTTGCTTATTGCCACTGCGGAGTGACCGGTCAGTTTCTAGCCGTGGCTTGTGGCGGTATTCCGTTTTACGTGGCCCTAGTTGTGGACGCGCGCCGTACCGTGCGAGGGCTGCGCTCGATTTTCTTCCAAGATCCGTCGCCGGGGTCCTTGGCGGAATTGCGCAAGTTGAACCGTCCATCGATCATTTGCGGAATCAGCGGGCGGCTTGGACTTTACACCGACAACCTGCTGATCGGCTATTTCTTCGGTCCCGCCGTCGTGGTGCCGTTCATGTATACCCAAAAGCTCGCCGTGCTGGTGCAGGGGCAGCTGCAGGCGGTCGGCGGCGCGACCTGGGCCGCGCTAGCCGAATTGCATGTCGCCGGGAACCAACCTCTTTTTAATCGCAGGGTGGCCCAGCTAACGAGGCTGGTGGTCACCCTCGGCATTGCGGCAGCGATTCCAATCATCGTATACAACAGATTTTTCTTCCGCCTCTGGCAGCCGCGCCTTGAGTTTGGTGGCCAAGCGCTCACCTTCTTCGCATCGATGAACGCGATCGCGTTGGCTCTAATGACGCTGTGGGGTTGGGTCTTTAGCGGGACGGGGAAGCTGGATTACGCGGTCCCCAGTGCGCTGGCAGGCTCGATTGTAAATCTGCTCGTTAGCTTCCTTGTGACTCAGCAACATTGGCTCTGTGGTCCCGTATTTGGCTCCTTCATTGGTATGGGTGTGGTCCAGCTTGTCTGGCGCCCCTGGGAGATGCGTCGCGCTTTTGGAAGCTCGGTAGCGGCGCTATATTTGGCGGTCGTCGTTCCTCTGCTTCTTGCCGTCCCATTTGTCGCCGCGGCTCTCGCATTCGAGCGGTCGCACCCACCCCAGGGATGGCTGGGCCTCTGCGCCGCAATGGCGATTTCGGCGTTGCCGTACACGCTGGCTGCGTGGTTCTTGCTTTTTGGAAACGAGGAGCGGAGCATCATTCTTTATCGTATTCGCGTCTTAATAAGGCGGAATGGGTAGGCCAGACGAGCCCAAGGCTGCGCCCTGCTCGGACAACTGGCCATTAGGAGGCGAAATGCCCGTCGGGTACGCTCAAGGTAAATGGCTCGCCTTAAAGGCACTCGCAACACAGGCGCGGTTTTTCACCAATTGGAACGAAGTGTTCTCCGCCTACCGCGCGGGACGCAATCTCCCGCCATTACGGCTGCGCAGCGGTCTGACGCTATACCACGCGCCAAACGACGACATCTGGGCACTCTTTGAGGAGATATTCGTCGCACGCTGCTATTCCCGCCCGGACTTTTTTAATCCCCGGCCAGACCAATGCGTGTTGGATTGCGGCGCGAATGTCGGGACCTTCGCGATCTATCTACAGTCGGTAGCTCCAGGGATTCGCGTGAACTGCTTCGAACCGGCCGCGTCGACTCGAAGGCGGCTGCAGGAAAACATTACCGCTAACCATTTGGATGGCCTGGTACAGATTCATCCTTTCGCTGTTTTCGACCATGAAGGGGAGTTGAAGCTTCCACAGGCTGCCTTCGCCGGAAGCAGCTCGTTTTTTGACACCCAGGCGCCTCAGGGTGCGGTCGAGACCGTGCAATGCACCACCCTCAGCCACGCCGTGGCCCTATGCGGGAGCGCCCCAATTGACCTGTTAAAAATCGACGTGGAAGGCGCTGAACTGGAAATTCTTGAGAGCACGGAAGCCGATAACCCAACGCTTTGGGAAAGCATCCCGCGCGTCGTCATGGAGTATCATGAAGCGATCCGCCCAGGATGTCGCGATCGGTTGATGGCCCTACTGCGCCCGCATTATCCAAATGTTGAGGCCTGGCCGACGAGTCCGAATGGAGGGCTAGGCATAATTCAGGCAACCAGGCTCGGGTAGGTTCGGCGACCGCAGTTTTACTCGCGGATTTTCGACACCCACCGGCTGCGAAGCAAATTGATCGTGGACATGCGTTGCCGTAGGCTTAGCCCATGGTTTGCAAAATCTGCAAAGCGGATTCCCGGAAGGTCTTCTCTAAGGTGGTCCTGGGGCGCCACCATGTCGATTACCACCTTTGTGCATCGTGCGGGTTTCTCCAGACGGACGAGCCATTTTGGTTGGACGAGGCGTATGCTTCGGCCCTCTCAATTTTTGACACCGCGCTTGTTGCGCGACCTTTAGGGTTCCGAGCACCGATTTGCCGGTTGATCCAGAAGCATCTGGATCCGAATGGGCGTTTTCTGGACTTCGGCGGTGGTGCTGGGCTATTCGCCCGCATGATGCGGGATTTGGGTTACGACTTCTATTGGGACGACAAATACGCGGAGAACGTCTTCGCCAAGGGCTTTGATCTCAATAGCCTTCAGCCTGAAAACCGTCGCTTCTCGCTCGTTACCGCGTTCGAAGTCATGGAGCACGTACCAGACCCAATGCCGGTATTTCACCAATTAACAGAGCAGGGAGGGAATTTCTTGTTCAGCACTGAGCTCCAGCCTGAGGATGGCTTCCCCCTGGCCAATTGGGCATATTTGGGGGAGCAACACGGCCAACACGTGTCGTTCTATACCGTGAACGCCTTGAAGTATGTCGCCTCAAAGCTCGGCTTGCATTATCACCGATGCGGCAAATACCTACACCTTTACAGCACGAATCCCATTCGCGTTGACCTCGACCCGAACCCGTTGTGGCAACGCTGGCCGCTCCAAAAGCTAAGCGGACTCTGGAATTTGTTAACCCGATGCGATCGCTATTGGCTGACCCGCCGTTCCCCGGTTCAAGCTGGTCAACCCGCCACCGATAGGAGATAGACGTTGCTCGTATCCCCGCTCGCGGCCCACGGGACGCCGGAGGCGTCGTATTTCGCCCCGGAGATCATGGTCGGCTTGAACGGCGCATTGCCTACGTGCGAAACGATGCATGATGAACCGGTAGCCGGCCAGAAGGCACTTGCGGCGATTTCCGCAAAATTCAACGCATCCTCCGGCGGGTTGGCGATGATCACGCAGGGTACTGCCGCAGTTTGGCTGAAAACGCTGTCGCGAATGCTTACGGAGCCGTTGCTGCTAAAGGCGACGGCACAATAATATCCAGGTGCATCGCCACTCTCCGAAGTGACCGCCGATGAGTCGATCGAGATGGTTGGCGTATCCCCGATCGTGAAAATGAATCCGCCGAGCGGGCCGCTGTCCACATAGCATCGTAGGAACTTCGCCTGATCCTGCATGAACACGCCGATGAAACCGAAGCCGTATTGGAAGGCGGCGTGGACATTCTCCACTAGGATGTCGCCGCTGTGCCCAGAGGAAATAAACGCCGAGAATTTTTGGGTGGATAGGTAGCAGTCCCGAACCACCGAGTGATAGCAATTTTCCGCCAGCCAAAGCCCAATCGGCTGATAGCCGTTGGTTTGAACGTTCTCGACAATTGAATCGGGCGCGCCTGCCAGCAGCAAAGCCACGTCGCCACCGCTAATCGTTAAATTCGCGGTCCCGAGGGATGATTCCTAACGGGGATTCATGTCGGGAACGCCCCCGCCGCACCGCGCGCCAGTGCCATTTCCGAAAGGATTGCCGATATCGTGCGCTTTAGGGGAAAAGCTGTCGGGAAGATGATTTCAAATCTTCCCGTGAAGTTTCAATCTTTCGTCAAGGAACTGTGGCGAAATCCAGAAATCGGTCTGCTTCACGCGGTCGAAGGCATCCGCCAGATCGAGCAATCCTTCGGCCGCGGCGCGTTCGAGAACGCGAATCGTACCGATGGCATTGAGGTTGCGCGCAATGGCCTCACGATAAGCTTTTCGCTCATCGACGAGTACCAGGTCTGCGTGAAGCTCGAGAGCAAGGCTCAATGCTTCACTCTCGCCAGGATGCAACTCCGGTATTTGCTGGATCGTTGTAGGACGTTGGACTTCGAGTCACGCCGGCCTTGCAGCGATGAAATCGCGGACGGCTTGCGGCCTTGAAGGTGCGACGAGCTCTGACGCCACCGCTGGTGGGATAACTACGCGCCCGAAGAGTTTGGGCAAGACGTCAATCTGGCGAATATTTACAAGGACAATCAGCGGAGAACTGTCCGCGACGATCAGCATTAGCGGCGCACCGGGCCGAGAACGCGGTCAAGCGTCCGCGCTTGTTCTTCCAGGTCCGCCATTGTGAGCGACCCCTCGACGACGTGGTGACGCTTCAAGTAGGCGTCCGTTTCAAATCGATCGAGCCCCAAAATCTGCGAGAGCTCAAAATGTGACAGTCGGCCCCGACGAAAAAACTCAAGGGCGGACGTTTCTCTCGCTTCGGCGTCGAGGTCGGGAGACTGTGCACGCAGTCGCTTCTCGACGTCAGCAGGTAGTTCGAATGTCACAGCCATAAGTTATCCAAGTAAAGATCCTATCATAAGCGGCACCGTTTCGGTATCGGAATCGCTTTACCGAGTCACGAGCGACCGTAGCCCACTCCCGCGCGGACGGTGTCTTCTGGTAGGCTCTGCTGACGCGATGACTTCGAGCGTTTTGATTCCCAGCTTTCGGCGTCCTCCCGCGTTGCGGCGGTGCATTGATGCGCTGGCAAAACAGGCCCGCCGGCCCGATGAAGTCTTCGTCGTCTGGCAGGCGGACGACACTCCCGGGCGGGGCGCCGCCGAGATAGTCCCCCCTGGAAGACGTTCGCGGATGGGCAGTTTTCGACGTCGGAGAAGTTCCTCACAGTTGGCGGTGTGCCGTGGTGGATAAGCAGGTGACTTGGGCAGTCATCACCGGCGAGTATCCGTCACAAACGGGCGGCGTGTCGGATTACACGTCGCAGGTTGCGCTGGCGCTGGCGAATCTCGGCGATCCGGTTCACGCGTTCGCGCCGCCGGCCGGTAATCTGCCACAGCCCGGCGTCATCGTGCATCGGCTCCCCGGCTTTTTCGACGTCGCTTCCCGCACAACGGCGCGCGATCTGATATTCGGTTTGCCCGAGCCGCGCCGGGTCCTATTGCAATACGTGCCGCATGCGTTTGGTTATCGAGCGATGAACGTACGCTTCTGCCGATGGATTCGATCGATCGCGCGGGCAGGGATTCCGGTCGATGTGATGTTTCACGAGGTTGCCTACCCGCTTGAGCCGGGCCAGCCGCTCAAGCACAAGCTGCTGGCGCACGTCAATCGAAAGATGGCGCGGTGGATCGGCGACGCGGCCGATCGAATCTTCATCTCAGTTCCGGCATGGGAA
>Ga0302326_10015695_pt1 | contig 15916 bp, 14 predicted proteins | sample Palsa_T0_3_FD_202264 | JGI IMG/M metagenome (GOLD analysis project Ga0302326, IMG submission 202264) | Peat permafrost microbial communities from Stordalen Mire near Abisko, Sweden - Palsa_T0_3 | ecosystem: Environmental > Terrestrial > Soil > Palsa > Peat permafrost | place: Sweden: Abisko... | reverse complement strand
CATGCCAGCAGGGGTACGAAAAGGGCACGAATGTCTCGGGGCAAGAGGCTACCCGCCGCGCAGCCGCAAATACTCCAAATGGAGTAAAGGCCGCCTATGCTGCCCTTGTGATTTGCCCGGTGGAAGGAGGGCACTAGGCTTCACTGGTGAATACTGCCTTTCCCCGCGGCGCCCCTCTTCTTGCCCTACCCGCTTTCGGGCGGATGGCGTGACGCCCTAGCGCCTATCGTCCCAAAACTTCATGCCCCCTGTAAAAAGCCCGTCGTCCGAATACATCATGATGGACCACTGTCGGCTCGTGCTGGCCGAGGAGGAAAAGCTCCGCGAGGGCGGCGGCCCCGCCGGACTTGAGCGTCAGCACAAGCTTGGACGCCTTTTTGCGCGCGAACGTATAGCCGCCTTGTTGGACGACCCCACCGATTTTCTCGAAATATGCCTCTGGGCCGCGAACGGAATGTACCGCGAGTGGGGTTCATTCGCCGCGGCAGGGGTCGTCACCGGGATCGGCAAGGTTAGCGGCCGCCAGGTGATGATAGTCGCAAACGATGCAACGGTGAAAGCCGGCGCCTTTGTCCCAATGACATGCAAGAAGGTCCTGCGCGCCCAGCGGATCGCCTTTGAATGCGGGCTGCCTCTCATATACCTCGTGGATTCCTCAGGCGTGTTCCTGCCGATGCAGGACGAGATTTTCCCGGATGAGGACGACTTTGGTCGGATTTTCCGCAACAACGCCGTCCTCTCTGCGGCCGGTCTGCCGCAGTATGCCGCAATCATGGGCAACTGCATTGCCGGCGGCGCCTATCTCCCCGTCTTATGCGACAAGATTCTGATGACCGAGGGCAGCGGCCTCTACCTGGCAGGCCCTGCGCTCGTGAAAGCCGCAATCGGCCAGGAGACCGGCAGCGAGGAGCTCGGCGGCGCGGCGATGCATGCGGAGATCTCCGGTACCGTTGATTTCCGTGAAAAGAATGACGACACCTGTCTCGCACGGTTGAAATCGCTGGTAGGTCTTCTCCCTGAGGAAGCGGTTGCCTCGCTCAAATCCTGCGAGCCGAAGAAGCCCGCTAGCGAGCTTTACAATCTGGTCTCCCTTGACGGCCGCAAGGAATACGACGTTCGGGATGTTCTGGGGTGCATCATCGATGCGCGCACGATTGAGGAATACAAGGCAGACTACGGCAAATCACTGGTCTGCGCCTATGCTCGCATCGGTGGACGCGCAGTGGGCATAGTGGCAAACCAGCGCATGCGCGTGCAGTCAAAGACCTCCGGCCTACAGATGCCGGGTGTGATCTACGCCGACAGCGCGGACAAGGCGGCGCGGTTCATTATGGATTGCAACCAGACGCGGCTGCCGCTCGTGTTTTTCCAGGATGTCTCCGGCTTCATGGTGGGCAAGGACGCCGAGCAAAGCGGGATCATTCGAAACGGAGCGAAGCTCGTGAACGCCATGAGCAATTCGACCGTTCCGAAGATCACCGTAGTCATCGGAGGCAGCTATGGGGCGGGCAACTATGCGATGTGCGGCAAGGCCTTTGATCCGCGCTTCATCTTTGCGTGGCCCAATGCAAAGTATGCCGTGATGGGAGCGGCCCAGGCCAGCGATGTGGTTTTCAATATTCTCACCCGCAGCGCAAAGGACCAGACAACGGAAAAGCTCGCAGCGCTTCGCGAGCGCGTGAAACAGGACTACGTCGAGCAGGCCGACATCCGTTACGGCGCCGCGCGCGGCTGGGTCGATGCGATCATTCAGCCGCATGAAACCCGCTCCGTTCTTCTGAAGACACTGGACCTCGCATCCCGGCCTCAACCCAAGGCGGCGTTTCACACGGGCGTCCTCCAAGTCTAAGCCAATGACCCGCCCGCTAAAGATTGGCAATGCATCCGGTTTCTGGGGCGACCAGCCCGAAGCGGCGTTGCGGCTCCTCACTGACCAGCCCGACCTGGACTACCTGACACTGGACTACTTGGCCGAGGTTTCCCTCTCGATCATGGCGGCAGTTCGGGCGAAGGACGCAAACGCGGGCTATGCCCGGGATTTCGTGGACGTGGTCAGTTCGCTCTGCCCATTTTGGTCTGGGGGAGGAACGACGAGGATTGTCACGAATGCGGGTGGACTAAATCCAAGGGCGTGCGCTGAAGCATGCGTTCAGGTCCTCTGCACGGCAAACCTCCGGCATTTGAAGGTAGCCGTTGTCGAGGGTGATGACGTGCTGACAATCTTAGGGCCTGCCACAAAGGCATTTGCGAATCTTGAGACCGGAAGGAAGCTTTCATCCATTGCGCAGCGTCTGGTCACCGCCAATGCCTACCTAGGTTCGGAGCCCATTGCCGACGCGCTCCTGGAGGGGGCCGACATCGTCATCACGGGGCGAGTTGCCGATCCTTCGCTGACGGTGGGACCGTGCATGGCGCAGTTCGGATGGTCGCTTTCGAATTATGACAGGCTCGCGGGTGCCACGGTCGCTGGCCACCTGATCGAATGTGGCACCCAGGCCTGCGGAGGGTTTTCGACGGACTGGATTAACGTGCCCGGCAACGACGCAATCGGGTTTCCCTTTGTCGAGATCTCTGAGGACGGTTCCTGTGTTGTAACCAAGCCTAAGGGCACCGGCGGGGCTGTCACGGTGCAAAATCTGAAGGAGCAACTTCTTTACGAGATCGGCGACCCAGGATGCTACGTTTCGCCAGATGTCACGGTTTCGCTTCTTGCGCTGAAAGCTGAACAGGTTGGTCCGGATCGCGTGCTCGTCTCAGGGGCAACGGGACGCTGTCCCACCAATTCCTACAAGGTGAGCGCCACGTACCGGGACGGCTACAAGGCGCACGGAATGATCACGGTCTTTGGACACGACGCTGTCCGGAAGGCACGCATTGCCGGAGAGGGAATCCTCCATAGGCTCCGAACGGCTGGCTGCGAATACCGCGAGCACCTTATCGAATGCCTCGGAAGCGGAGACTGCGTTAAGGGTATTGCAAGCAACGGCGTCGAATCAAAGTTAGTGGAAACGGTACTCCGTATCAGTGTCGCGGCGGACGCTAAACCCCCAGTCGAACGATTCACGAAGGAGATTGCCCCGCTCGTTACCTGCGGACCTCAGGGAGTGACAGGCTATGCCAGCGGACGCCCCAAGGTGCTGCCGATCTTCGGTTACTGGCCGACTTTGATCGCCAAGCATGATGTTAAGCCCTCCTTCAGCTTCGTGAATCCGTCTCGGCCGTGATTCCGCTTCGTGAAATTGCGTTCGCCCGCAGCGGCGACAAAGGCTCCTCGGCAAACATTGCGGTCTACGGGCGCACCCCGGAAACCTACCAATGGATCCGCAAGCATCTGACTGCCGCCGCGGTCAAGAAGTACTTCAAGCCCCTTGGGGTAAAGAGCGTCGTCCGCCACGAAGTGCCCAACCTTGAGGCTTTAAATTTTGTGCTGGAGGGGATCCTTGCGGGAGGAGGTAGTCGATCGCTGCGCGTCGACGCCCAGGGGAAGGCGCTCGGAATGGCGCTCCTCGAACTCCCTGTGGACTATCCGGGTGCCAGAAAAGCTTACGTGAAGGATGGCACCTCAACAGACAAAAAATGACCGCAGACAATAATTTTATCCTGACGGAAAAAGACGGCAGTGAAACGACGATTCTCACCCTGAATCGTCCCGAGAAGCGCAATGCGCTTTGCATTGATCTTCTCAAGGGTCTCATTGCGGCCGTGAAGGAGGCGGAAAAAGATCCGGCCATGAGGATCCTCATCGTCAGGGGCGAGGGACCGGCGTTCTGTTCCGGCTTGGATCTCAATGAGGCCGCGGATCCGACATTCGCCCACAAATCGGCAGAATTGATCGCCCAGGCGCTTCTGGCGCTTAGCGGTTCCAGGCTTGTGACGATCGCCTGCGTCCATGGGGCTGCGATAGCGGGCGGCGCCGGTCTGATGAGCGCCTGTGACATGGCCGTGTGCTCTAGTGACACAAAGATCGGTTATCCTGAGCCAAGGAGAGGCCTTGTCGCGGGCCTGGTCATGACCTTTCTTCGCAGACAGCTCAGGGAGCGCGATGCCCGCGAGATCCTCCTCACGTCAGAGGTCTTCTCAGCCGACAGGGCCCTAGCAATTGGCCTTGTAAACCGTGTCGTGCCGACGCGGGAAGATGTGTTCGCCGAGGTGAGGAAATTGGCTGAGGCCGTGCGCCAGGGTGGGCCTCGGGCGATTGTCGCCACCAAGAAACTTCTTGCTGGGCTCTGGCCCCGCGCCGTGAAGGACGATCTTGACCGTGCTCTTTCGGCGCACCTTGAGGCAAAGGGATCTCCGGAGGCTGCCGAGGGCATCGCCGCTTTCCGTGAAAAGCGGCAGCCGAATTGGAACTCCTAGGGGGAGCGCAGCCAGCTTGCATGGGGGAAGTAACTTACCCAGATTGATTCCAAAAATGGCCGACACTCTATCAACCGCCAGACCGAACGGCGAGATAGTCATCCGGGCGATTGCGATGCCCACAGACACGAACGCGAACGGGGACATCTTCGGCGGCTGGCTGGTTTCGCAGATGGACCTCGGTGGGGCCGTCCTGGCACGCAAGATCGCAAAGGGCCGCGTCGTCACTGTTGCCATTGATGCGATGAGCTTCGTGGCCCCGGTCAGCGTGGGGGATACAGTGACTTGCTATGCCCGAATGGACAAAATGGGCCGCACTTCGATGCGCATAGCCCTTGAGGCGTGGTCGCAGGACCTGTCAGGCGAATCTGAGCGGCGCGTGACCCGCGGCGTTTTTACCTACGTGGCGATAGATGCGAACGGCAAGCCTCACCCGGTAAACCGTCCACCCTGACTTTAGGCCGGTAGTTGGAAGGACTCAATCTGCACCTTCACCTCGTGCAGGAAAGCCGCGGCGCCGGCGCCGTTCACGACCTTGTGGTCAAAGGTGAGCGACAACGTCACCACCTCCTCGGGATAGACGCAGCCGGAATGGTTGATCATGCGCTCGTGGGCCGTCCCGATGAATAGCGTGCTCATCGAGGGAGGAACCACCATCGGCGTGGCAACCTCGATCCCAAAGGCGCCGAGGCTCGTGATGTTGAGCGGGGCCTGCACGTCTTCCGGCTTCCCCGCCCTCGCGTCCGCCAAGGCTTTTATGTACTCGGCGGCGAATGATTTCCATTCGAGTGTGTTTGCCTTGTGGATGGCCGCCGTTGCCAGCCGGTCGCCCTCCAGGGTAACCGCCACGCCGAGATCGAAGTCGGCTTGCTCCACGATCCTCCCCTCCTTTTCGACGATCCTGCGAAAGGGAGGATGTTTTTCCATCGAGCGTGTGATGCTCCACGCGAGCATGAGCGACGGTGAATAATCGAGTTTTGCCTTCTTCGCCGCCTCGCGCGCAGTGCGGATGGCCTTCCAATGCACGTCGAGCTGCATGTTCACCGGCACTACGTTCATGAGCCGCCGGGTGATTGCCGGCGGAAGGGCCGGAGCCGCCCCGGAATCGGCCGCCTGCGGCGCGGCCGAACGCGGTATCTGCTGCAGCTCCTGGATGCTGAGATTTCGAGCCGCCTCAACCAGGGGCTGTCCGTGGGATCCATCCGGCCTGCCGGCGGCGGGTGCCGAAGCTGCGTCCACGGTCATGACGGCGATCTCGGCACCGATGTCGACCACTTGGTCCACCTTGCAGCGCCACTCCTTGAGCTCGCCTGCCATGGACGACTCGACGGGATAGACAGCCTTGTCGGTTTCAACCTCGCAAAGGGCCTCATCGAGGGCGACCTTGTCGCCGGGTTGTTTACTAAATGAGACGATGCGCGCCGCTCGGATTCCTTCACCCATCACTGGAACCTTGATAACGACGTCAACAAGGCCGGTCGCAGGAGCGGAGAACGGAGGAACAGCGACTTCCCGGTCGCTTTGGCCTCGGGCCGGTAGCGCCTCAAGCGCACCCACGGTCCGCGGGGTCATGGATCCCTTTACCACCCGGTGTACGGCGTCGATGATGCGCGCTGTGTCGGGCAGCGCTGCGTACTCGTAGACCGGGCTGTAGCCGATCATCACGTTTCCTTTGGAAACAAGGAGCGGCGGGCTCACGAGGCGGCTCCACACATCGGGCCGTCCTGCAAGGTGGGAGATAATCATCTGGCCGACGCTGCAGTTCTCCGTGTCCTCCTGGACGACAACGAGCCGGCCCGTCTTGCGCACCGACTCCTCGATCATTTCTCGGTCCCAGGGAACGATCGATCTCAGGTCGATAAGCTCGATGCTGACCGAGTCGCCTAGTTGGGACAGGGCCTCCAGGGACTTCTCGACGGTGTTTCCCCAGGCGACGATCGTGACGTCGCTGCCTTCGGTGAAGCGCCGCGCATGCCCGATGGGCACGGCCGAGATAGCTTCAGTCACGGCTCGCTCGGCCCAGAGCATGTGCTTTGGGATTAGGAATAGTGTCGGATCGTCGCCATGCATGGCCGACCACAATAGCCCGGCCGCGTCCTCAGGCGTGCTGGGAATGACCACGTTGAGCCCAGGAAAATGGGCAATTGCCGCCTCGTTGGCCTGCGAGTGCCAGAGGGAGCCGCCGGGCAAATAGGCGCCATATGGAGCGTAGATGACTGCCGGGCAGGTCCATTTCCCAAACGTGCGCCAACGCAGCGTCGCAAGGTTCGTGACGAGCTGATTCCAACCGGGATAGATGAAGTCGATGAACTGCATCTCGAACACCGGCGAGCGTCCGTAACTTGCAAGTCCGCAGGCCACGCCGAGGATCGTCGACTCCGCGAGCGGTGAGTTGAAGACCTGGTTCGGGAAGTCCGTTGATAGTTTCTTCGTGAGAGTAAATACGCCGCCCTTGGGGTCCTCCACATCCTCGCCAAAGATCATGCGGCGGGAATCGGCCTTCAGCCCGGCGCGGAGCGTCAGGTTGATCATGTCGCCCATGCGGTACTTACCGGGCTTGAACATCTCCTCGTCAAGGTCGGGCATCGCATGGACGACATTGGACTCCAAGTCCCCTGCAACCGGGTTCTCGGCCTTCTCCGCATTGAGGTAATCGTTACGAACTTTCTCCTTTATTGCGGTGTCAAGTTCCTCGAACTCCTGGGACGTTAGCGCACCCTCGGCTATCATCTGACCCTTCAAAACCTTCAAGGGGTCCCTTTCGCTGAGCGTGGAGAGTTCCTCGCTTGAACGATAGATCTTCTGGTCGTCGGAGCTCGTGTGGCTCGTCAGCCGCTCTAATTTCATCCAGAGAAACACCGGCCCTTCCCCCGCACGGATCTTCTCCAAGGCATCAACTGCGACCTCGTGGACCTGCTCCACGTCCCACCCGTCGACCAGAACCCACTCATCGGCGGCGAGAACATTGAGGGCGAGAGGATTGGAGCGCCGTGTGGGGCTGGAGATGCCGTAGCCGTTATCCTCGACCACGAGGAGAAGCGGCAGCTTGCGCTCCTTCGCAAACGCCACCGCCTCGAAGAAATCGCCCTGCCTGGTCGCCGCGTCACCCACGGTTGCGACGGTGAGGCTCTTTTTGCCGTCAAGCTTCATGCCCCAGGCCATGCCACACGCGGGCAGGAGCTGCGACGCCGTGGGGGTCGGGACGCTCCAGATATGGAATTCCGGATAACTGTAGTGGGACGGCATCTGCCTGCCGCGCGACGACGAGTCGCGCTTCGCCATGTAGTCGAGCGCCAGCTGGGCCGTAGTCACACCCCGCCCGAGCACGAAACCCCGGTCGCGGTAGTAGGGGCAGGAATGGTCCCCCGGCTCCATCAGCATGCCGATCGCAGCCATGCCCTCGTGGCCTTGTCCCGACACGTGAAAGTGCCCTTTGCCCTGCCGGTTGAGGCTCTCCTCGCGCAGGTCGCCGTGGCGGCTCTCCAGGATAGTCAGGAGCAGCCTGCGCTTCGTCTCCGTGGAAAGTGTGGCGGCTACTGTTGGCATTTGTCGGAAACTCGTTGGATCAGCGGCGGCGGCCGTTTTCCGAAGAGACCTGCTCTTCGGCGACCGGTTCTACGCGTTCGTAGGTCGCTTCAAACACATCCGGCTTGCACGGATATCGTTCACCTCTGATCCCGGTGATGATCCAGTCCCCATTGTTGGCCCGCAGTTCGCCTTCCAGTGTCTTAATGAGGAGAAACGCGCCCTTCTCGTCACAATGGATGGGAAGCCCAAGAAAAGTATCGGGCGCCCGCGAGTTTACGCGTTGTTCGGCCTTGGACATATAGCAGATAAATTGCTCAGCCTCAATTATCACGGGTCTTTTTCGGTATCTCATTATTTGCGTGTCGTTGGGGAATATTCGTCCTACCGGAAGAAGGCCTCACGGGTGAGCGCATAGCGCATGAGCCCCCCACGGAAAGCGGGGAACCCGGCCCCGGCGAGGAAAGCAAAGTCGATGTCTTCCTCTGAATGCACCACCCGCTCCTCAAGGCAGAGCCGGGCCTCGTCGATCATGACGTCCATCAGCTGTGCCGTGATGTCGCTTGGCTGTTCCGAACGCGCGGCCACAGACTTATCCAGCTTTCGGGTTGCCGGATCATTCGGCGACTCCTTCCCGTCCGTGTATGAGTAAAAGCCCTTGCCCGTTCCGCCTTTTCGACCCTTGAGCCCTGCCGCCACCATTGCCGCGCAGGTGCGGGTCCTCGTGAATCGCCCCCGAAAGTAATGGTCCATTTCGCCGAATATAAGGTCCGTTACATCGACACCGACCTCGTCGATTAGGCGAAGGGGGCCCATCGGCCACCCAAATTCGCGCAAGGCCGAGTCTATCGTGACCGCTGGGACACCCCTTTCCCAGAGCTTTACGGCTTCGTTCAGGTAGAAAAACAGTACCCGGGTGACGAGGAAACCGGGAGATGACCGGCAAATTACCGGCGACTTGCCGAGCGTCCGGATGAATGCAAGCGCCCTTCCCGCCGTCTCTGCCGTGGTGCCCGGTCCCAGAATCAGTTCCATGAGCGTCATCCGGCTGACCGGATTGAAAAAATGGAGCCCAATGACGCGTTCCGGGTTCGGCACGTGACCGGCGATCTCCTGAAGCGGCAGCGCCGAGGTGTTTGAGGCAAGTAGCGCCTCGGGTCGAACTATGCCGGCGAGTTCAGTGAAGAGCTTCCGTTTCTCAGCGGCGCTCTCAACGATGGCCTCAATCACGAGGTCGCAGGAACTGAAGCCCTCCCATTCCGTCGTGACCACAACCCGGACCAAACCCGCATTGGCGTGCGCTGCGGACAGCTTTCCGCGCCTTACCGCCTCATTGAAGAGCCTGCGAATGGATTCACGGCTGCGTTCAAGGAGATCCCACTCCACGTCGCGCAGCACGACCTCGTATCCATTGGCTGCGAGGCACTGTGCAATGCCAGTACCCATCACGCCGGCCCCGACGACCCCGACCTTCCTAATCGGCGGCAGTTGGGGGGCGGCAGCCTGGAACCAGCCGTCGAGAGTCCGCTTCTTGGCCGCCTCGCGCAGGAAAAACACCTTGATATGGTTCCTGCAGGCCGCCCCGGCCGTAAGTTCGCCGAAGCGTTGAGCCTCGAACTTGAGTGCGGACGCCAGGTCAACCTTAAGGCCGCTTTCAACGACATCAATTGCAGCAAGCGGCGCCCGCTTCTCTTCGGCGTTCCCCGTCCGCATCTCCTGGCGCAGATCCTCGAAGAGTCCCGATGCAGGAAAAGGTGGCGACGGACGCACATGGAGGCGATCGGCAGCGGCCATCTTCAGCGCAACGGCCTTGGCTGCGCTCTTTAGCTTGGTCGGCGATATGACTTCATCCACCAGTCCGAGCTTCGCGGCTTCTGCGGCCGGTAGCAGCGCGGCCTTCAGAATGTGGCCTAGCGCGGCCGATGCCCCGATCAGCCGCGACAGGCGAACCGTTCCGCCCCAACCCGGTATTGTGCCGAGTCCCACCTCGGGAAGGCCAACCTGAGTTACCGCCGAATCGGTAGCGATGCGCCAGTCACAGGCGAGTGCCAATTCGAAGCCGCCGCCGGCGCACGATCCATTGATTGCGCACACCACCGGCACCTTCAGATTGAAAAGCTTTCGAAAAAGATCCTGACCGGCGCGGGAGAACTCCGAAGCGGCAGCCGCGTCCGGGAGGGCAGCCAGCTCCGTTAAATCGGCACCGGCAATAAAAATCCGGTCCTTGGCGCTAGTCACGATGACTGCCCTCGCCCCCGAGGTGCCTGTCTCGGTTAGCGCAGCAGAAAACGCCGCCTGGGTCTCTGAATTTAGGACATTTACCTTTGAGGCGGGGTCATCGAAAACGATCCAGCCCACGCTGTCGGCGTCCAAGGAAAAGGTGACGGGAGACGGCATACGTTTCAAACCAGCTCGACGCAGATTGCGAGTCCCTCGCCGCCTCCGATACATATGGCCGCCACGCCGCGTTTGGCCCCCCGCTCGCGCATGGCGTATATGATCGTAACAAGGATCCGAGCGCCGCTGGCGCCAATCGGATGCCCAAGTGCAATCGCACCGCCGCGGACGTTCAACTTGTCAGGTGGAATGCAGAGCTCCCTGGCAAAGGCGAGCGGAACCACGGCGAAGGCCTCGTTGATCTCCCACAGGTCCACCGTCGCGGCACTCCATCCGGCCCGCTTCAGTGCATTCTGCGCCGCCGCCACCGGCGCCGTCGTGAACCAAATGGGATCCTGGGCGTGGGATCCGAAGGCGACGATACGGGCAATTGGCCGGACGCCACGCGCGTTTGCCGTGCCCTCAGTCGAAAGCACAAGGGCTGCGGCACCGTCATTGATTGAGGACGCATTGGCGGCCGTTATGGTGCCCGCGGGGTCAAAGGCCGGGCGGAGCGTCGGAATTTTCTCGTACTTCACCTTTCCGGGGCCCTCGTCCCGCTCGACCTTTGTCACGCCACCCTTGGAATCCACGACTTCAACGGGAACGATCTCCTGGGCCAGACGGCCGTCCGCCTGCGCCGCATTGGCGCGGCGGAAGCTCTCCACGGCATAAGTGTCCTGCTGTTCGCGGGTGAAACCGTATTTTTTGGCACACTCCTCGGCACAGCTGCCCATGTGGAGGTTGTTATGGGGATCCCACAATCCGTCGTGGATAATGGAGTCGATTGCCTGCTGGTGCCCGAGGCGATAACCCTCCCGTGCCTTTGGAAGGAGGTAGGGAGCAGCGCTCATATTTTCCATGCCTCCCGCCACCACGATCCCGGCGTCGCCTGCCATCAGCCTATAGGCGCCTTGCATCACGGCTTCCAGGCCCGAACCGCAGACCTTGTGGATCGTGACAGTGCGAGCTGAGGACGGCAGACCGGCATTAAGCGCAGCTTGGCGAGCGGGCGCCTGACCGAGGCCGGCCTGCAGAACATTGCCCATGAGGACATCGGTTATACCCGATTCCACCGCGCTAGAGCGTGCTATGGCCCCCCTAATGGCGGCAGCGCCCAGGCGCGGGGCAGAAACGGAAGCCAAGGCTCCCTGAAATGAACCGAGCGGCGTGCGCGCCGCGGAAAGAATGACGACGGATGGCATGGACAAAGGGTCAGGAAGCATCCCGCAACGCGGCTATTCGCCTAGCCGTCGCATTGAGGAAGATGGTGCTCATAAGGGGTTCAAGTGGGAGAAAGGGACACGGCCCGCCAATGCGGAATTCGGCCGCCCGCAGTCTATCCCCACCGGCCATTTCTTGCCATACTCCAAATGGAGTAAAAGGTTACGCAGGGGTTGCCCCAGGGGAGATTGGATATTGGCTGGGGGCATGGCAGCCCCTGCCCGTCCGCGCGCCGGTGCGCTCACCTTTCCGGTCCTCAACTCTCCGACACTTGTCAAACACCTGCTTCGGCTGCACGAAGCACTAACCGCATTTGACATGTGGGCCTGCCTGCGCCTCCTGCTTCCCGACACCCTCAATTCCGCGTCCTCCTGCCTGGAAATTGGCCAGGAGGGCGATGGCAGCCGGCACAAGGTCTACCGGCACGCCCACCCGACGCCGCCACCGGAGTGGTGGCGCGGACACCCGGCCGGCCCGTGGCTCGAGAAGCACCCTGGCGCGCCTGTTTGCCGGCTGTCCGACGTGGTGCCGCCGAAATTACTCCGCAAGAGCCCGTTCTACGAACGTGTGATGGTCCGCGAGGGCTGGGACCGTAGGCTCTCGATCCTTTCTTGGCGCGGGCGCTCCCTGCAGGGGGCCCTCCATTTCTACAACCGAATCGGAGGTCGTGATTTCAACTCGCGCGACGTGTGGTTGGCCGAGGCTCTCCAGCCGCACTTTCACGTCGCGCTCAGCCGCGTCCTCGCCCACGAGGAGGGCGTCCTGCGCGCCGAGCAATTGGCCGCCATGATTGAGGAGGTCCCAATTGGCCTCATGCTCCTCGACTGGGATGCAAGGCCCCTTTGGGGAAACGGCGAAGCGGCCTACGCCTGCGCTGTCTGGAATTTCGGTGAACGCCGCGCTTCCGCCCTAAAAACCCCGAGTGCATTGGTTGTCCCCCCCGCGCTCTTGAAAACCGTCGCCGACATGCGGCTAAAATGGGAGCAAAGCCGGAAGAGGGGGCGGGAGCCGGCGCCGAAGGCGTGCATCGTCAGCGAACACGACCGCGGCCTCCACGCCCAGATTGTGCTCCGCCAGCCGGCCACGAGTCCGCTCCTAAGACCGACATTCCAGGTTCAGCTCGACTACCGTCGGCCGCGCGGCGACCGCAACCGCCCGGTTTCTCCGGGGACCGTGGCCCTTTTGGCCCGGCTTTCGAACCGTGAGGTGGAGGTGGCCATGCGGATGCGCGAGGGCCTGACCAATAACGAGATCGCCGCGGAACTGCGCCGCAGCCCGCTCACGATCAAGACCCAGCTCGCCGCGATCTTTGGGAAGCTGGACGTAAATGGACGAATCCGTGCGGTGGCGCTGCTGAACCGGTGAAGTCATTAGAAATGTAACAACATAATAGCCATTACATTAAAGATAACATGAAAGCCAAATCCACACCCATTGTCCGGCTTGATTACGCTCAGGCCAAGATCGTGGTCCAGGGGCTGCCTGACCGGCCGGGGTCGGCTGCAGCTCTGTTTCATGACCTTGCTGATGCAAACCTGTTTGCCGACACTATCGTTGAAAACACCGGGAGCGAGGGAACATCAACCCTCACCCTGACATTGCCGGAGGGAAAACGCCTCAGGGCCTTTGAAGTCATCAAGCGGGCTCTTTCCAAGATCGGAGACGGAAGGATTCTGATGCACGGGCCGATCGCGAAGCTGACGGTTGCCGGCACCAAACCCGGATCCCAGGGACTTGTTTCCGCGCGCCTTTTTGAAGCGCTGGGAGCCGTTGGCATCAATATCGACATGATCAGCACATCCGAGGCCCTGACCACCGTTGTCGTAAGCACGGACCGCGCAAATGAGGCGCTGAAGGTCGCAGGGCAGGCGTTTGAGCAGAGTGGTGTTTCCCACTAATCCCCGGCATTTTTCAGCTGACAATGGCGCACTTCTCGTTCCCAATTTCCCCAGTGAATCCACGCATAACCATCACCGCGATTATTATTACTCCTCTGCCGCCAGGGCTGAGGAGCGGTGACGGTCCGTAAACAAGAGACCCACCTCCCCTTTCAAGATCGGCCCTGAGCGGAATCCCGTTCAGGGCCTTTTTATTGCCCAAATTTCATGGACGCCCACGAATTCCAATCGCAGGCCAATTGTACCGAGCCGCCGGAACCGAGCTCGGCTGTAGCGTTCTTTGCGATCGAGATCGACGCAGCACCCGAGCCGTCGCTCCTCGCGCGAGTCGCCCAGCGCCTGTCCTATATCGGAGTGGAGCTGGACCGCTTCTCTTTTGCAGCGACGCCGTCAGGAGATACGGTGCGGATCGAGGCCCTATTTGAGGCTGTGCCAGAGCGCGCCGAACTGCTTTCCGCACATCTGCGAAAGCTCGTTTCAGTAAGCAGAGTAAGCCTCTCGCCAGCGATCGTCCACAGGACCGGACACGCGAACGGCACTTCGGCGAAATGAGCAGAAGCTCCCGCGAGCATCATCTCGCGTTCAATAGCGAACGGCCGGTGGGCCGCTGCCCGTGCGGCCAATACAGGGATTCAGCCATTGTACACCCTGGACGCAATAATGAGGCCGCTCTGCACGTCGAACACCTCCGCCCCAATGGTCGGATCCTCCCCGGGAATATGGCGAACGTATTCAATGAGTGCCCTCTCGCTTGAACATGTCATGCGGATCAGGGTGTATCGCAATCCAGGCAAGCGGCGAAAAGTATCCTGCCACCATTCGACAAGTGCGTGCACCCCGACAATCTCGCCATGGGATTCGGGTCGGGCGATGCGCAGCTTGGGACTCGTATGCATCGCGTGCCGGGAGTACAAGGCAATCAGGCCAAGGACATCGTGTTGGTTGAAGGAGTCGATCCACCGCAGTGCAATCTGCCGCGGAGTCAACATGGGGAATTGCGGCTTGGGTAGACCTCCAGTTGGATTGTCGTTAGTTTGATGCATATGAACGCGCGTTTAGTATCCCCTCGCGCCGTGGCAGAACATTGGGAGCACTGGACGCTCGACTGCTCCTTGCGATTGCGTGAACCTGCGCCGCATCAATAGTGAACCGCCGGCGGCGTTTCCCCGGTAAGAACTGTAAGATAAGCCTTGGGGCCACTCCCGGGTTTGTAGCCAACGGCGCGGGAGACCTCGTGGCCAAAGGCATCGGTGATGACAACCGTCGGAAACGCCTCGACCTTGTATTCGTCCTTCAGAGCCGAGTTCTGCTTCACCTCGTCCAGCGGGAGCTTTTTCTTATTCGGATAGTCGAGCCGCACCAGGATGCAACTTCCTGCGTAGTACTCGAACTCGGCTGATGAAAAAACCTCGGCTTCGAGTTTCTTGCAGGCGTAACACCAATCCGATCCGGTAAATTCCAAGATGAGACGCCTGTCGGCCTTTGAGGCCATGACCTTCGCATCGGCCATGCTGGTGATCCAAGGCAGCTCCGCGCGCAGCGGAGCCACTCCGATAACACTGACCAAGAATGCCAAAAGCGAAAATGAGCGTGTCATCGAAAAACGGAGCCGGAGCGCCGCCGCGTCAATCGGCACGGAAGGCTGTCCGGTTCAGGGCGATGACGCCCGACGTTAGGCCGACTGTGCCTTGATCAATTGAGTTCATAAACCTCCACAAGTGCGACCCCCGCGTCTCCGCTGGCACCCGAAACCTGCGCGGTGTATGCGCCGGGAGGCAGCGTCACAAGGATCGCGGAGTCAGGCGTGGCAGTATTCCCCCAGGTGAACGCTCCAACCGAAGTGGCCGCCGCTGCCAGCTGAGCATTGCCACCCCATCCCACGTTGCTTCCGAGGAGGGTCGTGCCCGAGTAAAGTTGCAGCTGCGGGTCCGGCAGCGTTGCCGCTATTCCAAACGGAGCGAGCGCAGGCCCGGAAGCCCGGATGAGGACCGTCTTCGAGGTCGTTCCGCCGATGACGAAGCCCGCAATCAGCATGTTTCCCCCGGTTCCGACCTGCGCACGCGCAGAGATGTTGACCAAATGCGGGATGGAGGCTGTGAAAGTTCCCGCCGGCGTCGCGTCGTAGATTTCAGCGAGCGCGACGCCAGTGTCTCCGCTCTGCCCCGAAATTACGGCCGTGTATCTTCCACTCGGAAGCGTCTGTACCGTCGCCTGGTCCACGCTGTCGGAAGGTTCCCAAGCGAAAGCGCCAACGGACGCGGCCGTGCTGTAGACCAGGGAACTTTCGCCCGAAGCAGAACTGGCCGTGAAGTCTGTGTTGGCCACACCCGTTCCGATGAGCGTTAGATCCGGGTCCGGGAGGGTTCCGATAACCCCGAATTGGGTGAGTGCCGGTCCCGAAGCACGGATTAGGAGTGTTTGTGCGCCCGTTGCCCCCGCGCCGCCCACGACGAATCCCGCAATCAGTACATCATTTGCGGTTCCCACCAACGCACGGGCGGAGACGTTGATCAGTCGCCCAAAATCCTGAGTGCTGG
>Ga0302326_10015693_pt1 | contig 15918 bp, 11 predicted proteins | sample Palsa_T0_3_FD_202264 | JGI IMG/M metagenome (GOLD analysis project Ga0302326, IMG submission 202264) | Peat permafrost microbial communities from Stordalen Mire near Abisko, Sweden - Palsa_T0_3 | ecosystem: Environmental > Terrestrial > Soil > Palsa > Peat permafrost | place: Sweden: Abisko... | reverse complement strand
ATTCTGATTATTGCTAACGATCGGATTTACCTTCGTCCCTTCCAGGGCGTTATCCCCCGGATTCACGATCACCTTTTCGCCGGGAGACAACCCATTCAGAACTTCCACCGTGTTCCCATAGTCATGGCCCACATTGATCGGCTGAATGTGAATTGTGTTCTGGTCGGTGACCACCGCAACCGAAGGCCCCTGAGCGCGAGTCATCATGCTTTCGCCCGCCACCAGCACCGCCGATCCCATCGTAGGAACAGTCAATTTCACCGTCGCATACATTCCCGGAAGCAGCGCGCGATCGTCGTTTGGCAGTTGAACTTCCGTGAGCATCGTGCGCGTAGTGGGATCGAGTGACTGCGACGTACGGGTAACCGAACCAGCAAAGTTACGACCGGGATACTCGGCGAAACTCACCGCAACCGATTGCCCGACCTTCACCACCGGCGCATTGCTCTGCGGAATTTCGATATACGTTCGCAGCGTATCGATCTGCGCGACGCGGTACAGCAGTGTGCTGCCGGACGTAATGAGTGCGCCGATGTCCAGGTTGCGGTCGGTGACGATGCCGTCGAACGGCGATCGCACCTGCTCAAAGCTTTGCAGCTCGATTAGCCGCTGCAAATTAGCCTCGCTGGACGCAATGTTATGAGCGGCGCTCCTCACATTGGCTTGGGACGCATCAGTGTTCGCGCTCTGCGCCTTGAAATTGGCCTGATAGCCGTCATTTTCCTGTCGAGATACCGCGCCTTTTTCCTGCAGAGTCTGCCAGCGCTGCGCACTCACCTCCGCGAGTCCCTTGTTGGCCTTCGCCTGATCCAGCGCGGATTCCGATTGCTGGTATGCTGACTGGCTTTCGCGTAGCCCGGCTTGCGCCTGCAACACTTGCTGATCCAGGTCCGGCGAATCGACGATCGCCATCACCTGCCCTCGGCGCACGTGGTCGCCAATGTCCACCAGTCGTTTCACCAAATAGCCATCGGCCCGCGCCAGCACCGGCGCCTCGGTGAGCGCCGACATAGTTCCCGACAATTGCAAATCAACGGCTGGCGGCACAGCTTTTGCCAGCTCCACCGTGACCGAAGGCAGAGCGTTTTCCTGGCTCTTTTTTTCCGACGCCAGCTGGTGCCGCCGAAACAGCCGCGGGATAAATCCGATCGCGAGGAAGAGCAAGAACGCCGCGCCAATCCACCAAGCAATTCGTCTCGCCTTGCGCTGAGTGGCCGCCCGATTCCTTTTCGGTTTCTCTTCTTCGTGCTCCGCGTTCTTCTCCTGCTGGAGCGTCGGGCGGCTGCTTTGCCCCACCGGTCCAGGCGAGCTCTTATTTTCCGCTTGCGGATACGGTCTCAGGCTCTTGGATTCGTCATCCATGCCACGAAACTCGCGCGCTCGTCGATTCGCTGCGCTGTCTTCTCGGCGGCGGTCTTCGCTCATGCCTCTTCTCCCGCTTCTTCCTCGATTTGTTTGGCGAAGTCGATAGGAGGTCCTTTTCGAAGATAGGTGTAGATAATCGGAACAAAAAACAGCGTTGAGAGCGTGGCGATCAGCAGCCCGCCCGTGACCGCACGTCCCAGCGGCGCGTTTTGTTGTCCGGCTTCACCCAGCCCCAATGACATCGGCAGCATGCCAATGATCATCGCCGTAGCGGTCATCAACACGGGCCGCAGCCGGACGTAGCCCGCCGAAACCGCGGCACCCATGGGATCTTTGCCGGCGATCTGTTCGTCGTTCGCGAAAGTAACCAGCAAAATGGAATTAGCGGTGGCTACGCCGATGGCCATGATTGAGCCCATCAGAGACGGCACGCTCAGGGTGGTGTGCGTGACGAACAACATCCACAAAATGCCCGCCAGGGTTCCGGGAATCGTCGCCAGCACAATCAGGGGATCCACCCACGATTGAAAATTGATGGCCATAAGCAGATAAACCAGCACGATCGCGAAAATAACTCCCAGGCCCAGGCGGAAAAAGGAGTCGCTCATGGTCTCCGCCTGGCCTCGCAAGGTAATGGTCGACCCCTGAGGCAGATTCTTTCGCGCCTCCTTCATCACTTTTTGTACGTCGTCCGACACCCCTCCCAAATCGCGCTGGTCCAGACCGGCTTCGACGTTATACACCGGGCGAATATCGTAGTGATCGATGGCTTCCGGCGTGGTGCTGCGGGCAAAACTCGCCACGTTACCCAGAAACTGCGTCGGGTTCGGCGTCGCGTCCGGATTGGCATAGGCGAGTGAAGATTGCGATGGCGCTTGCGCCGGGGTCGCATTCATCGCCGCAGAGGCCGTCGATGGAAGCGAAGTAGTGATCGGCGTATCGGCCAACGCGGTAAGTGAATCCAGGCGATACTGCGGAGTTTGCACCAGCACGTTGTAGCTGATGCCGCTGGCCGGGTCCACCCATTGCACCGGAGCGATCTGGCCAGTTGCACTCAGGGAGATCAGCATGTTGGTGGCCACCGAGGACTCCGTCAGTCCCATCTGGTTGGCTCTCACGCGGTCTACGTTCACGTTCACCGCCGGATAATTCGGCTCTTCGAAAATAACTACGTCCACAGTGCCGGGGATATTGGCCACGCGATCGCGGATTTGCTTGGCGATTTCATAGTTGTGGACCACGTCGCGCCCGGAAATCTGTACGTCGATGGACGATGGCAGGCCGAAATTCAGAATTTGCGTGGTCATATCTGCTGGCTGAAAGAACAAAGTCACACCAGGGTAGTGACTATGAATCATGTCGCGAATGCGCCGCATATAGACCACCGAGGATCCGTGGTGATCCTTGTTCATGTCGATCAGGATGTCTCCATCGCCATTGCTCACCGTCGCGGTATCGCTGAACGCCAGGTTCACCCCGCTGTTGGGGAGCCCGATGTTGTCCAGAATCGTCTGGAGTTCTTTTTCCGGAATGATCTGCCGGATTTCCCTTTCGATCGACGCAAAAAGCACTTCCGACTCTTCAATTCGCGTCCCCACCGGTGGCCGGATGTGCAGCCGAATCTGACCGGCATCCACAGTAGGAAAGAAGTCGCGTCCCACGAACAGCAACAGGACGAACGAAACAGCTACAAATCCCGCGAAAACCAACGCGCATAGCACGCGCTCCTCGAGCACCCAGCGCAGCGCCTCTCGATATTTATCCCGCGCCCGCTCGAACCTTTCATCAAATGCTTTGTGGGCCCGCCAGATCCAGCTATCGCCCGGTTTTGCGGGTTCACTTTCATCGCGCGTGAGTAATGGCATCTCCGCGGGCACCAGATAGTGCATCAGCGTCGGCACCAGAGTGCGCGTGAGCATGTACGACGTGAGCATCGCAAAAACGACCGCCATCGCCAGCGGCGTAAAAAGGAATTTCGCTGCCCCTTCCAGCAGAAGCACCGGAACAAACACGATACAAATCGAAAGCGTGGATATCAGCGTGGGGGTGGCGATTTGCTGCGCTCCATCCAGGATCGCCCTCACCACCGGTTTCTTCATGGCGATGTTGCGATTGGTGTTTTCGATTTCCACGGTTGCGTCGTCTACCAGGATTCCCACCGCCAGCGCCAGCCCGCCTAGGGTCATCACGTTGAGCGATTCGTGCAGCACGTTGAGGGTGATGATCGAAGTGAATATCGAAAGCGGAATCGAGGTACACACGATCAGCGTGCTGCGAACGCTGCCCAGGAAGAAAAGAATCATCAGTCCGGTGAGCACCGCGGCGATCGTGGCTTCGCGTACCACTCCGTAGACCGACGCCCGGACGTAAATGGACTGATCGAAGAGTGGGGTGACCTTGAGTTCCTTGGGAAGCCCGGCGACCGCGGCGGGAAGTTGCTGTTTCACGTCGCTGACGATTTTCAACGTGGAGGTCTCGCCGTTTTTTAGAACTGTCAGCAGCGCTCCGCGCGTGCCATCCTGCCGCACGATGTTGGTTTGCACCGCGAAGCCGTTGCGCACGTGGCCAATGTCCTTCATGTAGATGGTGGAACCATTGATGGACTTGACCGGGAGCAGGTTGAATTCTTCCACCGCGGCGGGGCTGCTATTGGTTTGGACGAAATATTCTTTAGTGCCCATTTTTGCGGTGCCCGCCGGGATGATTGGGGCTTGGTTGCCGATCGCAGTGGAAATGTCACTGGGTGATACCTGGTACGCGTAAAGAGCGCGCGGATCGATATCCACCATGATCGAGCGCGTTTTGCCCCCGTAAGGCAGCGGAATTGCGGCACCCGGGATTCTCGCCAGGTCGGTGCGGATGAAGTTTTGCGCCAGGTCCGCGAGATCCTGTTCCGGTAGCGTCTTACTGCCAATTCCTAATTGCAGGATGGGCACGCTCGAGGCGTCGTATTTCACGATCAGCGGCGGAAACGTGCCTTGCGGATAGGTGCGCAGCAGGGTCTGCACGATTGCGGTGATCTGAGAAAAGGCGAGTTCTACTTTCACCGTCGGTTGGAAATAAACTCGAATGATCGCCACCCCGGAATAGGAACGGGATTCGATGTGCTGGATGTCGTTGACTGTGGTGGTCATCGCGCGTTCGCAGATCAGCACAATCCGTTTCTCGATGTCGTTGGGCAGCAAACCGGTGTAAGACCAAATCACGCTCACCACCGGAATATTAATGGCCGGAAAAATATCGATAGGCATCGTGAAGATGGATCCAATGCCCAGGATCGCGATGAGGATGGCCATCACCACGAACGTGTATGGCCGCTGGAGAGCAACTCGAACCAGCCACATCATGGCTGAGTCGCTCGCTTACTCCGCAGGTACGAATACAGTTGCATCGCCCCTTCCCTTCGTCCCACCGCTACTGCAAATGCGGCGACGTTGAGCGGCATTGCTGAAAAGCACGGTGAGCCGGCGGAAGAGACTCCGATCGCGAGCTGCAGGACGCTAACCATGCGCACGAGAAACAGCACTATGAGGAAAGCGACGCACTTCGAAAATCGGGCCATTAACTGAGTTGAGGCAGGGAAATCCTGTAGAAACCTCGGCTGCGAGCGAGGGGGCCCGGCCGCCATGGCCGTTTGATCCCGGCGGCGGAAACGTCGTGATTAGCGCGTGTCTGCTTCCACCGATAGTTTTTTATTCTCGGGACGCGAACGGCAGGCCCGACGCGCCCGAGTTTGGTGGGACCGCCGGAGGAAACGCGGCTGTACCTTCAGCCGAGTTCCAGTGTTCTACGGAAGCCGGCGAGCCATCCGCCAGCTTTGCGGCGTAGACCATCTTCCAGGCCCCTGGCGCAAACGCGACGTAGATCATGTTGCTTTTCTTCTCGCTGTCTTCTTCTTTTTCGTCGTTTTGCGCCTTCTTTTCCTTTCCCTTCGGATTGGAATCATCACCCTGTTCTAAATCCTGTTGCTTGGGCTCGGCGCCCGCGGGGCGTCTACCGGCGCTGGTAAAGATCAGAGACCCGGCGGGATCGATCGAGATTTCGTCGGCGTGCAGGTGGATCGAATCTCCCGGAAGTTTTGGTTCCTTTCCATGGAGGATGACGCACCAATAATAACTTCCGTACTCAATCGCTGCCATTTGCGCTCCTGTCTTCCGTTGGTCCAAAATCCTACGCTACAAGAAGACCACAACTCCGGCTCGATGCCTCTACAGGTAAATGCTGATTGCCAACTGTAAATTTCGGTAGAGATACCCCGCAGCGACACGCTGCCAGTCCCAGGTTTTTCCATTCCCTTTATCTGTAGCATGACGGTATTCGGAGCGGATCTTTGGATGGTTCAGGGTAGAGATGGCTAAGCGATCGAGCCTCGTAGTATAAGTGTTACGTCCCGTTGGATCCGTGTTCAGAGATGCTGGCTACCCAAACCGCGCGATCAAACTTGCAAGCATTCTCGCGCTACGTCTTCGCAACCGCGCTCGTATCGATCGCATTGTTGTTATCTCTCGTTCTGCAAGTTCCCTTCGGCAATCCTTTTTGGTTCTTCTTCGCGATCGCAGTGATTGCCGCTACGTGGTTCGGCGGGAGGAACGCTGGGTGGTTCGCCGTTGGCCTCAGCACCGTGGTGGTTCTATATTTTTTCATTCCTCCCTACCATACGTGGAGCGTGAATTTACACGATGTACCGTTTTTCCTCACCTTCGTGGCGTGCCAAATCGTCGCGAATTGGCTGATTTCATGGCGAAGAGAAACGGAAGATGCCCTTCTCCGGGCTCGTGACGGCCTCGAGGCCAGGGTTGCGGAACGTACCGTGGAACTCAAGAACGCCAACGACGCGCTTCTGAATCAGATGGAGGAACAGCGGCGCACCGAAGAGGCTCTGCAAATCACACGGACGGAACTTGCTCGCGTCGTTCGAATCACTACCATCGGCGAGCTGGCGGCTTCCATTGCTCACGAGGTGAATCAACCGCTCGCTGCGGTGGTAGCCAATGCCGATGCTTGTGTGGCCTGGCTCTCGCATCAAGATCCGAATCTGGTCGAAGCGCGCGCCGCAGCCGAGCGCACCACCCAGGGCGCCACCCGAGCTTCCGAGGTCATCGTCCGGATTCGTTCGCTGATTAACAAAACGACTCCGGAAAAAGCGCGGGTTCAAATCAATGAAATAATCGCGCAAACCGGCGCTCTGATCGAAGGTCAAGCGTCAAGGAATGACGTCTCGCTCGTGCTTGAGCTTATGCCGGACCTGCCCGCGGTCCTCGGCGATAGCATTCAGTTGCAGCAGGTAATTCTGAATCTGCTGCTGAATGGAATCGAAGCCATGACCGGCATCGTCGACCGCCCGCGACGGCTGCTCATTCGATCCAAAACAGAGCCCGCCAACCAAATTCGTGTTTCCGTTCAGGATTCCGGGATCGGCGTAAGCGATGCGGTCATGGCCCGCCTTTTTGAGCCGTTCTTCACCACTCGATCCAAGGGCATCGGAATGGGGCTTCCCATTAGCCGTTCCATCGTGGAGGCCCACGGCGGCAGGTTATGGGCTCAATCCACCGGCTCGGAAGGCTCCATCTTTCAGTTCACTTTGCCCGGCGCAGGCGGCTCGGCAGCATGAAAGAACCGGACCCGATTGTTTTCGTCATCGATGACGACCGCATGATTCGCGAAGGGTTGCAGAGTCTTATCCGCTCGGTAGGTCTTCGCGTCGAGACTTTCGGTTCCGCACAGGACTTCCTGGTCGCCAAGCGCCAGGATGCCCCAGCCTGTCTCGTCCTCGACGTCAGGATGCCCGGCCTAAGCGGCCTTGATCTGCAACTCCAATTGAGCGACGCCGCCATCCACATCCCTATCATTTTCATTAGCGGTCACGGCGACATTCCCATGTCCGTGCGCGCTATGAAAGAAGGCGCTTATGAGTTCTTGACCAAGCCGGTTCGCGGTCAGGACTTGCTCGACGCCGTTCAGAAAGCCATTGCCAGCGACCGCACCCTCCGCAAAGAGCGTGGGGAACTCCATGAAATTCGCAAACGGTTTGATTCGCTCACACCCCGCGAAAAGGAAGTTCTGGACCTGGTGGTTGCCGGCCTGCTGAACAAGCAGATCGCCGACGAACTGGGAACCAGCGAGCTAACCGTCAAGACCCATCGCGCACACCTCATGCAGAAAACGCAGGCCGAATCGCTCGCCCACCTGGTCCGCATGGCGGAGAAGCTCAAAGCCGCCCTTCGCAAGTAAGTACCGGTCTCCTCCTAAAGCAGGATAGCTTCCGAATCTCCCGATTGTTACTCTGCGTCTCGTGAATGACACTCTTTTCAGCACCGGCGCCATCGCCATCGTTGACGATGACCAACCCCTTCGTGAGGCCCTCGCGAGCATCATGATGGCGGCTGGCTTTCAGACCAATACCTTCGCCTCGGCCGAAGAATTCATCTATTCACCCAGCCGCCGAGACACGGCGTGCTTGATCCTGGATATCCGCTTGCCGCGGATGAGTGGTATCGAGTTGCAGCGGTATCTGTTTGATGCGAACAGCCAGATCCCTATTATTTTCGTGACCGCGCATGGCGATACGGCACTTCGCAATTTGGTGATGAACGCCGGAGCCGCCGGCTTTCTAACCAAGCCGGTCCGCAGCGACGCTTTGCTGAAGGAAATTCACGCAGCGTTGAAAAAGCCTAGAACTGACACACAAGCCTGATGAATGTCTTAAGGAGAACTAAGCCATGGTCTCTACCTACATCCTCGGCACGAACGGCGAAACGGACGCGGCGTTCCACAGTGGAGAAATGGCGCGCCGGCGCGCGGCCGAGTCGGATGTGATCGTTGGGGAAAGCCCTGCCTTGCAGTCAGTACTCCAAGAAGTGAGTCTGGTCGCGCCGACAGACGCCACCGTGCTCATTTTGGGTGAGACCGGAACGGGAAAAGAACTGATTGCCCGGGCCATTCACAACCAATCCAATCGCTCACGGTGCCCTTTTATCCGTGTAAACTGCGCCGCGATTCCCGCTTCCTTAATCGCTTCCGAGCTGTTTGGGCACGAGAAAGGCGCCTTCACCGGCGCGGTGCAGCGCCGTCTCGGCCGCTTTGAAGCGGCCAACGGCGGAACGATCTTCCTGGACGAGATCGGCGAGCTGCCTATGGAGACACAGATTACTCTGCTACGAGTGATTCAAGAGCGGGAATTCGAACGCGTCGGAAGCAGCCAGCCGATTGCCGTGGACGTTCGCATCATCGCCGCAACCAACCGCGACCTGCACGCCGCTGTGACCGCCGGAACGTTCCGCCAGGATATGTTTTACAGGCTGAATGTTTTTCCCATCCGGGTGCCTCCTCTGCGGGAGCGAGTGGACGACATTCCGCTGCTCGTCGAGCACCTGGTCGAGCGGTATGCCCAGAAGATCGGCAGGACGTTTAGCACTATAAAGATGAACACCATCGAAATACTCCAGGCGTACGATTGGCCGGGAAACATCCGCGAATTGCAGAACGTCATCGAAAGGGCGGTAATCCTGTGCGAGGGCGAGACGTTCTCGGTGGATGAGGCTTGGTTCACACGGCAGTCGTCTCGCCGGTCGCGTTCGGCGATTCCTCTTGTAACCACTCTCGCCGATCGGGAGAGAGAAATGATCGAAGCCGCGCTGGCGGAAAGCCACGGCCGCATCTCGGGTCCCTCGGGCGCAGCTGCAAAGCTAGGGATTCCGAGGCAGACACTGGACTCAAGAATCGCGAACCTGCAAATTGGCAAGAGCCGGTTCAAGATCCGATCCGCTAGTCAACCAAATCACAACGAACGAAGGTAGCCTCCTCTCTAGCCTTTCCTCATTGCTGCTCGGTTCTTGGGTCTCCAAATTGCTGCGATTATAAGCTGAGCGTCCAGCGCGAGGCGCGTGTTGCTCATCTCTTTAAGACGTAACGGTGGCCAATGAAATTGCGTCTCTAAGCAAGAGGCGCGCTGTCTATAAAAATGGATCGGGCACGTTGCGAATGACGAAGCCGAGTGCCGCTTCGGAGCCCACCGAAATGATCCATTTCGCAGCAAGCGCAACGGTGCTAGCCTATCGAACGCCGCCCGGCGTGCAGAAACGGCCAACCGGCGGCGCCAAAAATGGCAGAATCCGAATCGCGGCACGTGCATGGAATGGATTCCGTATGTATCACATAACAAAAGAAATAAGAATTTAGAATCGCGGCAAAAACCCGAATTCGCTACGCACATCAATGGTAACCGAAAGGCCTAAAATGAAGGCCGCGGAACCTCTGCTTCGAGCAAGGTTGGGCATTTTCGCTAGTCCCACCGGCGCGCTAAGTTTCGAACAGGAGGATCATCCATGTCAGAAAAACTCGTCGACATTCAGATGATCGAAGATGCCGCAAAAAGACTTTCCCGACGCACCTTCATCAAAGCGGTGATCGCCAGCGGCGCCGCCGTTTCCTCAGCAAACTATTTGTTCCGCGCATCCACTTTATTTGGCCAGGCGCCCGGGACGGGTGCGGGCGAACGGCTCATCACCCTCAACGTCAATGGGCAGCAGCGGCGAGTTGACGTCCTGAAGCAAGAAACTTTGGCGTGGACATTGCGCTACAAGCTGGGGCTCACCGGCACCAAGCTCGGCTGTGACCGCTCCGAATGCGGCGCTTGCACCGTCCTGATTGACGATGTTCCGCATTATTCCTGCTCCATACTCACCCACGTCGTGCGCGCGCGAAAAGTGATCACCATCGAAGGACTGGCCAACGCCGACGGAACTCTCCACCCTGTGCAGCAGGGCGTCATTGACGAACAGGGATTCCAGTGCGCGTTCTGCATGTCCGGTTTCATCATGGCCACCGTGGGATTTCTGAAGACCAAGCCCAATCCCACGCGGCAGGAGTTGGCCCACGGCATCTCCGGCAACCTCTGCCGCTGCCAGGACTACAACAAGATACTCAACGCGATGATGCGCGGCGCGGAGATTTTGAGGAGCGCGAATCATGTCTAATATTGATAAGCCTGGCACAGGGACCGAGCGCCAGTATGGCCCAGGTCACAAGCTGATCGGCAAGAACTATGCGACTCCCGACCTCTATGCAAAGGTCACCGGCGCGTCGAAATACGCGGAGGATTTTCGCGCCGAAGGCATGCTGTTCTGCAAACTGCTGCTCAGCCCGCTGCCACACGCGCGGGTAAAGCGCATTCATGCGAGCGAAGCGTTGGCCATGCCGGGCGTGAGAGCGATTCTCACCGCGGACGACCTGCCGGCCCCGGCCGATACCCTCACCGACAACGGCACCGTGATCAAAGCGAGCAAGTGGGGCGAACGTGGCCTCACCATGGAGCCGGTCTACCAAGGCGAACCGATCCTCGCGGTGGCTGCGGTCGACGAGCTCACCGCCGCGGAAGCCATCGAAAAAATCCAAATCGATTACCAGCGGCTTCCTTTCGTCGTCGATCCGCTCGAAACGCTCCGCCCCGGTAGCCCAAATCCTCGCACCGACGGAAACGTCTGGGTGCGGCCGGCGCCACCGAACCCGCCGCAGCCGCGGATCGCCGAGCTGAAGTGGAGTCATGAGGATTTTGCGAGCTTTCACCAGGGCCGTCTTCCGATGGGCAAGGCGCCCGACCAATGGTCCTACGGCGATCTTGAATCGGGATTCAAAAATGCCGCGCTAGTTCTGGACGAAACGTTTGTCACTCCGAATACCAGCCATCAAACCTTGGAAACCCGCAGTGCCATGGCCTACTGGCAGAACGGCAAGTTGTACCTGCATACCGGCACGCAAAGCACTGCGCAAACTTTGCCCGCCATCGGCAGATGGATGAACATGGATGTGAGCAATATCGTTTTCATCAGCGAATATACCGGCGGCGGATTCGGCAGCAAGGTAACCGGCGGCGTCTCGATGATAATTCCCGCGTTCCTATCCAAGAAGGCCAACGCGCCGGTGATGATGCGTATCAGCCGGGAAGAAGAAGGCTTCATCGGGCGAGCCCGGCCCAGCTTTCTGGGCCGAATGAAGGTCGGCTTCAGCAGCGAGGGACGGATCGTGGCCCTCGATATGTTCGTCATCTGCGACAACGGTCCATATGACGCGCAGGGCGATGCAGGCTCGTCGGGCCGAATCGTCTCCTTGTTGTACCAACCGCAAGCCATGCGCTGGCGCGGTGTGACCGTGCTCACCAACACCCCGCCGCGGAGTGCGCAGAGCTCACCGGGCGGCATGCAGGGAATCACCATCATTGAACCCATCATCGCCAGAGCCGCGCGCAAGCTGAAGCTCGACCAAGTGGCCATTCGCCGCATCAACTGTCCGGAGGGTAAGGCCGAATTTGGGCCGCTGATGAACGGCAAGCGGCCTCATGCCACCAGCGCATTTATCAAGGAAGCGCTCGACCGTGGGGCGGAAAAGTTTCACTGGCAGGAAAGGGCGGCGCGCACACCCAAGCAGATCGGTTCGAAGGTGCGCGGCGTCGGCGTATCGGTTAGCTGTTACGTGGGTGGCACGATCGGGTTCGACGGACTTGTTCTCATCTTGCCCGACGGCCGGGTTCGCTTCCAGTCGGGAATCGGCAACCTGGGGACGGAGTCGGTGATGGACGTCCACCGCGTAGGCGCGGAGATTCTCGGCGTGCCTTGGGAAAAATGCGACGTCGTTTGGGGCAACACGGCGAAGAACTTTCCCTACACCTGTGCCTCCGGCGGCAGCCAGACCACCCACGCCATGACCCGCGCCGCATATGCGGCGGCGATGGATGGCAAAAGCAAGCTCCAGCAAATTGCCGCGAAAATTCTCGGCGGTACGCCGGAAAATTATGAGGTCGCCGGCGAACGCGTCTTCCGTAAAGGAGGCGGCGCGGGGATGACGTTAGCCCAGGCGGCCCAGCACGCGATTCAACTCGGCGGCATCTACGATGGCCACGAGGCGCCCGCGGACGTCAACAAAGTCACCAAGACATCCATCGCCGCTCTGGCGGGCCAAGGTCTGCTGGCGGCCGCGAAAGATAATTACCCCCGCGACGGAGCAACGCACTCTTACGTCGCCAGCTTCGCAGAAGTGGAAGTCGACGTTGAAACCGGCAATTACCACATCGTTGATTTTCTCGCCTACGCTGACGTGGGCAGCGTGATTCATCCGGACGCGCTGGGCGGGCAGATTCTGGGCCGTTCAACGCTGGGAATAGGCCATGCCATTGGGCAGAAATGGGTCGTCGATCCTCACTACGGCATTGTGGTTTCCAAGCGCTTCCACCACACCAAACCTCCGACCATCATGGACGTGCCAGTCGACATGCAATGGGAGGCGCTGGACATTCCGGATCCGGAGACTCCGGTTGGCGCCCGCGGCATCGGCGAGCCTCCCGTGGGCGGAGGATGCGCCTCGATTTTGAACGCCCTTTCGGACGCGCTGGGCGATGATGTTTTCCAGCGCGCTCCAGTCAACGCGGACACCATTCTCACGTCGCTGGAAGCAGGCCGGCCCATGCAGCTTCCTTTGACGCAGCACATTTGATGGAGATGTAGAAGGAGAGAACCATGGCCGTGATTCGAGACGTGATGCCTGCTTTTGATCTGCTGCAGCCGGCGTCCGTTGATGATGCACAAAAGCTTTTGCAGCAACACGGCGCCGACGCTTGGGTGATGGCCGGAGGACTCGATAGCTTCGACTGGCTTAAGGACCGGATCAAGAAACCGAAAGTGGTGGTCGATCTGAGCGGGATCGAGGAACTCCGGGGAATTCGTCCCACCAGCGACGGCATAGAAATCGGCGCGATGACCACGCTTACCGAGGTGGTGAACGATCCGCTGATCAAAAAGAATTATGGCCTGCTCGCACACGGCGCCGAGCTCGCGGCCTCACCTCAGATCCGCAACCAAGGCACCATCGGAGGCAACGTAACGCAGGACACTCGCTGCTGGTATTACCGGGCGGGTTGGCCGTGTTATCGCGCCGGCGGCAATATCTGCTATGCCGACACACCGGAAGGACGCAACCGCGAGCACGCAATTCTCTACGCCGACCGCTGCGTGGCCGTGAATCCCTCGGATTCGGCTCCGGCGCTGATCGCGCTCGACGCCAAGTTTGTGATGCGCACTCCGAAGGGTGAGCGCGTGGTAGACGCCGAAGACTATTTCATCGGTCCGGAAATCGACATCACCCGGTTGCACATCTTGAAGCCCGGGGACCTACTGACGGCCATTCGAATTCCTTCCGCCTGGGCCGGCACGCAATTCTACTTTGAGAAAGTGCGAGATCGGAATGTGTGGGACTTTCCATTGTTGAACGTAGCGTCAGCGATGGTGGTGTCTGGTGGCAACATCGAGCGAATGCGCATCGCGGTTAACGGCGCGGCTGCCCGTCCGCTACGGTTAAAGGTGGTCGAAGACGCGGTTCGCGGCAAACCACCCAATGCCGCAACCGGAGAAATGGCCGGGAAGCTGGCGGTGCAGGGAGCGGTGCCGTTGCAGTTCAATGCTTACAAGATTCCGCTGATGAGGAATCTGGTGAAGCGCGCCATCGGAGGAGTGCAGGAGGCAACATGGGCGGCATCCTAGAGTGGGCCACTAGTCCGTGGGGGCAGCATATCCCCATCCATATTGCTTGGTTCTTGATATGGGTTTCGGCGATTGCCGGTTTGCTCTTCCTGATGGTTCACGCCACGTACGTACGATATTTCGCCAAAGGTAAAGAGTTTGCGAATAGCGATTCATCGCGCATCGCCGCCCGCATACCCGAGCATGTACCGAGACACTCACTGACGGCTCGGATGTTTCACTGGGTCATGGCGGCCGCGATGTTCACATTGCTGTTTACCGCTTTCCTCCCGAAAGTGGGTGTTCAGTTTAACTGGGTCACCTATCATTGGATCGCCGGAACGGTTCTGACGATCTCCATTCTCTTTCACATCATTCACGCCTCTTTCTTTTTGGACTTCTGGTCGATCTGGCCAGACAGGATTGATATGCGGGACGCGTGGAGACGAGTGCTGAGGTTTGTGGGGAAACCTGCGCCACCGCCGGACAAATTTGCCAAGTATCCGTTGGAGAACAAGCTCTATCACGGCGCGATCATCGCCGCGGGTATGTCTTCCATCGTGACAGGTGTGTTCATGATGTTTCGTGTGCGCACCATCTTTTTCCCGCGCAATCCATATCTCTTCAGCGACATGACCTGGGGACTGATGTACGTCTTGCACGGGCTGGCCGGCGTGGGACTGATTGCACTGATTATGGTGCATGTCTACTTTGGCCTGCGGCCCGAAAAACGCGCCATTACCAAGTCGATGATTTTCGGCTGGATGAGCCGCGATTTTTATCTGGAGGAACACGATCCGGCGCGATGGCCGGTGGAAGGGGCTTCCACGCCCGCGTCGATTTCGAGCGCTCCCGGCGTGAAGGCCGAGGGACTAACCGATGTTGGATGATCTCTCCGAACGCTGCAACACCATCGAAGAATGCTACGAGTTCATGCTGGCCTACGCCGCGCAGGGACTTCCCAGCGACGAAGGCAGCCAGTCCGGCGGCCAAATCCGCGAATTCCTGAATCGCGCGGTGAGAGCCATTTCTGGTTTGGCAGAGAGCGGTGCGACGGCGACGAAACAAGAACGCCTCGAACCCGCCGGCCGATATCAATCGTTCTTTGTGGTGCTGGCCCGCGACGCCAGCGACTCGCTCGCCGCGATTGAGCTGGTCCTCGCGCAGCCGGCCATCAGCTCTCAATTGATCGACAACCTGAATGCCTCCATCCATCTCCGTGCCCTGCTCACCGATCTGTTTCTCCTAAGCGAGATCGCCAAGACGCAGCACACATCCGCAAGGCCGCCCTTGGCTTCGAGCGGCTAGGATTTCCTTCCTTGCGTTTTCGCGCGCCTGAAACCAGAAACGAATTCACACCGAAGCGCAGTACCCTGCAACAATACAAACGCGAAACAGAACTCCCCGGGGAGAACCCGAAATGCGCATTGTCGAAATTCGTGCTTACCGCGTTGAGCTACCCCTCCGAGAGGGTGCGTACAAATGGTCCGGCGGCAACAGCGTGGCTGTGTTTGATTCGACGGTGGTCGCCGTCGAGACCGACGCGGGAATCACCGGCTATGGCGAGGTGTGCCCGCTGGGTCCGGCTTATCTGCCTGCCTATGCGGCAGGCGCGCGCACGGGAATTGCCGAATTAGCGCCGGCTCTGATCGGCGCTGACCCCACGCAATTAGGGCCGCTCAACCAGCGCATGGACCAGGCCATGCGCGGGCATCCGTATGTGAAATCGGCCATCGACGTTGCCTGCTGGGACATTCTCGGAAAAGCGTCGGGGCAGCCGCTGGCCGCGTTGCTCGGCGGACGATACGGCGGCGACGATTTCCCGCTCTATCGCGCCATCTCTCAGGACACCCCGGAAGAAATGGCGAAAATGGTCGCCCAATACCGCAGTGAGCACTACACCAAGTTCCAGCTCAAGGTCGGCGGCGATCCCGATACGGATGTTGCGCGTATCCTTGCGGTGGCTGAGAAACTGAAGCCTGGGGACGTTTTGGTTGCGGACGCCAATACTGGCTGGACGCAACACCAGGCGCTTCGTGTGGTGGAT
>Ga0302326_10015684_pt1 | contig 15920 bp, 14 predicted proteins | sample Palsa_T0_3_FD_202264 | JGI IMG/M metagenome (GOLD analysis project Ga0302326, IMG submission 202264) | Peat permafrost microbial communities from Stordalen Mire near Abisko, Sweden - Palsa_T0_3 | ecosystem: Environmental > Terrestrial > Soil > Palsa > Peat permafrost | place: Sweden: Abisko... | reverse complement strand
TCACCTTGTGCTTCGCGATCAACTCGACGGCTTCGCGCGCATCCCATTTGTACATGAGGACGAGCTTGCTGCCGATCGCGGTGCCGACCAGAAGCCCCGTCAGTCCGCCGATATGGAAAAAAGGAAAAGTCTGCAGCGAGGCGGTTTGCGGCATTTCGGTGGGCGAGGGTGTCGAGAAATCTCCCATGAGCCCGCGCGCCACCGTGCCCAACAGCAATGCGTTCATCAGGTTGGTGACGTGGTTGCGCTGTGTCGCCACAGCGCCTTTCGGATTGCCCGTCGTGCCCGAAGTATAGAGGATCGTCGCCAGATCGGTGGGTTCGATCGTCTCGTCCGGCAGGCGATCGGCGTCGCCCGCCGAGGCTTTCGCGAAATCGGTGCCAAGGGACGCCCCGCCCCGCGCCACGACGACCGCCTTCAGGTCCATCATGCCGACCAAAGACGCGACGCGTTCCGCGCGCTCACCGTCGATCAGAAGTGCCGAGGGCGTGGAATCGTTCAGGGCAAACGCGATTTCGGGCGCCGTCCACCAGGCATTGATCGCGACCGCAATGGCGCCGATCGCCTGCACGGCCCAGAAGCTCACCAGCCATTCGGGATAGTTGCGCATGCCGATGGCGACGCGATCGCCTTTTTTGATTCCGGCATCGCGCAGGAAATGCGCCAGCGCCGCGACCTTGGCGAAGTGCTGCCGGTAGGTGATCTCCTCGTCGCCATAGACGAGGAATATGCGGTCATCGAATTGCCGGGTGGATTCCAGCACCGCCCGCAGTGACGGCGGCGCATGCCGATACACTTTGAGCGGATAGCCCGCGGAAGTGTCCTCCGTGAGCTCGAACGGCCCCTCGGCGGTAAACCGCTGGACCAGATCGTTACGCGTGAGCATCTGTGCCCGCTCCCTGATTCATGCGTCCCAGCCGGCCGCCGGGCGGAGAATGCGGGTGTTGTTCTCGAGCGCGGCCGTAACCACGCTAGCGGCCTTTGCAATATGTGACAATTCAGGGAGCGGCTCGCGCCCGCCGCAGAGGCGCTTCCTTCGCCCGCCCAAGAAAAAAAGGCGGCCGAAGCCGCCGAGTTGGACCACTGCGAACGAGGGGGCATCAGTGGTCTGGGTGGGGTTCCCTGGGGCGCTGTATTTTCCGGCCGGGGTTCGCATTGGCCGGCTTAAAGATTCGTCCTTCGCCTGTGCAAATTTCGATGTCGGCCCACGGTCCGTGCTCCGGCATTGCCGCCATCGCCGCCTGATCGTCGGCACATCGCAAACTGACGATCATGATCAATTGACCTTCCTTGTTCAGGAAGTGGAAAGAATAGTTTTCGGCCATCATATTGCTCCCTCACCCATTCGGGGGACACGGAGGTTCTTGGGGACGTCTTCTCGCGGTTACCAGTATCCGTCCGGCATAACCGACAACACTTAGAGTATAGCGCAAACATAACTTTCTAACTGTTCAATATTGACCACTTTGGAAATACCGGACAGCCGACATATTTTGACGATTGCGTCTATTCGCTTGCGCCGGAAATGACCCGTTCGCCGCATTCCGTTTGTGGCTTGCCCACTCGCGATCGGCAGCGCATCGACGTGCCGGTTCGGATCGCGCTCGAACGTGGGGTGCAGATCAGGCGGACCCGCTATTTGCCCGCTCTGAAAGCCGTTGCTCAATGTCTGTGCGCCGTTTGCCGCGTGTTTGTGCTCGTCGGGCTGCGGCTTAAAGGACCCCGTCTCCGGCCAAGCTGGCGGCGCGTCGTGGTTTTGTTATAGATTCTCGGTGTTTCGCGCGAGCGTCGATCGCGTGTGATTTCGGGGGCCGCATACCGTGACACAAGAAATTCGCGCACCGATGGATCGACGGTCGCTATTGACGCTGATCGGCACGGTTGCGGGAAGCGCCGTCATGTATCAGGCGATGACGGAGTTGGGTCACGCGGCGGAATCCGGGTTCGCCGGCCCCATCAAGCTTCCGGGCAACCCCAAAGGCGCCTCCGTCCTGATCCTGGGCGCAGGGATGGCCGGCATGACGGCGGCGTATGAACTGCGCAAGGCCGGCTACAAGGTTCAGGTTCTCGAATACAACGACCGCCCCGGTGGCCGGAACTGGTCGCTCCATGGCGGCGACACCTATACGGAGCTGGGCGGGTTCAAGCAGCAGGTGCAATTCGACAAGGGGCTCTATCTCAATCCCGGGCCGTGGCGCCTGCCGCATCACCATCGCGCCATTCTGTATTACTGCAAACTTCTGAACGTGCCGCTCGAGCCGTTCACCCAGGTGAACTACGCCGCCTATGTGCAATCGAACACCGCATTCGGCGGCGCGCCGAAGCGCTATCGGGAAGTGCATGCGGATTTCAACGGCTATGTCGCGGAGCTGCTCGCCAAGGCCACCAACCAGAACAAGCTCGACCGGCCCGTCACGAAGGAAGACAAGGAAACCCTGCTCAAGGCGATGCAATATTGGGGCGCACTCGACCAGAATTACGAATACAAAAAGGGACTCATCTCCAGCGAGCGCCGGGGCTACGTCTCCGATCCGGGCGGCGGACTCGATTCCGTGCCCGTGCCGTCGGAGCCGATGGCCATGAACGACTTGATGGAGTCGACACTCTGGGGATCCATCCTACAGGGCCATGACTACGAATTCCAGAACACGATCTTCCAGCCGGTCGGCGGCATGGGCATGATCGGCAAGGCGTTCGGCCGCGCGCTCGGCAACGTAATCCACTACAATTGCAAAGTGACGGACATTCGCCAGGACACGAAAGGCGTCACGGTCACATACCACGATGCGAAGAAGGGCGGTGCGCCACGCCAGGCGCATGCGGATTGGTGCGTGTGCACAATTCCCGCGTCGATCCTGGGTCAGATTCCGCTGACCGTCGGCGCGCCGATGAAAGCCGCGATCGACGCGCTGTCCTATGAGAGCTCGACCAAGATCGGGCTTCAGTTCAAGCGGCGGTTCTGGGAAGAGGACGACGCGATCTATGGCGGCATCAGCTACACCGACCAGCCCATCAGCATGATTGGCTATCCCAGCACCGGCTATTTCAAGAAGGGCCCCGGCGTTTTGCTGGGCGCCTATGCATGGGGCCCGGATTCCTACGAGTTCGCGGCGCTGTCTCCGCCGGAGCGGATCGAACGCGCGCTTGCATGTGGCAGCCGGATCCATCCGCAATATCGCAGCGAGTTCCAGCACGGCGTGGCGGTGGCCTGGCACCGCGTGCCCTGGACGCTGGGCTGTTTCGCCCGCTGGACCGACGAATTGCGTGCCCAGCACTACGACAATCTGTGCGCAGTCGACGGGCGGATCGTGCTGGCGGGCGAGCATGCGTCGCGGCTGCCCGCCTGGCAGGAGGGGGCAGTACTTTCCGCGCTGGATGCGATCGGCCGTCTCCACCAACGCGTTGTGGCGGGTTGAAATGAAAAAAGACTTCACCACCCGCATAGTCACAGCCCCCCTCTGCCTCGCTGCGCTCGGCACCTCCCCCGCAAACGGGGGAGGAAAGAAAATGCGCAGCATCAATCGCTTTCCTCTCCCGCACGCGGGGGAGGTGGCGCGCACCGATAGGCTGCAAGAATACTCTAAGGGGAAAAGCAAGTTGCAGTTTGCAGTCTTTGGTGTGGCTCTCGCAATCGTGCTCTGCCTTCCATTCGCGAAAACCGCGCGCGCGGAACAATTCGGCTTTGGCACGTTTCCGCAGCAGACGGGCGAGGCGATCTACAAGGGTGTTTGCCAGGGCTGCCATATGCCGGATGCCAAGGGCGCCGTCGGCGCGGGCGCCTATCCCGCATTGGCGGACAATCCCAAACTGCAGGACGCGGGCTATCCGGTCTACCTGGTCGTTAACGGGCACAAGGCGATGCCGCCATTCGGCGACGGTCTCGGCAATGTGCAGGTCGCCAATGTCGTCAACTACATCCGCACGCATTTCGGCAATCGCTACACCGACGTGGTGAAGCCGTCGGACGTGCAAATCGTGCGGCCCGTCGCGGCGATAAAGAATGCGCCAAAGAACAACATGCATAACTGAAGAACCCCGGGAGATCGCGATATGAAATTTCCAAGGATAAGGGGAGCGCACGCCACGGCCGCGGCGCTCGCGCTGTGTGCCGCAGGTTGCAGTGTCTTCGCCGGCGACATCGCGCGAGACGAGATCCCTGTGCCGAACATTCCGTTTGTTGCGGCGGTGACCGTGCCGCCGGGCTACACGACCTATTATATCAGCGGCGCGATCGCTGCCGTCGCCGATCCCGCAGCACCCGCGGGCAGCGTGCAGCGCTACGGCGACACCGAAACCCAGACGACTTCCGTGCTGGCACGTCAGAAGGAAACGATGGCAAAGCTAGGCCTTACCTTCGGCGACGTCGTGCAGGCGCATGTCTATCTGGTGGGCGATCCAGCCAATGGCGGCAAGATGGATTTCGCCGGTTTAAACAAAGCGTGGCTGAAGGAATTCGGCACCCCGGCCGAGCCCAACAAGCCCGCACGCGCCGCAGTCCAGGTGGCCGCGTTGGCGGCGCCGGGCGCGCTCGTCGAAATCGAATTCATCGCCGCCAGAAAGGCGAAATAACTCAGCGCCAGTTTTCCAGCGCCGGGCCTAGCGCGTCTTTCAGCGGATCGAGCCAGGGCTCGAAGTGCTGCCATTGCTTGATGCCGTCGCGAAACACGGGACGGCGAACCTGTTCGGAGCTCACCGTTCTGACCGAGCGGGCGTTCTCGTAAAATTTCAGGCAGGAGTCCTCGAACGGCAACCCGCAATAGTCCAGCAGGCGGCGCACGACAGCTTCGGTGTCTTCGACCAGGTCCTCATAGATCACGCGATGGATGCGCCCCGGCAGAACCGTATCGAAATGCGCCATCAGGTCGATGTAGTCGCAATAATAACGGCCGAGATCCGCGAAATCGTAAGAGAACGATTGGCCCTGCGCAAAATGCTGCTTGAACGCGGAGAAGCAGCTCCCGAGCGGATGGCGGCGGGCATCGACGATCTTCGCATTCGGAAGAATCGCGTGGATAAGGCCGACATGCAGAAAATTGTTCGGCATCTTGTCGAGGAAGAACGGCCGGTCGAGCTTGCGATGGACGCGCGTCGTGTCCAGATAAGAACGGCCGCACGCAAACAAGCTCGCCGGATCGAGAGCGGCGACGCACGCGGGATAGACCTCATTGTGCAGATCGCCTTTCACCCAGCCGAGATCGCAGGCGATGAAGCCGATATCGGACAACTCCCTGGTGCCTTCGACTGCCGAATGGCTGGCCAAAATCTGCTCGATCAGCGTGGAGCCGGATCGGGGCAAACCCACGATGAAGATGGGCGCGTTCGATGCAAAACCCACTCCCTCGCGATCGGCAAAAAACTTGTTCGTGAAGATCGTTTTCGAGCGCTGCACCAGGGCGGTAGTTTCATTGGCGTCGTAGGGCACCGAGGCGCGCCGTAATTCGGCTGCTTGACGATAATGATCGAATGATGCGGCGTAATCTCCACGATCCTCGAGCGCCTTGCCTAGCGCATAGTGCAGATGCAGGCGATCGTCCGAGCCCAGGTCCGGCCGCGCGACCTGGGCCTGCATCGTCGCTTCTTCTTCGGGCGTAAACGCTGTGACCTTCAGATTTGCCAGGCTCCAATAGGCGTCGCCGAGGCTCGGGGCCAGCGCAATACATTTTCGGTAAGCCGCGACCGCGTCGCGGCTTTTCCCCACTGTGCGCAACGCGTGACCGTAATTGAGCCAGATGCGCGGCTGTTTCGGGTAATCCGCCGACAGGCGCCTGTAGATCTCGCCGACACGCTCGTCCTCGCCGACCAATCCGAGACAGGCCGCCAGAAGGTTCAGATAGGCGGGGTCGTTGGGCGCGCGCTGCAGCAATTGTTCGGCCTGCAGCCTGGCCTCGACTGCTTTCTGCTGGCGGAAAAGTGCGTCGGCGTAACACAAGCGCGCGCCATCCTGGGCCGGGTCCAATTTCAGGCAAAGGGCCAGGATGACTTCCGCATCGGGATACCGCCCGAGACGCACCAGCGTTTCACCCATCAGGCGCAACGCTTCGGCGTCGTTGGGCCGCGCGCTCAAATAGGCGCGCAATGCGCTCTCGGCTTCCGTCAGACGACCTCGCCAGAGTAATTTCGCAGCGTCCTTCAACGCGGGATTTTGGATCGAGACGCAAAGGAATCCGGTAAACGCCGCTTCTGCTGCCGTTATGTCGCCTTCCTGAAAGAGCTGTTCGCCCAACGCCCGCCACGGTTCCGGCAGATCCGGATTCAGGGTTACGGCATGGCGCAGCGCGACGATCGCCTCGGCCGCGCGGCCAAGGTCCGCCAGAGTGGCACCCAGTTCGTAATGTGTGTTGGCGGCTTTCGGATAGGCCTTCGCGAGCGGCGCCAACACGCGATACGCCGCTACCGGGTCGCCCTGGCGGCGGCGCGCAGAACCCAGGATCAGCAATGCCCTGGGGTCGTCCGGCACGATCTTCAGGATCGCACGCGCCTGCGTTTCTGCCTTTGCGGGATCGTGCGCCAGCAAGGCAGCTGTTTGCTCGACATATTTGGCTGACGGCGCTTGCGCCATAGCGAGAGTCCCAAGTTACGAAGAAACCTTAGTATCTCTTGTCATGCGGAGTGAAGCTTCTTCGCCCTTGCTTGTCATGGCCCGCGAAAGCGGGCCATCCAGTTGAAGCGCGCGCATTGCAGCTCGAAAAAGCTCAAATCTGAATTCGTGGAGCGGGATCGGCGCGAGACCACCTGGGTGGCCCGCTTTCGCGGGCCATGACAAGCGAGGAAATGGATTTTCGAGTTTCGAATCCCCAAACGCAAACGGGCCGGGACAAGCCCGGCCCGTGCGCTCTCGAGAGAGTGTTAGAAGTTGACCGTGACGCGTCCGTAATAGTAGCCGCCGTTGATTCCGTAGGGCGAATACTGGTTCGGCTCGCCATACACGTTGTTGCCGTCGGCCGGCTGCAGAGTACCGCCGTTATCGACGATGGGTACTTTGGAGGGCTTCAGGTCGAACAGATTGTTGGCGCCGATGTCGAGGCGCAGCCAATCCGTAAACCTGTAGCCGACATCGATGTCGGTGACGCCCGAAGTCCCGATCTTCGTATCGGTCGCACCTCCGCCCTCTCCGGTGCCGTTGAGACTGACCCATTGAGACGTCGGGCCGTAGATATCCTCTCTCAAATTCACACTCCACTCGGCCATCGTCCAATACGCGTTGAGCACGACCTTGAATTTCGGCGTCGCATCCGTCAGCGAACTCGTGGCATTCCGATTCAGGAGCGTGGTTTGAATGACAGGGGACGGAATGGACGAATTGTTGTAGTAATCCACCTTCGGCAACGCGGCTTCCCTGGTGATGGTGGTTTCGTTGTAGTTGAAGCCGGCGGTCCAGTCGACATGCCCCATGCCATTGAAGTCCGAGGCATAGTTGGCGGTTGCTTCGACGCCGCGGGTTTCGGTGCTGATGCCATTGGTGAACAGCGAAATGCCGGCGTAACTGATGCCGGAATCAAGCGTATTTCCGTGCGCCGTGATGGCATCCAGAACAGCGTTCGAAATGTTGTGCGGGTCGCCGGCAACAAAACCCAACAGGAAGCCGCTCCCGACTATGCGGTTCGCGATATTGATCTGATACGCGTCCACGGTGATTTGCAGATCGTCGGCCGGGTGGGCAACAAAGCCGACGCTGTAATTGTGCGACACTTCGGGTTTCAACGGCCCGAAGCCCGCGATCGTCGCTGCAGGAGAGTTTGGTGGCAGCTGGACCTCGGCGAAATCCGGGGAGACGTTGGTGCCGGAATAATATTCTTCCTCCAGGGTCGGTGCGCGGAAGCCGGTGCTGATGGTGCCACGGAGGGCGAAATCGGGATTGAAATCGTAGCGCGCCGTAACCTTGCCGACCGTGGTGTCTCCGAAGTCGGAATAGCTCTCGAAACGGCCCGCTGCGTCGACATAAAGACCCGCGAACACGGTCGCCGCCAGATCGATATACCCGGCATAGTCTTTGCGGGTGTGATTGCCGGCATCTGTCGGACCGTATCCCGTGAACGACTGAGCGCCGGCGCCGTAATAGGACGACGGCTCTCCCTGCCCGATGGAGAAGGTTTGGTAATCCGCTTCCCCACCGAACGCGACGTTGAGCGGAGAGGCCAGGCCAACGGCGAAGTCGCGGGAAATGTCGAGATTGCCGGTCAATTCGCTGTCATCATACGCGCCATCGTAGAAGTTTCTCTGCGAGACGATCGGGGTCGTCGACTGGGCTTGAAGAACCGGGAACAGCTGCGCGTTCGCGGAATTGAGTGTGTGGACCTGATCGTTGTCCTTGCCATAGGTGGACGACAAATCCCAACCCCAGCCCATGAACAGACCCTTGAAGCCCGACGTGAACGAATATTCGATTTCGTCGATGCCTTCCCGGGGGCTGAAGCCGAAGGGAAGCGGATAGACGGTGCAACCCGTGGGGCATGCCGGCGAATCGGCCGTGACGCCCGAGACTTTGTCCGGCTTGCGGTAATTCTCGAAGGCCGAGTCCTCGCGAAAGCCGTAGCTGCCGAAGCTGTAGAAATCCACGCCGGGGGCAACCTTGTAGCCGGCATTATAGAAGCCGTTATAAAGGTTGTATTGCGGATCGCCGTAGATGTTGTTCATGTCCGGATAACCGGGCGTGAGCGGAATATTGGTCTCGTCGATCGGCGTCAGTCCCGGTCTTATCGCGCCGTTCGGAGTTGAGAAGCGATAGTCGGCGCCGCCCTGTCGGCTGAAATCGTGATAGCGCTCCTCGAACGTGAAGTTGATGAAGCCGCGGTCGTCCAGATTGAATCCCTTGTTGAAGGACACGCCGGCCGTGTCGCCGTCGCCTTCGAAATATTGCCCGCCGGTGGCCACGAGCGTGGCGCCGCTGTCGGCCGTCTTCAAGATGATGTTCACGACGCCGCCGATCGCGTCGGAGCCGTATTGCGCGGCCGCGCCGTCCTGCAGCACTTCGATGTGATCGATGGCGGCTTCGGGAATGAAGCTGAGATCGACCGCAGCCGCGCCTTGGTAGGGGCTGCCGCCGTCGACCTGCAGATTGGCCGTCGTGTTTCGCCGCTTTCCGTCGATCAGGACCAGCGTGTCGTCGGGATTTAATCCGCGAAGCGCCGCCGAGAGCGTCAAGGCTGCGGTGTCCGCGCCATAACCCTGGGCCTGGAACGAAGGCACGTTTTGCGAAAGAGCTTGCATCACATCCGGTTGCCCGGTGCTCGACAGCGCCTGCGTGCCGATAATCTGAATCGGCGCGGCGCTGTCGGCGGCTTTCATGCCGGTCGTGCGCGTACCGGTGACGATGACGGTTTCAATCGTGTCGTCTGCGCGCGCCAGCCCCGGCAAGGCAGCCCATGCCATCGAAACCGCGGCGCTCAAAAGTAGTGATTTACGAAAACCCCCAAGCTCTGAACGAGATGCGAACATTTGGAACCCCTTCTAAATTGGTCGCCGCAGCGACGTTGTCCGTGGGTCCTGTTCAGACAGTCTGTGCGCTACTTGTTTCCTCCATACTCGGCGCCCCTGACGACTACCCGAATTCCCCGACCGGAATGATGCAACACCGTTAATGCTGCGTTTGCGAAGGTAGGATCGATTGAATATCCGCCTCAAACGAATTCGTTCATGATCGAATATTTCTGGTGGATATGTTGCAGATTTGTGCCAAGATTGTAATAAAGTAACATAATAGAACATGAACATGTAATAAAGTTACATTTCGTACCAACACTATGAAACATTGCTATTTTTTTGAACACTTTTCCGTGAGCGTGCAAATTCCCTAAGCGACTCGCCAAATTATGCGTGACAGACTGCCTATTATTTAATCATACCGCAGTGCGGCAGTCTGTTTGGTGCCGGAGCCGATCGCTATTGCAAGGAAAACGGTCAAATCGATTCGTCGTCGCGGACGCGGCGTCGACGGACCCGACTATCTTTCCATCACCCATCGCGTCACGGCCTGGTGGTAGTTGAGCGGACCGGGCACCGTCATGTGAGTCTTCAGATATTTGAAGCCGGCCTTCTGCAACGTGCGATTGGGCGCGGTGTTGAACGCATAGGGTTCGCAGTAGAGGCGCTTCAGCCGCAATGTCGCGAAATAGATGTCCACGCTTTGCCGCACGCAAGGCGCGCCCGCGCCGCCGTTGCGGCGCTCGGAGTCGATCATGTGCAGGTGCATGTTGGCTTGCTCGCCGAACGCGATCTTGTCGGTGGTGGAGAAGCCGATCGGTCGATCGCCGTCGAGCCAGATCGTCTGAAACGCCTGCCGTTGTTCGATCGGCAGCGCGAAATCGCGCGTCAGTCGCTCGCGCCACGCTGCGCGCGCGGGGAGGCGCGTCGGGTCCACCCCCATCGTTTCCAGATGCTCTGGTGTCGCGCCGTGAAAATAATCGATGATGAGATCGATTTCGGGCAATGTCATCGGACGCACGTTCAGAGTCATGCCTGGACCTCCTGCGTTGCCGGTCTGCCCGAGCGACGAACGCGCAGGCCTACTTCAACTGCACCAGCCCCATGCGGTTGCCCGCCGGGTCAGTGAACAGCACGAATGTGCCGGTGGGGATGGGGATTTTCGGCGTGACGACCTTGCCGCCCGATGCGTTCACTTTCGCGATCGCCGCATCGAGATCGGCGACGCCGATATAAATAATCTTCTCCGGCGGATCCTGCCGCAGCGCGCCGTCGAGCGAGCCCGCTTTGACGAGATTGTTGCCGTCGATGCTCCAGCCGAAATTGCCGGCGTAGAATTCCTTCAGCTTGGCCGCGTCGGGCCCGGCGATATCGAAAAACACGATCGGCGCGCCTGATGATGCTGATATCATGTGTGTCTCCCCCATCGATTGGCAACCGGTCAATGCAACTGCGGCGACCGCCAGAACAAATTTGCGCATGACATCCTCCCCTCAGCCGACACGCCCCGATTACATAAATAGGTCGAAGCGAAAGATAGCGGTTCGCCGCGGCGTCGTGAAGTGGTGGAAGGGAGCCACGTTGCCGGCCAGGGCAGCAGCACGATCTTGCCGCCGAAGCCGCCAGAACGCGCAAACGAATACTCACGTTTGTTTCGGTGCCCGCAGCAAACCGATCGCCAGCAGAAGCACGGAGACCGCCAGTAGGATCGCCCCGCCGTAAATGAGATTGACCATTTGGTTTGCGTGACCGGGATCGGTGCGCATCACGGTGAGGAAAAATCCCGCCGACACGAGCATGGCTGAAATCGGAACGCCAAGCCGCACGAACCAGCGAAGAATTCCCGGAAGCGTGGCATAGTCGGCCAGGATCTGGACGATCAGGGAAAGAAGAATGATGACACCCGCATGCGCGTGACCGGCGCGCTCGAAATCCTGCACCATCGGTTTGTCGATATATTGACTCGCAGGGCCGAGCAGCGATTTGAGCAGAAAATATCCGCCATATTGAATTGTCGGCACAAGAATGAGTATCAACCCGGCCATCGTCCTCGCTGCACGGCTCATGTCGTCCCCTCCGTAGAAACCAGCCGATCCTATAACCTTCGGGGTGAGCCGAGGTGTCGTAGACGATGATAGCGTTTGCAGGGGTACCGGGAAATAGGGCGCCATCGCCACATCCGGACGGCCGGGGAAATGGTGGGTGGGCCAGCGTGAAATTTCCCTCGCATTGCCATAGATTGACGCGAGCGGAAACCGGATCTGCCGACAATGGACCCTGGCGCCTCGGCCAAAATGAATTTTTCGTTTGGCAGTCCGGCGTTCCAGTCGTTCCTGCATCGCAGCGTGGCGATCGTGTTGCTGTTGCTCCTTCACATCGCGGTCATCGGATATTTGCTGACGTTGAAGATCGACGTGGTGCCTGCACCGCGCGACGTTCGCGAGATAGTCTTTTCCCTGGTTTCGCCGCGACCGCTTCCTGAACCGCCACCGCCGCGGCCGCTCGATGAAAAGGCAAAAAACAGCAAGCGTGCATCTGCACCCGAGATTTCGCCGGCATTTGCATCGCCCCCGGTGCAGCAGCCGGACGTCTCGGGAATCGGTCACACGTTGTTCGATTGCGATCTGGATCGAAACCTTACGGCGGAGCAGCGCGCGGGCTGCACCCGGTTTGCGGCGTTGCCGCCGTCGGCCGATTCCATCGAAGCCGGCATGCCGAAAAAATCGCTGTCCGTGCAATCTGCCAGATGGGCCGCAGCCATCGCGCGCCGGAACGAGCCCCTGCAGGTGCGATGTACTTATTTGACGAACGTGCCGCTCCCGCTGATAGGCGGTCAGTCCAAGCTGATACCCATGGTCGATCCAATCTGCATCTTTAAGGGCCTGAGGGGCGGATTTGGGCCGCCCAAATGAGCGTGCAACACTCGCCCCTGCCGATTCACCCGAGAAGGAGCATCGACATATGTTAAAGCACTGGCGGATCGGCGTGGCTGTCCTCGCGGGTTTTGTCGTCGGGCAGCTCAATCCCATCGGAATCGCCTATTGGAAACTCGCAGAATGGCGGCTGCCGCAGATTCGCGCCGAAAGCCTCGCGCATCCCACGCCGTTCGAGAGCATTCCGCGCGCCAAATGGGTCGGCGAGACCGCGAACACGATTGCGTTCGACGACATCAACCGCAATGCGCCGGTTCACATCCTCGTCATCCCGAAGAAGCGCTATGACACCGTGCTGGATGCGCCACCGGAGGTCGTAGCCGAAATGGTGGGGCTCGCGGTGAAGCTGGCGCGGGAGAAACATATCGACCAGTCGGGTTTCCGCCTGGTGATCAACACGAATCCTCAAGGCGCGCAGACGGTCTATCAACTGCACATGCATCTTCTGGGCGGCCGCCAGATGCGGTCTTATGACTAGCGTTCAAGCGATGCGCATACTTGTCAGTCCTGCGGAAGCTTTGTAAGCAGTCCCGGCCGAAGCGATTTTGGCGGCAAACAAAATCTCCGGCTTTCGAATCCGACGCGGTTTTGCTGTACGGGATTGATTGCTTTCATGTGCGGCATCGCGGGATACCAGCTTGCTGACGGCGCAACGGCGCCCCCCCAGGCTCTGGATCGTTTTCAGGCGAGCATCCTGCATCGGGGGCCCGACGCGCAGGCGCATCTTGTCATCGGTCCGACGGGGCTGGTCGTCACGCGGCTCGCGATCATGGATCTGGTCCATGGCGACCAGCCGCTTTATTCCCAAAGGCGATCGGTTCTCATCGCCAATGGCGAGATCTACAACAACCCCGAATTGCGGGCACGCTTCCCCGATTATCCGTTTTACACCGGCTCGGATTGCGAGTCGATTTTGGCGCTCTACGATACATATGGCCTCGACTTCAGCGATCATCTGCGCGGCATGTACGCCGTAGCAATTGTCGATTCAGAAACTGGCCGGCTCGTGCTCTGCCGGGACCCGTTCGGTATCAAGCCTTTCTATTACGTCGAGGGTCCCGATTTCTTTGCGTTCGCGTCCGAATTGTCGCCGCTCGTCGAGGCCGGATTCGCAAAGCGCGGGATCAACGATGTGGCACTCGCCGAATTCCTGCAGATCAAGCATGTCTGCGGACAGAAGACGATCAATCCCAATATCAAACGTCTCGATCCGGGCGAAACGCTCGTGGTCGAAGGCGGGAAGATTCGCGAGAGGCGCGCCGGAAAAGCATGGCCGCCCACCGTGGACACGCACGGAACAAAACGGACGCGCCACGGCGGCTGGCGTCCGTCATCCGATCTGCTGAAGAAATTCGAGAACGTGATGTTCAATTCCGTCTCGGTGCATTTGCGGACGGATGCGCCGTGGCGGCTTTATTATTCCGGAGGAATCGATTCCACGATCTTGATGCTTGCGGCCCGCGAAGTCGCCGTCTCGCCGCCCCAGGCGATCACCATCGGATATGACGGCGAGAACGACGCCGACGAAAGCAGCGACGCTCTTCGACTGGCCCGCGGCGCGAATGTCCGCTGCGAGCGCATTGAAATGACGGGCGGCGATTTCTGGGACCTGGCGCCGAGGATCGCAGCCGCGATGGACGATCCGATTGCCGATCAGGCGGCGTTGCCGCTTTACATGCTGGGCCGCGAGACGCGCCGCCAGGCCGCGAAGGTTGCCGTCTGCGGCGAAGGCGGCGACGAAATCTTCGGCGGTTACAGCCGCTATCAGCGGGCCGCGCTTCCTTCATTCCTGCGTCGTCGGCAGGGCCGGCGAGGCGTCTTCGACAAGAGCGAACTTCCTTCCGGTCGGTTCGCGCGATGGAGCGAAACACTCGATGCGCTGGAACGCACCCAGGAAAAACTGTGGCCGTCCCGCATGGATGTGCTCCAGGCTATGGATATTCTGGAACGACTGCCGAATTGCCTGCTAATCAAGCTCGACCGCGCGCTCATGGCGAACGGCGTCGAGGGGCGCACGCCTTTCCTCGATCGCGAAGTGATCGCATTCGCCGACGAGTTGCCGGACCGGTTCAAGGCGGTTCCCGGGCAGGGAAAGCGTCTTCTTCGCGATTGGCTGGCGCGCACCTATCCGGAGTCGCAACCCTATGCCAAAAAGCGCGGCTTCGGTGTGCCGGTGGCGAAATGGATGCATGCGCGAAAGGACGAACTGGGCCGCCTTGTCTCTGCTCAACCCGGCGTAGCCCATTCGATGGGCGCCGACGCCGTCGGGCAGATCTTCGATCGATGCCTGACGCACGATCAACCCGCTTGGAGTCTGCTTTTCTATGCGTTATGGCACTCGCACCATATTCTCGGATTGAATTGCGACGGAGATATCGCGGCCGTGCTGACCGACGCATCGCGAGGCGGTTGAACGCCGCGGAGTTCCAATATCGATGCGCTCACTTGGCGATGTTCTCTACAATTTTCACTGGGTCGTGCCCGGCGAGGCGGCGCGCTCGGCGCAGGCCTATGCCGGATTTCTTGCGCCGTTCCTGCGGAGTCGTGGGATTCAGGCCGTAATCAATTTGCGCGGCCCCAATCCGGAATTCGGCTGGTGGCGATACGAGAATAAAATCTGCGACCGACTCGGCATTGCGCATTTCGACGTGCGCATCAATTCCCGGACCCTTCCGGCGCGCCAGACGCTGATCGATCTGCTGGACGCGCTCGACAGATCGCCGCGGCCGTTTCTCATAAAATGTTCCGGCGGGCAGGACCGCACGAGCTTCGCTGCTGCGATCTATATCGTCGACGCCCAAGGCTGGGGCGCGCAGGCGCAAGCGCAAAATCAATTCGCCGGCTGGCCCTATCTGCATTTGCCAAAGCGCCACCAACGGTGGGCGAGGCTGTTCCTGGCGTATGCGAGCGAGCAAGCCGGAGGCCGGCCGCTTCGGCAATGGATCGCGGGCGACTATTCGCCGGAAGGTTTCATGGCATGGCTCGATGCCAGGGGCGCGCAAGACTCGTTTCGCAATCTTCCCGGCCAGCACGCCAGAATTCTGAAATCCTGAAAGAGACGAAATTTCGCGGCCGGCAGACGGCATTTTGTTCCCGTTAATCTCCCGTTTACTGCTCGCTCCTCGCAGCGTTAGCAAACGACACTAATCACATATTAGGAGGCGTTCGCTACCTATTGTCCCATGGCTGGCGGTGGGCGGGGACCGAGGCGAGCGTGCGCATGTTTTTCCGGAAGCGATCGATGGGTACGCCGGCGAGCATTGCCCGCTCGAAGCGGCGCAGCTATGTCGTGATTGCCGCTTTGTTCCTGACGCTGCTTGTCATCGCGCTCGCGACCAGCTGGGCGGCAATCGAACTCGTCAACGATACGCGTGCCTATGCGACGGGGGAGGGCCGCTTTTCAAAGGCCGAAAAAATGGCGGTCCTGGATATGTATCGCTACGCCAACACCGGCGATGCGCGCGATCATCGCGCCTTCCTGACCGACATCGCCCTGCCGCTCGGCGATCGTTCTGCGCGCGCCGCGCTGGAAAAATCGCCGCCCGATCTTGTCGCCGCACGCGAAGG
>Ga0302326_10015682_pt1 | contig 15922 bp, 12 predicted proteins | sample Palsa_T0_3_FD_202264 | JGI IMG/M metagenome (GOLD analysis project Ga0302326, IMG submission 202264) | Peat permafrost microbial communities from Stordalen Mire near Abisko, Sweden - Palsa_T0_3 | ecosystem: Environmental > Terrestrial > Soil > Palsa > Peat permafrost | place: Sweden: Abisko... | reverse complement strand
CATAAGCGTTAACTTAATTCTGCCTGCTGTCGTCGCCGCGGCTGGTTGCACAGTGCGGCGCTGCACGTTGGCCAATCGGCGATGGCGCGGTTCAGTCCGATCGGCGGGATCAACGCGGCAGCCAGTTCCCGGAACAGATAGCTCTGCTCACGCCAGCGGCTGCGCCGCGTCGAGCAGGGCATATCCCCAGGGGGAAAAATGCTCCGCCTTGTGCCAGAGCCGGTCGACCAGCATCGCCACCAGAAGCTTGCCGCTGAGCCAGGCCCGCGAGCTGGCATCGGAATACTTGGGAAGCTGGCCCAGCCCCATGATCGATTTGACGCGCTTGAACACCAATTCCAGCTGCCAGCGCAGACGATAATATTTCATGACCTTTTTGCGTCCCAGCTCCGAGGCCGGCAGGCTGGTCCACACCAGCACGTATCGCGCCAACGCCTTGGCCCGCGGGCCGAGTTTGCGATTCTTGGCTTTGCTGTTGCGTCGTTGGCGGCGCAGTTCCCGCCGGGTGGCCGAGAGGCTGCGCTTGACTGCAACCAGCCGCCCCTTGTGCCAGTCTCCTTCCGGCGACTTGACCCAAGCCGTCCATGCTCGGATTTCTCCTACCTTCAGCGGCCGCAGGGCGGAAAGGACGTTGAGGGGCCTGACCCGTCCTCTGGCTTTGTAGAGCGGCAAGGACATCGGATTGACCCGGATCAGCACATGAGCGCCTCGCTTGCGGACATAATCAATTCCTCCCGGCGTGCTGTAGCCCCGATCTCCCATGATCAGTTGATCGCTCGCAATGGGAAAGCGGGCGAACTTCTCGCCGCCGTGGCTGTCGGTCACTTCAAAAAACTCGCACCGCAGATCGAGCAGATTCACGCACCAGTGCACACGCCAGAGACTTCCGGTGGGCCCCGGCTCGGTGACGGTTGTCGCATCGACCGCCAGACAAACTCTTCCCGCTTCGGGCGCCACGCTGTGCCCGCGCAGCTCCTGGGCGATCCAGGTCAGCCATGGCCCTGCCGACCGCAATCGTTTGAGCAGCGCCACCGCGGAAAGCTGAGCCCATCCTTCCTGTGCCGCTCGAAGGGATGTTTCCTTTAAGGAGCACCCATCGACCAGGTGCATGAGCAAAATCCGCAGCAGCGTCTCGACGCTTCCCACGCCGCGCAGCCGCCGCACCGCTCCCAGCTCCCTCGCCTTCTCCTGCCAGCCCTCCGGCAACAGACTGCAAATCACGCCCCACTCCTCCTCGACGTCCACGATTCGCTTCCGTGCGACAGATTTCATGCCGCCCAGTATATGAAACCAGCAACAAAAGGCAAAAACTTAAGTTAACGCTTATGCCCCTCCCGGTACTCCGGGAGAGGGCAGGGGTGAGGGTGATTCCGAGTACCAGCGACATCGGAATCCCAAATCACCCTCACCCCAACCCTCTCCCGGAGTACCGGGAGAGGGGGCAGAACGAGACGCGGGCATTAGCCACGCGAAGAGGAGTAAACGGATCACGTTTCACGTCCTCACGTTTCTTGTCCTCCCCCGTCACGTTCCAGTCACCAGTCGTCAGTTTTCGGTCTTCAGTAAGCGGCTCTCCCCGCAAGCTGAAAACCGAAAACTGAAAACCTAAAGCGCTCCCTTTTCTCCCTTCTTCGTCACGTTCCAATCACCCGGATGTTGACGCAATCGCCATTTTGAAAACAATCTACCCTCATGTCACACTCGATCGAGCATACGGCACTCAGGCCGCTGAAAGAGAAGTTTCCGACGACCAAATTTCTGGTCGGCGAGTTCCGCGACATGATCACCGTCGTCGTCCCGCGGGAGGATCTGCGGGCCGTGGCGACGTTCCTCCGCGACGATCATGCGCTCCGCTATGAGATGCTGGCTGAGGTGAATGGCGTCGATTATCTGAACTATCCCGGAGCGAGCCATCGCTTTGGCGTCAACTACGGCCTGACGTCCGTCTCCCGCAACGAGCGTCTCTGGCTCAAAGTCTTCCTCGATCCGCAGCGCGACACCGCTCCCGGCACCGCCCCGCGCGATGAAAAAGTCGTCGAAGAGGGCGATCCGGGTTTGAAGGTTGACAGCCTCGCTCCGGTGTGGGCCGGCGCGGAATGGATGGAGCGAGAGGTCTACGACATGCTCGGCATCATCTTCCTCGGCCACCCCGATCTTCGCCGGATCCTCACCTGGAACGGCTTCGGCTCATATCCCCACCGCAAGGACTACCCGCTCCGCGGCGTCGGCGAGCGCGAACAGTACCAGATCGTCACGCGGGAAGGAGCATAGGGGAAAACCCGAATTCCGAAACCAGAAACACCTGGCGGGAAGCTCGAATGACGAAGCTCGAATCCTCGAATCAAATCCGAATGTCGAATGAAGAAGTCCGAAACGGGGAGGTGCCTCTCCTGTTTCGACATTCGAACTTCTTCATTCGAGCTTGATTCGAGGATTCGAGTTTCTTCATTCGGACTTCACCGAGCAGGGCTCGCTCAGCACTAGCCGCCTAAAATCCCTCCCATGGCCGAGGCAATTTCCCAGCGCCGCTATCTCATTCCTTTCAAAGCCCCGCGGCTGCCGCAGCGGTTCACCGACGTGTTGATTGTCGGCGGGGGCGTGGCGGGACTGCGGGCGGCAATCGCGGCGGCGGACGAGGGGGCCGATGTGCTGGTCCTCACCAAGGACACCATCGACGAATCCAATACCTGGTACGCACAGGGCGGGATTGCCGCGGTGCTCCAGCCGGCCGACAGCTATGCGTCGCACATGCAGGACACGGAAGTCGGCGGGGCGGGTCTGTGCGATCATGCGGCTGTCGATGTCGTCATCAAGGAGGGACCCGACCGTGTCCTGGAACTGCTCGAATGGGGTGCGAATTTCGACAAGGATGCGTCCAAGGCCCACGGCCTGGCTTTCACCCGGGAAGGGGGACACTCCTTTGCCCGCATTCTCCACGCCTACGGCGACGCCACCGGCATGGAACTGGCCAACACGCTGATCCGCACCGTCCGCAGCCGCGAGGCGATCCGCATTTCTGAAAGCAGTTTTGTCATCGATATTCTGACCGATGACGGCCGCTGCCTCGGCGTGCTGGCGTTGATCGGCGGCCAGGTCAGCGTCATCTGGGCCAAGCGCACGATTCTCGCCAGCGGCGGGGCGGGGCAGCTCTACCGCGAATCAACCAATCCGAAGATCGCCACCGCCGACGGCCATGCCATGGCCTATCGCGCCGGGGCGACGCTGCAGGATATGGAGATGGTGCAGTTCCATCCCACCACGCTCTACGTCGCCGGCGCCAGCCGGGCGCTGATCACCGAAGCGATTCGCGGCGAAGGGGCCTATCTCGTCGATCGCAACGGCAAGCGGTTCATGCCCGACTATCATCCCCTGGCCGAGCTGGCCCCGCGCGACATCGTGAGCCGGGCCATCGTCGAGCAGATCCGCAAAACGCATTTCACGCACGTGTTTCTCGACGCCCGGCATCTTCCCGCGCAGGAGTTCCGCGAGCGCTTCCCGCAGCTCGCCAAGCTGCTGGCCGAGTTTGACATCGACAGTTCCAAGGATCTGATCCCCACGCATCCGGCAGCGCATTACATGATCGGCGGCGTCGATGCCGATCTGCAGGGGCGATCGAGCCTCGCGAACCTCTACGCCGTCGGCGAGGCCGGCTGCTCCGGCCTGCACGGGGCCAATCGCCTGGGCAGCAATTCCCTGCTCGAAGGCCTCGCCTTCGGCGCCCGCGCCGGCCTCGATGCCGCCCGCGCGGCTGTCGATGAGGACGCGCAATTCCCCCTCTCGCTGGAGCATCGCATTCCCCCCTCGACCAAAACCGAATTGGACATCACCGACGTGAAAAGCAGTTTGCGCAGCGTGATGTGGCGTAACGCCGCCATCGAGCGCACCGGCCCGCGGCTGGACGAAACCCAGGAGATCATTTCCTTCTGGAGCCGCTACGTCATGGACAAAACCTTCGACGCCCGCACCATCACCGGCGCAACCGCCGGCTGGGAACTGCAGAACATGCTGACCGTCTGCGCCCTGATCACCTCAGCCGCTCTCGCCCGCACCGAGTCGCGCGGCGCCCACTACCGCGTCGATTACCCCAAGCGCGACGACCCCCACTGGCGGCTGCACCTGCTCTGGCGCCGCGGCATGCAAACGCCGATTCCGGAGCCGATTGAAGGATAACTCCGCCGGCGCGAGCACGCGGGCGTGATGCCCATAGCCGAGCACCCACCAGAGAATTTCATCCAGGCCATCGACTTCGCACTCAAAGACACAAACCCCGCGCGACCACGTGATCCGTTGCGTGGCATGCCAGAGCGTGTCGGCCACGTTGCGGCCGAACTCGCGATCGAATTCGATCTTGACCAGATACCGCCGGTCGCCGCGCATCATCCGCCAGGCTTTGTTGCTCAACTGTCTGGCGCAACGCGCCCGCCGCGCTTCGCCTCTCTGAGTCGTTTCAGAAGCGACGCATTCCGCGATTCGCTCTCGGCACGCCCTTGGTTCCACAGCGCGTCCTGCTCCTTCAGATACGCGTCCACCTCCGCTTGATGGGAAAGGTAGAATGCGATCGCGCCGTAGACCTGATCGAGAGCCAGACGGGGGTAATGTTCCACGATTCCTTCCGGCGATTCGCCGTCGAGGAACTCGTGTACCACCGAATCGAGCGACACGCGCGTCCCTTCGATGCGCCATCCGCCCGCCGGTGTGCGAGAAACATAAGCTCGTAGCGTTTCGGTCATAATCCCAGATTATATCACTATTTCGGACATCGCGGGAATTTTCGCTGCACGCGCCGCTTGCAGCCATTGCCCCCGCTCCCTGTTCGTCACTGTCCGGGACTGCTGACGTCCGCTTCCCCCGCATCCGCAAACGCGATGTTCCCCGGATGGATGTCCAGCAGCGTGAACCCGGTCGCCAGCCGAAACATCTCGGCGACGTGCAACGCATCGGTCCATCGATCGCCAAACAGCTCGCGCAGATGCTCGTGGTGCTCGGCCATGATCTCGTCGTCAAAGTCCGGAACCTCATGCGGCAGCTTCGCGCCGGCGAAATCCAAGACGAACGGGCGCTCGACGATCGACATCTCGATCGCCAAAAGCGTATCATCGGCATCTCTTAGCCGCGGGACATTGTGCTCCTCGATCAGCCCAATTCCCTTTGCTTGAAGAATGCGGTAAACTTCCAGTTCACGCTGGTATCGCTCGGGCCGGTCGAAGAACTTGACGGCCGTGAGCCGATCGGACCGCAAAACGAACCCGTCCTGCCCCGACCCGTGGCTGATGCTGCCGATCAGCCGGCATCTATGCCGGGTTTCGTAGTCCTGCAATCGAGGATTGTTCATGAATCCGTCCCTGAAGTCGCCAGCTTCTGCCTCTGCGTCGAAATGGGTCTACACTACCTTGGCGGTCATCGATGGCCAGCGCCACCTCAAGCCCGCACAGGTTGCGTTCGACGTGGTCGAATTCGCCGAGCCTCCCCTCCTCATCTCTCAGAGGATCGAGATTATCCTCAAGAACGGCGAAGAGGAACAACGCCACTTCGCAGTGGTCCTTCCCCACGACTCCGCAGCCACGAAAATCCCGATCCAACTCCTTCCGCCGCATCGGCTCCGATAGCCAGTCATCATGAAAGCCGACCACCCCCCTGCGTGGACGTACGCCGAGATATTTGTCTACGATGGCGACCGGACGCTCAGACCCACCCACGTTTGTCATAACGAACTCATGTTCCGTGATGCACCGCATCTCGTTTCCGCGGAAATCCGCGTCTGCGTCAATAATGGTGACCGCCAGACCACCCGAATCGCACGAGTTCTCCCCCACGACCCCCAGGCGACACACATTCCAATCCAACTGATTCAGAACGAGCGAAAATCTCCGGCTAAACTGACTGCGTAGCCTCCGTGCCTTTCCCTTCCCTCTCCTGTTGAAAACTTCCGCACGAATTTCCTCAACCGAACATTCTCCGTGCAATACCAGCGCGGCATGAAAGACTGACCAATTTGACTTGTCCTGACTCGGGGGGAGAGCAAATTATGAGCAAGCCCGCGACTTCGGTATAGATGGCGTGAAATGGGACGGGAATATACAAGGCTGTACCGCCTTCTGCGGCTCATCGGAACCATCCAATCCAGGCGGGGGCTCAACGCCGGGGACCTGGCACGCCTTTGCGAGGTTCACGAAAGAACAATCTACCGCGACATGGAGACGCTCAACGCCTCCGGCTTCCCCTGCGGCTTCGATCCCGAAACCAACGGCATCCGCATCAAGGCCGGGTTCTTCATGCCGCCGATCGAGCTCACGTTCGAGGAAGCCATGGCCCTCGTGGCCGTCACGGAAGAAGTGGCCGGCTCCGGGCAATTGCCTTTCCTTCGCAGCGCAGGACGTGCGGCGGAGAAGATTCGCTCCCAGTTGCCCGCCGCCGTGCTGGAGGCAATGGAGCCGCTGGACAATCGCGTCCGGATCGACCTTCCCCCGACCATGGCCGATGAATCATGCCGCGATGTCTATGACGAGATCCTCAGCGCCATCGCAAACAAACGCGCGCTGATCTGCACGTATGACGCCCCAGGCTCCTCGCTATCCAACGCCGCCGAGAAAGAAGCCGAGTTTGATTTCCGCCCCTACGCCCTCTGGTACTGCCAGCGTGCCTTCTATGCCGTCGGCCTTCACGGCGGCCGTGGCGAAATCCGCCGGCTCAAGCTGAACCGCTTCACGTCCGTTGTCCCGACCGACCGCCCCTATCACATCCCCGACAACTTCGATCCCCGCCACGACCTCGGCCTCGCCTGGCGGATGATCCGCGGCGACCAGCGCCACCGCGTGGTGATCCGCTTCGAGCCCGACTTCTCCGACAACGCCAGCGAGACCCGCTGGCACTCGACTCAGGAAGAGCAGTGGGACGACAATGGCCGCGTCACGCTTACGTTCACTGTGGACGGCCTCGAGGAAATCGTCTGGTGGGTCCTGGGCTACGGCCCGGGCGCGACCGTGCTTGAGCCGCCGGAGTTGATAGAGCGGGTGCGGGAATTGGTCAAGGGGACGGCGAATCGCTATGGCTGACGAAAGAGGGGACGTTATGGGAAAGGGCATAAAATCAGACGCATGAGTAGTTGCACCGCTGCCGAAATTAAAATCAACATGCGGCGCAAGCCGTGCTCATACATATCTTTATGGCGACCGCGGGGTACCCAGTGACTCCCGCAAATAAAGTTGACTGTCTGCAGCGAATGCCGATATAGTATGACGTGAAGGTCGTGGCGTGCGCCGGTCCGTTTCGGACGTAGAGCTGGACGGTAGAAATACCATCCTCCAACCGGATGCTCCCCATGACCTTCATTTTTTTCTGTAGCAGGTCTTGAACGCCAGTCCCGCCTTCGGTTGGATTTCCTCAACGACGCGAAGCGCCCCATCATGGAATATCTGCTCGTATCCCGCTGGTTCCGCCTGTCCAGCAGCACCCTCTGGACAGGACATCTTGGATTCATGATGGCATACAGTAGCACAGCCGACGCATACTCGGCTATTCACGTCCCACTGGACCGACTGCCGTACACACGGGAGATGGATTTACTGGTTGAATCCCTGAGTGAGTCGGGGAGCCCCACCAAGACACACCGCGAGGTTTGGGGAGAATTGGTCGACCTTCGCAAGCGGGGACAACTCCCCAGAGTCGGCCGGCAGCGCAGATCTCCGCGACCAAAATCCGGGCGGGCGCGATCGGCTGGTATCCAGGCAACGGATTGACTTGCCGCTCGTCGCACGCCCGCACCGATGCCTCCCGTCGCATCGGGATGACCGGAATGCCACGGCTCGGAATCTCACTGACAACACGTCGCCAGTGGGGCTTGATAGTGTCCGCGCATGGAGAAATCTGATCCGGGCATGGACGCCCGGCGACGCCGGAGATTCCGCTCTGCGGAACGGGCGTTCTGGTGGAGCGTGCTGCGGACGGAGCGTGACCGCCGGCTTGCGATGGCCGCCGGTCGCCCGGTCACCGGCGCCAACCTGCGGCGGCTGTTAATAAGACGGATTTCTCGGATCGAATAGACCGGACACGCACGGATAATTGTGGATGGCCTGTCGCGTGTACGGAAAATGTTTGGTGAAGCATTCGGGGCTCGATAACGTACGAATGCCCGCGTTGTGAATCACAATTAACCCCGACGAAGAGCCGGGAAGGAGATAACCGTGAGTGTAAGCGAGAACACTTCCCAGCCCCTCGATTACGAGTTGTTGAAGGCTGCGGCCAATTCAGCGGCGGCCCTACGTTGCCGCCGAAGACTACAACCCGCCGGCGGAGAAGGAGACAAGGTTTTCCCACCCACCTATGCAGGCGCAGTTTACTCGGTCGAGGAACGAAGGGTCCGCAATGATAAGGGTGAATGGAACAGTGTCACGTGCGTGCTGCTGGACAGCGTGCAAAGCCAAGCTAACCGGATGGAGGAGGCGCTCCAGGAGGCGATCGACGATGGAGCACTTTCCGTACCCCTGATCGTGGTGGACTTCGCAGCGGAGACGGCTCGGAAGGGTCTTAAGGATCCTATTCTGGATCGCGTTACGAGCCTAAGTGTTCCTCACCGACTTGCGGATGCCATGCTGCGTGACAGCATTGAGGTGAAGACTGGCAAGATGTTCCGGGAGGGCGCGCACGCGGCGCGGTGGAAATTAGCGTCAAACGCTAACGCCACGGCGGTCTTCGAACTGTGCCCGACGGCGCTGGTTTACGGGCTGTGGGGATCACCGGAGAAGCCGGGCGGCTTGGGCGCGAAATTCGAGCGTGCCATCGTCTCGGAGGTCATGGCAATTGGTTGCCCGGATTGGCTCTTGGACACCCCTTGGAAGCCGCAACGCTATGGGCTGAAATCGAGCCCCGTCCCTGTCAGTAGCGGTGCCGCAGTCGTCGCCGACAAGCACGCGGAGACGGGATGGCGGCTCACCAGTGACGCGAAAGCCAAGGGCGCACTGCGCCCCTCCGAGATCAACCACGGGAATGTCACGTACCCCTCGCCAGGGAAGCCGTCTCCAAACGTTGGTATTACGGCCGATGCGATCGAGCAGACAGTGACCCTTTCATTAATTGCCCTGCGCCGGCTTCGCTTTCCGAAAGATGAGAAGTCACCCGCAACTTCCGCCGCGAACACTGCGGCGCGGACGCTCCTGGCCGCCCTCGGTCTCTGCTCGGCTACGCTGGCGTTCGCCCCCGGCATGGACCTTCGGTCCCGCTGTGTTCTTTTCCCCGACGGGCCGATGGAGTGGGACTTGCTCGACCAGCCGGGCGAAGAACCGAAAAAATATGCGCTCGATAAATCTTTAGCCATCAAGCTGCTCAATGACGCGATCAAAGGCGCGAAAGAGGCTGGCCTTCCGTGGAACACCGATCCGATTCTCCTGACGCCATCGAAGGCACTCGTTGAACTGGTTCGCAAGAGCCAGGAATTGGCCGTGAGCGACTCCACCGACGCTTAGACGAAGGAGGGACCGATGTCGCTTACGATTGGCATCCAATTTCTGACAGGATACTGCGTCGCCGCTCGTTCGAAGACCGATCCGCTTCCTGAGTGGCCACCACATCCCGCCCGAGTGTATATGGCGCTTGCGGCGGCCTACTTTGAGTGCGACCCGGGCCATGCCGAGCGGGAGGCGCTTGCATGGCTCGAACAACTGGATCCGCCGCATCTGAAGTTCGGCGCCGAGGCAGCGCCAACTTCGGCCACGCCAACGTTCGTGCCGATGAACGACAGCAGAGCGGTCGGGAGGGGCGGGTCAATCCAGACGCTGCCGTCACTTAAGCGGCACCGAGCCGAGCGAATGTTTCCACGGACACATTTGCCGGATGGCCAGGACACCGTTTACCTGTCTTGGCCGCACGCCGACGAGGCGGAAGCCAACCTCCACCGACCGGCGCTCTCGCGACTTTGCAAACTTGTCGCACGCGTCGGCCATAGCACGTCTCTCGTCTGCATGTGGATTGATGACCGGCAGGAAACTGGGTTGAAGTCGCTCATGCCGGATCCGACGAGCAACGACAAGCTGCGTGTGGTCGCCAGAACAACCGGGACTCTTGACCGGCTCGCCACAGCTTTTGTGACTCCTCCCCATCGCGCCTCCATCAAGTCCTCCCATGGCTACTCGCAACAGCATCCACCGAAGCCGGCAGTTGCGGCGACAATCTTCGATGACCGCCTGGAGCTGTTTCGTCTCGAATCGGCTGGCAGCTCATTCCGCTGGCTGCAACTCGAGTCCACTCTCGCTCTGACACGAACCTTACGAGAGTCGATCATCGAACGCTGCCCGATTCAGCCGCCGCCGGAAATCATCACCGGACATGGCGCCGACCGCTCACCATCGACCCAGGCCCACATGGCAATCCTGCCCATACCCCACGCGGGCGGCGACCATGGAGACGGCCATTTGCTCGGAGTGGGCGTTGCAGTGCCGCGTGGAATCGCCGAGGCAAACCTCCAGGCGATCTTCAAAGCCCTCGAAACGATCGCGGACGACGGTGACGGTGCCACCGGAACAGGGCTCGGTTTCGACGCCGGTCGCTTCCCCGGTTTAGGCCAATGGCGCCTTATTCGGCAGGGTATTTTTGACGACTTCCGCGTCAATTTGAACGCGCCGACCTGGACCGCGTCCCCTAATGGATCTTGCTCGTGGGCGAGTGTGACTCCGATCGTATTCGATCAGCATGGCAAAGCACGGTCGAAAGCGGCGTACCTCGAAGAATGTGCCGAGCTTGTCGCGCAAGCCACGGGTCGCGTGGTCGTCGGGGCAAGCGTGGAGCGGGTGCGGATGCTAGCAGTGTCGCCGCTGCGCGGCGTTCCCACCGCGCGGGACTTCCCGCGACTTAAACGCAAGGACGGCAGCGAGCGCAGGCACATGCACGTTCAAATCGACTTCGACAGGCCACTCATAGGACCGCTGCTCGTCGGCGCAGGGCGCTATCGCGGTTACGGGTTGTGCCGTCCGCTGCTGGAAGGGGTGAAGTGATGGAAATGCTGACTGTCGATCAGTTTGAGGAGTTCTTCCGCTCGCTCCATGATTATGATCCCTTTCCCTGGCAGTCGATGCTGGCACGGCAGGTGGCGAGCGACGGGTGGCCCGACCTGATCGATCTGCCGACGGCGCACGGGAAGACCGCGTGCATTGATATCGGTGTCTTCGCCATAGCGCTCGGTTTGCCCGCGCCGCGCCGCATCTGGCTTGTGGTGGACCGACGTATCGTGGTGGATGAGGCGTACCGACGCGCTCGCTTAATCGCGGAGAAACTGGCGGGGGCTCGTTCCGGGATACTTGGAACCGTTGCCGCTGGGCTTCGCTCGGTCGCCGGATCAGTCCCGTTACAGGTAAGTCGCCTTCGCGGCGGCGTACCACGGTCGATCGCGTGGGCCGGGAACCCGGCGCAGCCCGCTGTCATCACCAGCACGGTTGATCAAATCGGGTCAAAGATCCTATTTCGCGGCTATGGCGTGAGCGATGCGGCGAAGCCCATTCACGCGGCGCTGGCGGGCAATGACAGCCTCATCCTCCTCGACGAAGCGCACCTCGCAACTCCCTTCTTTCAGACGGTTATGGCGGTCGAACGTTTTCGCCGAACGCCGTGGGCCAGCGAGCCACTGGCAACGCCGTTCAAGCTGGTCGTCATGTCCGCGACGCCCCCTGCTGGCGAAAGCGCCCATGAGTTGAAGAAGTTTCCCAGTGACCAGCAGCGTCGCGAAGCCATCTCGCACCCGAAACTGGACGAGCGCCGCGCAGTCCGGAAACCGACAGAGTTAGCGGTCGCGAAGAAGCCGAAGACCTCGAAGGCGCTTGAAGCTTCGGTGGAAGACGAGCTGGTCCTGGATGCCGCCGATCGCGCTGCAAAATTTGCCGCCGCCGGCCGCCGCCGAATTGCAGTTATGGTCAATCGCGTGAAAACGGCGCGCGAAATCGCGGCAGTCTTGCAACGCCTCGCGCCCGGCGATTCAACGGATATTGTCCTGTTGACCGGTCGGGTGCGGCCGGTCGATCGCGACGAGTTGATCAAGCGTTATGAACCGGCCCTCAGAGCGGGCAGCGCCGTGGACCTTGCATCGCCGATTATCGTCGTCACGACGCAATGCCTGGAGGTGGGTGCCGATTTCAGCTTCGATGCACTCATCACCGAGTGCGCGAGCCTCGACGCCTTGCGGCAGCGGTTCGGCCGGCTGGCACGGCTCGGCGCTCCGACCGACGCAACGGGCGTGATTCTCATCCGAAAACAGGAGGCGGTTCCAGACGAAAAGCTGGTCGAAGGCGAACCGGCCGACCCGATCTATGGCGATGCACTGGCGCGCACGTGGAACTGGATGACTTCCGGCGGCGAAACCGCCATCGACATGGGGATCGACGCGCTGGACCAGAAACTGCCGACGGACCTGACCCCTTATCGCGGTCCTCAACTGGATGCACCGATCCTCTTACCGGCCTATCTCGACTTGCTTTGCCAAACGTCGCCGCGTCCCGCGGTGGATCCAGATGTTGCGCTGTTCCTCCACGGCGTGCCGCCCTCCGGGCAACGCCCCATCCCGCAAGTGCGACTCGTTTGGCGAAAAGAATTGCAGGAAGCAGGTGAAGCCGGGAATGACTTGTGGGAAGAATTGGTCAAGGGTTTGCCGCCGCTGACTGGAGAGATGCTGGCGATACCCCTTTGGGAGTGCCGCCGTCTGCTTTTGGGTGAGAGCGCGGTGCGCAACGAGAGCGACGCGGACGTTGAGGGTGGCTTCGAGCCCGGGGAAGGAGGAAGCCCGAAAACCGAAACGGCTTCGACGGTTCAGCGTTACATCATCTGGCGAGGCCGTGACCGTTGCTGCGTATCGACGACGCCAAAGGACCTCCAGCCGGAGGACGTCGTGGTACTTCCGGGAACACCGGACTCACCGTCGTACAAGGCGTTGGTCTCCTACGAATGGGCCTCTCCGGACGTCTACGAACCTGCATATCAGACCGCGCACGGGGTGATCCGCAAGCGGGTGCCGCGATCGATATCTGGTGACAAAGAGCTTGACCCTCAAGAAATCATCGGGGCGTTGACAGCTTCGGTGATTCCCGAGAATCTGCCGTTCTTCCGCAATCCACGTTTTGCAAAATATGCGGACGGCTTTTTTCACGTGACTGGCCGCGTGCGCCCTGCGCCTGTGGACCGATGGGATAGCGACTCCGACGAAGATGACCTGCTCTACGGCGACCCTGCCGGTCGCAACGGCGAGGGGCCCTCGAAAGATCACGACAGCCGCAGTCTCGACGGACATACCAGCGAAGTTGTCGCGGCCGTGAGGCAGCTACAGCGCACGGTCCCGGAACGGTTTCACCATCTTTTGCAGAGCGCCGCGGAACTGCATGATTTTGGGAAGGCGGATCCGCGATTCCAGTACCTGCTGAGCCACGGAAGACTTCCGGATCCCACGCGGTTGCGGGCCAAATCGGATTTCCGCCTCAGCCCCGCCCAAGAGAAGCAGTTGCACTCCGTCGCAAAGCTTCCGGAGGGCTTCAGGCACGAATTGCTTTCGATGCAGATCGTCGCGGCAGACTCAAGTCGTAATGCGAATCCGCTACGGGATCTGCTGCTGCACCTTATTGCGTCGCATCACGGACGCTGCCGTCCGTTTGCGCCAGTCGTAACAGATGACTCGCCACCCACAGTCACGGTAGGAGGCCACAGGCTTGAGGCTGCCGACAGAAACACCATTCCCCCTCATCACCTTGCCAGCGACGTCGCCGAACGCTTCTGGGCGCTGACACGCCGTTACGGCTGGTGGGGCGTTGCGTACTTGGAATCGATCCTCCGCTGTGCAGATATGCATGCGAGTGCTTTTGCTGAAGTAGGGCTGCGTCGATGAACAGGCAATATATACAGCTAGCGGGGTTGGACGGCTCGAATCCGTTGGCGTTCCTTGCTGCCCTTGGCTTGCTCAGGTCAGCCGCTCGGATTCGCCCGTGTTCGAAGCTTTGCTGGAGCACCGGCAGTTTCTATGCCGTCCTGCACGGGTGGGAACCGGAAGAACGTGATGCCTTGGCCGATGCCGCCGTGTCGGCCATCACCACGGCATGCTCGATTCTTTCCGAGACGAACTATCCGTCAGTGATTCCGTCGGTTCGCGTGAAGCCGTGCAGAGATTTTTGCAGAGCGGCTATCGTTAGCGGCGATCCAATGCACCTTGGGCTCGCCAGCTCACTGTCCTGCGAAGGTGCCCGATATCTCTGGGAACCAAATGCCCGGCAGAAGAAGCAGGGCGTTCAGCCCGAGGAACGGGCGAGAGGAAGCCGCTTATGCAATGCGGATAATCCAGGTGGCAAGCGGCTCATAGGGATGTTCCGCCAGTTCCCTCGAATTCTGGCGACCACCATCGCCGGTGAATCGCGGAATCTGAAGTCGTTCGTCACCGCCGTCTTTGATTCATGGGAATACCATTCCTCGGGCGACTACGCCGGAGCGGTCAAATTTCCCGCCTTCCGATGGGATCCCGCTGAAAACCGGCCGGCCGCTCACGAAGCCGCGAATCCCGATGGCGACAATCTGCCCTCAATACCGGGGGCGAATGCTTTGGCGGTGCTCGGTCTTACATTTTTCGTCACTGCGCCCACTCCAGAGGCCATCACGGCATGTGTCGATCGCGAGGATCGTCGCGATCGGTTCACTTGGCCTCTATGGGAAATGCCGCTGGGCTGTGACGCGATCTCAAGTCTACTTGTGAATTCCTCACTTTGGATCGATCCCCTACGCCGCACCAAGATCGGCGTCGCCTCCGTATTTCGCTGCATGCGCCAAACAACGGATAACGGCAGCCATTTCTTTCTGGACTCGTTCGCTATCTAATCCCATGCCCTCCAACGTCTCCATCACCGGCGATGACGCACTGACGCTCGACATGGTCGGGCAATACACCTATTGCCCGCGGCGGTTCCACCTCATGTACGTCGAGGGACGCTGGGACGACAATGCTTACACGATCGAAGGCCGGCATATTCACCGGCGGGTCGATCGGGTCGATCAGTTCCTGCCGGAAGCGGATGCGGAGAAGAAGGCGGCGGACGACGCGGCGCGGGCAGCTTCCACGGGGGATGAGCCGCCGGTGGTCACTCGCTCGGTGCCGTTGGCGTCGGCGGCGCTGGGGTTGTCGGCGAAGCTCGATTTGGTTTCGAGCGATGGCGAAGAAGCGGCTCCGGTGGAGACGAAGCGCGGGCGCGTGCCGGAGAACGAGCAACGGTCCCACGACACGCACCGGGTGCAGCTCATGGCCCAGGGGCTGCTCCTCCGCGAGCAGGGTTACAAGTGCGATCATGGATTGCTTTACTTCGCCGGGTCGCGGACGCGGGTGACTGTGCCGTTTACGCCGGAGTTGGAACAAGAGACCCGCGACTTGATTGAGAAGACCCGAAGTGCCGTAAGCCTTACGGTCATTCCCGATCCGCTGGACGACAGTCCCAAGTGTAACGGCTGCTCGCTGGCGGGAATCTGTTTGCCGGATGAGACGCTCGCACTGCGGCGGGTGCGCGAGCTTCACGATGCCGGCACTGGCGAAACTCCGCCGGCCAAGCCGCGCGGATCGGTCGGCGACGAGCACCCGACTCTGATTCGCCGGCTCTATCCGCCGCGCCCCGATGCCACGCCGTTGTATGTGCAGCACCAAGGCGCGTTCGTCGGCAAGAAGGGGGAAAGTCTGACCGTTCGCGCCGACGGCGCGGAAGTAACCCGCGTCGGGCTGAAGGATGTCAGTCAGCTTGTTCTCTGCGGCAACATCCAGGTTTCCACACAAACGCTCCATCTGCTATGCGAAGCCGATATCCCGGTAGTGCTGCTCTCCAGCGGGATGTGGTTCCACGGCATTGCGCATGGCCAGTCGCTTCGCAATGCGTACGACCGAGCCGCGCAATTCCACACCGCCGCCGATCCGGTCCGCTGCCTGGCGTTC